>WNGB01008476.1_pt1 | contig 19123 bp, 20 predicted proteins | sample 5400681 | NCBI WGS metagenome assembly WNGB01 (sample SAMN13153367, study PRJNA577476) | soil metagenome | isolation source: 115 cm soil or saprolite under grassland replicate 2 | place: USA:California | collected 2016-06-15
TGGGCAAACCCGTCAGTGACGGGCTCCAGTGCGGCGTGGACGCTCAAGGGAAAGGAAGTCCTCGGGCCTATTCCCGTTGAGCGGATACGCGGGCCTGTGTTTGTGGTCGGAGCCGGGAAGGACGCTCTGTGGCCGTCCGCGTTCAACGTCCGGTCGATTCTCGAGGACATGCAGGCTGCAGGTCGCAATGACGTGACCGCGCTCCTCTATGGGCGCGCCGGCCACCGCGTCGGAAGCGTGGTTCCGAACCAGCCGGAGCTGTCCACGAAGGTGAACTCGATCTACGGGCAGGTCGACATGGGCGGTTCGCCGGCGGCTGACGAAGCCGCGCGCGAGGACTCCTGGCCAAAGCTGCTGCGCTTCCTCGGCCACCTGTAGCCCTCCGGCGTGTTTCAATCTCCTTGTGCTCCTGCGAGAGGTCGAATACACGCGCCCCGCGAGCGTCGCCGAGGCGCTCGAGCTCCTGTCCGGCCACGACAACGCGCGGGCGCTCGCCGGCGGCCAGACCCTGCTGAACGTCATGAAGGCGCGCGCAGCCTCGCCCGACGTCCTCGTCGACCTGGCCGAGCTGGAGGAGCTGACGACCATCTCCGAGCGTTCCGACGGCGGCCTCGACGTGGGACCGATGGCGACGCTCTCGCAGCTCGTCTCGTCCGATGAGGTCGCGCACGCCAGGCCGATCCTCGCCGAGGTCGCGTCGCAGATCGCCGACGTACAGGTGCGGAACCGCGGGACGATCGGCGGCAACGTCTGCTCGAACGACCCGACCAACCACTTTCCGCCGCTGATGGCCTCGATCGGAGCGTCGATGACGATCGCCTCGCAGAGCGGCGAGCGGGAGGTCCCGGCCGAGGAGTTCTTCCTGGGCGTCTACATGACGGCGGTGTCGCCGGGCGAGCTGCTGACGAAGATCTCGATCCCGCCGGCCGGGGGCTCGGGGGACGGATTCGCCTCCGTGACCATCGGTCGCGAGGGCACCGGGATCGTCAACGTCGCCGCCACCGTCAATGGGGAGGCCCGGATTGCGATCGGCTGCGTCGCAGCGGTGCCGGTCCTCGTCACCACGGCCCCTGGGGAGGAAAGCGTGCGCAAGGCGGTTCAGGACGCCGCGCTCGATCCTCCCTCCGACGTGCACGCCTCGGCCGAGTACCGGCGGCACCTGGCAGAGGTGCTCGCGCTGCGGGCGATCGGACAGGCCCTGGTATGAACGAAAAAAGGATTAAGGTCGAGGTGAACGGCGAGCTCTACGAGCGCGAAGTCGAGACGCGCCGCCTGCTCGTCCATTTCCTCCGCGACGACCTCGAGCTGACGGGCACGCACGTGGGCTGCGACACCGGCAACTGCGGCGCGTGCACCGTCCTCTACAACGGCGATCTGATCAAGAGCTGCATGATGCTCGCCGTCCAGGCCGACGGAGCCTCGATCGAGACGGTGGAGGGCCTGTCGGCGGACGGCGAGCTCAGTCCCCTTCAGCAGGCCTTCAGTAATGCGCACGCGCTCCAGTGCGGTTACTGCACTCCGGGGATGCTGATGAGCGCGAAGTACCTCCTCGCCTCGAACCCCCAGCCGACAGAGGACGAGATCCGCAAGGCGATCCAGGGAAACATCTGCCGCTGCACGGGCTACGTCAACATCGTCGAGGCGATCGCCAAGGCGGCCGCCCGTGACTGAAACGATCGAAGCCCCGCTGGTCGTCGAGAAGACCGAGACCAAGCGCGGCTGGCTCGGCACCAGCATCCCCCGCAAGGAGGACAAGCGGCTCGTGCAGGGCCAGGGCGTCTTCTTCGACGACGTCCGGCGGCACGGGATGGGCTACGTCCACTTCGTGCGCTCCCCGTACGCGCACGCGAAGATCAAGAGCATCGACGTCTCGAAGGCGCTCGAGCTCGAGGGCGTCTACGGGACGCTCACCGGCGACGAGGTCGCGATCCTCACCGATCCGTTCTTCGAGCTCTCGGTCGCGCCCGGGTCCGAGATCAAGGACTACGCGCTTGCGGTCGGGAGGGTGCGGCACATGGGCGAGCCCGTGGCCGCCGTCTGCGCTTCGAGCCGCGAGCTGGCGCGCGACGCGGCCGAGCTGGTCGAGGTCGAGTACGAGCCGTTGGAGGTGCTCGTGGACGGCGAGAGGGTCGAACGTCGTCTGGTCGGGAGTCTTCGACTGGGGCGAGTACGAGTCGGCGCTGGCCGAGGCGGACCATGTCGTCCGCATCGAGCGCCTGCACTTCGACCGCTTCTCCTCGACCCCGCTCGAGTGCTCCGGAGCGGTCGTCGAGTTCGAGCGGGCAACGGAGCAGTGGACGATCTTCTGCAACCACCAGATGCCGGGTGTGGGCGCGATCTGGATGGGGCCGGCGCTGCGCGTCGGGCTGGACAAGCTCCGATTCGTCACTCACGACATCGGGGGCGGGTTCGGCAACAAGATCTGCCTCCATCCGCAGCTCACCGCCTGCTGCCTGCTCGCGCGGAAGCTGAAGAGGCCGGTTCAGTGGACGGAGTGGCGCACCGATCAGCACATGGCCAACTCGCACGGGAACGAGCGCACGTTCCTCGAGATCGAAGTGCCTGTGAAGGCAGACGGGACGATGCTCGGGTTCAACGCGAAGGCGATCGACGACTGCGGTGCCTTTCCGCGCTACGAGCCGCTCGGCTGCATCATCTGGGCCCAGGTGACGCCGGGGCTCTACCGCTGGCGCCACATCCGGGTCGACTTCACCCAGGTCTGCACGAACAAGTCGCCCGTGGGCCCGAACCGGGGCTACTCGCGGATGCAGCACCTCTGGCTCACCGAGCGGATCGTCGACATCGTGGCGCACCAGCTCGGGCTCGATCCGGTCGACGTGCGCAAGCGCAACTACGTCAAGACCGAGGAGATGCCCTACGAGACGCCGAACGGCTGCGTCTACGACTCGGGTGACTACGCGCGCTGCCTGGACATGGCACTCGACCTGGTCGGCTATGACGGGATCGAGAAGCGGAAGCGCGACGCCGAGAGCCGCGGGAAGCTCCTCGGTGTGGGAATCGGCTCGACGCTCGACTCGGGGACGAACAACTTCGGGCAGTCACAGCTCCTGAACCCCGATCTGCAGTTCTCGGGCAACAACGAGGTGGCGACGATCAAGCTCGACCTCTTCGGCGAGATCGTGCTCACGCTCGGCACCGTTCCGCAGGGCCAGGGCCACGAGACGGTCGCTGCGCAGCTGGCCGCCGAGATCCTCGGCGTGACCCCCGACGACATCAACGTCCGCCCGGGGCACGACTCTCACTGGAACAGCCATGCCGGCTTTTCCGGAACGTACGCAAGCCAGTTCGCCGTGACCGGGCTGGGCGCCGTCAAGGGGGCGACCGAGCTGCTGGCCGACCAGGTCAAGCGGCTCGCCGCGGTGATTCTGGGGGCCGGGGGGCCGGACGAGATCGAGCTCGAGGGCGGCTTCGCAAAGAGGAAAGACAACCCAGAGGCTGCTCTTCCCTTCATGGCCTGCGGAGCGATCATCAACGCGAACAACGCCGGGCTTCCTCCCGAGCTCGACGACGTCACTCTCAACTGCCGCTACGTCTTCCGGCCGCGCTTCGACGTCCCGGACAAGGAGCGCAAGTTCGGCAACTTGACGCTCACGTACGCAACGCAGATCCACGTCTGCGTGGTCGAGGTGGACAAGGAGACCGGCGTCACCGAGATCGTCGACTACGCTGCAGTCGACGATTGCGGTGTCCGCATCCATCCGCAGATCGTCGAAGGACAGGTGCACGGCGCGACGGCGCAGGCTCTCGGCGCGGCGCTGCACGAGACCTTCACCTATGACGAGGAAGGCAACCTCTTGACGGCCAACTTCTACGACTACCACGTGCCGCACGCGCTCGACATGCCGCCGCTGAAGACGGGCTCGATCGAGTCGCCCTCGCCGTTCACCCCTCTCGGCGCCAAAGGCATGGGGGAGGGCGGCGGTGCCGGTATCCATGCCGTTTGCGCGGCGATCCAGGACGCGCTCCGGCCCGCGGGAGGGCCGATCGTCACGGACAGCTGCAATCCCTCGCACCGCGTCTGGGAGCTGCTGCAGAACCCGGAAGCGAGCCGGGCAGGCGTCCAGGTCGAGTCGCGGTGAAGCTCATGCCTCTGGCCGTCTTCGGCTTCCGTCCGGCGAAGCCGGCCTCCGCCGAAGGCTGGCGCCGCTCGCGGCACGATGCTGCGCGCTCGGCGCTTGGCCGTACTGAGCTGTACTGCCCGGCGCGCCTCGCGCTTGCCTCCCTTGCGAGCGGCGCCCCAGAGACATGAGGCTCTCCGGCACGAAGCGCCTCGAAGGCCCACCGGAGCTCGTCTTCGACCTCCTCAACGACCCAGCGCGGATGGCGAAGCTGATGCCCGGCGTCGAGAGCTTCGAGGTATCCGACGACACGCACTGGAAGGCAAAGGTCAAGGTCCCGCTCGGGCTGGGAGCGTTGCCGCTCTCGTTCAGCTTCGAGAAGCTCGAGCAGCGGCGGCCCGACTACGCACGGCTACGCGCCCAGGGAGACGGCGTGGGGGCGATCGTCAAGATGGAGACGCAGTTCAACCTGAAGGCGGCCGAGGATGGAACCGAGATGGGCTGGGAGGCCGACGTCTCGATCGCCGGCCCGGTTGGAAGCATGGGACAGCGCGTGCTGCAACCGATCGTCAACCAGCAGGTCGCAAACGTGCTGACCGCGCTCGAAGAGCAGGTGCGCGAAGCGGGCGCCGACTCATCCGCCTGACAACATTTCGCCGTTGCTGGGCGTCCAACGGGTGAGGGGAGCATGCTGACTCGACGGGTCATCCTTTTGGCTGCCGCTGCGCTGGTCGCGCTCGGGATCGGCGCCGCGCGCGCGGCTCACCACGGGCCGAACGAGGCCGGCGACTCGCGTCCGAACGTCGTCGTGATCGAGACCGACGACCAAACCCTCGAGGAGATGCGGGTGCTGAAGAAGACGCAGGCGCTGCTCGGCCACCAAGGCGTGACCTTCGACAACAGCTTCGTCAGCCTTTCGCTCTGCTGTCCCTCGCGGGCGACCTTCCTCACGGGCCAATACGCACACAATCACGGCGTCATATCGAACGACGCTCCTCTCGGCGGCTACCAGAAGCTCGATCACACGAGGACGCTGCCCGTCTGGCTTCACAAGGCGGGCTACCGAACTTCCTTCGTCGGCAAGTACCTCAACGGATACCGGAGGAAGCAGAACGAAATCCCGCCGGGCTGGGACGACTGGCATGCCGCGATCAGCCTCTCCTACTTCGCCTACAAGATGAACGACAACGGAAGGGTGAATTGGTACGGGAGCAGGCCGGTCGATTACCAGACGGACGTCTTCACTCTGAAGGCCAGGACCGAGATCCGCGACCTCGCCGGCCGGCGCCCGTTCTTCCTGTGGGTCTCGTACTTCGCGCCGCACGTGGGTGGCCCGCACGAGTACGACGACCCGCCCGGATTCGGGACGACGCACCCGGCCCCGAAGTACCAGAACGCCTTCACGGACGAGCACCTGCCCACGCCGCCGTCGTTCAACGAGGTCGATGTTTCCGACAAGCCGGTTGCGATTCAGAGCCGGGCCTCACTCACTCAAGACAGAATCGCGGCGATGCGGGAGGCGTATCAGCAGGAGCTCGAGGCGCTGCTTTCGGTCGACGATGGGGTCGAAAAGATCGTGGAGGAGCTCCGCCTGGACGGCGAGCTCGACAACACGGTCATCATCTTCACGAACGACAACGGGTACTTCCACGGCGAGCACCGCATCCCCTCTGGAAAGGTCTTGCCGTACGAGCAGTCGATCCGCGTCCCTCTCCTTATCCGGGGCCCAGGCGTGCCCGACGGAATACACCTGAAGCAACTCGCCTCGAACGTCGATCTGGCGCCCACGATTCTCGACTTTGCCCACGGGAAGCCCGTCGGGCGCGTCCTGGACGGCCGGTCGCTGCGTCCGCTCTTCCGCGACCCAACCTCGGCCTGGGACGACGCTGTTCTACTCGAGCGACTTCCCGGAACCGCTGCCCCGGGCGCCGCGGGGGATCAACCCTTCGCCGGTGTGCGCACGCGTCGCTATCTGTACGCGGAGTACGACAACGGCGAGCGGGAGCTGTACGACCTCGCACTGGATCCGGACGAGCTTCACAGCGTGCAGGACGATCCCGCCCGCGCGGGGATCGTGGCGCAGCTGAGCGGCATGCTGTCGGAGCTTCGGCTTTGCCGCGGGGACGGGTGCCGTTCCGCCGTCGCCCCATAAACTGCCGCTCGTGACCGAGACCGAGCTCGAGCAGGCAAAGCTCGAGTGGGACACGCCACTTTTCCTCACCGCGCTGGCCCAGTTCGACCAGGCGCTGCCGCACGCCGAGGTACCGGACAAGGTCGCCGAGCGGCTCCGCTACCCGGAGCGCGCGACGATGGTCAGTGTCCCGATCCGTCTCGACAGCGGCGACTGGCGCGTCTTTCCCGCATACCGCGTCCAGCACTCGAGCGTGCTGGGGCCGACAAAGGGAGGCGTCCGCTACGACCCGCACGTCAATCTGGGCGAATGCGCCGCTCTGGCCATGTGGATGACCTGGAAGTGCGCGCTCCTTCGGCTGCCCTACGGCGGTGCAAAGGGCGGCATCCGCTGCAACCCGAGGGAGCTCTCCCAGGACGAGCTCGAGCGGCTCACCCGCCGGTACACGTCCGAGATGATGCCGGTGCTCGGTCCGCAGGAGGACATCCCCGCCCCCGACATGGCCACTGACGAGCAGACGATGGCCTGGATGATGGACACCTACTCGATGCAGAAGGGGTACGCGGTGCCGGAGATCGTGACCGGCAAGCCGATCTCGATCGGTGGCTCCGTGTTCCGGAGCGAGGCGACCGGGGCAGGCGTCGTGATGGTGATCGAGCAAGCCTGCAAGCGGCTCGGGACTCCGCTGCAGGGACAGCGCTGCGTCGTGCAGGGCTTTGGCAAGGTGGGTGCGGTCGCCGCCGACGCGCTCGCGGAACGGGGAGCTATCGTGGTCGCGGTCTCCGATGTCTCGGGAGCCGTGCACGTGGAGGACGGCCTCGATCTCGCTGAGCTCGAAAGGTGGCTCGAGCGCCACCGCCACCATCTGAGCGAGTACCGGGAGGCGGACCACCTTTCCAACGAGGAGATGCTCGAGCTGCCCTGCGACATCCTCGTCCTGGCGGCTCTGGAGGAGCAGCTCACCGCGGAGAACGCTCCCCGAGTGCAGACTGCCATGGTCGTGGAGGGAGCTAATGGACCGACGACGCTCGAGGCGGACGAGATCCTCTTCGAGCGTGGCATTCCCGTTCTGCCCGACGTGCTGGCGAACGCCGGGGGAGTGACGGTCTCGTACTTCGAGTGGGTTCAGGACCTCGGCAGGCTGTTCTGGAGCCGCGAGGAAATCCGCAGCCGTCTGCTCGAGAAGATGACCGACGCCTGCGACCGGGTTTGGGCGTTTGCTGAACAGCGCGGGCTCACGCTAAGGAGCGCGGCGCTCGTCGCGGGGATCCACGAGGTTGCAGGGGCCCTCGAGGCGCGGGGGATTTACCCATGAGTCAGGTGCGCGACGCGATGGTTCCCGACCCGGCGTCGCTGGACGTAGAGGCGACCGCCGAGGACGCCGGAAAGCTGCTCGCGCGGCCCGAGGTGCGCGCCGTGTTCGTCTGCGAAGGAGATCGCCTGCGCGGGGTTGTGACGCGCAAGACGCTCGTGCGAGAGGTCGTCGCCCGCGGTCTCGATCCGAAGACGACGGCTCTGCGGGAGATCGCGGAGGAGCCGCACTACACGATCGAGTCCGACCTCCCGCTCGACGAGGCCTTCCACTTCCTCGAAGAGCGCGACGCGGAACGGGTTCCGGTAACCGACGGCGGGCGCCTGGTGGGGGTGCTCAGCCGGAGCGTGCTCCAGCGCAGGCTGGCGGAGGACGAGCCGCCCCCCGAAGTGGAGGATGGGTTATAAACGCCCGGATGCGGCGCATACTCGCCTGCGCAACGCTCGTTCTCGCCGGGGCGTTCTTCACGGCGGGTCAGGCGGCGGCCTGGAACGGCAACACCTTCCACAGCCCGACCGGCAACATCCGCTGCCGCTACTTCCAGAACACCCCGGGAAAGAAGCTCGCGTGCATTACGCTCAACAACAACCGGCTCGTCGTCGTCACGCCCACGGGCCGGAGCTACGTGACGACCAGCTCGCGCTACTACTACCCGGCGGGTCACGTGCTGAACTACGGCGAGTACTGGCGCGTGCGGGGGCTGTACCGCTGCGACTCGCGCCAGTCCGGCGTGACCTGTCGCAGCCTGCAGACCGGGCGCGGCTTCTTCATCAGCCGCTCGAGCTACCGGCTTTTCTGATCTCGGGTCAGCAACAGGTGTAGGCGCCCGGCGGGGCGTCTCCTTCCCCCGGTTCCGGGAGGGACGCCGCCTCGAGCGCGACTCCGTGCAGAAGATCGTGCTCGCTCGCCTCAATCCCATCGAGGTCGTAGCAGCGCAGGATCTCGCGCACGATTGCGGCTCCGGCGACGATCACGGGAGCTCGTTCCGGCTCGAGGGAGGGAAGCCGGCGCCGCTCCTCGAGCGAGAGTGCGGCGAGCCGTTGTAGCTGCTCGTCGACCGCGGCCGCGCTCAGCACGTGCCCGTGGACACGGTCGGGATCGTAGGTATCCAGGCCGAGGTCGAGCGCCGCGAGCGAGGTGATGGTGCCGGCGACGCCGATCGCGCGCTGCGGAGCGAGCTTCGCGGGCAGGAGCTCCCGGACACGGGCGGCGATTGCCTCGACATCCTCACCGAGCTGCTCGGTCATCCGTACCGAGCCGATGTCGATGCTGACGGCGCGCTCCGGAGTGACGAGCTCGGTCGAGCCGCCGCCGAGGTCGACCACCATCGCCCCATCCGCGTCTTTGCGTCCCAGCAGGGCGCCCCGAAACGTCAGGGCCGCTTCTTCATTGCCCGAGAGGAGCCGTGTCGCGAACCCGTAGCTCCACTCGACCTCGCCCAGGAAGGCCTCGCCGTTGTCGGCGTCGCGGACCGCGCTCGTCCCAACCGCGAGCGTCCGCTCGGCGCCGAGCCGCTCGATCTCGCGCCGGAAATCGGACAGGGAGTTTCGAACGCGGGCGATCGGAAGCGGAAGGAGCCGCCGCCGGGCGTCCACCCCTTCCCCGAGGCCCGTGATCCGAAGACCCCGAGCGACCTCTTTCACCGCGCCGTTTTCCACGTCCGCAACCAGAAAGCGGGTCGAGTTCGTGCCGAGATCGACTGCTGCAACGCGCATGGAGCTATAATGGCTGCGCGACGCGGGGTGGAGCAGTCAGGTAGCTCGCCGGGCTCATAACCCGGAGGTCGCAGGTTCAAATCCTGCCCCCGCTACTCCAAAAGGCCCCAGGGCGCGGGCCTTTTCGTGTGCCGTGGAATACCCGGGCAGCGAAGGGCGTTTTCATCTATGCGCACGTTCTGCGCGCCCAAAAACGAAGACAAGGAGTGAATTGAGCACGATTCTGGAAGCACCGCTGACCACGTTCCTCGACGATGCCGAGGAGCGCGGAGAAATTGAGGAGAGCGCCCTGGAGGCGCTTGCGCTCGAGCACGACCTCGATGACGAGGACGTCGCTGCGCTGCGGTCCGAGCTCGAGGCTCGGGACGTCGAGATCGAGCCGGCTGGGCGCAATGCGCCTGAGCCGTCGTTCGACCTCGGCGCGGCCGTCGGTTCGACCGACTCGCTGAGCCTGTTCATGAGCAGGGCCTCGCACTACCCGCTGCTGACGGCGGCCGAGGAAGTGGCGCTCGCGAAACGCGTCGAGCGCGGAGAGAAGGCGGCAAAGGAGCGCATGATCAACTCCAACCTCCGCCTGGTGATCTCGATCGCCAAGCGCTACCAGGGGCATGGCGTCCCTCTGCCGGACCTGGTCCAGGAAGGCGTGATCGGGCTGAACCGCGCCGTGGAGAAGTTCGACTGGCGCCGCGGCTTCAAGTTCTCGACCTACGCGACCTGGTGGATCCGGCAGGCCTGCCAGCGCGCGGTCTCGAACCAGTCGCGGACGATCCGCGTCCCCACGCACGTTCACGAACGCAGGCTGAAGCTTGCGCGGGCCTCGAAGAAGCTGGAGGCGCGGCTCGCCCGCGATCCGACTCGGGAGGAGCTCGCCGAGGAGTCGGGCCTGTCGCTGCTGCACGTCGACGAGGCTCTGGACGCCGCCGAGGCGCCGGTGTCGCTCAATCAGAGCATTGGCTCCGAGGGCGACGGCGAGCTAGGCGACCTGTTCGGAGACCCGTCCGCGGAAGATCCCGTCCAGGAGGCAGCGGATTCGCTCCAGCGCGAGTCCGTGCGCCGCGCGATGGGAAGGCTTCCGGAGCGCGAGCGGCGGATCCTCGAGCTTCGCTTCGGCTTCGACGGCGAGAGCACGTCCCTCGAGGCGATCGGCAAGGAGCTCGGGATCACCCGCGAGCGGGTTCGCCAGCTCGAAAGCCAGGCGATGGACCACCTCGCGCGCGAGCTCGACGGCCTCCTCGCCGAGTCAGCCTAAGAAGGCACCCTTAGCGCGGCGCCGAGCTATCGTCTCGGCGCCGTGCAAGTCCGGCTCCATCCGCTGCTCGCGCCGCTCTATGCGGTCTACACGGCCCGGCTCCGACACGGCGTCAAGCAGGCGCCGCTTCCTCATCACGTCGCCGTCATCCTGGACGGAAACCGGCGCTGGGCCACCCGGGCCGGGCTAACCCCGGGCGCCGGCCACCGGCACGGCGCGGACAAGATCGACGAGCTGCTCCGGTGGTGCTCGGCCCTCGAAATCGGGGAAGTGACGGTCTGGGCCCTCTCGGGAGAAAACCTCTCGCGGCCGAGCGGCCAGCTCGATCCCCTGGTCGAGGTCGTCGGCGACAAGCTCGAGGAGCTGGCCGAAGTTGCAGACGACCCTGCGTTGCCCCTCCGTATCCGGGCGCTCGGGCGAGTCGACGAGCTCCCCGAGCGTCTTCGTCGGGCTATCTCGCGGGCCGAGCAGGCGAGCGCAGAGGAGGGGCTGCGCCTGAACGTCGCAATCGGCTACAGCGGCCGCGACGAGCTGGTCGACGCCTGCCGGAGGCTCGTCACCGACCTGGCAGGTGACGGCATCGAGCCGGGCGCGATGGCCGGACAGGTGACGCGGGACGCGCTCGCGGCACGCCTGTACACAGCGGGCGGCCCCGATCCCGACCTGATCATCCGCACGAGCGGAGAGCTTCGCATGAGCGGCTTCCTGCCCTGGCAGAGCGCCCACAGCGAGTTCTACTTCACCGATGTCTACTGGCCCGCGTTTCGCGAGCTGGACTTCCTGCGCGCCCTGCGGACCTACCAGCAGCGCGAGCGGCGCTACGGCCGCTGAGGGCTAGGACGAAGCGGGCTGCTCGGGCGTTCCGAGTGCCAGCTGCTCCAGCTTCTCCTTCAGCTCACGGATGTGGGTGACGGCGTCTTCGAGCTCCGCGTGCGAAAGCTCACTCTTGTCCACGAGCTCGAACGTCTTCTTGCCGAGCAGCTCGTAGGTCTTCACGAGCTCGTTCTTCGTCTGAAGCTCGCTCACCTCTTCCTTGGCCTTGGCGGCCGCCTGCTCGGCGCCCTTCTTCACCTTGTCGAGAAAGCTCATCTCTGTCCTCCTTGTTCGGTCTGGGCAATTGTCGCACTTCCCTCGAGCGCCTCGGCAATCCACGGGACGAGCTCCCGGAGAAACCGCGGATCGACCGTGTGCGGCAGCTGGGACTCCCGGTAGAGGACCTCGGCGCCGGCCACCGCGAGCAGCGCCCGCGCCCGGCGGCCCCATTCGACCGAGATCACCGGATCGAGCGCCCCGTGCCCGATTGCAACCGGCGGAAGCGGAGGCTCGAGATCGAGCGAGAATCCCTCGACGGTAGGGACGAATCCGCTGAGCGCAATCAGCCCGGCGGGCCGGGGGCGCCCCTCGCCCAGGCCGAGGGCATACGTCATCACGGCTCCTTGCGAGAAACCGCCCAGGATCGTCCGCTCGGCCGGCATTCCGGTCTCGACCGCGAGCGCATCGAGCCACTCGGCCGCCTGCCCGTAGGTGGAGGAGAACGTCTCCGGGTCCGGGTGACCGATCTCGCGAACGGCGTACCAGTGAGCGCCGCCGGGCGGCAGCGTCAGAGGGCCGCGCGGGGTCACTCCCAGCAGCCGGCCCTCGGGATCGAGCAGGTCGAGTAGGGGATAGAGGTCGTTCTCGTCGGCAGCCCGGCCGTGAAAGAGGACGAGCAGGCCTTCAGGCTCGCCGGCGACCGGCCGCCGCCGGGAGACGAGGCTCACCGAACGGTCGCGCGCCGCGGGCTGGGCAGCGGCGTCAGCACCGGCTCGAGCCGGTCGCGCAGATGCTCGAAGGCGGGCGGGAGGGAGAGTCGCTCGCCCAGGCTCTCCAGCGGCTCGTCGGAGGTGAAGCCGGGGCCGATCGTCGCGATCTCGAACAGGACGCCGCTCGGCTCGCGGAAGTAGATCGAGCGGAAGTAGAAGCGATCGATGACCGGCGTGGGCGAGCCTCCGCCCTGGACGACCCGCTCGCGCCAGGCGGCGTGATCTTCCTGGGGAGAGGCCCAGGCAACGTGATGAACGGTGCCCGCCCCACCGATCCCCGGCTCGTCGGGGGCCGGTTCGAGGTGGTAGGTCGAGCCCCGCTGCTCGCCCCTAGCCTCCCAGGACGGTCCGTCGCGGGGCTCGAAGGCAAGCGCCTCCTCGAAGAACGAGCGGCTCTCCTCGGGATCGGCCGTGAAGGCGCGCACGCTGTCGAATCCCCGCAGCGCAAGCTCGGACGGGATCTCGGGATGCTCCGCGACGAGTGGCTCGTCCCCCGTCTCCACGACCGCGAGCTCCAGGCGGAGCCCCTCCGGGTCGAAGAAGGTCAGCCGCCCGTCGGCCCGGTTGAAGGTGATTTCTTCCGAGCCGAGCCGTTCCTGCCAGAAATCCAGCGACTCGGCCGAAGCGACACGCCAGGTGATCGTGTGCACCATCCCCGCGCCGGCGCGGCCGCGGCGCGCGTCGGGATACTCGAAGAAAGTGATGTCGCTGCCCGGGCTTCCCTTCTCGTCGGCGTAGAAGAGGTGGTAGACGGTGGGATCGTCCTGGTTGACCGTCTTCTTGACGAGGCGAAGGCCGAGCACGCGGGCATAGAAGTCGACGTTCCGCGGCGCGTCGGCGGTGATGCAGGTGACGTGGTGGATTCCCTCGAGCCTCATTCGCCCTAGAGTAACCCCAGCGAATGGCCACGATCCTCTGCGTTCTCTACGACGACCCGGTGGACGGGTATCCGCCCCAGTACGCACGAGACGAGATCCCCAGGATCGAGAGCTACCACGGCGGCCAAGCCACCCCGACCCCCAAGCAAATCGACTTCGAGCCGGGAGAGCTCCTCGGCTGCGTTTCCGGCGAGCTCGGGTTGCGGACGTTCGTCGAGGGGCGCGGGCACCGGCTCGTCGTCACCTCGGACAAGGACGGGCCCGATTCCGCCTTGGAGGGGGAGCTCCCCGAGGCGGAGATCGTCATTTCCCAGCCGTTCTGGCCCGCGTATCTGACCTCGGAGCGCATCGCGAAGGCGCCGAACCTGAAGCTCGCGGTCACTGCGGGCATCGGCTCGGACCACGTCGATCTGCAAGCTGCGATCGACCGCGGCATCACGGTGGCCGAGGTCACCTACTCGAACAGCATCAGCGTCTCGGAGCACGTCGTGATGATGATTCTCGCGCTCGTTCGCAACTACATCCCGTCGTACCAGTGGGTCGTTCGCGGCGGCTGGAACATCGCCGATTGCGTTTCGCGGTCGTATGACCTCGAGGGAATGCAGGTCGGGACGGTCGGCGCGGGCCGGATCGGGTCGGCGGTGCTCAGGCGGCTGAAGCCGTTCGAAGTCGGGCTGCACTACACGGACCGGCATCGGCTCTCCGAAGAAGTCGAAGACGAGCTTGGAGTCACCTTCCACGAAACGGTCGAGTCGCTGGTTCGACTTTGCGACGTCATCACGATCAACGCGCCGCTCCATCCCGAGACCGAGCACCTGTTCGACGAGAAGCTGATCTCCCAGATGAAGCGCGGCGCGTACCTCGTCAACACGGCGCGCGGGAAGATCTGCGATCGCGACGCCGTCGCGCGCGCGTGCGAGAGCGGGCAGCTGGCCGGCTACGCCGGCGACGTGTGGTTCCCGCAGCCCGCGCCGCAGGACCATCCCTGGCGGACGATGCCGCACCACGGCATGACGCCCCATACGTCCGGCACCAGCCTCTCGGCTCAGGCTCGTTACGCGGCCGGCGTCCGCGAGATCCTCGAGTGCTGGTTCGACGGCCGCCCGATTCGCGAGGAATACCTGATCGTGGACAGAGGGCAGCTCGCAGGCGCGGGCGCCCATTCCTACAGCGCGGGCGATGCGACGAGCGGCGCGGAGGAAGCAGCCCGGTTCGGCGGGGGCTGACCATGGACAGGGTTGCCCTTGTCGCGCGCCTCAAACCGGGCTTGGAAGAGCGTGCTGCGGAGCTGATCGTCCGCGGCCCGCCGTTCGACCCGGCCGAGCGCGGCTTCGACCGTCACACCGTCTATCTGTCGGCCGGGGAGGTCGTTTTCGTCTTCGAGGGCCAGGAGGTCGAGTGGATGCTCGACGAGATGGTCAGCGGGGTGAGCGAGCGAGATCTTCCACCTGCCCTGGAGCAGTGGCGCGACCTCGTCGAGGGGCCTCCCCGCATCGCTCGAGCGGCCTTCGTCTGGGAGCGCTAGGCCCGCGACGCGAGCGCCCGCAGCGACTGCTTGAGCGAGCCCATCGTCGCGAGCACGGCCGTCGGCTCGTAGCCGCAGTGCGCCATGCAGTTGTCGCAGCGCGGGTCGTTCCCGCGCCCGTACTTCGACCAGTCCGTGGTCTCGAGCAGCTCCCTGTACGTCGTGGCGTAACCGTCCGACATCAGGTAGCACGGGCGCTGCCAGCCGAAGATCGAGTAGGACGGGATCCCCCACGGAGTGCACTGGTAGTCGACCTTGCCCTCGAGGAAGTCGAGGAAGAGCGGCGTGTGGTTTAGACGCCACTTCTTGCGCTTCCCGTCCGCGAACGCTGTGCTGAAGAGCTTGCGCGAGGCGGCCACGCCGGGGAAGTGCTCCTGGTCGGGTGCCTTTTCGTACGCGTAGGCCGGTGAGAGCATCATTTGGTCGACCTTCAGCTCGTCGTTGAGGAAGTCGAGCACGTCGCGCACGGTCTTCGGCGTGTCGGTGGTGAGGAAGGTCGTGTTCGTGTTGACGCGGAAACCGCGCCGCTGCGCCTCCTTGATCCCGTCCACGGCCTTGTCGAAGGTCCCTTCGCGCTCGACGAACTGATCGTGGCGCTCGCGCATCCCGTCGAGGTGCACGACCCACGCGAAGTAGGGGGACGGCTCGAACTCGTCCATCTTCTTCTTCATCAGGATCCCGTTCGTGCACAGGAAGACGAACTTCTTCCGCTTGATCAGTTCCTTGGCGATCACGTGCACCTCGGGGTGGACGAGCGGCTCGCCGCCTGCGATCGAGACCATCGGCGCTCCGGATTCCTCGATTGCGGCGAGCGCTGTTTCGACCGGCATCCGCTTCTTGAGGATGTGCTGCGGATACTGGATTTTCCCGCAGAAGGAGCACGCGAGATTGCACTGGAAGAGCGGCTCCAGCTCCACGAGCAGCGGGAACTTCTCGGTCCGCTGGATCTTCTGCTTCAGTAGGTAAGCGGCGATGCGCGCGCTCTGCCGGTAGGGGATCGACATCGCTAGAAAGCCTCTCGAGCCTGCATGGGGGCGAGCGTATCAATCCTGAAAGCCTCCACCCAATCCACGAATGCCGAGGCCGACCGGCGCAGCGCCCAGAGCCCGCGGATTCCGGCCGGGAGTGTGCGCGGGTCGGCGAGCCGCCTGCCGGCTGTGTCTACGACGATTCGGAGGACGGCGAGAGGCGTCTCGCCCGCGGCTTGGGCGAGCCACGCGGATTCCATGTCGACGGCGAGGACGCCGGTTCCTCTGAGGGCTTCCCGCTCCCGGCGCCCCAGGATGTGAGGGGCGCTGTAGACGGGGCCCGTCTTCGCCTGGAGCCCGAGACGGCGGAGCGGCTCGGCCAGGAGCGCGCTTCCCGGGCAGGGAATCGGAGGCGCGCCTTCGGAGCGAAGCTCCGTCGCGAGCACGACGTCGCCGGCCCGCAGGGCGGGATCGACTGCGCCGCACAGGCCGGCGACGCCGATCGCATCCGCGTCTCCCAGCTCGACGCGCACCGCGCGCGGGCCCATGCCGGTCCGGCGGACCTGCACGCCGGGCAGCGCCGAGCGGACGGCGAGGCCTTCGATCCAGAGAGGACAGAGGATCAGCAGCTTCATCGCGTGTAGCGCGCCAGCGCGGTGACGGGGAAGACGAGACGGTAGAGGTGGTAGTTGATGTAGAAGTCGCCGGGGAAGCCGGTGCCTGTGTACCAGGGCTCGTCCCAGGTTCCGTCCTCTCGCTGGGTCTCGGCGAGCCAGGCGAGGCCCCGCTTTGCCGCCCCTTCGCGCTCGCCGGCGGCGTGCAGCGCAAGCAGGGCCCAGGCGGTCTGCGAGGCTGTCGACTCGCCGCGGCCGCGCCACGCGTCGTCGTCGTAGGAGCGCATGTCCTCGCCCCAGCCGCCGTCTGGGTTCTGGACTTGCTCGAGCCAGCGGACGGCCCGGCGGATCGATCCGTGCTCGGGCGAAACACCCGCTGCCACGAGCGCGGGGACGGCGGCTCGGCTCCCGTGCCGTAGACGTAGTTGCAGCCCCAGCGGCCGAACCAGGAGCCGTCCGCCTCCTGTTCTCGGAGCAGCCAAGCCACGCCGCGCTGAGTCGCGTCGTCGTCCACGAGCCCCTCGCCGGCGAGCATCTCGACCACGTGCGCGGTGACGTCGGCGGTCGGCGGGTCGATTACCTCGCCGAAGTCGCAGAAAGGCAGCTTGCGGCACAGCTCCTGCGTGTTGTCGGCGTCGAACGCGCCCCAGCCGCTGTCGGAGCACTCCATCCCGAGCGTCCACGCGACCCCGCGGCGGACGGCCTCGTCGATCCCGGGAAGCGACGCGCGCCGTAGCCCCATTACGACCTCCGCCGTGTCGTCGATGTCGGGGTAAACGTCGTTCTCGAACTCGAACGCCCAGCCTCCGGGCGCGAGCTTCGGGCGCCGCACGGACCAGTCTCCCTTGACGCGCACCTCCTCGTCCAGCAGCCACTGCGCTCCGCGCTTTATCGCGTCGTGGCCGGGCTCGAGCCCGGCGTCGCCGAGCCCGATCAGGGCGAGCGCCGTGTCCCAGACCGGCGACTGGCAAGCCTCGAGGCGGCGGGTCCCGTCCTCGACGATCGTGAACTTCTCCAGTCCTCCGAGCCCCTTCTGGATCACCGGGTGGTCGACCGGATAGCCGAGGAGGTTGAGGGCGATCAGCGAGTAGACCCAGGGCGGCTGGATCCCACCCCACGAGCCGTCAGCTTCCTGCCGGTCGACGATCCAGCGCTCGGCCTTTCGGAGAGCGAGCCGCCGCAGGCGCGCCGAGGGTCTCCGCTCGTAGACGTGGAGGATGCGGTTGATCCGCTGGAAGGCGCCCGGCCACGTCGAGGGCGGGGCGAAGGGCTCCGGCTGGTCGCCCGTGCGCAGCTCGTCGAGATCGAATGCGACGGGGCGGATCGGCCTGTAGGCCGAGACGACCGTGAGCGCCACGACCGTCTGCCTCGCCCAGCAGGCGAAGTCGTAGACGTTTAGCGGGACCGACGGAGGGATGAGGACGAGCTCCGGAGGAATCACGGGCACGTCTTCCCACGACCAGAGGCCGAACAGGGAGAGCCAGATCTTGGTGAAGACGCGTGACCTTTCGAGGCCGCCCGCTTCGAGGATGTAGGCGCGCGCGCCGGCCATGTGCTCCGCGTCGGTCGGGTCGCCCGCGAGCTTGAGCGCTGCGTAGGACTCGATCGTCGTCGAAAGGTTCGGAGGAGCTCCGTAGAAGTTCCCCCAGGTGCCGTCGTCGCGCTGCTTGGAGCGAATCCACGCCGCCGACTGCCGGGTCTGCTCTTCGGTGCGGATGCCGAGGAACTGGCGCAGGAGCAGGTCCTCGGCGTCCATGGTCACGTTCGTCTCGAGCTCTCCTTTCCACCAGCCCTCCTCGGCCTGCAGCGAAAGCAGGTGGTCGACGCTGCGCTGAAGCGCGGTGCGGACGGCTGCGTCGAGGTCTTGGTTGGTACGGACCGCCATCAATGCCTCGCCCGGTGATGCTGGCGAGCTTCGGGCGCGCGAAAAGCAAGCCAGACTAGGACGCAGGGAGCGTTCGTATTCGGAGAATACGGGCGCGACCGAGGACGACGCGTGGCGCCGCTTTGCAGCCGCGCGAAACCGCAGGGCATTGCCGGGCGAGGCATCTTAAAAATCCCTCGCGGCGACGAAGCGGGCGAGCTCGGCCAGCTCCTCGCGCGGCCCGGGCTCGAGCGCGGCGCCTTCGAGCTCGGCGAGCGCGGCTGCGAGCTGCCTCTCCGCCTCGGCCGCGGCGAAGTCGCGCGCGCCGCAGCGCTCCAGGAGCGCGGTCGCCTCCTGGACGTCCGCATCCGAGAGCTCGGCTTCGGCGAGCAGTTCCCGCAGGCGGGCACTCTCCTCGCCTCCGTGGTCGAGCCCTGCGGCGACGGGAAGTGAGACCTTCCTCTGGCGAAGGTCGTTCCCGACGGGCTTGCCCGTCACCTCGGGTCTGCCCCAGATCCCAAGCAGGTCGTCAACGGCCTGGAAGGCGATCCCGAGGTGCTTCCCAAAGGCGGCCAGTGCATCCACTACGCGAGGGTCGGCTCCGGCAAGGACGGCTCCGACCGCGCTCGAGCAGGAGAGGAGCGCCGCCGTCTTTCCTTCGATCATCTCCAGGCACTCGGCGACAGTGGCGTCGGTGCGTCCCTCGAGCGCCAGGTCGCGCGACTGGCCGGCGATCATGCTTGCCGTCGCATCGGCGACGAGGGCTACCGCGCGGACTCGCTCCTCGCCGGGCTTGATCATGAGCACGTCGATGGAGAGCGTCGAGAGAGCGTCGCCGGCGAGGATCGCCCGCGACTCGCCGAAGACGCTCCACGCGGCAGGCCGGTGATGCCGCTCCTGGTCGCGGTCCATCACATCGTCGTGGAGGAGCGAGAAGTTGTGGACGAGCTCCACCGACACCGCGCCGTCGACGCCGACGTCGGGCG
>WNGB01008830.1_pt1 | contig 19116 bp, 14 predicted proteins | sample 5400681 | NCBI WGS metagenome assembly WNGB01 (sample SAMN13153367, study PRJNA577476) | soil metagenome | isolation source: 115 cm soil or saprolite under grassland replicate 2 | place: USA:California | collected 2016-06-15
ACAACCAGGCCCAGATGTCGGCGCTGGGCATCCCGCAGATCGCGGCGGTGATGGGATCGTGCACGGCCGGCGGCGCCTACGTGCCGGCGATGAGCGACGAGGTGGTGATCGTCAAGGGCAACGGCACGATCTTCCTGGGCGGGCCGCCGCTGGTGAAGGCCGCGACCGGCGAGGACGTGACCGCCGAGGATCTCGGCGGCGCCGACGTACACACCCGGCTCTCGGGCGTGGCCGATCACTTCGCCGAGAACGACCTGCACGCGCTGGCGATCGTCCGCTCGATCGTCGCAAACCTGAACCGGCCGAGGAGGATGCCGTGGAATCTGGCCGAGCCCGAGGAGCCGCGCTACGACGCGCGCGAGATCTACGGGATCATCCCGCACGACGCGCGCAAGAGCTACGACGTGCACGAGATCATGGCGCGGCTGGTAGACGGCAGCCGGCTGCACGAGTTCAAGGCGCGCTACGGCGCGACGCTGGTCTGCGGCTTCGCGCGGATCATGGGCATGCCGGTCGGGATCGTGGCGAACAACGGAATCCTGTTCTCGGAGAGCGCGCTCAAGGGCGCGCACTTCGTCGAGCTGTGCGCGATGCGCGGCGTGCCGCTGCTGTTCCTGCAGAACATCACCGGCTTTATGGTCGGCAAAGAGTATGAGAACCGCGGCATCGCCCGCGATGGCGCCAAGATGGTGATGGCGGTCGCAAACGCGCAGGTGCCGAAGTTCACCGTGGTAGTCGGCGGATCGTTCGGCGCGGGCAACTACGCGATGTGCGGGCGGGCCTACGGGCCGCGCCAACTCTGGATGTGGCCGAACGCGCGCATCTCGGTGATGGGCGGCAGCCAGGCGGCCAACGTGCTGCTGACAGTGCGGCTGGAGGGGCTCAAGGCGCGCGGCAAGGACATGACCCACGACGAGCGCCTGGCCTTCACCTCGCCGATCCTGGAGACCTACGAGCGCGAGGGACACCCGTTCTACTCGACCGCGCGGCTGTGGGACGACGGCATTCTCGACCCGTCCGACACGCGCATGGCGCTGGCGCTGGGGCTTTCAGCAGCAGCCAACGCCCCGGCGGCGGAGACGAAGTTCGGCGTGTTCAGGATGTGACGCGGGTTTTGAACGAGGAACGTCGGAAGGAGCGGAGGGAGCGGAAGTCAGGAGCATTGGCTCAGATCTTGTGAAGGGACCGGCGCCATGAGATTAGTGGATCTGTCTCCATCTGTGGTAGAACGAATCCGATCGCATCAATGGGATCGAATCATCGAGAAACACGAGGGACCAGAGGATTGGGCCTCAGTCCTTGATTATTACGCCCCCGAGTTTCTGGTAATCAACGGCTACGATGTATTGTTACCGATCGATCGGGAACGTCATAATAACATCACAATCTTGCGTTGTATTGTGGCCGATGATGGGCGAAGCTTGACAATCTTTCTGAAAGATACAACGCACGTCAGCAGTCTTGATATGGAGGTGTTCGAGGCGGGTTATGTAGCGATCTGCGATAAATTCCCTGGCGAAGACTTCTTTCTCACAATTCTATACCACGAATGGTTTATCGTCGAGAACCCACAATAATGTTGACGAAACCCTTCGCCGGTTGTATAGTGCGAGCAGCGCTTTGGCCCGGCCAGGAGCAGGGCTCGTACCTAATCCCCTTTCGCGCAGGCGTCGAAGCGGTCTTGGACGCACAATAGCAGCTGGAGGTACATATGGGCAGTGCGGCTCATTCCCCAACTGGACGCCGGATCGGCTTTGTGTCCATGCGCTTCGCGGGGACCGACGGCGTCTCGCTCGAAACCGCGAAGTGGGCTGCGGTGCTGGAACGGATGGGCCATGGCTGTTTCTACTTTGCCGGCGAGGCCGATACCCCGCCCGAATGCAGCCGGGTCGTGGCCGAAGCGTTCTGGGAGCACCCCGACGTCGATGAGATTCAGACCGTCGCCTTCGCGCACCGCACCCGCCCGTCGGCGATCTCGCGCCGCATCGCCGAGGTCAAAGAGCATCTCAAGGAGCAGCTCTACGCCTTCACCAGGGAGTTCGACCTCGACCTGCTGATCGTCGAGAACGCGCTCTCCATCCCCATGAATCTCCCGCTGGGGGTGGCCCTGACCGAGTTCATCGCCGAGACGGCCTTCCCGACGATCGCGCACCACCACGACTTCTTCTGGGAGCGCAAGCGCTTCCTGACCAACTGCGTCTGGGATTACCTCAACATGAGCTTTCCCCCGAACCTGCCGTCGATCCGCCACGTGGTGATCAACTCGTCGGGGGCGCATCAGCTCGGGCTGCGCGCGGGGGTTTCGTCGCTGCTCATCCCCAATGTGATGGACTTCGACAATCCGCCGCCGCCGCCGGACGCGTATGTCGCGGATATGCGCGCGCACCTGCACGTCACGCCGGACGAGCATATGGTCTTGCAGCCGACGCGCGTGGTGCAGCGCAAGGGCATCGAGCACGCGATCGAGCTGCTGCACCGCCTGGAGATGCTGGGCGTGAAGGCGCGCCTGGTGATCTCGCACGCCAGCGGCGACGAGGGCGACGGCTACGAGCAGCGCGTGCGCGACTTCGCCGCTCTGATGCACGTGCGGGCCCGCTTCGTCGCCAAGATCATCGGCGAGAAGCGTGGGCTGACCGCCGACGGGCGCAAGATCTACACGCTGGAAGACGCATACCTCCAGACGAACCTGGTGACCTACCCATCCACGATCGAGGGGTTCGGCAACGCCTTCCTCGAGGCAATCTACTTCCGGCGGCCGATCGTCGTCAACGCCTACTCGATCTTCGCGGTCGACATCAAGCCCAAGGGCTTCCGCGTGATCGAGTTCGACGGCTACATCACCGACGAGATCGTGCGCCAGACCGGCAATATCCTGGAGCACCCCGAGCTCGGGCAGCAGATGGCCGAGCACAATTACCAGCTAGCGAAGCGCTTCTACTCCTACGCCGTGCTCGATCACAGCCTGAAGACTCTGCTCATCGATCTGTTCGGCATGGTGCCGGCGCATGGTGGGTAAACGCGGAACGGCGGACGTGCGGAAACAGCGGAATGGAGCTTTTACAATGCTTCCGGCTTTCTATTCGGAGGCGACGGATCGCGGGCATGATACAATTGAGATCTGTTGGACCATCCGCTGCTGAAGGAGCCGGGTAACTCCGATGGCATATACGTTCATCCAGCTGGACCGCGCGGGGCCGCGTGCGACCATCACGCTGCATCGCCCCGACCTGCACAACGCCTTCAACGCCGAGATGATCGGCGAGCTGCGCGACTGCCTGACGGCGCTGGCGAACGACGAGTCGGCGCGGGTGGTCGTGCTGACGGGCGCGGGCCAGTCGTTCTGCGCGGGCGCCGACCTGAACTGGATGCGCGCCAGCCTGGACTGGAGCCGCGAGCAGAATATCGCCGACACCGAGGCGCTAGCGGCGATGTTCGAGGCCGCGTGGACGCTGCCGAAACCGTTAATCGGCCGGGTGAACGGCGCGGCGCTCGGCGGCGGCGTGGGGCTGGTGGCCTGCTGCGACATCGCCGTGGCGGCCGACAGCGCACGCTTCGGCTTCAGCGAGGTCAAGCTCGGGCTGATCCCGGCGGTGATCGCCCAGTATGTCGTGCCGAAGATCGGCGTCAGCCAGGCCCGCGCACTGTTCGTCAGCGGCGAGCGCTTCACCGCCGAGCGGGCCTTCGAGATCGGCCTGGTCCACGCGGTCACCGGCGCCGAAGGGCTGGATGCGACCGTGGACGCACTGACAAGCCGCATGCTGTCGAGCGCGCCGGAGGCGAGCGGCGCGGCCAAGCGGCTGGTCGACGCGGTATGGTCGCTGGAGCGCGACGCGGGGCGGCGCTACGTCGTCGAGGCGATCGCCGCGGCGCGCGCGGGCGCGGAGGGCCAGGAGGGACTGCGGGCGTTCCTCGAAAAACGCCATCCTTCGTGGGTTAGAACGTTAGAAAGTTGGAAGGTTTGAAAGTTGGAGTTAGAACGTTCTAACTTTCCAACTTTCTAACCTGCAAACAAGCTATGTACTTCGACAAGATCCTGATCGCCAACCGCGGCGAGATCGCCGTCCGGATCATTCGCGCCGGCCACGAGCTCGGCATCGCGGCCGTCGCGGTGTACAGCGAGGCCGATCGCGCGGCGCTGCACGTGCGGCTGGCCGACAAGGCCTACCCGATCGGATCTGCGCCCGCAGCCGCAAGCTATCTGAACGTCGAGCGGATTGTCGAGGCCGCTCAGCGCTCCGGGGCGCAGGCAATCCACCCCGGCTACGGCTTCCTGTCGGAGCGGGCGCACTTCGCGCGGGCCTGCCAGGCGGCCGGCCTGGTCTTCATCGGCCCGCCGCCGGAGGCGATCGAGCTGATGGGCTCCAAGATCGCCGCCAAGCGGCTGGCCGAGCGGGCCGGCGTGCCAACCGCACCGGGCTATATGGGCGACGACCAGCGCCACGAGCGGCTGCGCGATGAGGCGCGACGGGTCGGCTTCCCGCTGCTGATCAAGGCCAGCGCTGGCGGCGGCGGCAAGGGCATGCGCACGGTTCGCGGCCCGCACGAGCTCGACGCCGCGCTGGAGGGCGCGCAGCGCGAGGCCCGCGCGGCCTTCGGCGACGACACGGTATTCCTGGAGCGGCTGATCGAGCGCCCGCGCCACGTCGAGATTCAGGTGCTGGCCGACGCGCACGGCGGCTGCGTGCATCTGTTCGAGCGCGAGTGCTCCATCCAGCGCCGCCACCAGAAGATCGTCGAGGAGTCGCCCAGCCCCGCCCTGGCGCCGGAGCTGCGCGCCGAGATGGGCGCCGCCGCGGTGCGGCTGGCCCAGGCCGCTGGCTATCGCAATGCCGGCACGCTGGAGTTCATGCTCGAGGAGCACGACGCCGGCGACCGCCTGCCCCACGCCGGCGACCGCGAGTGTCGCTTCTACTTTTTGGAGATGAACACGCGGCTGCAGGTCGAGCACCCGGTCACCGAGCTGGTCGCCGGTGTGGACCTGGTGCAGCTCCAGATCGCGATCGCCGCCGGCGCGCCACTGCCCTTCCGGCAGGACGACCTGGCCCAGCGCGGCCACGCGATCGAGGCGCGCGTCTACGCCGAGGACCCCGCGACATTCCTGCCATCTACCGGGCGCGTGGCGCTGTTTGCGCCGCCGGACGGCCCCGGCATCCGCAACGACGCCGGCCTGGAGAGTGGCGACGAGGTCACCGTCCACTACGATCCGATGTTGGCCAAGCTGATCGTCTGCGCGCCCGACCGACCGGCGGCGATTGCGCGGCTGCGGCGCGCGCTGGACGACTACGCGGTGCTGGGCGTCACGACCAACCTGCCGCTGCTGCGCGCGATCGCCGCGCACCCCGACTTCGCCGCCGGCGCGACCTACACCGATTTCCTGAGCGCCGCCGGCCTGGCAAACGCGAACTTCGAGTCGCATGACCCGCCGCTCGACATTCTCATCGCGGCCGCTGTAGCAGACGCGCAATCTGCAATCTGCAATCTGCAATCTGCAACCACCGATCCCTGGCGCGCCGGCCCCTGGCGGCTGATGCGCGACGGCGTGCGGCTGCGCTACCGCGCAGGCGAGGCCGAGCATGTGATCGACATCTCACAGCTCTCCAGCCGCTGGCGCGTCGACGCCGGCGAAACGACCCGCACCGTCGCGGTGGTCGCCGCGCGGCCGGGCCAGCTGGTGCTGGAGGACGAAGGCGGCCGGATCGAGCGCTTCGGCATGGCGTGCGACGGCACGGATCGGCTGATCGCCTGGCGAGGAGCGAGCTACCGGCTCTCTCGCGCGGGCTCGCTGAGCGTCGACGCGCTCGACGCGCGCGTGACCGGCCCGCACGGCCACGCCAGCCTGGAGGCGCCGATGCCCGGCACAGTGATCAAGGTGCTCGCGCAGGAGGGCCAGGAGGTGTCCGACCAGCAGCCGCTGGTCGTGCTGGAGGCTATGAAGATGGAGCACGTCGTCGTCGCGCCCTATGACGGCGTGGTGCAGAAGCTGCGCTGCGGACCCGGCACGCTGGTCGCCAAAGGCGCCACGCTGGTCGAGCTAGAGGAGAAACGTGCAGCATGAAACCGAGCAATTGTTCGCTCGATCCACTTTTTGTCGCTGTTAGATACGGTTCTTGGCTACTTGACAATCTGTAGTGAGGTGGGGTGTGGGGGCGGGGCTGCGCCCCCGCCCCCACACCCCACCTCACTACAGATCGATCGAAACAAAATCGCCCCCGCCGCCGTCTCACATGTATGTGGGGCTTGTGGCCTGATCGCGAAAGGAGACTCAACGTGGCAGATCAGCGGCAGGAAGAGAACGAGCGGGTCGGCAGCATCGCGGGGCTCGGCGCGGGCGTGATTGCCGGCGCGCAGCTCGGCAGCGTCTTCATTCCCATTCCGATCGTCGGCACCTTCGCGGGCGCGCTGATCGGCGGTGTGCTTGGCAGCGAGGTCGGCAAGACGGTCGGCGCGGCGATCCTCGACGGCGTCGGCGCCTTCGCCGAGAGCCTCGGCGGCCCACCACGCGACTCCGGATCGGGCAACCCGCCGCCACCCGACAGCAGCACGCACTAACACGCACGACAGCGCTGAGCAATAAGGTTGAGCCACAGCGAACACCGCGCACGCCGAGTCGTGGTTTATCTCTGTAATCTCGGTGTCCGCTGTGGCTCGCGTTAGCAGCGCCCCGCAATAATGAGGCTGGGCGAGCAGTAGGCGCCAGGGCCAGCAGCGGCAGAAAGCTGGATATGCGGCGCTAGTATTTGACAAACGCCCGCCCATCCTGTATGATCCAGTGCAAGTGTGTCGGGGCGTAGCGCAGTCTGGTAGCGCACAGCGTTTGGGACGCTGGGGTCGTGGGTTCAAATCCCTCCGCCCCGACCATTCCTCTGTTTTTTCTCTCACTCTGCTCGCTTTCCCGTGGCCCCAAACTTGCTGTTGGCATGCCGAACTCGACGGCCACCTGGGTTGCCAGCAGGTGTGTCAGTGCATCCAAATGGCGCCGCCATACGTATAATGAAGTGAGCGTAGTGTGAGTCGCTTCGGCATTACAAAGAATTCATTATACCACGAATGTCAAAAAAGGGTTGACAAAACGGATGTTGGAGTGTATAATCGTGGCAGGGCTTTCTATCCAGGAAGCTCTCATATTGTGTCGCACCCTCTGACGACAAGCACATTGCGAAGGGCTCGTCCCCGACCGACGAGCGCGACTGTCTCAGAACCATTCCGAGGGCGCGGCTCCTCCCGATCTGGGGGGAGCCGCGCTGTGTCTCGTGGAGGTGCAGAGTGATGAAGCTAGTGATGAACGAGCAGCAGGCTTGGGACACTGACGAGCGCCCCGACGAGGTCGAAGAGCCGACTGTCGAGGCGATCGCCGATGTCGAAGAGCTCACAAATGATATATTGAACGAGGCGCTGCCTCAGGAGCCGACTCTTGACTCCGTCCAGCACTATCTGCAAGAGATCGGGCGTGTGTCCCTGCTCAGCGCATCCGAGGAGGTCGAGCTGGCCGAGCGGATGGAGCGCGGCAAGGCCGCCGCTCAGCGCCTGGCATCGGCCGAGGTTCTTAGCCCGCAGCTGCGTGCGGCGCTGCGCGCCGACGTGCACAGCGGCCAGGATGCCCGCCGCCACCTGATTCAGGCCAACCTGCGGCTGGTCGTCAGCATCGCCAAGAAGTACGTCGGCCGCGGGCTGGCGCTGCTCGACCTGATCCAGGAGGGCAATATCGGGCTGATGCGCGCGGTCGAGAAGTTCGACTACCACAAAGGCAACCGCTTCTCGACCTACGCGACCTGGTGGATTCGCCAGGCGGTGACCCGCGCGATCGCCGAGCAGGGCCGGACGATCCGCCTGCCGGTGCACATGAGTGAGTCGGTCGGGCAGGTCAAGCGCGCCGCCGAGCGGCTGGCCCAGGCGCTGGAGCGCCAGCCGACCGCCGAGGAGATCGCAACCGCGCTCGGCCAGCCGATCGATCGCGTCGAGCGGGTGCTCGAGGCGGCCCGGCGGCCGGTCTCGCTGGAGACACCGGTCGGCGAGGATGGCGAGCACACCCTGGGCGACTTCTTGCAGGACGACGAGCTGCCGACGCCGGCCGAGTTCGCCTCGCAGCAGCTGCTGCGGCAGGACCTGGCCGCGGCGCTCGACCACCTCAACGAGCGCGAGCGCCGGATCATCGACCTGCGCTACGGCCTGGCCGACGGCCAGCGTCGTACGCTCGAAGAGGTCGGCAAGGTGCTGGGGATGACCCGCGAGCGGGCCCGCCAGATCGAGGCCGAGGCGCTGCGGCGCCTGCGCGCCCCCGAGATCGGGCAGCACCTGCGGGATTACCTAGAATAGCGTCTGAGCGCAGAGCGCAAAACGTAGAGCGTAGAACGAGCATAATTCGTTCTACGCTCTTTGTTTACTCTAGTGTTCAGCCGCGAAGGGGCGAGGAAAACGGCGCAGCGCGTGAATGCGCGACAGCTATTGTTCTACGCTCTGCGCTCTACGTTCTACGCTTATTTGGCCCCAACCATCTGCAGCACTCCGCCGCCATTGCCGTTCTTGGCGACAATCTCGTCGAGCGGCAGGGGGCGCTGGTCGCCCTCGCGGAAGGTGTGCCCCGCGGCGGCCACGAAGTCGCGGAACAGCGGGTGCGGCCGGTTCGGGCGCGACAGAAACTCGGGGTGGAACTGCGTGCCGACGTGCCAAGGGTGATCGCGCAGCTCGACGATCTCGACCAGCCGGCCGTCGGGCGAGTGGCCGCTGATCACGAAGCCGGCACTCTCAAGCAGCCGCCGGTATTTGTTGTTGAACTCGAAGCGGTGGCGGTGGCGCTCCATCACCATGTCGACGCCGTAGGCCGCGGCAGCGCGCGTGCCCGGAACCAGCACGCACGGGTAGATGCCCAGCCGCATCGTGCCACCCTTGTCGGTGATGTCGAGCTGGTCGGGCATGAAGTCGATCACCGGGTGTGGCGTATACGGGTTGAACTCGGTGCTGTTGGCGTCGCGCGAGCCATCCATCACGTGGCGGGCGAATGAGATCGTCGCGCACTGCATTCCCAGGCAGAGCCCCAGGTAGGGCACATTCATCTCGCGCGCGTAGTCGGCCGCGCTGATCTTGCCCTCCACGCCGCGATAGCCGAAGCCGCCCGGCACCACAATCCCATACACGTCGTTCAGCCAGTGCTCGGCGCCCTCGCGCTCAAGCTGCTCGGACGAAACCCACTTCAGATCCACGTCCACGCCCTGGTGCAGCCCGGCGTGGCGCAGCGCCTCGGCCACGCTCAGGTAGGCGTCGTGCAGCTCGACGTACTTGCCGACGATCGCGATCGGCAGCGTGCGCTTGGGCGCCTTGATCCGCCGGACCAGCCGCTGCCAGTCGCGCAGCTCGGGCGCGGGGGCCGGCAGGCCAAGCCGCGAGACCAGGTAGCTGCCCAGGCCGGCCTCCTCCAGCACCAGCGGCACCTCGTAGATCGTCTCGACAGTGTGCAGCGGGATGACCGCCTCGACGTCGACGTCGGCGAACAGCGCGACCTTCTCGCGGATCTCGTCGGAGATCGGGTGGTCGGCGCGGCAGACGATCACGTCGGCGGTAATGCCGACGCGCCGCAGCTCCATGACCGAGTGCTGGGTCGGCTTGGTCTTCACCTCGCCGGTGGCGCCGATGTGCGGCAGCAGCGTGACGTGGATATAGAGCACGTTATCGCGGCCGACGTCCTTGCGCATCTGGCGGATGGCCTCCAGGAACGGCAGCCCCTCGATGTCGCCGACCGTACCGCCGATCTCGACAATCACCACGTCGGCGTTCGACTGGCGCGCGACGGCGGCGATGCGCCCCTTGATTTCGTTGGTGATGTGCGGTATGACCTGGATCGTGCCACCCAGATAGTCGCCACGCCGCTCCTTCTGGATCACGGCAGAGTAGATCTGGCCAGTCGTGACGTTGCTCAGGCGCGAGAGATTCTCGTCGATGAAGCGCTCGTAGTGTCCCAGGTCAAGATCGGTCTCGGCGCCATCCTCGGTGACGAAGACCTCGCCATGCTGGTATGGCGACATCGTTCCCGGGTCGACGTTGATATAGGGGTCCAGCTTCTGGACGGACACGCGCAGCCCGCGGCTCTTGAGCAGCCGCCCGATCGACGCAACCGTGATCCCCTTGCCGACTGATGATGCCACACCACCTGTGACGAAGATGTACTTTGCCATCGCTGCTGTCACTCCTTTTTGCTCGCGTATCGGCTGGGCGAGATTGTGTTTCATCTTCGCGATGATTTTTTACTATAGTGCCACGTAAAAATAGACGGGTCGCTCAATCATGCCGATCGAACCGACCCGCGCGACGGACCGTCGCTCACGTATTGCCGTGCAGTGGTATCTCATTGCGCCTACCAGGCGTGATGCGCTCCGCATACACGGCGCGCTGGCTCACCGCCCCCTATAATAACGAAAGCCGATCATCTCTTCCTCATACCACCCTTCGACGAGCCCCTGATCTTATGACGGCGATGGTCTTATTTTGTCACTGGAATGCGATAATGCTACAACCTCAGTCGTAATCAAATAGTAATCGTGTGTACCGGAGCGCACAAGAAAAGAGAGGAAGGCGATACCACCTTCCCCTCAGCATAGAGACAGTTCCATCATTGGCGCGCTCGTCATTTCACACCAGTGAAGAGGCACGGCCAAACGTCCGCGCCGGTATATTGCACCATGGAGATCGCGTTCGTCACGCCGGCCGTGCGATAGCGCAGCGCGCCAGCTTTGGCCCAACAGGATCGCGATTCGAACGCGATCGGCTCCAGAGTGCATAGCACCTCCGAACTACCTCAGCAGCCGCAAGGCTCGCGCGACTACCCCGACCAGCCAACCGCCCTGCGCTGTCCTGCCTGGTATTATAGCACAGATAGGCGTGTAATGGCGAGAGAATACTAGATAGCCGGTTATATGCTCGGCCGCATGATCGAGAACCGGGTCTCCTCACCCTCGGCGGGCAGGTTAGCGGCGGTGACGGTCAGCTTTTCCTCGGCGACGATCTCCTTCAGGCCGATCTCGTGCGTGAACTTCTCCAGCGGCGCCAGGTCGGGCTGGCCGGCGATCGCGTAGTGCATCGGCACGACGATTCGCGGCTCGATCTGACTAATCACGCTGACCGCCTCGGCCGGGCCGATCGTCTCGCCGCCGCCGACCGGGATGAACAGCACGTCTACGCTGCCGATCTCGTCGAGCTGGTGGGTGCTCAGCTCGTGCCCGAGGTCGCCCAGGTGACAGAAGACCACGTCGTCGAGGTGAATCACGTAGACGGTGTTGGGGCCGAGCTCGGCGCCCTTGTGCTTATCGTGGTAGGTACGCACGCCGGCGATCAGCACGCCGCCGACCTCATACTCGCCCGGGCCGTCGATCGTGAAGATCTTCTCGCGCATCGGCTTGACCGCGGCGAGGTTCGCGTGGTCGGAGTGCCGATGGCTGATCGTCACGATATGCGCGGTCGGCCGGCCAATGTCGAGCCCAGCCGAGCGATCGAACGGATCGCACAGCACGATGCCGTCGCGCCCGCGCAGCCGGAAGCAGGAATGGCCGAGGTATTGGATATCAGGCATCGATACATGTTCCCTGTTGCAGGTTGGAAGGTTAGAACGTTTGAACCTTTCAACCTGCAACCTGCAAACGTTCTAACGTTCTTCGTCAGTGTCAAGAGCCACGTGAGTCTCGGCCCACAGCTGATCGACGATCGGGCGGATGATCTCGAAGCTGAAGCCGCGCCGCTGCAGGTAGCCGCCCATCCGGCGCGTAAATGCGCCGCGATCGGCCGAGCCGGCGTACTTGCGGAGCGCCGCGCGCGCCAGGGTCTGCGCCTGCTCGGCCGCATCGCCGGTGAGCGCGTCGTCGCTCAGCACTGCGGCCACGACGTCGGGCGCGATGCCCTTGCGCCGCAGCTCGTCGCGCAGCGCGCCGGCTCCGCGCGGCCGGCAGGCCTGGCGATTCTCGACCCAGAAGCGCGCGAAGGCCGCGTCGTCGACCAGGCCAAGCTCGGCCAGCCGCGCGAGCGCGGCCTCGATCGCCTCCGGCGCGAACTCTTTGCGCCCCAGCCGCTCGCGCACCTCGGCGATCGAGCGCGGCCGCGCCTCCAGGAAGCGTAGCGCGGCCTGAAACGCCTTGTCGCCGCTCTCGACCTGCTCCAGGCGCGCGAACTCCTCGGCGCTGATCGGCATGCCGACATACAGCCCGGCCTTCGCCAGAGTCGCCAGGCTCACCCCGATCGCGAACGCGCCATCCACAAACACGTTGACGCGCTGCGAGTCGTTGGCCTGCGCACGGAGCGCGGTGATCGTTCCTTCCGGCATTTACGAAGTTAAAAGTTATGAGTTTTGAGTTTTGAGTGGCGCGTCCCCAACTCAAAACTCAAAACTCATAATTCAGAACTGAACACGCAGCGTTATTCCGCTTCGAACAGTGGATCGACGCCGTCGTCCGCGTCGTCGATCGTCGGAACAGCTACGGGCGCGGCCATGGCCTGGGCGCGGATCAGGCGCTCGATCTCGTCGGCCAGCGCCGGGTTCTCGTTGAGAAACTGCTTGGCGTTCTCGCGGCCCTGCCCCAGCCGGTCCTCGCCGAGGTAGAACCACGCGCCGCTCTTGCGGATGATCTCCAGCTCAGTCGCGACGTCGAGGATATTGCCGGCGCGCGAGATACCCTCGTTGGCCATGATATCGAACTCGGCCTGCCGGAACGGCGGCGCGATCTTATTCTTGACGACCTTGACGCGCGAGCGCATGCCGATCGCCTCCTGGCCGGACTTGAGGGTCTCGATGCGGCGGATGTCCAGGCGCACCGAGGCGTAGAACTTCAGCGCCTGGCCGCCGGTGGTCGTCTCGGGCGAGCCGAACATGACGCCGATCTTCATGCGGAGCTGGTTCAGGAAGATCACCACCGTGCGCGACTTGCTGATCGCGCCGGAGAGCTTGCGGAGCGCCTGGCTCATCAGGCGGGCCTGCAGGCCGGGCAGCGAGTCGCCCATGTCGCCCTCGATCTCGGCGCGCGGCACCAGCGCGGCGACCGAGTCGATCACGATCACGTCGACGGCATTCGAGCGCACCAGCGTCTCACAGATCTCGAGCGCCTGCTCGCCGAAGTCGGGCTGCGAGACCAGCAGATTGTTGATGTCCACGCCGCAGCGCGCCGCATAGAGCGGGTCGAAAGCGTGCTCGGCGTCGATGAACGCGGCAACGCCGCTCATTTTCTGCGCCTGCGCGATGATGTGCTGGGCCAGGGTCGTCTTGCCGCTCGACTCAGGGCCGTAGATCTCGACCACCCGCCCGCGCGGCACGCCGCCGGCGCCCAGGGCGATGTCGAGCGCGATCGCGCCGGTGGGGATGACCTCGATGCTCAGCTTCGAGCTGGCCTCGCCCATCTTCATGATCGAGCCCTTGCCGTACTTGCGGTCGATCTGGCTCATGGCCGCCGCCAGGGCTTTTTCCTTCTCGGGAGAGATGGACATCGCCGGCGCTCCTCCGTTTTGCGTACTCACTCGTGCTTGCTCCTTATGTGCTCAAACTTTACTACACCGCGCCACGGCTGTCAACGCGGCGGACATGGTTCAGCCACTCGGATTATAGCACGAACGTTCGCTCTGAGCAAGCGGAATTTCGGGCGAGAGGCGAGAGGGATTATCCCCCCTTGCCCCTCGCCCCTGGCCTAGCGGATCGTCCAGCTGCTCTGCTCTGGCATGTGGTCGAGTAAGGAGGCGACGCCGAAAGGCACGGCGCGGACGACCACGCGCTGGGTAAACTTCTCGGGGCCATTCGGCGGCCAGCACGTGACCATTGTGACGACCTCGTGGTCGGTCGGGGCGATCAGCTGCGCGTTGGCGGCGTGCTGCTCGACGGAGACGCCCTCTTCGGTGACGAGCAGCCGCTCCCGGACAGTGTAGAGGTACTGCTGGCCGCCACTGTAGAGCGTGATCTGGTCGCCCGGCTTGACGTAGTAGAGATCTCGGAAGACCTTGCCGTAGCCGCCAACATGGCCGGCCAGGATGACGTTGCCGCCCTCGCCGGGGTTGGCCGAGCCGCGGTGCTGCCCGACGGCATACTCGGCGACCTGCCAGACGGCGACCTGCTGATCGCCCTGCTGCTTGACGTCCCAGCCGACCTCGACAACCTTCGAGTCGACACCGATGCTGGGGATCGCGACCCGCGACACCGTCGACTTATGCCCGGGCGAGACAACCGGGATCGCGCCGACGACCGGTCCCTCGGCCGCGCCACCCCCGGCGACCAGCGCGGGTGCGACGAAGCAGCACCACGCCGACGAGCATACAGAGGTTGCCAAGCGTCCACAGCAGCTGCGCGCGCCGATCGGTTGGCCGCTCATACGCGACATCGGGCGACGCCCCAGGCGTCGCTCCGCCGAGCTGGGGCAGCCGTGCGGCTCCCTGGAAAGGCAGAAATCGTTTCATCATCAACAGTTATGATCTACGTCTACACAGCCAGACCGCTACCTGCATATTCTATGCCAGAGGGCCGGTGAAAAACAACGTTCAGTATGCATACGTTACCGATGGCGTTCAGGGGATGCGCGGGAACCAACCATCCTGGTCGACTGGAACCTGTGTGCCGGCCGATAGCCGCACCGCTGGCGCCAGTATACCACCGCGCGACGGCCGATTCAATCCTATACTACCGGGACAGATTGGCAGCAATTGCGAACCAACCCTGGCTATGGTAAGATGACCCAGGCATCCGCGTCGCCATCGCTCAAAGGCTATCCGGAGGGGCATTTGGAGCCGAACGACACACAGCCAGGTGGCCAGCCCAACCGCACAGTTACCATCCAGCTCACGCGCGACACATTGATTCTGATCGCGGCCCTGGCTTTCCTGGCGATCGCGATCTTGCTGGCTGTCATCTTCCCTGGCGCATCAAACGTCAACCAGACGCCGTCGGCCACCGCCGTGGCGCAAGCGAATACCGCGACCGGCACAGCCGCCTCCCCGACCGCCGAGACCGCCAACCTCACGGCGCTGGCCGTCGCCAGCCCCACGCTCCCACCAACCGAAGCAAGCTATCCCGCGCCAAATGAGAACCCGCTGGAACAACCAACGGCGCCAATCGCCGGCTCGTCCGAGCTGACCACGCCGGCGGGAAATGGCATCCCGGGGCCGGCGGGCGGCGAGCCGGCAACCGCCCAGCCAGGCTTTGGCCCGACCACGATCCCGGCCTTCCAGCCAACCCGCGTGCAGCAGGGCGCCGCAGGCGGGACCGGCGGCGAGCTCACTCAGCAGGCGTCGACGCCGGCCTACCCGCCCCCGGGAACTCAGCCGATCGCCTCGACCACGCCCGGCGGGGTACCCGGCGCGCCACGCACGCCGGCCGCGTCGACAGAGGTACCACTGTTCCCGGATGCGGCGACGCCGCCGCTGGCGCCCACGCAGCCGCCACCACCGCCGATACAGCAGCCCCAGCCCACCACACGGCCGGCGGCGCCCGTCGCGACCGCGCGGCCGCCCACACCCAGGCCGACGCGCGCGCCAACGCCGATCCCCGTCGACGTGCTGCGCGGCACCATCCGCTGGACTGCCGCCAAGAGCCCGATCGTCCTACGCCGCGATCAGCGGCTGGTCCCCGGCGCGACGCTGATCGTCGAGCCAGGGGTGGAGGTGCGGCTCGCGCCCGGCGTCTCATTCTTCGTCGAAGGGACACTGTCCGCGATCGGCAAGCCTGATCAACCGGTGCGCTTCGTCGGAAACGAGCGCCAGCGCTGGGAGGGGCTGTTTGGCCGTCCCGGCAGCACCATCACGCTGGAGTACACCGAGATCCACGGCGGCGGCGCCGGCGGCACCCTGCTGACCAGCGAAGGCGGCAGCCTGGCGCTGCGCAACGCGCATATCAACGACAACGGCGGCCATATCCAGGTGACCGACAGCCGCCTGGAGATGCGCGACAGCGAGATCGCCGGCAACGATATGCCCTACGGCTCCGCGGTCGAGGCGAGTTACAGCTCAGGCGGCTTTGTGACCCTGACCGGCAACCGGATCGGCGGCAATCGGCTGCAGGCCGGCACCTCGCCGGTGCGGATCAGCAACGGCAGCTCGCTCGACACGGTCAGTCTCGACGTGCAGCATAACCTGCTGGTCGGCGCCGAGGGGCCGGACCTGGTGCTGGCGACCAATGGCCCGCTGCAGGGCGGCCTGACCTGCAACACGCTTATAGCCGGCACCAACGGCCTGAGCGTGCGCAGCGAGATGCCGCAGGTGCCCGGCTTTGCACTGAACATTCGCGACAACGCAACCGAGCAGCACACCCCGCCGATCATCCCGATCTATCTCAAGTATGGGATCGGGCGCGGCGCGACGAGCGAGATCGCGCTCGACATGCGCAACAACTGGTGGGGCAGCCCGCTTGGCCCCTACCAGCCCAATCGTCACGCCGACGGCCGCGGCGAGGCGGTCGGGGACAACATTGAGTTCGGCCCCTGGCTAACAGCGCGGCCCGCCTGTGCGCCAACGCAGTAGGTTATAGGTGACAGGTTACAGGTGATAGGGAATGGCTCCTTTCTGTAACCTGTACCCGGTAACCTGTCACCTTCCTATGCTGCTTTCCCACGAGATCAACGCGATCGTGGCGGACGCGATCGCGCGGCGCGTCTTCCCGGGCGCGGTTGTGCTGATCGCAGGCGGAAACGAGCTGCGCCACTACGCCGCCTACGGCTCGACGATGTACGACGCGCCGGGATCACGGCCGGTGCGACGCGACACGATCTACGACGTCGCCTCGCTGACCAAGATGTTCACCGCCACCGCCACGCTGCGCCTGAGCGACGCCGGCGCATTGAATCTGCACGCGCCGGTGGCCGCCTACCTGCCAAGCTTTCGCGTACCGGACATCGGCGTGTGGCACCTGCTGACGCACACCTCGGGCCTGGATATCCGGCTCTCGTCGCTGCGCCACGTCGGACGGGAGCGACTGCTCGAAGCAGTCTACCGGCTCGCGCCCGCGCGCGAGCCCGGCGCGACGGTGGCGTACACCAATGTCAACTCGCTGCTGCTCGGCGAGATCGTCGCGAAGCTGTACGGCGCACCGCTCGACGAGGCGCTCGACGGGCTGGTGATCAGGCCGCTGGGGCTGCGCGACACACTGTTTCGGCCGCCGGCGTCGCTGCTGACGCGCATCGCCCCGACCGAGATCGACGAAGACTGGCGCGGGCGCCTGGTGCATGGCACCGTCCACGACGAGAGCGCCCACGCGCTCGGTGGGGTGACGGGGCACGCCGGGCTGTTCAGCACCGCCGCGGATCTCTACACCTTCTGCCGCGCCTGGCTGGATCTCCTGGAACCGGGCGACGAGGCGACAAAGCAACGAGGCGACAATACTTCGCCATCGCCCAGTCGCCCAGTCGTCCAGTCGCCCAGTCGCCCGGCTGACTCTTTGCAACCGCCGCTCCTCAAGAAAGCAACAGCCGCGCTCGCAATCACAGATCATACATTGCACCTCAACACGGCCTGCGGGCTGGGCTGGATGCTGGATCGCCCGAACTTTATGAGCGCCGCGCCACGCGGAAGCTTTGGGCACACCGGGTTCACCGGCCCGGCGATCGTCGTCATCCCGGCGCGCAGGCTGATCGTCGTCGTGCTGAGCAACCGCGTCTACCCGCGCCGCCGCCCACCCGAGCATCACGCCGTCACCGCGGCGATCGTCCAGGCCGCGCTGAGTGCAAATGACGCGCCGTTATGCAGAAGCTGAGGGCTTCGCACTCCACAAGCAACGCCTTTTGTGGTATCATTGTCGTCGGCATCATCATCGGTTTCACTATAGCCTGCCCCAGGCGATGTTGCTGGGAGAGAAGGGGATACCCATGGCCGCTATCCGTATTCTCATAGCCGAAGATAACGAACTGGTGGCGCTGACGCTCGAAGAGCAGCTCAAGGGGCTGGGGTACGACGTCATCGGCGTCGCGCGCACGGGGGCCGAGGCGATCGACCTGGCCATGCGCCTGAGCCCCGACCTGATCATCATGGACATCCGCATGCCCGAGGTCGAGGGCACCGAGGCGGCGGCACGGATCAACCAGCAGCGTCCGGTGCCGATTCTCATGCTGACCGCCTACACCGATCGGGAAACGATCCGCAAAGCCGAGGTCGCCGGCGCGCTTGGCTACCTGGTCAAGCCGGTCAACGAGGCGGAGCTCTCCCCGGCGATCAACATCGCGCTGGCCCGCTTCAGAGAGCTGCAGTCGCTACGCTCGCAAGTGGTCGAGCTGGAGGAGTCGCTGGAGGCGCGCAAGCTGGTCGAGCGCGCCAAGGGCATTCTGATGCAGCGTCTGGGCCTGAGCGAGCGCGACGCCTACGAGCGGCTGCGCCAGCGCGCCCGCGATAAGCGCGCGAAGATGAAAGACATCGCCCAGGCGATTATCGAGGCCGAAGAGCTGCTCGGATCGTAGCCGCCGTCGAGCCGCAACGCGATTCGCTTGCTTTCGCCGTGTATCGGTGGGCAATCGTGGGCTTGCCGAGCCCTCTCGTGCCCACTGTGATGTCCGACATGCCCTCGTAGCTCAGTGGATAGAGCAGCGGTTTCCTAAACCGCGTGCCTGGGTTCGATTCCCAGCGAGGGTACCAGCATTAGGACGCGATCCGCAATGGGTCGCGTTCGTTGTTTTTCGCCCAGGATGCAATTCAGGATGTAAAAATTATTATGTAACGTTGTTTGCATGGCTTAGGCGCTCTGTTTCAGGAGTCGATCGAGTGCATCGGCGTCCTGGGTATTGCCCTGGTAGAGATGGCCGCAGCGATGAGCTGTCACCGTAATCGAGCTATGGCCCATCCGGCGCGAGAGGGTAGATATCCACGCCGGCCGCGATTGAGAGTGCGGCGTAAGTGTGGCGTATGTCGTGAAAGCGAATATCAGGCAGATTGGCACGTTTGAGCAAGGCGTCGAATTGGCGATCGACATTGCTTGGACCAAGCGGCGTTCCGTTCTCACTCACGAAGAGAAGCCCGGCCGCGTTCCAGCCCTCGCCGGCAATCGCGCGCTCTTCGGCCTGGTTCTGCAAATGCCAGCGCAGCGCTGCCACCGCATCTGCTGAGAGCGGCACAGCACGTCGTGCGCGCGAGGTTTTGCCTCTCGCGGCGTGCGCTTTGTCCTTGAGCTGGCCAGCTCTGTATCCG
>WNGB01007025.1_pt1 | contig 19115 bp, 16 predicted proteins | sample 5400681 | NCBI WGS metagenome assembly WNGB01 (sample SAMN13153367, study PRJNA577476) | soil metagenome | isolation source: 115 cm soil or saprolite under grassland replicate 2 | place: USA:California | collected 2016-06-15
GTGGGCCCGGCAGGCCTCGAACCTGCGACCGGCGGATTATGAGTCCGCTGCTCTGACCGACTGAGCTACGGGCCCCTGCTGGGGTCGTCCTGTTCGGCAGACCCTACCGGAGCGGTGCGGGAGCTGCCTACCACCGGGGTTCCCCTCCGCGTCACAGGTCAGGGGCGCGGACGGTGGTGATGCCGCGGTCGGCGGCCCAGCGGCCGATGTCGTCGCGGTTGATGGCGGCGGACATCAGCTCCGGGAAGGCGTCGGGGGTACAGGCGAATGCGGGGACGCCCAGGTCGGCCAGGTCGGCGGCGAGAGCGTGGTCGAAGCTAGGGGCGCCGTCGTCGTTGAGGGCCAGCAGCGCCACCACCTGGACCCCGGCACGGACCAGGGCGGCGGCGCGGGCGAGGGTCGCGGCGCGGTCCCCGCCCTCGTACAGGTCGCTGACGAGTACCAGGATCGTGTCGGTGGGCTGGTCGATCACCTGCTGGCAGTAGGTGAGCGCCCGGTTGACGTCGGTCCCGCCGCCGAGCTGGGTGCCGAACAGCACCTCCACCGGGTCGGCGAGCTGGTCGGTCAGATCGACCACCGCGGTGTCGAACACGACCAGGCGGGTGCGGAGCGAGGGCAGGGAGGCGAGCACGGCGGCCAGCACCCCGGCGTACACCACCGACGTGGCCATGGACCCGCTCTGGTCGACGCAGACCACGACGTGGCGCAGGCTCGACCGCCGGTGGCCGTACCCGACCAGCGTCTCGGGCACGACGGTGCGGTAGGCCGGCTGGTAGTGACGCAGGTTGGCGCGGATCGTCCGGTCCCAGTCGATCTCGCCCGCCCGCGGCCGGCGGGTACGCGTGGCCCGATGGAGGCTGCCGGTCACAGCTTGGCGCAACGGCTGGGCAAGGCGCCGCTCCAGGTCGTCGACCACGCGGCGCACCACCATCCGGGCGGTGTCCCGGGTGGTCGCGGGCAGCACACCGCGCAAGGCGATGAGGTCGGCCACGAGGTGGACGTCGGGCTCGACGGCGGCGAGCGTCTCGGGCTCGAGCAGCATGCGGCGCAGCCCGAGCCGGTCGATCGCATCTCGTTGCAGCACCCGCACCACCGGCGCCGGGAAGTACCTGCGGACGTCCCCGAGCCAGCGGGCGATGCTCGGCGCGGAGCTGCCGAGACCGCCGGAGCGGTCGGCGTCGTAGAGCGCCCCCATGGCGGTGTCCAGACGCAGGTCGTCCGGCCCGAGCCGAGCGCCGGTCCCGTCGGCCGCCTCCCCGCCGAGCACGAGCCGCCAGCGGCGCAGCCGCTTGTCACCGGTCACGGCGCTGCCTCCGCCCGGCTGCTGGCCGTCCCGCCGGCCAGAGCGGTGCCGGGGCCGTCCGGGCCGGGCTTCCCGGGGAGCCCGCCGGCCAGAGCGGGGTCGCCGTCGGAGCCCGGCTCCCCGGGGAGCCCGCCGGCCAGAGCGGGGTTGCCGTCGGGACCCGGCTCCCCGGGGAACCCGAGGAGCAGGCGGAGCAGGGGCAGGACCGAGTCGGCCCGCCCGGTGTGGAGCTCGTCGCCGTCCCAGCCGCGAGCGGCGGCCAGAGAGCGGCCGGCGCGCACGCGCTCGCCGATCTGCCGGCGCTCGGCGGCCGGGAAGCCGGCGAAGGTGCGGCGCAGCAGGGGCAGGCAGGTGGTGAACGACTCCTCGGGCAGGCCGGTGACCCAGCCGTCGAGCACGCTCCACAGGGCGTCGTCGTGGACCAGCAGCAGGCCGCTGCCCTCGAGGAACCCCTCGACCCAGGCGGCCGCCTCGCTCGGCCTGTCCGAGCCGCCCGGCGACAGCGCCCGCCACATGCGCCGGGCCGCCTCCTCGACACCGTAGACGCCGGCGTCGAGCAGCACGCGGGTGCAGCGGCCGGCCAACCGGCCGTGCAGGCCGCGCTGGTCGGCGAGCCGGCCAAGCACGGCGTGCCAGGCCGACCGGTGCCCGGGATCGCCGAGCAGCGTGACCGCCCCGTTGACAGCCATGACCCGCTCGGCCATGGCCTGGGCCGCGTCGTCGTCGAGCGAGGCGCACGCGGCCGGCAGCCCCACGCACACACGGGCGACGAGCCCGTCGACGACGCTGCCGACCTCGCCGGCGTCGGAGCCGCGCACGTCGCCGTAGCGGACGACACGGACGAGCGGCGGCAGGGCGTCGGCCAGCTCGGCGACGTCGCCGGCGACCGCGGCGACCTTGTGCAGCCGGTCGACCACGCGGCCGGTCGCCTCGGGGAGACCTGCCAGCAGGGCCTGGTCGAGCAGCTCGCCGAGGCGGGCCAGATGCCCGGCGGCGTCCGCCTCGTGCCTGGCCCGGGCGGTGGCTGCGGCGTGCACCGTCGTGCCCCACACCGATGCCTCCACCAGACTGACGGCAAGCATCGGGTCCCACTGCAGATGCCACAGCTCGTGGAAGGTGCCCGCCTTGCCGGCGACCGCCTCCCGCTCCCCCCAGGGCACGCCGAGGAGCGCGAGCCGGTGGAGCAGGCGGCTGCGCTCGCGGTCGTTGGGACGGCGGAGGTCCAGATCGAGCACGCGGCGCGTCGCCTCTGGCCGCAGTCGCAGGCGGCGCTGCTCCCGGAGCAGGTCCTGCTGGATGGGGACCATGGGCGCGCCCGCCGGCACCTCGCCGAGCCGCTCCCCCACCACCAGCCGGTCGTGGATCAGGCGCATCGGCAGGTCGCTGCCGAAGCAGAGCACCGCCCTGGTGGCCGCGTGCAGGTCGGCCAGGTCGGGGGCGGACCGGTCACGGAGGGCTGCGGTCGCATCGGCGAGCCGGGCCGCGTCGACCACCTGGGCGGTCGACGCGTCCAGGTCCTCGGCTCGCAGCAGCCGGGCGACCTTGGTGAGCCAGCGCCCGGCCACGTCGTCAGGCGCCGACCACAGGTGGTGGTACCAGCCGGGCGAGGCGACCCCGGCACCGTAGCCGCTGTCGGCTGCCAGGCGCCCGTAGGCCCACGGCGCCCAGGCCGCTTCCACCTTGACCCTGGCCATCCCCTTGAGCAGGGCCGCGTCCGGCGCAGCGGGAGGCAGCGCGGCCAGGGCGGGCGCGTGCCAGGCGCCGCAGACCACGGCCACCCGCTCGAACCCCTCCCGGACGGCGGCCCGGACCCGCTGGCGCATGAACGCCTCCCTGGCCGCCTCCCGCGGCTCGAGGGCGGGCACGGCCTCGCGCACCGCGGCCATGGCCTCGAGCACCGCGGCGAACAGGTCGGCGCCGTCGCGCCGCTGCTCGACCATGCGCTCCCACCAGCGCTCGCCGTCGTCGTCGCCGGCGGCCCGGGCGAGGGCCCCGAGCGGGTCGTCGCGGATCGGGACGTGTGTCCGGGACTCGGCGCCGCCGCCGCCGGGGTCGAGGGCGAGCTGGTAGGCCTGCGGCAGGTCGATGAAGCGGACGGCCGCACCGGCGGCGAGCGCCCAGCGCAGCGCCTGCCACTCGGGCGAGAAGACCGCGAACGGATAGAACACGGCCCGGCCGGGCTCGTCCCTGCGGTAGACGAGCAGCGCGACCGGGGGCCGCAGCCCCGGATGGGCGGCGAGCGGCAGCACCGCGTCGGCGTCGGGCGGGCCCTCGACCAGCACGGCGTCGGGACGCCACTCGTCGAGCGCCCGGCGCAGGCTCCGGGCCGACCCGGGCCCGTGGTGCCGGATCCCGAAGACGCGTACCGTCACACGACCACGTCCCGGCAGGCGCGGTACAGGTCGGACCAGCCCTCGCGCTCCTTGACGACCGTCTCGAGGTACTCGCGCCACACCACCTCGTCCTGGACCGGGTCCTTGACCACCGTGCCGACGAGCCCGGCAGCGAGGTCCCCGGCGTGCAGCCGGCCGTCGCCGAAGTGGGCGGCGAGCGCCAGCCCGCTCGAGACCACCGAGATCGCCTCGGCGGTCGACAGCGTGCCGCTCGGCGACTTGAGCCTGGTCCGCCCGTCGGCCGACTCGCCGTTGCGGAGCTCCCGGAACAGGGTCACCACCCGGCGGATCTCGCCGAGGGCTGGCGGCTCGGCGGGGAGCTCCAGGGTACGGCCGAGGCTCTCGACCCGGCGGCGCACGATGTCGACCTCTTCCTCGGCGGTGTCGGGCACCGGGAGCACCACGGTGTTGAAGCGGCGCTTGAGCGCGCTGGACAGCTCGTTCACGCCCCGGTCGCGGCTGTTGGCGGTGGCGACGAGGTTGAAGCCGGGCACGGCCTGGACCTCCTCGCCGAGCTCGGCCAGGGGCAGCGCCTTCTCCGACAGGATGGTGATCAGCGCGTCCTGGACCTCGGAGGGGATGCGGGTCAGCTCCTCGACCCGGACCACCTTGCCTGCGGCCATGGCCCGCAGCACCGGGCTCGGCACCAGCGCCTGGCGGCTGGGTCCGTCGGCGAGCAGCCGGGCGTAGTTCCAGCCGTAGCGGACCTGCTCCTCCGAGGTGCCGGCGGTGCCCTGGACGAGCATGGTCGAGTCGCCCGAGATGGCGGCCGCCAGGTGCTCCGACACCCAGGTCTTGGCGGTCCCGGGCACGCCGAGCAGCAGCAGCGCCCGGTCGGTGGTGAGGGTGGCGACGGCCACCTCGATCCGCCGGCGGCTGCCGATGTACTTCGGGGTGACCTCGAAGCCGGAGTCGAGGGTCCCGCCGAGCAGGTAGGTGGCCACCGCCCAGGGGGAGAGGCGCCAGCTCGGCGGCCGCTGCCGCCGGTCGGCGGCGGCCAGCTCGGCCAGCTCCTCGGCGTAGAGCTCCTCGGCGTGGGGGCGCAGCACCGTGGTGGTCATCGGGCGATCTCCTTGCGCATGTCGCGGCGGAAGGTGAGGATGTCGAGGAAGCGGTCGATGGCGGCGGCCCTGGCCCGGGACACCTCGTCGCTGACCCGGGCCAGGGCCGTGGCCGCCTCCCCGGCCAGGCCTTCGGGCAGGAGGCGGGCCAGCTCGTCGAGGGACGAGCGGTCGTGGGCCGCGGGCTGGCCGGCGGCGGCGGTTCTCCCGATGTGGGCGAGCACGGCTTGCCCGAGCCGCGCGCTCCACGGACGCCGGCAGGCCCGCAGCACCGCCAGGAGCGGGGACTCGGCCATCGCGGCGGCGGCGTCGGCCAGCAGGCGCAGGGCGAGCGCCTCCTGCCGCTCTGGCGGGAGCGCCTCGACCAGGCCGGCCACGACCGGGTCGGGCTCGACGGCGGGGATGAACGCGGCCGTCAGCGGGTTCCCACCGACGGCGGCGGGGATGAACGCGGCCGTTCGCGGGTTCCCACCGGGTCGTCGCCCAGGCGGGGCCCACCAGCCCTCGAAGACCGCGCTGGCCCAGGCGCCGTCGCGCTGGCGACTGGCGGCGGTGGCCCAGCCAGAGAGGATCACCTCGCCGCCAGTGGCCAGCACCTCGGGGGCGGCAGTGTCCCGAGCGGCCAGGCGGACGAGCCCGGCGGGACCACGGCCGAGCCGCTCGCACCAGGCGGCGGGCGGCACGGCCGCGACGAGCTGGAGCAGCCAGCCGGCTCGCTCCCCAAGGCCGGGCCAGCGCAGCGACACCACCCCGTCGCGGGCCATGCCGGCGTCGACCGCCCTGGGCAGGGTCGCTTCCAGCCGGGGTCGCGGCCCGGGGACGAGCCGCAGCAGAGGCAGGGCACGCACGGTCATGCGGGCGCACAGGCGGGACCCGGGCAGGCAGGCGAGCAGGGCGGCGGCAGCGCGGCGGGCCCCTCCGGCGCGGTCGTCAAGGGCCGCCTCGAGGAATGGCTCGTCGGCCATTGTCAGCCCGGTGCGGAGCCGCTCGACCATGGCCGCGCGCAGCTCGGCGCCCTCCTCGTCCCAGGTCGCCTCGACCAGCGCGCGGGCCCGGTCCGGCCCGGTCGTCCGGAGCGCGTGGAGCAGCGCCAGCCGCTCGGCCCGGCCGCCCGAGCGCCAGGCCGCCTCCGGGTCGGCGTCCAGGGCCCACGACCAGGCCGGGTTCTGGGCGGCCAGCCAGCGGCCGCGCCGGCCGAGCACCGGGCCCAGGCCAGCCCGCAGCTCGGGCCGGTCGCCGGCCAGGTCGAGGAGCGCGGGCAGGTGCTCCTCGGGCAGGCGCCGCCCGGCGGCGGCCAGGGCGTCCAGCCACTCGGGGAGCAGGTCGCCGTAGCCGCCCCGAAGCACCAGGGTGAGGTGGCTGGCGGCGGCCTGGCCGCATTGGGGCGCCTCGTCCGGCGGGCATGGCTCGGGCGGCGGCCCCGGGTCGACGGCAGGCCGCCGCCCTGCCCGCCGGTGCAGCGCAACCGCCGCGGCCGCCGACAGCAGCAGGCCCTCGGCGTCCCGGCCAGCGGGCGCGCCGCCATGACGCTGCACGCCGCCAGGCCCCACCGCCGGGCCCGGGCGAGCGGGCACCCCGCCAGGCCCCACCGCCGGGCCCGGGCGAGCGGGCACCCCACCAGGCCCCACCGCCGGCCCCGGGCCGGCCCCGGTGGGTCCGAGGCCCCCGGTGTCGGCGAGGGCGGCCAGCAGGGAGTCGAGCCGGCCCCCGGCTGTGGCGCGGAAGGGGGGCAGGGGACGGCGGCCGGTGCCGAGCAGCGCGGCCGTGAGCAGCTCCTGCCAGGGGCCCACCGCGGTCACGCCCACCGGTCGGCGGTGACCAGCCGTCCCCCGGCGAGCACGGCCAGCGGGAGCAGGTGCTCGCCGTCCCACTCGCCGAAGACCCGCACCGGGCGGCCCCCGGCGAGCGCCGCGAGCTGCCAGCCGGCGCCGAACCAGGGGCTGAGGGGCAAGCAGCCGCCGGACGAGTCGCGCAGCACCCAGTCCCGCCGTGGCACCGGCACGACCGCGTCGAGCACGACCGGCAGCGGCCCGACCCAGGGGTTCGTGGCCAGGGCGGCGGCGTAGGCCGCGTACGCGTCCTCGGCGGTGGCGAGCCCCGGCCGCAGAGTGGGGAACTCGAAGCGGCCGCCGTGCTCGGCCTTGACCAGCGCCCGCAGGGGCGTGCTGCCGGGGTAGAAGACCAGCTCGGCGTCGAGCCCGGAGCCGGGCGGCGCCCCGGCGGGCAGGGGCTGGCCGGCCGGCGCGAAGTCGAGCAGCAGGGCGGCGCGGCCGCTGCGGGCGCCCCAGAGCCAGGTCCGCTGCACGCGCAGGCGGTCCTCGTCGGCCACCCGCTGCGCGACCACTCCCCAGCGGTCCCGTAGGCCGGGCTGGGCGAGCAGCTCGTCCTTGGGCTGGGGCCAGCCGATCAGGGCGCGGACGTCGGCCTGGGTCTCGGGCGGCAGCCGGTCGAGACGGTGGTAGGCCTCGACCAGCAGGTGGAGGCGGGCCAGCTCCTCGAGCAGCCGCTCGGACCAGCGCTCCCCCACCCGGGGAAGGGCGGCGATCCGGCGCAGCCGGCCGCCCAGGCCGGGCGCCTGGGCGTCGACCATGCGGGCGGCGGCCTCCTCCCAGGAGCGGGTGGGCCTGCCCCCCGAGGCCAGCCCGGCGCGGACCACGTCGCGGAGCAGCAGCCCGAGCTCGGCCAGGCCAGCCTCGACCTTGGCGGCGCGGTCGGCCGCCCGCCTCGCCTGGGCGGCCGGGTCGGGGGCGGCCGGCCGCTCGGGCCTGGCAGCGCGGCGGGCAGCCCGCCCGGCCCGGGCCGCGAGCCACTCGGCCACCCAGCCGGGCGGCCCGGTCTCTGGCACCGTGACGTGCTCGCCGGCGAGCAGGAGCAGCAGGCCGAGAGCGTGCTTGCAGGGGAGCTTGCGGCTCGGGCAGGTGCAGCGGTAGGCGGGACCGTCGAGGTCGGCCTGGGTCTGGTAGGGGTGCCGGCCGCTGCCCCGGTACTCACCCCACACCGCCTGTCCGGAGCGGCCGAGCAGGACCCAGCGGCCGGCACTGGCAATGCCCCGGCCGGCCGAGGCGGCCGCCGGGTCGGGCGCCAGCGCGAGCACCTGCTCGGCCGTGAGCGTCGCCACCATGCTTCCCCGGTCCACCTCCATCATCGCCAGCGGGCGCCGGCGGGATCGCGCGTGCTGCGTGGCTTGCCCAGAAGCTACCAGGACGCCGCGACAACGCCGCGGTGAGCACGCCGGCGCGCAAGGCGCGGACGGCCACCCGCAGGTTCCACCCGCCCGCCAGGGAGGCGCGGACGGCCACCCGAGGGTCGCGCGGCCCCCAGGGCTACCAGGGAGGCGCGCAAGGCGCGAACCGGCCTGCCCGCAGGTTCCACCGCCCGCCCGGGGCCATGCCGTCACCCCCGGGGGGCGTCCAGACGCAGCTCCAGCTCCAGCTCGTGGGCGAGGGGGATGCCGTGGCTGCCGAGCTCGGGGATGGACGGCTTGAGCCGGCGGCTCTCGCGCAGCGCATGGTGGCGGAGGGCGACCAGGTCCATGCCCCACTGCTGGTAGATGCGCAGGGCCCGGGTGTTGTCGTTGGTGGTGATGAGCCAGAGGCGGCCGCAGCCGGCCGCCACCGCCCGGTCGCGGGCGGCGGCGAGCAGCGCCCGCCCGACCCCGCGGCCCTCGCGCAGGCTTGCCAGGCTCGTCACCTCGCAGGCACCACCCTCGATGCGGTAGGTGAGCAGGCCGGTCCGCTCGCCGTCAAGGCGGGCGAGGAAGCCGGGGTGGCGGGAGCAGTCCATCAGCTCCCCGTGCGCGACGGCGAAGACCGACCCCCAGGCGACGTCGAGGAACTCGACCACCCAGGCGTGGTCGCCGTCGGCCACGGGCAGGATCTCGATCACGGCGACAGCCTACCCGACTCAGCCGCCGCCGCTCAGGCGGCCGATCTGGGCGAGCACGTCGACCTCGGAGGTGTCAGGGCGCAGGCCGAGGTCGTCGGTGATCCTGCCGTCGTGGAGCTTGACGACACGGTCGCAGCGGCTGGCCACCAGGGGGTCGTGGGTGGCCACCAGCACGGTCATGCCACGCTCGGCCCGCAGGTCGAGCAGCAGCTCCATGATCTCGGCCCCGGTGCCGGAGTCGAGGTTGCCGGTGGGCTCGTCGGCCAGCACCAGCCCAGGGTCGTTGACCAGCGCCCTGGCGATCGCCACGCGCTGCTGCTGGCCGCCGGAGAGCCTGGACGGCAGCGAGCCGGCCCGGTCGGCCAGGCCGACGGCGGCCAGCAGCTCACGGGCGCGTGCGAGCTTGTCGAACGCGGTGCGGTAGGGCAGCACGGGCGCCACCACGTTGTCCAGCACGGTCAGCGCGGGCAGCAGGTGGAAGCGCTGGAACACGAACCCGATCGTGCGCCGGTAGCGGACCCGTCTCGCCCCGTCGAGCTCGGTCAGGTCGTGGCCGCCGACCACGAGCCGGCCTGCGTCGGCGGCCTCCATGGCGCCGACCAGGTGGAGCAGGGTGGACTTGCCCGACCCGGAAGGGCCGGTGACGGCCACCGCCGACCCGGCCGCGACGGTCAGGGTCACGCCGGCGACCCGGATACGGATCACGCTGACCGGCGCCGCGTGGTTTGCCCCGCCGTAGGCCTTCGGGTCGGTGAGCGCGTCCAGGGACGTGATGGTGGTGAGCAGCAGCGGCGGCTGGGCCAGGTAGCCGCCGATATTGGTGGTGGGGCGCAGCGGCCGGCCTGCGAGCGCCTTGCGGGCGGCGGCGTCGGCCGGCTCGGCCTCGGGCGGGTAGTAGGTCTCGAGCGGGACCAGGGAGAGCGGGCTGAAGCCGGGCAACCGCTCCGGGTCGAACCGTCCGACAATGCGCATGGCCGGGGCGTGGACGACCCCGGTCGGGCTCACGTCGGTGGAGCCCTTGTGGGGGCGCACGTTGCGGTACTGGACGTCGTCGCTGCCCGGCGGCTTCACCCTGCCGTTGAAGCCGAGCTGCCATACCTCGTCGGGGTTCGTGGTCGGGACGGGGGTGAGGCGGTCGGTGCCGAGGGTGCGGTAGGTGACCGGCGAGACGCTCCAGTAGCCGGCGAGCAGCGAGCTGAACTCGGTGGTCGGGCGGGAGAGCTGCTCGAGGGCCTGCTCGTAGATCGGCCCCGGGGGGAGCGTCTGCCGCTGCACGACCCGGCCACGCAGGCGGGACAGGAACCGGCCCGCGTTCCGGAACGCGAGCGCTTCGGTAGGGTCGACGCCGCGCGGGATCTCGAGCCGCTCGACCGAGGTCTCGACCACCTGGTCGAGGTAGAGCCGTGAGCTGGCCAGGATCGGGACGGTGCGCAGGCGCATCCCGTCGACGGGGGGCGCGGCGACCTCGACGTCCGGGATCCGTTTTACGTCCTCGTACTGGCGTAGGCTGATGCCGCCGAAGATGCCGCCAAGGTAGTTCTGGCGCACCAGGCCCAATTGCCGCTCGAGCGGGGTGAAGGAGTCGGCCGGTCGCACCAGGATGTCGTAGGCGCCGCGGAAGTTGCGGGACACGGTGCTCTGGACCTGGAGCCGCGAGGTGGTCGCGGCCGAAGTGAGGAGGGTGAAGCTGACCGCAGCGACGAGGATGCCTGCGCCCAGCGTGAGCGCCCGGGCGGACCGGAACCGGAGCTGGCTGGCGAGGAATCTGACCAAGGAGCGGAGCCCTCCCGTCCAGGCTTGACCGAACGCCGCTGGTGGCCGACCATACATTGGAGCAATACACTGGTCAACGGCCACACCGTCACGGATGTCGCGAGTCTACGGGAGTCACATGCCCATCCAGCATGCCGTCCTCGGGCTCCTCGCCCGCGGCCCGAGCTACGGCTACGAGCTCAAGGCGAGCTTCGAACAGGCCATCGGGCCGCAGTGGGGCGAGCTGAACATCGGCCACCTGTACCAGATCCTGGACCGCCTGGTCCGGGAGAGCCAGGTGACCCGCACGGTGGTCAGCCAGCGCGTCCGCCCGGACAAGAACGTCTACTCGATGACCGAGGCGGGCCGGGAGGCGCTCGAGTCCTGGCTCGAGCAGCCCTTCCAGCGCCAGGGCGGCTACCGCGATGACTTCTTCCTCAAGCTGTTCGTGGCCGCCGAGCTCGGTCCCGAGGCGCTCCACCGGGTCGCCAGCATCCAGCGCGAGTCCTACCTGGTCGAGCTGGGATCCCTTGGCCGGCTCCGGCTTGCCCACCGCGACGAGCCGCTCGTCTCCCTGCTGATCGAGGCTGCCCTGCTGCATACCGAGGCCAACCTGCGGGTGGTCGAGCTGGCCGACGACCGGGCCGAGCGCCTGGCCCACGCCAGCCCCCACCGGCGGCTCGCCGGCGACGGCGCGGCCGGGCCCGCCGGGGAGGCGCGCCAGGGACCGCTGGCCCAACCGCCTGAAGGGCGCGAGGCCCGCACGGCGCCGCTGTCGGAGGGCTGACCGGGCCGCACGGCTGCCGTGGCCGGCGCGACGGGCGGTTGGCCGGCGCCGGCTCAGCCGCCGCGCCATGGACGGGTGCGGGGCCGGCGGCGCGGCCGCCATCCTCCCGGGTAGCAGTCCCCGGCGAGGAGGGAGCAGCCACCGTTCCTGGGCTACCCTGGCGTCCGTGCGAGGATCAGGAGTCACCGTGCCCGAACAGCCCGACCAGCCCAGACCAGCACAACCGGACCCGCCGGGGGAGGGTCCCGCGCAGCCCGGCCCGTGGGACCCGGCAGGGCAGGGTTCGCCGCAGCCTGTCCCATGGGGCCCGCGGGGGCGGGACCCGGCGCAGCCCGACCCGTGGGGCCCGCCAGGGCAGGGTTCGGCGCAACCTGGCCCATGGGGCCCGCCGGCCGGCGGGCCGGCCGGGCCGGGCCGGGGGCCCGCAGGGAACGGCCCGCCACCCCCGCCGCGGTCCGCGCGGCCGGGCACGGCACCGGGCTGGGCGCCGCCGCCCAACGGCTCAGGACCGGCCTGGACCGAGCCCGGGAGCGGGTCGCCGCCCGGCTGGGTCGAGCCGGGACCGGCGCCCGCGCCCCCGGCGCCCACCCCGGTCGGTCCGCTAGGGGGCTGGCGGCCGTCGCCCCACCGCGCCGAGCGCGTCCCACCGCCCGTGCCCGCCGTGCCCAGGGCGACGCTCGCCCTCGAGCTGTCGCTGGTGCTGCTGTTCGCGTTCCTCCCGGGCCTGCCCGGCCTGCTGCTGCTCCTGTTCGGCGGGACCCAGGGCTCGAGCGGCGGGGTCACCCAGCTCACCCCCGCGATCGTCTTCGGCCTGATCGACCTGGCGCTCGCCTGGGGCCCGGTCCTGCTGCTCGGCTACCTGCTGGTCCACAGCGGCGAAGGGCGCGCCGCGATCGGGCTCGGCGGCTTCCGTGCGTCCGACGCCGGCATGGGGGCCGCGCTCTGGGTTGCGAGCTGGGTGCTGGTGTACGTGGTGGGGTCGCTGCTCAGCGGCCTTGGCTCCAACAACGTGGACTTCCTGCCCAAGGCGCTGCCGCTGTGGTTCCTGATCGTCGACGCGCTGGTGATCGCGGTCACCGCGGGGATCACCGAGGAGGTGGTGGTGCGCGGCTACGCCCAGACCCGCCTGGAGCAGCTCCGGGCGCCGACCGCGGTCGTGGTCGCCCTGCCGACCACGCTGTGGGGCCTGCTGCACCTGTACCAGGGTCCCGGCCCGGCCCTGACCATCCTCTGCCTGGGCCTGGCCTACGCCACCTGGTTCCACCTCACCCGCCGCCTGTGGCCGCTGGTCATCGCCCACCTCATGTTCGACCTCACCCAGCTCGCGCTGGTCCTGCTGCTGGACTGACCAGCGCCCGGGGCTGACGCAGCGAAGCGGTGGTCCGACCTTGACGCGCCTGGCCCTGGCCGGCGTGACCCTGTGGACAAGCTGCGGTGCTTCGTCACGGCCGTGCTGGATGATGCCGGCATGGGATACCGGGGAAAGCTCGCGGAGCGGGAGCAGGCGCGCCTGCTACGGGCAGAGGGCCGCACGCTGGCGGAGATCGCGGCGCGGCTCGGCGTGTCCAAGAGCAGCGTGTCGCTCTGGGTCCGCGACGTCGACTTCGAGCCCGTGCCTCGGGTCACCAGTGCCCGGCGCCGGGAGCCGAACGCCCTGCAGCGCCGCAAGCAGGCCGAGATCGACCGCCTGGTAGAGGAAGGCCGCGCCCGGGTGGGCCAGCTCTCCGAGCGCGAGTTCCTGATGGCCGGGGTCGCCCTGTACGCGGGGGAAGGCGCCAAGGGGGACGGGGCCGTGATCTTCGCCAATAGCGATCCCCGCATGATCGCCTTCTTCTGCTGCTGGTTGCGAGAGTTCTTCGACGTGGATGAGTCCCGCCTTCGCGTCCGCCTGTACCTCCATCAAGGGCTCGACCTGGCCGCCGCGACGACCTACTGGTCCCGGGTGACTGGAATCCCCGAATCACAGTTCGCAAGGCCGTACCGAGCCGTGCCCGACCCGTCCATCCGTCGTGCCAAGCATGTGCATGGATGCGCCAGCATCAGATACAGTTGCAGCGTGACCCACCGGAGCATCATGGGTCTTGTTGGCGCGTTGCTCTTCGACGCCGCCATTCCGGGGTAGCTCAATCGGCAGAGCAGCGGCCTGTTAAGCCGTTTGTTGCGAGTTCGAGCCTCGCCCCCGGAGCTCGCCCTGGATCGACCCGGCGTTGCGCCCGCGCAACGCCGGCAACGGCCCTCCCCGCCGGCCTCGGTCATCTGCTCTCGACCCGGAGCACGTACAGGCCGCGCCCGGGGTCGGCTCGGAGCGGGACCACCGTGACCGTGCCGACCTGGGCTGGCCGGGTGACCGAGAGGGGGGCGAAGCGCTCGGCCGGCCGGTCGCCGTCGGCGTCGTGGAACACTGCCGCGGTGCCGGCCAGGGCCTGGTCGAGCGGCCCGGCCAGCGTGGCCAGGTAGAGGTCGCGGACCCGGCCCAACGGGACCCCGAGTTCCAGGGCGACCCGCACCCGCTGGGGCCCGGAGACCGCCACGACCGTGCCCGGCCGGGCGGCGACCGGCCGCAGCAGCCGCACGGCAGCGGCGGTGTTGGCGCCGAGGCGCGTGTCCCGGTCCAGCGTCGAGGCGACCACCGGGTCGGCCGGGGCGAGCGGCCAGCAGGCCGCTCCCACCAGCGCCACGGCCGCCACGGCCGCCACGGCCGCCGCGACCCCGGCTCCCCCGCCGGCCCCACGCAGGACCGCGGCCCCACGGCCGTCGGGGCGCAGGCGGACGGCCGCCCCACCGGCCCCGGGCGGACGCGCGTCGTCAGCCCGGCGCAGGACCGCGATGCCACCCGCCCGGCCCGGACGCCGGGCTGGGCGGGTCAGGGTGGTGGCCAGCCAGGCCGCGCCGAGCGCGGCGGCCAGGCGGACGCCCAGGTCGGCGGGATCGTAGTAGCGCCAGGACACGTAGGTGCCCCGGGCCGCCTCGAAGCCGAGCAGGATGAGGACCCCGGGCACCAGCACGGCAAGGCCGGCGAGCCAGAGCCAGGCCCGGTGGCGCGCCAGCCACCACACCCCGGCCAGCGCGAGCGCGCAGAGCAGGGGCGAGCGGGCGTAGCGCCGCCCGACCAGCGTGAGCCAGTCCGCGGGGTGGATCGGGTGCCGCCCCGCGACCAGGTCGGTGTAGCGCTCGGGAACGCCGAGCGAGTAGAAGGGGTCACCGGTGAGCAGCAGGTCGTGGCCGAGCCAGAGCAGTGGGGCGGCCAGCGGCACGAGCAGGAGCCAGGCGCCGCGCTCGCCCCGCCGCCAGGCCAGGGCGCCCCAGGCGGCGGCCGGGGGCAGCAGGAGCCAGGTCTCGCTGCGGGCCAGGGCGGCCAGCAGCAGGGCGGCGGCGGCCACCCCCCAGCGCCGTTCCCGCCTGGTCAGCGCGTCGGCGGCCACCGCCCAGCCAGCGATCGCCCACACCACCGAGTTCCCCCTGGCCACCTGGAGCACGATCGCGCCCCAGCCGAGCAGGGCGACGGCGGTCGCCCAGGCCGCCGGCGGCCCGCCGAGGCGGCCGGCCGCCCGGGCGAGCCCGACCACGGCGAGCGCGAACACGGCCACGGTGAGCGCGGTCAGCAGGCGCCAGTCGTGGACCGCCGCCCAGGCCAGCCCGTGGACGAGCGTGAGCAGCGGCTTGGGCGTGGAGAGCAGCGGGTCCTCGAGCCGCTGGCCGTGGGCCAGGCGGTCGAGGTAGAGCGCGGCGGCGTGCTCGTCCGGGTCGACCACGGCGGGACCGGGCAGCCGGACCAGCACCGCTGTGGCCGCGGCGGCACCCAGCCAGGCCAGCACCCAGGGCCAGGTCCGGCTGGGCCGCCGAGCGCCCCCGGCGGCCGTGCGGCGCTCGCCCGGGGCCGTGCCTACCGCCACCCGCGACCTCCTCCCGGCACCCGCGACCTCCTCCCAGCACCCGATCGTCCAGCGCCACCCGTCCAGCGCCACCGCGACTGACGGCGCCCCGCCGCCGGGACCGGCACCCTTCCGCGCCACCATAGCGGGCACCGCCCAGCCAGGGCGGCAGGCACCGCACCGGGCGGGCCGGGGTCCGCGGAATCGCCGGGTAGGCACCGGGACGGGCCGGGCCCGCGGTGTCGCGCGGCAGGCACCGCACCGGGGCGGGACGGGACGGGTCCGCGGTATCGCGGACGGGGATCAGGGCGGTTCCTACGCCCTTGGGTGGGTAGGATTGGTGAGAGAGCCTGACACCCGTGGAACCAGGAGGTTACCTGTGAAGTTCAAGGCCGGACTGCTCATCGGCCTCGGTGCCGGTTACGTGCTCGGCACGAGGGCGGGCCAGGAGCGGTACCAGCAGATCGCCGCCGCGGCTCGGGCGTTCTTGGACAACCCGGGCGTGCAGCGCCTCTCCGGAGAGGTCAACAAGACGGTCGCGGTCAGCAGGGACCGGGTCACCGACGCCGCCAAGGAAAAGGTCGAGCAGGCCTCGACCGGGCTGCAGGAGCAGGCGGGCAAGGCCAAGGAGTTCGTGTCGAACAAGGTGGGCGCCAAGAAGGACGGCAACGCCGACGCCGGTGCCACGAAGCGCTCCGAGCCGGAGGTGACCCCGGCAGGCACCGTGCCGACGGCCACCGGTCCGGCCACCGAGAAGCTGCCGACGTAGCCGGCCGCGACATCACGACGACGGGCGCCCGTCGGGGCGCCCGTCCGCGGCGAGGCCGCGCAGGAAGCCGCGCTCCTCCTCGTTGGCGCGCGCCTACTCGAGGTGGTCGCGCACTACAAGCGCCCGAGCGCAGTGCCAGCCGCAGGTCGCGCAGGTCACGGGCGAGCGTCAGGGGCACAATATCCTGGACTGGGCATCGCCGGGCTCCCGTCCCGTACGCGGCCCGGCGGCAAGCCGGCGGCAAGGCTGAGCCGCCCCGGACCCAGCACCTGGAAGCGCGGCCGGTTACCGGCCGGTCGGCTGCCCCGCCTGGATCCGGGAGCCCTTACGGGTCCGCAGCGCATCGGCCTTGGTCCGCTCCGGGAACCGGCGGGCGTACTCGCGCTCCAACTGAAGCAGGCGCTCGGTGTGATTCAGGAGCGCCTGGCGGGTGCCGTGGAAGAAGGTCTCCTCGCGGGTCGCGTACAGGTAACGGAGCTCGCGCTCCAGCGCCTCGTCTTCCAGCCGATGAGGATCAAGGCCGAACTTCCCCGCCATGGCAGTCCCCTTCCACGGCACACAACGCGGTCGGCCGCAGGCGACACCCTGCCCGGCCGGCTTGCTAGTCGACTCCGCCATCAGCCTACCGCGCGCTCGGTCCGCCAGCGAGGATCAGCAGCAGCAGCAGCAGCAGCAGCAAACCCCGGCCGCAAACGAGATTCCGGCCGTCGAGGGTGGCCCCATCCTTATCAGTGGGTTGGGGGTGAGCGCCATGCGAACCTGCGTCTTCGCAGGTCGTGCGGGAGCGTCCGACGTGAAGTGATGAGGTGTGGTGCGCGGGGCTGTCGAGCCACCCAGCGGAGCGCGCCCGGCTCCCGGCCTGAGACCAGCAAGGGTCCGCCTGATCGGACGGAGTTGAGCTGCCGGGAGGAAGGTCCCCCTTCCTCCCGGCAGTCCTGTGACCTACCGCAGCCGGTAGTGGCGGGTGGCCCGCAGGCCATGGAAGGCGACGAGCAATGTTGCGGCGGTCGCCTCCGTGGCCTTGCCTGTCGCGATCGCGCAGGCGGCGGTCAGGCTGAGCGTGAGGGTGACGACCAGGTCGACGATCCCCCAGGCACGGTCGAGCCGCGAGCTGTGGCACGCTTGGGCGCGCTCCATGGGACCCTCCTTACAAGGGCCATGGAGCCTCGCGTCCTGAGAGTAAGTCGGCCAAAGCTGGGTGCTCCGCCGTGGCGGGGCGGCCTTCACTACGGGCGCGGAGGGCTCGCTGAACGGGGTCCAGAAGTAAGCCGTGCCGACACTCGGGTGGCCAGCGCGGCGCAGGCGGTCGGCGCGACCGGGCCGCCGATGTGCGGGTGCGCTGGGTCGGCGGGGGCGCGCTCAGCGGGTGAGGGACTCGGCCGCGGCGATCAGCTCCTGGCTGGTGGCTGCGCCGCTGAGGGTGACCACCACCTTGCCGCTGCGGAACCACAGGTAGGGCGCGTCGGCGCTGGGCAGGCCGAGGTGGGCGACCGTGCCGGCGTAGGCGCCGGCCCGCAGCCGGTACCGCTTGGTGAGCCGCTGGATCCCCTCACCGCCGAAGGGATCCCCGTACTGCCACTGGCCCAGGTCCTGGTCGCCCACCAGCAGGGTGGTCAGCACCAGGCGCTCCAGGCCGCTGCCGTAGACGGCCACCACCAGGTCCCGGCCCTTGGGGTTGCCCCCCTCGCTGCCGGTGGGGCGCCCGACCGGAGCGAACCCGGAACGCAGCAGCCGCCAGCCCGCCCGGGGCAACGTGCCGACCTGTGGCACCTTATAAGATGCCAGCGCCCTGGCCCGCCCAAGCGGCATGGAGCGGAACTGGCCATCGAAGCGGACCTGGGCGCCGGGTGGGACGGCGAAGGCGCCTGGTGGCACCGGCCCGTTGACCCGCCCGTAGGTGTAGCGGACATCCCGCCGCACGATGACCCGGCCGGGCTTGGAACGGTCCTGGTGCTGGATGCGCACTGGGAGGAAGGTGGCGGGATCCAGCCACACCTCCAAGTGGGTGATCCGCGGCGGCCCCGCGTACAGCGACCACTCATAGCGCAGCAGCAGCACATAGACCCGGCGTCCCTCGCGCTTGGTGAGCGACGCTGGCTGGTCGGCGTCTTCCAGCCGGTTGCGGAACCACAGCGTCAGCCCCTGGGTCAGCGGCGCCAGGGCGTCCTGATCCTGCGGCCGGACCAGCGGCACGCCGGTCGCCACCGTGGGGAACACGAAGCGGTAGCTGGTCGTGACGGTCCTGCTGGTGGGCATGGTGGTCTCGGTGCGGGTGAAGCGCCCCTGCAGCGTGCGTACCCCGCTGGCCGCCTGCTCGGCCCGGACCAGGACCTTGGCGAGGGTCAGCTGCTGTGGCGCCGGTCCGGGGGTCGTGGTGGGCACCGGCAGCGGCCAGCGGCCGGCCGGGAAGACGACGATGCTGGCGAGCACCAGCGCCAGCACCACCAGCACCGCGGCCACCCCGGTCAGCCACAGCCGCCGCAGCAGCCGCGGCCGGCCAAGCGGCTGGCCGTGGGCCGGCTCGGCGGCCAGCCGCTGGGCCAGGGCCGCCTCGAACGGCGCTGGCCCCGACGGCAGCAGGACCTCCCGGGCCAGCGCGTCGACCCCGGCGAAGGCCCCCACCATGGCCCGACACGTGTCGCACTGCTCCAGGTGCCGCTCGGCCAGGAAGCGCTGGTCGGGGTCGACCTGGCCGTCCAGCCAGGCCGACAGGACCTGCTGCACGTGCTCGTGGACGGTCACGCCGGATCCTCCTCTGGCATGCGCAGGGCGGCAGCCAGCCGCGTGCGGGCCCGGAACACCCGGCTGGCCACCGTCCCGGTCGGGCAGCCGGTCATGCCGCCAGCCTCCTGGTAGGACAGGCCCAAGACCACGACCAGCAGGAACGCCTCCCGCTGGGCGGGCTCCAGCGCCTGCAGGGCCCGCTCCAGGTCGCCCCGCAGCACCGGGTCACCACCACACCGATCCGCCAGCGCCGCCACCGTGCGCGGCCGGGCAGGAGGCCGGCGGGCTCGCCTTCGGCACCCCGTCAAGCCCCGAATGGGTGAGCCGCCTCGACGGGCGCCGTACCGGGGTGCCGGACATTCGGGGCTTGACGGGGCGGCATCGCGCCCCAACTGCACCACGGGCTCAGGGCGAGCACCTGGCCAGCAGGCCGGGGAGGTGTCCTCCCCCCGGACCCCCTCCTCGGGGACGACTGGCCGGCGCCGGCCGCTCGGGCACAACAAAAGGCCCCTCGGGGTCGAGGGGCCGTGGCATGGTCGGGGCGGGCAGGGCCAGCAGCGACCCGGGTG
>WNGB01005400.1_pt1 | contig 19112 bp, 14 predicted proteins | sample 5400681 | NCBI WGS metagenome assembly WNGB01 (sample SAMN13153367, study PRJNA577476) | soil metagenome | isolation source: 115 cm soil or saprolite under grassland replicate 2 | place: USA:California | collected 2016-06-15
GCCGCACACGTGCAAGGCTCGCTTCCGGCTGGTTGGCTGGCCTTTGCCGGGAGGGCGTCGAACCCTCTGGACCACTGCGAGAGGTTTCAGCTCATGTCGATCATCCTCCTCTCCTGCTCTCCTGACGCAACAACGCTTCACCGGCCCGCCGAATCTCGCGCGCGGGTGCCGCGTCTCTCCTTTTCCCTTCTCCCCAAACGGGGAGCGGAGCGCCGAGAAGGCGCCAACCTGTCGCGCTTGCGAGGCGCGACCAGCCACGCTTGCGAGGCGTGGCGCGCACCTTGCGAGGTGCGCACGCCTCTCGGCGCTCCACCGTGGCGATTTTGGGCCGGGGGCCGCGCTTCCGTCTCCGGCATTTCCTCCGGAGAGTGCGTTCAGCGAGCTCCTCGCAGCCAGGTCGTAGTGCCTGGCGGGCGGGGTCCCGAGCCTTCCGAGCCGGCGGGTGCGAGCCGCCGCCGCGGAACGCCACTCCCCGCTCCGCCTTCAGGATCGCCTCTAGATGGCGCCCGTCACCGAGCGGGGATGATTCGGAATGTAGGCCATAGCGGATATACAGTCAACATATATATCGTGGGCGTGTAGGCCGCGTATGGCGCGTAGCCCGGATGGAGCGGAGCGAAATCCGGGTTCAGGCCGCGTGGCGAGACCGCCCCGCATTCCGCTGCGCTCCATAGCCCGCCTTAAGGGCGTTACGCCCGTCTTCGCGGGCTATGGACGGGCGTAACGCCCTTAAGGCGGGCTACGTCTGTTACGCCAGCAGCCCCGCCATCGGCTTGGCCGCGCTGCTGTCCGGGAAGACCTTGGTGGCGAGCGCGGCGTCGTCGACGCGCAGGTGATCCTTGAGCAGGCCCTTGAGCACGGCGCGCAGATCGGTGGTCGGCTTGAGGTCGCGGCCGTCGTGCAGGTCGCCAGGTTTGAGCCCCGGCCAGTCGGCGACCACGCGGCCGCCCTTGAGCGCGCCGCCGGCGAGCAGCGCCACCGTCGCGGTGCCGTGATCGGTGCCGTCGGTGCCGTTGATGCGCGCGGTGCGGCCGAACTCGGTGACGACGGCGACCACGGTCTCGCGCCAGACCTGACCCATCTCGGTCTCGATGGCCGCGATGGCGCCGTCGAGCGCGCCGAGCAGATTGGCGAGCCGGCCGCTCATCGCGCCCTCGTCGGCGTGGGTGTCCCAGCCGTCGAAGGCGAGCGCGCCGATGCGCGGCCCGTCCGGCCGCGCCAAAAACTTCGCCGCGGTGCCGGCCGACTCGGCGAAATAGGCGCGCACCTGGAAGGCGCCGGCGGCGCGCGGCTGCTCGCCGTCCATGCCGCCGGCGCGGGCGATCGCCGCCAGCCCCAGCCGCTCCTCGAGCACGCGCGCCAGCGCCGGATCGGTGTGGCGATAGAGGTCGAGCAGCCGCATCATGGTGTCCTCGCCGGTGGGCGGCAGCCGCCGCGGCGTCCATGACAGCACCGGCGCCGGTCCACGGACGACCAACGGCGCAATGGGTCCGACGCCGAATGCGCCGCGCCCGCCGGCGCCGGCGCGGCCGCCCGGCTGCAGCGAAGCGAGCGCGCGGTTGAGCCAGCCGGTGTCGGTCGCGCCCGGCCTTCCGAGCCCGCTTTCGAGCACGTCCTGGCCGTCGAAATGCGAGCGCTCGCGGTAGGGCGTGGCGGCGGCGTGCACGATCGTCGCCGCGCCCGACTTGTAGAGCCGGTGCAGGTTCGGCATCGCCGGATTGAGCGCGAAGAAGGAATCGAGCGGCAACGCCGGCGTCTTGCCGTCGAGCGTGAGCGCCTTGTCGCCGCGCAGCCGCGCCCATTCGGGATCGCCGACCGGCGCGACCGCGGCGAGCCCGTCGAGCGCGCCGCGCAGCACGATCACCAGCAGGCGCGGATCGCGGCCCTCGGCGCGCGCGACTCTCGGAAGGTAAGCCCAGGCGAAAAGGGTTCCGGAGGCAAGCAGCAGCTCGCGGCGCGTCGGAGCATGGAGAGTCATGGTGGTCATCTCCGTTGAAACTCTGGCGCCATCAGCAGCAGCGCCAGCGCCTGCGGCCGGCTCTCGGCGCGCACGATCGTCTGCCGCGTCTCGGCCGAGGCGAGCGGCGCCGGCGCCGCCTCGAAGACCTCCATCGGGTCGGCGAAGACAGCGACGCGGCGCGCCAGCTGATTGGCGACGTCGATGCGTTGCGCGAGGCCGTCGAGCCAGGCGGCGCTGTCGTCGGCGAAGCCCTTGGGCGCCGACGGCCGCCACAACGGCTCGCCCAACAGGTTGTGCGCCTGCATCACCGGGCCGATTTCCGGCGGCGTGACGCCGGTGGCGCGCAGCGCGCCCACGATCCACTCGCCCGGTCGCTTGAGCTTGGTGCGCGGCGCGTCCCAGGCTTCCGGCGCGGTCACCAGCGCCTTGGCCATGTCCTTGAGATCGCCTTGGCTGTCGAGAAAGCGCTTGGCCAGCCGCTCGACCAGGGCGGGCGGCGGCGCGTCGGCGACGAAATGGCGCGCGAGCTTGGCGGCCAAGTGCTTGGCGGTCGCCGGATGACGCGCGAGCGTGGCGAGCACCGCGCGGCCCTGCTCGAAGCCGGTGTCCGGATAGCTCTTGCCGATCACCGTCTGCGCGCCGGGCTGGTGCATGCGCTCGTTGAAGGCGAACTCGCCGCCACGTTCCGGATCCTGGCGCGGCGGGATCACCGTCCAACCGGTGATCACATTGGCGAAACGCGTGACGTCGTCCTGGGTGTAGACCGTGCGCACGCCGAGCGTATGCAATTCGAGGATCTCGCGGGCGAGATTCTCGTTGAGGCCGCGCTTCTGCCGAACGCCCGCGACCGAATCAGGGCCGATCGAGCGCGCGTTGTCGAGATAGATCAGCATTGCCGGATGAGATTCGACTGCCAACAGCATGTCGCCGAAACGGCCGAGCATATGGCCGCGGATCGCTTCGCGCTCATAGGCGCCGGCGATCGGCCGCACGCCGAACTTGTCCGCCGAGACGCAGAAGTGGTTCGACCAGAACCACGCCAGCCGCTCGGCGAAGCCGATCTCGGCACCGAGCGCGGCATTGATGCGCGCCTTGGCCTCGTCGAGATAGATCTGCTGCGGCAGGGCGGGACCGGGATTTGGCCTGGCGGCCTGTTGCGGCGGCGTGGCCGGCGGCTCGTCCGGCTTCATCTCCGCTCCGGCGGCCATGCTGCCGTCGGCGGGTTGCGGGGTGGCCTTCTGCGTGGCGCGCTCGGCTTGGCGAGCCGCCCGTTGCGCCTGCAGGAACTTGAAGGCGGCGCGCGCAGCCGCGCCGCTGGTCGGCAAGTCCGGATCGGTGATGCGCCCGGCGCCCGGGCGATCCAATTCAGCGATCAGCGCGCCGCACGCGTCCGACGCGATGGCGGCAACCGACCCGGCACGCGGGCCGAAGCCGAACCGGTGCAATGCCAGCGCTGCCGCGGCTTTCGGATCAAGGGCCATGCGTCGATGTCCTTTCGACCGGACGCAACGCCACTCCCGATCATGGGATCGTCGGCGACCGTCGTGTCAAGATTGCGGCGAGCCGCCTTTCGCGATCATGACCGCAGGATGAAGAATTCGAAGGGTTAATGACCGCGCGCCGGCGCCGACAGCGCATGTATTGTGAACGACAAATGAATAGGCGGCCAGCAGCGCGCGCCTACCTTACAAAGGACCGCGGAAGATGAAAAACGCGCCCGCCGCGACCAGCGCAAAGCCGATCGCATAGTTCCAGGTGATCGGCTCCTTCAGATAGAGAATCGAGAAGCCGGCAAAGACCAGGAGCGTGACCACCTCCTGCACGGTCTTGAGCTGCGCGGTGGTATAGACCGCGCTGCCCCAGCGGTTCGCGGGCACCGCCATGCAATATTCGATGAAGGCGATCAGCCAACTCGCCAGCATCACGCCGACGAGCGGCACTTCCTTGAAGCGCAGATGGCCGTACCAAGCCAGCGTCATGAATACGTTGGAGCCGATCAGGAGGAGGATCGGAAGCAGATAGGGCGAAACGCGCATGGGGGCCATGGGGGATCCCAACTTGGGGAAAGAAAACCCCACCGGAACATGGCCGTTTTCCGGCGGAGTGCGAATGCTTCGCGGTAAAAAAAGCGTCAACGCAATGACGCCCGAACGAACCCACCGGAATGGAGCCACTCCGGCTATCCACAGCCGCAAAGGACGGTGTCACGCGGGTGTAACGCGCAGCCCGTAAGCATAGCGTCGTTGGAAACGCCCTTGTAATTTTCCCGCAAGAGCGTTGCGTTGAATACGCGTCGAGACTGGCGGTTCCGGCCCGCATCAGCCCCGTGGCCGGAACCGCCCTTTCGACCGGGCCGGACGCCGGCGTCCCGGGCAGGCCCTGCCTACAATCTCGCCATCGGCCCTTGCGCGCTCGCGGAGAGTTGTCCGCGGGAGCGCCGCCGTCGTGCTAAGCTCGGATCAGGCGATCGGATTCGACGCAGCCGGGGCCCGCCGGACCCGATCGGCGTCGGGAATCGCCGTGCCGCCGCAGCGCGGACGCAATTCCGGCGTTACCATAACGCTTCGAGCTTTCGGAGACACGCGATGCGGCACCCACGCCTCTCCTCCACCATGATCGTCGCGACCGCGTTCGTGGTCGTTGGCGCGCTCGCCCCGCTCTCGGTTCCGGCGCAACAAGCACCGGCGCAGCCGAAAGCGCCGGCCCAGTCGCAAGCACCGGCGCAGCCACAAGCGCCGGCGCCGGTGAAGCCGGGGCCGTACAAGGTGGTCGCCATCAAGCCGCCGACGCCGGTGAGCGACGCGAGCTTCGAAGCATTCCGCAAGCAGCTCGCCGACATCGCCAAGAAGAAGGACCGCGCCGCGTTGGCTCGGCTGGTCGCCGCGAGCTTCTTCTGGATCCCGGAAGATGCGGACGTCGCCGACAAGACCAAGCCCGCCATCGACAACCTGGCCAAGGCGATCGGTCTCGACGGCACCGACGCATTCGGCTGGGAAGTGATCGCCGAATACGCGGGCGAGACCACCGGCTTGCCCGATCCCCAGCGCCAGGGCGTGATCTGCGCGCCCGGCGAGCCGGGCTTCGACGAGAAGGCCGCCGACGAGCTCGCCAATGCGACGCAGACCGATGCGTCCGATTGGGTCTACCCGGTACGCGACGGCGTCGAGCTCCGCGCGGCGCCGCAGCAGAACGCGGCGGTGATCGAGAAGCTCGGCCTCTATCTGCTGCGCGCGCTCGACGACGACTCGCCCGCCAATGCGGTCATGGCGGCCTTCTTGAAGGTGATCAGTCCGGCCGGCAAGACCGGCTACGTGCCGGTGGACGCGGTCCGCGCCGTTGTCGGCCCGCAAATGTGCTACCTCAAAGATGCAAGCGGCTGGAAGATCGCGGGCTTTCTCGGCGGCGATGCCAGTCACGCCAATTAATTCATCTCGGAATAATGCGTCGCGGGCGGGGTTTGACGCGCGGGGACGCGTGTCTCCCGCGTAATATTATATCATCGGCCTTGTCACTATAATCGGAACCGGGACGGCGTTGCGGGAGACCGGCGTCGTAGCCGGGAGAAACCAGGGAGTAAACACCATGTCGCGGGTCTATCTCGCAGGAATGGCGGCCGCGTTGATCACGGCCGTCGCCATACCGGCGGCGCAGGCGCAGCAGCAGACACCGCCGGCACAGCCGCAACGGCCGCCGATCGAGACCAAGAAGGTCGACGGCACCGACAACGTCTACATCTTCCGCAACGTCAACCATCAGTCGATGTTCGTCGTCACCAGGGACGGCGTGATCGCCACCGATCCGATCGCTTACGGCCGGCCGACCGGCGGGCAGACCTATGTGGACGAGATCAAGAAGGTCACCGACAAGCCGATCAAGTATCTGATCTACAGCCACCACCATTTCGACCACATCGCCGGCGGCAAGGCGTTCAAGGACGCGGGCGCGCGCATCATCGCGCACAAGCGGGTCAAGGAGCGGCTCGCCCCGCTCGGCGATCCGCACACCGTGCTGCCCGACGAGACGTTCGACGGCAAGAAGACCATCACGCTCGGCGGCACCCAGCTCGAGCTCAGCTATCTCGGAGCCAACCATTCCGACTCCACGATCGTGATGCGGCTGCCGAAGGAGAAGCTCATTTTCGTGGTCGACTCGATCCCGGTCGGGTCGGTGCCGGGTCTCGCCATGATCGACTCCTATCCAGTGGAATGGGAGGCGTTCATCAAGAAAGTGCTGGCGATGGACTGGGACCGACTGATCCCCGGCCACCCTGGCCCCGGCGGCCGGCTCGGCACCAAGGAGGACGCGCAGAACCTCCTCACCCTGCTGCAGGAGGCGTCAGCCGAAGTGAAGAAGGAAGCGCAAGCCGGCAAGTGCTGGCAGCCGGTAGAGAAGGAATTCAAGCTGCCGAAATACGCGAGCTGGCCTGGCTATGAAAACGCCCTGCCCCTCATCGCGCGGCGCTATTGCGCGCTATGGGGCCGCGGCACCTGACCGCGCAATGCCGGCGCTACCGCCGACTCTGCTACCCCTGCTCATGGGCGCGCGGCCATAACGGTCGCGCGCCCTCGGCTTTCACATGACGGAGGACGGCCATTGGCGCATAATCGCCTGATGGAGCCGCACCTCGATCGAACGCCCTCGCGCCAACTGCTGTGCGCGCGCTGCGGCGCCGCCTTCCAATGCGGCCTCGGCGGCGATTGCTGGTGCGCCGCCGAGCCGGTTCGCCTGACCATGCCGGCGCCGGGATCGCGCGAGGACTGCGTTTGTCCCGCCTGCCTGCGGGCCGCCGCGGCCGGCGGCGCGCCCAACTCTAATTGAACTGGACAGCGGATTTCTCCTATGGTCCGCCTCGAGCTGGCCCGGCCATCCATTCGCGCCGGCGTCGGAGACTCAAGACCGAGGCGTTGCATGATCATCGAGAACCAGAACGACGTCACCACCGCGGTGCTGTCCGAGCTGCAGCGCGCCAAGGACCCGCGCTTCAAGGAGATCATGTCGGCGCTGGTGCGCCACCTGCATGACTTCGCGCGCGAGGTGAAGCTGACCGAGGAGGAATTCCAGGCCGCCGTCGGCTACATCGTGGCGCTCGGCAAGCACACCAACGACACCCACAACGAGGCGGTGCTGATGTCGGGCTCGCTCGGCTTCTCGACGCTGATCTGCCTGCTCAACAACGGCGACAACGGTCAGACCGAGACCTCGCAGAACCTGCTCGGTCCGTTCTGGCGGATGCACTCGCCCGCAACCGCGAACGGCGGCTCGATCGTGCGCTCGCCGACGCCGGGCCCGGCGCTGTTGGTCAATGCCTGGTTCAAGGACAACAAGGGCAATCCGGTCGCGGGCGCCGAGGTCGACGTTTGGCAGTCCTCGCCCGAGGGCTATTACGAGAACCAGGATCCGGTGCAGGCCGACATGAACCTGCGCGGCAAGTTCACCACCGACCGGAACGGCCATATCAACTTCCGCAGCGTGAAGCCGGCCGGCTATCCGATCCCGGTCGACGGCCCGGTCGGCGAGCTGTTGCGCGCGCAGGGCCGCCACAATATGCGGCCCGCGCACCTGCACCTGCTGGCCGCCAAGGACGGCTTCAAGACGCTGATCTCGCAGGTCTACGTCCCCGACGATCCGCACATCGAGACCGACGTGCAGTTCGGCGTGACGCGGCACCTGATCGGCGAATATGTGCGCCACGACAACGAGCCGGCGCCGGCGCCCGACGTGAAGGGGCCGTGGTACTCGCTCGACTACACGTTCACCATGGAGCCCGGCCGCTCGCGCCTGCCGCGGCCGCCGATCACCGACAAGGCCCGCGGCGACCGGCCGCAGATCGAGCGGCTGACGGCGAGGGTGTGATTCAAGCGGTGGCGTACAGCGGCCGCGCACTAAATGAGCCGCAGCAATCAGCGTGCGGTCCAGTGTGGGTGCCGCGAACTCGGTGGGCTCCCTCCCCTTGAAAAGGGGAGGGTTGGGGTGGGGATCACTGCGCGCCGAAGATGACCCCCACCCGACCGCCTTCGCTTCGCTTTGGCGGTCGACCTCCCCCTTTCAGGGGAGGTTGGAGCCCGCGGCGCGCCCACAGCCTTATCGGAAGACTTGAGTTCGGTTGCGCGGCTCCAATCGCACGCGCCGATCACCTGATGCGATGAGAACTCACGACCGCGCGGCGGCGCGTTCGACCGAAGCGGCGGTCTGGCCGAACAGGATCGCGCGCTCCTCGGCGGTGCGGATGCCGGGCGGGTTCGGGTTGACCGCCTTGGCCTTGTCGTAGGCGCGCACCACCGCGGGCCGCGCCCGGATCGCCTCGAACCAGCGCTTGAGATGCGGAAAATCCTCGATCTTCTGGCCCTGGCGCTCGTAGGGCACGATCCAGGGATAGATCGCCATGTCGGCGATCGAATAGTCGCCGGCGACGAAGGCGCGATCGGCCAGCCGCTTGTTCAGCACGCCGTAGAGCCGGTTGACCTCGTTGCGGTAGCGGTCCATCGCGTAGGGAATCTTCTCCACCGCGTAATTGCTAAAGTGATTGTTCTGGCCGGCCATCGGGCCGAGATTGCCCATCTGCCAGAACAGCCATTGGATGGCGTCGATGCGCCCGCGCGGGTCGCGCGCAATGAATTGACCGGTCTTGTCGGCGAGATAGAGCAAAATGGCGCCCGATTCGAACACCGCGATCGGCTTGCCGCCGCCGGCCGGCGCGTGATCGACGATGGCGGGGATGCGGTTGTTCGGGGAGACCGCCAGGAATTCGGCCTTGAACTGCTCGCCCTTGCCGATGTTCACCGGAATGATGTTGTAGCCGAGTCCGGCCTCTTCGAGGAAGATCGTGATCTTGTGGCCGTTCGGGGTGGTCCAATAGTGCACGTCGATCATCGCTATGTTCCCTTACGCTGCAATCGGACGGATAGTCGTGTAACATAATCGCAGATCGAGGAGGCGCCTATGGACCAACCCGTGAAACTTTCGCCGCGCATAGCTCCCCTGCCCGTCGAGCATTCGCCGGAATTGAAGGAGCAGTTCGAGGCGATGCGCCGGAATCTCGGCTTCGTCCCGAACAGCATTCTGATCATGCAGCGGGTCCCGAAGCTCGCGAAGGCATTCGCGCAATTGACCGGCGCGAACTGGGATCCCGAAGGCAAGGTCGACCGCGGCCTCAAGCGCCTGATCGCCCACGTGGCGAGCCGCGCCGCCGGCTGCCAATATTGCATGGCGCACACCGCCGGCGGCGCCCTGCATTTCGGCGTGGACGACCAGAAAGTCGCGGCGGTGTGGGATTATCAGACCAGCCCGCTCTACAGCGCGGCCGAGCGCGCGGCGCTCGACCTTGCGGTGGCGGCGAGCGGCGTCCCCAATGCCGTCACCGACGAGATGTTCACGGAGCTGCGCAAGCATTGGACCGAGGAGCAGATGGTCGAGATCGTCGGCGTGATCGCGGTGTTCGGCTTCCTCAACCGTTGGAACGACACCTTGGCGACGCCGCTCGAGGACGAGCCGATCGAGATCGGGGAAAAATATCTCGCCGCACACGGCTGGTCGGTCGGCAAGCACGCGCGATAATATGCGACCGGCATGATCCCCGCGCGACACCGAGGACGCTCTGCGCCCCTACCGGTTTGCCGCGAGCGATTGCCCGAGCATTGAAGGATGTGTCGTCTTCAAAAGCTCTGCTTCCGCGAGTGCGCGCGCTCTATCGGCTTCGGCTTTCTCGGCACGAGCTGTCGCAAGAAGTTCGTCCTGTCTGAGCTGTCGCACGCCGATCAAAATGATTGCGCCAAGCACGAGCACCAATAGGACGGCTGCACCTGTCAAGAATTTGGCCATGTGTCGCCAATCGGCGAGAGCAGCGGCCACAGTCGTGGTCGCCATCACCACAAACGGATAATGGGCGAGCCTATGAGCGACAATCACGCGTTCCTCGCCGTCGATCGAACCAATTTGCTGAACCGCGCCACGTTCGGTTCGCGATAGTATATTCAAGAGCAACGCGGTACTCGAGGGCCCTCCGGCCCGTACGACGAGGCGCGCGGGGTCCACATGGGGATGGCGCGCAAGTATCGCGCCGTCATCGCGAAAGAGGGCTATCGAGCTCTCCTCTCCAAGTGCAATGGTCCCGAAATATTCCTCGAAGTACTGCATTTCCATTGCCCCCAGCACCAAACCGAGAAATTCGCCGTTCGGGCCCGCAACCTTGCGTACGAGATGAATTGTCCAGGTTCCAGTGGCGCGATTGCGTACGGGCGCGCCCATAAAGGACGTCAGCTGCGCATTGGATTTGAGCGCTTTGAAAAATTCCCGATCGGTAACGTCGATGTTCGGGAGCGGCCAGAAGCGTGAGAAGTTGAATAGCTTGCCCTGAGAATTGATCAATGTGATCGAGCCGATATGCGGCCAACCAGTCACTTTGTCTTTGAGTCCCAGATGGACCTCGTGACCGGACATTACCCGCTCGAAGTCTTCCGCGGACGCGATTCCAAGCGCCTGCAGTCGCTCGATCAAGCTGGTCTCGATAAGCTCGACTGCCTTGAAGGCGCGATCGGTCTGCATGGCGAGCACCAACGCGACGCTCTGCAGCTCGCGCTCGGCCTTGGCCAGCGCTCTGTCACGGAGGTTGGAAAGTATGACTGCGGTGCCTATCGCGATCGCGGCGACCAGCAAAAATCCGCAAAGGACGAGCAGTTGGATGGCGCGAGATCGTCGAGCGATTGCGACAGGGCGGGCGGGTACAATCGACCTGTAGCCATTCTCCATATGCCCTGAATTGCTCATTGCCACGCATCCCAAATCCTTGCCGTACTATCATCAGACGCGGTCACGATCCGCTGCCCATCTGAACTAAAGGCGGCGGATACGACCGGGCGATCGTGGCCTTCCAGCACGGCGATCCCTTCGCCCGTCTTCGCGTGCCATAGCCGGGCCGTCTTGTCCGACGACGCCGTGACGATCTGCCGTCCATCCGGGCTGAATGAGGCCGCCAGAACTCCACGGACATGACCTTGCAAAGTTGCGACGCTTGCCCCGGTCCGTGCATCCCACACGCGTGCGGTCCCGTCCAAGGACGCCGTGAGGATCGACCGCCCATCTGGACTGAAGCTAGCCGCAAGGACTTGGTCCCTGTGGCGGTCGAACACTGCCTCGTCGGCCGCGGTCTGCCCGTTCCACACCCGCACCCTCTTGTCCATGGATGCCGTAACGATCTGTTTGCCATCCGGGTTGAAGGCGGCCGACCAGACCGGCCCCTTGTGTCCTTCGAGCAATGCCAAGGTCGAGCCCGTGCTCACGTCCCAGAGGCGCGCCGTGCCGTCATAGGACGTCGTCACGATCCGGTGGCCGTCGCGGCTGAAGGCTGCAGAGGTCAGGCCGCCCGTGTGGCCTTTAAGGGTCGCCAGCGCCTCGCCTACGCGCGTGTCCCAAATGCGTGCCAGCTTGTCGTCCGATATTGTCGCAAGCCACCGGCCGTCGGCACTAAACGTAGCATTCCTGACAATGCTATCGCCCTCTAGAACGACTCTAGCGCTGCCCGTGCGGGCGTCCCACAAGCGAGCCGTGCCGTCAATGGATACCGTCACTATCCGCTGCCCGTCCGGGCTGAAGGAGGCCGAAAAGACCACATCCGTGTGGCCATTCAGCACCTTTGATCCAACGCCGGTCGTCGCATTCCATAGTCGTGCTGTCTTGTCGTACGACGCGGTCACAATCTGCTGCCCGTCCGGGCTGAAGGCAGCGGAATTGACAATGGAGCGATGGCCGATCAACACCGAGCGCAAGCGGTCGCAACCGGCGACTTGTTTCGCAAGCGCATTGCCTGCGGCCGCCACGACTGCGCCCGCCGCCGCGCCGGTGAGCAGCGTCCGCCGTGTGACTTCGTCGCCACGTAACAGAGCAACACACCAGATCAATTCACACCCGATGCGTGATCGGAACCGCATTCCATGCGTGCGTCCGCTCTCTGGAACGTAACCGCGAATACTTAATCCCGGTTGAACGGCCGCTAAGCCCGCGGCGTCGAATACTGAGGATACGTTGACGACGGACGTTGCGACGCCTGGCGGAAGGCCGCACCAATCGATATGTCCGCTATGGTACCAGTGCGCAGCGGTGCCCCGTGACCAGTCTCCACCCAGGACGGATAGTGCAGGTCTTTGCGAGAACTATTGCGCTTTCTAAAACTCATTGGAGAAATGCCGGAATATTCGGCACGATGAAGATCCTGGACGGGGGTCAATTTTCCTTCTCTAGCAGAACCTTGCTCGCAATCGTCCGAGCCGGGCGTCCTTCATAGTCGTAGATGAAACTGGCACTTTCATAGAAATTGAAGGGGATACGAAGGCCGATCTCCCGCGCCTTCATGAAACTGATGGCAATATCGGGCGGCGATACAAGGCCGACTTTGAGATCACCGGCCTTCCGACCAGCAAGTATTTGAGCGCCGTAGATAGCTGCGAGATGCGCGTTGCTCTCGAAGCTGACACCAATCGCAAGCACCGCCGTATCCGCGCCGGCTTTCACGATTTCGGGCACAACGCTGACGACGGGGACACGGTCGGCGTGTTCATTGACCGTGCGAATTTCGAGAAATACGGACGTGCTGCCGGTCATCCAAAAGAGGCTCTTCGTCAAGTCCGGGTCACTTTTGCGCATCGTCTGGACCGCACTCTGCACGATCGGAACCAGCTCTTCCCGCGCCTTGGCCGGATTCTGCACCGCTCCCCAGATGACTTGAATGCCCGCCTGGCGCGCATAGGAAGCAATGGGCTCCGCCTGGGTTTGCACGGCGCTCACATTCTTGCTGTCGACAAGCACAGCCAGATTTTTGAGGTCGGGCCTCAATTCCTTCACATAGGCCATCTGGACTTCGACTGGGACGTTCAGCGATGTGAACGCAAAATTGGTGCCGCTGCCTCTCTCGTAATCCTTGATCTGACCCAGTTGGACCGGATCTTTCGAGCACACCGAGACCACCGGAATCGTGCCGTCACGGTAGTTATCGAAAAGCCAAGCAGTGGATTCCGACCCCATTGCAAAGATCAGGTCGAATTTGTTCTTCTCCGCGAATTGGATAGTTTCCGCGCCTCGCGCGTCGTTCATTTCGAAGTTGATCACGGTTACGTTCGCGTCAATATCCTTCGCATCGAATTCCTGCAGGATCTTCGTGATCGCTATGTCGTATGCGGATGACGGCCGCGGATAGAGCACAAGTACGCGCTTCGATGACGCGCTCGGCGCTCTGCCTTTCCGCTGAATCGAGAGCTGCAATGGTTTTGCCGGATCTCCCGAGATTGCCCAAGCTGCGTCGATGCCGGAGCCGTGGCGAAACCATTTGGAAGCCGATTTCTCTTGCGCCAGCGTGGAGGTGGCGAGCGTCGCCAGCACCAAACCTGCGATGACCCCAACACTGCGAACTCGAGTTCTGTCGATCATCGTACAACCTCCTGACCGATGGGCGCGACGCGCGGTGGCGTGCTGTGCACGATGAAGAGGAAGCCCAAGATCGCGGTCGCGATTCCCATCCCAGCCAGGATCTGCGGGCTTTGACCCCAGACAAGGAACAATTGGGCGACCAGAACCGGCCCTACCACATGACCGATCCGCTCGAGGAACCGATAGGCCGTCGTCGCCGGGTTGGCGCCAATTTGCTTCGCGAGCTCGGAATGCGCCACGTGCGTCACGACCGGCGCGTTGATAAAGCCGTGAGCGACGCCGACAGAAATGACGCCCACAATGACCACGGCAGTGCTGAGCATCCCGTTGCCCACGAGAGGCGACGCCATGAGCCCAATCAGCACGAGTCCAAAGCCGCTGGTGACAGCTCCCCAGAACAGCACTGCTTTCGTGCTCCCGGTCCGATCAACCAGGCGGGAAACATAGCCACTCGCCACCACGACCCCGATCGCATAGAGCATGATGATCTGGCCGATTTCCTCCTGACGGTAGCCGTTTTGGCCCAGCAGCAGCGGCAGACCGAAGGTGATGGTTCCAGTAAGGATGGCCTTGGCGGGAACACCGATGCAAAACATTGTCTTGAGGAATTCGCCGCTGCAAAACACGCTCTTGAGACCACTCCCGAATCCGTAAATGGCCGGGCGCCGTGCGGCCAGTTCGACCTCACGTGGGATCAGCAGCATGCTGTAGATCGCGGTCGCAAACCCGATTGCGCCGCTGAGCAGGAAGACACCCTGCGGCTGCAGATAGTTCACCAGCAAAGATCCGATCGCCATTCCGGAAATCATGCCTCCCTGGAATCCGAAGACGATGATCGCGGCGCCTTGCGTCTTCTTCTCAGGTGGGGCAACGGCCAGGATGTAGGCCTGGATACCGATAAAAAGCATGCCCTGACCAATGCCCGACATCGCGCGCAGGAGGGTGCTCTTCATGATGTCGAGCGGAAGCACCAGACCGAGCACGCTGGCGCTGGCCAAGACCAAGCCGAGCCAAATCAACAGCCTGGGACCGCGCCGTTCCGCAAAGTGCCCGGCCGGAATCAGACTGAGGGCGAAGCACAAATAGTAGGCGGTGAAGGGCGCCGAAGCATAAGCCGGAGACATGTCCGACGCCGTCGCCACGTCTTGCATGAACTTCGGCAGAAACGAGTATAGAAGATGCTCGAGAAACACTGCCAGGAAGAAAATCGGCTTGACGATGATAAGTGCCGCTTCCGCGCTTAACTTCAGCGTTCCGGCGTCATCTGCTTCCGCAGTCGTCCACCGCAGACGTTGCATGGAGCTGGCCACTTGCAAGAAGAGTCCCGCAAGGAATGCCGACGCAACGAAAAGGGCGGCAAAATTTCTCACGCTGCGTTCGACCTGCTGGTACACGACGGCCGTGGGCACCGTCACCGTGAGGTGGACCCGCCGAGGCTGATCGGAACGAGACAGGTCGACCGTGTATTCGTAGCTCCGCGGATCAACAACCCACGTTCGCCCGACTTTGCTTGGGTCGGTGGAAATCTGAATAATTCCATCGATGATCAGAGCGGCTTCACTGATTTCCGGGTTCAGTCGACGGTAGCCGCTGAAAACCTTGTCGATGCCGTCAAAATCTCTAAACTTCAGATTGAACTCCACGATGTCGCTGAGACGCTGCGCCAAGGCCAATGCTGAGGCCTTGGCCTTGCCTTGTACGCCATCGGTGTAGAGCGCGACCAATGTAGCAACGACTGCGGCCGCCATTACCAGGAAGGTGATGGCGTAGCCGATCTGCAGCCAAGGTACACGGGTGCGCGCGAGGTAGGGCGCTGCGATCCACACAACAATGGCGAATACGGCGGACAGTCCGAGCACAAGATACAACAACGGCCGAAAGGCAACATTGATACGGTTTGTCAACAGCTGCGTCGGCGACATCACCACCAAGCTGCCGACAGTCTCGAATCTAGTCCGCAACGGCAGAACGATTTGAAAGTGCGTCTCGCCCCTATCCAGTTCTACGTCTTGCTTGACATGCCTGATGGCCGCCGAAGGCTCGGGCAGTTTCGGATTTGTCTTGTCGATGGCAAGGAATAGTTGCTGTCCGGACGGGTCGTACACCCCCATGGCATCGACCTCGTCGACCCCCTGCAGGATCGGCTCCACGAGGGTTGCGAAGCCGGCAAATTGCTTTAGCGGCAGGCCGGCGCGCAGGTAATTCTCAATGGAATTCTGTACGTTGCGGCCCTGGGCGGTCACCTTCTCGATCTGGAACTCTTCGTAGGTGCGCTTGCCTTCTCCGAAACCAACATAGACGAGGAGCAACAGCGACAGGCATGTCACGACGAACATCGTGACTCCGTCCACCTTTCGTCGGGTAGGAGTTATTGCTGACATTGTCGGTCAATGATCGGTTTGAGACATCAAGTCGCGTCCGGATCGGATCTCATTGCGTATTCGGGGTCACTTACCTGAGCCAGCGCCACTTTAACCGCTTATTCACCAAGCGCCCCGCTTACCTAGCTCCATAAAAATTAGATTAGAGTCATGAAACATCGTTTAACGATGTTGTCATCGCCGCGAAGCACGGTTGAACCAGAATGTCCCGACGTCGGTGCGGGCTCGGGTCGTCTCGTCGGCGGCATTTGCAGTCTGCGTGGTTAACGCATTCACTTCAGCGACTTTCTGGGCAAAACCGCTGCCGGCCTCGCCGGCGCGTGCAGCCTCGCGCGTAAGGTTCAGCCCGGCGAGATTGATCTCCGTGGCCTCGTTGACGAGATCGGACGTGGTGGCCTCCTCAATCGGGGTCGCCACCGAGCTAGGCGGGCTGACGGCGTAACCGGTCTCCACGGACGCTCTAGGTGCTCTGCCCTTCTGCAACCGGGCGTGCGGCGCACCGTAAGCGTCTAATTCAACGAGATTGAGGACGTGCCTTACCGTCTCAGCGCGGTGCGCGAAGAGAAAGTCAAGACGATCGGCGAGCAAAGAAAGAATGAGATCGTCGTATTCCATGCCGGCGTTCGGAAGCCCGGCCGATATCAGACTGGTAACTCCGTCTGCCGGCCGCTTCAGGTCAGGCTTGGGATTCGCTTCCAGAATGTACAGGTCGTCGTTCTCATCTGAGCGAATGTCCAACCGAACCAGCGAACGCAGATTGAATTCACGAAAAACCTCCCATGCGAGTCGGCGCATGCAATCCAACTTTGCAGCCTCTTGCTGAGGATGAAGGTCCTTGAAGCGGTCTTTCGTGATCGGGCTCACGTCCATCGATGTGAAGATCTTTTCATCAGGCTTCAGGACACGCTCGAGCGCCGCGAACGTGAAGGGATCGCGGCCGCGCGCCAGCTGGCCGCCGCGCGCCGTAATCGGTCCGGCGACCGCGATACAGTATTCCCGGCCGCGTAGGTATTTCTCGATGAGAACTTCGTCTTGGGTGGCGCGATAGACCTCGGCAACCGCGTCCGGCAACGAGCACCTGTCTTCGACAAAATGAACGTGCAGGGATGCGCGACCGGACACCGGCTTCACCACGAACGGCCCATGATAGTCGCCGAATGCGCGCTGAAAGCGGCTGTTCAGGTCCGGACGAAACGGTCCGCGAACCATATGCCATGTCGAGAAGGCCGCCGTTGGAAGGCCGACGCACATCGCTTCGCGTTTGAAGGCATGCTTGTTATCGAGCGTGGTCGCCGCCAGCGGGTCATGTCCAACATAGGGAATGCCCAACATTTCAAGCGCGGCTGGAGTGTGCGCGGCCGAATTGTAGCCCTGAACCCCGCCTGAATTGACCCACGCCATATGGATGCGCTCGCGCCGGATGCGATCGCCGAGCAGCATGTCGTCCGGCAGGAGTTGGACGTGGCGAAAACCGATCCTCCGAAGCGAAAGGGCGATGTCCTGCGCCACCGCCTCGTAGCTCTTCCAGGATCGGGTGTTATGGCACGGATAGACCACGCTGCCGGGCGTGGATTTATTGCCGCCAAATATCACCGCGAGGCGCAGGCGAGACGTCAAGCGCTCTATCAACTCCTGCAGCAGAGCCAAATCGTCTGGGTGAAAAGCGAGTGACCCGTCTGGCCGCGGCCGTATAGGCCGCGCCTGTAGCGCTGAATGCATAACGCCCCCGTCCATTCTTGGACTGTGTGCGTCAGCATCAGAGATCGTCATGAATTCGAAGTAAAACTGCCTTGTTTGGCGGGCGGAATTGAAAGTTACCCTTGCTCAAATGCTAATTAGCAGCTCCAGGACGAGGCGCGGTTTCCGATCGACTTACTGCGTGGACAGAAGCAGCGCATATTCGGACGAGATGGAATCCGGCATGACCATCGGAACAAACAAGGCTGAGATGAAATAGCCGCTAACGGCAATCAGCCCGAGAAGCTCGATATACAGCAGCATAAATCCCCCCGGCATGCCTCTCCGCCTTTCCCTTCGCATTAGGTAACGTAACGAGTTAACCGTTCGCTAAAATGCCGAGCAGCCGTACGCGGGTTAGATAAATTTCCGTCGCGCGCCAATGACGTCTCGGCTGCGTATACGAGCAATCGTTCGCGTGTCTCGGGTGCGCGTCATATTCAACGGTAATTTAAGACCCTCGACGCAATAGTTTTTCGCGGACGTCCAGGGGGCGACGCCCCCTGTCGCGTGTGCCCTCGCCTGCCCAGGAGGGCACGACTGATGACGGCACCACAGCCGAACGTTCTTGCCGGGAGCGTTACCCAGACCACCGTACCGCGGCACGTCAACGGGTATCGTGACGGTGCGGCAGCCGAGGCGGAACAGCGGATTGGCGAATTCCTGTCTGGGCAATGCTTTGCATCACTCTCCGGTTTGCCGGGCGTGGTGGTGTACCAGCGTGTCGTGACGCCCGATGAGCAAATCCGCTATACCTACATCAGCGAGGGCGCGCGGGATCTCTTCGGTGTTTCGCCGGGGGAAATTCTATCGGATCCCGAGGCGCTGTTTGGGCGCCACAGCGATGAATACAAGGCGAAATTCAGAGAACGGCTGCTCGCGGCCTCGAAGTCGCTCACGACCTGGGACGTCGAAGCGTCCATAGTCACTCGTGACGGCCGCAAAAAATACACTCATGCGATTGCCCGGCCCGAGCGCCAACCAGATGGTTCGGTGCTGTGGACCGGGATCATCCTCGATGAAACACGCACCCGTGAAGCGGTGGTCGAGGGTCTCTCGCAAGGCTTTCTGCTGTATGACGCAGATGACCGGCTGATCTTGCGGAACAGTCATTTCTTGGACCTCTACCCATCGCTCAAGGATATTGCCGTCCCTGGTGCCAGATTCGAAGAGGTGGTCCGAGCGGAGGTCGCGAGCGGTGTCAATGATCCAATGCAAAATATGGAACCGACCGCCATCTTCCGGATGCGGATTGAGCGGCATCAGGAGCCACGAAACATATTCGAATGCCAGCTCAAAGATAATCGCTGGATTCTCGTGAATGAACACCGCACGAGGGATGGAGGAACCGTCGTCCTCTATACCGACATCACGGAACTGAAGCGGCGTGAGCGAGAGATTCAGTTTCTGGCGGACCATGACATACTGACCGGCCTTCACAATCGCGCCTCGTTTCAGCGGCGCGCCGAAGAGGCGATCGTCAGCGCGAAGAAGCGAGGTACAACCGTGGCAGTCATGTGCCTCGACCTCGATCATTTCAAGAACGTGAATGATTCTCTTGGTCATGCAGCAGGCGATGAGTTCCTCAAATGCACAGCCAAACGTCTGCGCGCGTGCTT
>WNGB01005401.1_pt1 | contig 19112 bp, 16 predicted proteins | sample 5400681 | NCBI WGS metagenome assembly WNGB01 (sample SAMN13153367, study PRJNA577476) | soil metagenome | isolation source: 115 cm soil or saprolite under grassland replicate 2 | place: USA:California | collected 2016-06-15
GTGAGCAGATAGGCCTGGTACTTGGCGCCCAGAAGCACGACCGCCACCGCGAGCGAGATCATGCCCGCTCGCACGCGCACGCGTGAGTCTTCGGCGATCAAGACCTCCGGCTCCATGGGCCGATGATACGCCCTCGAGGCGGCACCGGGGCAACTTGCTTCGCCATACCTGGTTCTCGCTCGCCGGCCGCACTGCGCTCAGGGGGATGCGGGGCGCGGCGCCGGCGCTCGATCGAGGACCTTGGCCAAGACCGAGGCGAGCGCCATGGTGCCGACGGTGCCCAGGATCACGAGCCAGGACCAGCCCAGCGCCAGGCGGCCCGTCTCCGCGAGGACGAGGAGCGCCAGGTTCACGAGCGCCATGATGACCATGGCCGCCACGTTGGCCCGGTTCGCCCGGACCCGCGTCACGAGGCCGAGGAGGAACACGCCGAGGAGGGAGCCGAAGGTGACGCCGGCGATCTTGAAGGCGAGCCACAGGAAGCGGTCGAAGAACGAGAAGCCGTAGGCGAGGGTGGCCAGGATGAGGCCGAAGACGACGACGGCGGCGCGCGAGACGCTCACGTAGTGGCGCTCGGTCTTGCCGGGGACGAGCAGCGGCCGGTAGATGTCGGTGACGAAGGAGGCGGCCAGCGAGCCCAGCGGCGAATCGATGGACGCGAGCACGATGGCGGTGAGCATGAGGCCGCGCAAGAGCTCGGGCATGGCCGAGCGGATGAAGAACGGGAAGATCTCGTCGGGGCGCGGAAGGCGCGCGACGGGATGCTGGGCGTAGTAGGTGTAGAGCCCCGCGCCGATGGCGAGGTAGATGAGCAGGGTGACGAGGGTGCCGATGGGCGTGAGGGAGAGCGTGCGCTGGCTCTCCTGCCGCGTCTCGACGGTGAGGAGACGTTGCATCAGGTCGTGGTCCGTCCCGAAGGCGGCCATCGAGCCCACGAAGCCGTTCAGGACGGCGAGCCAGACGATGTTGGGGTCGGTGAGCACGCGGCCCCAGAAGTCCGGCGCGCCCGGCGCCGGACCCCAGTCGATGACGTTCAGGCGGCCGGCCTGAAACGCCGTCTGGAACATCGCCCACAGCCCCCCCTCGATCTGGGTGGCGAGAAACACCACCGTGATACCGCCGCCCAGGAGAAAGGTGCTCGCCTGCAACACGTTGGTCCACACGACGGCCTTCACCCCGCCCAGCGCGATGTAGACGATGGACACCGCGGTGAAGAGCGCGATGGTGGCGGGCAGGGGCCACCCCACCAGCACCGCGACCGCCACCGAGGCTGCCATGAGCCGCACGCCCGAGCCCAGGAGGCGCGTGATGAAGAAGAAGATGGAGCCGGTGACCTGGCTCGAGCGGCCGAAGCGGTGCTCGAGGAACTCGTAGATGGTCGTGCAGTCGTAGCGGTAGAAGGCCGGGATGAACAGGAGCGCCACCGCGAACTTGGCCAGGCTCGACCCGATGAAGAACTGGCCGTACTCCCAGTTCTCGCTGTAGGCGGTCGCCGGCACCGAGATGATGGTCACCGCGCTGATCTCGGTGGCGAGGAAGGACAGGCAGGCGGCCCACCACGGGATGCGGCGCCGCGCGAGGAAGAAGTCGCTGGTGTCTCGCTGCTCGCGGGTGAAGGCGCCGCCGATGAGGAGGAGGCCGGCGAGCGCGACGAAGAGGACCGCGTAGTCGGGCCAGGTGAGGGCGCCGCCGGCGGCAGCAGGGGTCATGGGCCAGCGCTATTATGCGTCATCCCGGGGGGGCTCGCCGGAAGCCGTCGAGGCCCCTCTCCGATGTCAGCGCGACGTCGGGCCCGCGAGCGCGTCCTGCTCCTTCTGGCGCATCCGTCTCAACAGCTCGGCGAACGAGCTGGTCTGGATGATACGGTCGAACTGGCTCCGGTACGTGCTGACCAGACTCACGTTCTCGATCAGCACGTCGTAGGCCGCCCACCGGTCGCCCACCCGGCGCAGCCGGTACTCGATGGGGACTTCGGTCTTCTTCGGGGTGATCACCCGGGAGTCCACCGTGGCGAGATCGCCGTCGACACGCTCGGCGATATAGGTGATGGACTCGCCGGCGTAGCGATCGATCTTGCCGAGGTACGCGCGCGCCATGAGGTCGGCGAAGAGCGTGACGAACTCATCGCGCTCCGCCTGGCTGCGACCCGCCCAGTAGCGACCCAGCGCCCGCCGCGACATCTCCGCGAAGTCGAAGAGCCCGTCCGCGGCCCGGCGGATCTGGGTCCGGCGCTGCTCTGCCGACTCGGATGTCCCGCTCGGGACCGCGGTTCCCGTGTGAAGCGCCTGGTCCACCTGGTTCCGGATGGTCTCGGTTGGTGTCAACGTCTGCGCGGTGGCTCCCGTCACGAGCACGAGAGCGATCACGAGAGCACGCATGAGGACCTCCTGTCCGTTCCTCGTCATCGTACCCGAACTCCGGCGTCTTGTCTCATCTGACGCCGATTCCCCGAGCGCGGAACGCCGCCCTCAGGCAGAATGGCCAGATGCGAAAAGGTCCCGCCCGTCGCTCGAGACGGTTGATGAGGCCACGACGTCGGCGGCGGCAATGGTCGATCGGCGTCGATCTGGGCGGCACCTGGGTTCGGGTGATCGCCCTCGACGCCCGCGACCGGCGCCGCGCGTTCAAGGGGCCTTCGCCGGGACTCGGGGGGCTGCCCGCCCTCCTGCGGCGCCTCTGCCGGCGCTGGACACTCGAGCACGATGACGTGCGGCGCCTCGTGGTGGCGTCGAAGGGAGTGTGGACCGCCGCCGAGCGCAGGCGCCAGGCGCGACGCCTCCGCGCGCTCGCGCGTCGGGTCCGGGTCATCTCCGATGTGGAGGCGGCCCACCTCGGCGCGCTCGGGGAGCGCGCGGGTGTTCTCCTGCTCGCCGGCACGGGATCCATGGCCCTCGGGCGTGACGTGCGCGGGCAATGGGCGCGCGCGGGAGGCTGGGGACCGCTCCTCGGGGACGAGGGCTCGGCCTTCTGGATCGGACGAGAGTGGCTGCGAGCGACCCTGGGCGCCACGAGCTTTGCGCGGGCGCGTCGCATCCTCGGCTCGCCGGACCCGGTGGCGCGCATCGCGGCGCTCGCCCCCGGCGTGCTCCGCCGCGCGCGCGGGGGCTCGCGCGAGGCCCACCGCATCGTCGCGCGGAGTCAGGATGCCCTGGCCGACCTGCTCGTCAGGCTCTCGCGCGAACTACATCTCCGGTCGCCGGTGCCGGTGAGCTGGGCGGGAGGACTGCTGGAGAACCCGCGTTTCCGGGCAGGGGTCTGGCGCGCGGCGCGGCGCGGCGGCATTCGCGTGAAGCCCCAGCCGCCACGCGAGAGCCCGTCGATGGCCGTCGCCCACCTCGCGAATCTTCAGGCGGTCCAAGGCATAGACCGCGCTCACTCGGCTCGAGTGCCGCCCCGATCGCGCCCCACCCAGTAGGCGAGCGGCCCCGTGAGCGCCGCGAGCACCCCGACGAGCGTGCTCGTCCAGCCGGCGGTCGCCATGGCGAGCAGACCGCAGCCGGTGGGCAGCGCCGCCGTCAGCCACATGCCGGGGGCGCCCCCGCCTACCCGCCAGGGTCGGGGCAGATCGGGCTCGCGGACCCGGAGCGCCACGAACGCCGCCAGCTCCAGAACGAGCGCGAGGGAGTAGAGCCACATGTCGAGAACGATCAGCTCCTTGAAGCTCCAGTAGGCGAAGAAGCTGTAGCAGGCGCTCGACAGGAGCACGGAGACCCACGGCGTTCCGGAGCGCGGATGAATGGCGGCCAGCGCGGCCGGCAATTGCCCTCCCCGCGCCAGCACGAACGGGAGCCGCGAGTTGGTGAGCAGCAGAGACAGGAACAACCCCGCCGAGGCCACGAGTCCGCCCAGCATCACGAGGCCCGCGAGCCAGGCGCCGCCGACGGCCCGGGCCGCGACGGGCCAGTACCCCGTCTTCCACCCGGCCCAGTCTCCCGTTGCCGAAAGCACAGCGCCAACCGGGAGCAGATAGACGAGCGCGATCAGCGGCAGGGCGCTCCAGACGGCGCGTCGGAAGGCGGTGGCGGGCGCCTTGGTCTCGCCGAGGCATGTGGTGGGCGTGTCCCAGCCCGAGTAGTTCCACATCATGGTGGCCAGCCCCAGCCCGAGCCCGGCCAGGGCTCCCTGGCGCTCGTTGGCGAACGGCACCCACGGCAGTTGCCGCGCGTGCGCGGCCGCGACCACGGTGAACACGGCCACCGGGGCGAGGACGATGAGGCCCAGGACCGCTGCGCTCCAGCCGGTGACGCGTACTCCCGCCAGATTGAGGGCGGTCAGGATCCAGACGAAGGCGAGCGCAGCCGCCCAGCGCTCGAGCGTGGACATGCCCGGCCACCAGAACTTCAGATAGTCCGCGAACAGGGCCGGGTACACGGCCACGTCCACGAAGCTGTTCACCCAGCTCCACCAGCCGGCCTGGAATCCCCAGAAGGGCCCGAAGGCGCGGCGGACCCAGGCGACATAGCCGCCCTCCTCCGGCAGCGCCGAGGCCAGCTCGGCCATCGCGAGGCAGACGGGAAGACTCCAGACGACCGGCGTGAGGAGGAGCAGGAGGAGGACCAGCCCTGGCCCGAAGACGCCCACCGTGTCCTCGATGCCGTAGGGACCGCCGCTCACGTTGAAGAAGACGACGGCGACGAGCGGGAGAAAGCCGAGCTCCCGGCGGAGCCGGGCGCTCACCGGGACAAGGCAGCCCTGATCAGCTCCGGCAAGCCCTTGAGCCATTCGTCGATGGGGGTCTCGGCGTCCACGATGATCTCGAGCTTGCCGTTGAGGAGCTTGCGCACCCGTCCCTTGCCGGTGCCCAGCGGGATCACCACGCTCTCGCGGTGTACCCCCATGGCGTCGGTGACGGCGAAGATCTTGTTGATCTCGTTCATGCCCACCGCCTCGAGCATGCTCATCCTCGCCGCCGGCCGCGCGAGCAAGACCCACCTGCCTCGCTGGCCCGGTCAACGCTGTACTCGACGTACAGGGAGCGCGCCTCGGGCGATGCCTTCCTTGCCGCCTCGCAGCTGGACCTCTTTGAGCGGCCGGCGGGGCGTGTCGGCATCCCTGCCGTCACGGGCCCTGACGAAGATCGGCGGGCGGCCGCTGTCCGGCGGGGATGGTGACCGTGCCGCCGCCGCCGATGCTGTAGGCGGGCAGCGGCGGGACGGCGTACTGCTGGTCGGAGATGCGCCGCTCGTAGTGGCCGGGGATCAGGACGTCGCGCCCCGCCTCGGGCAGGAACAGGCGGCGCTCGGGAACCCAGCGCTCGCTGGGCGGCGCCGGCAGCGGCAGCGGCGGGGAGCGGCGCATCGCCTGCTCACGCACCTGTTCGAGAGGGCTCGGCGGTCGGAGCTGTTGCAGGGCGGCCCGGGCCGGCCCCGCGATCGGAGGCGGCGCGATGATCTGAGCCGGCGCCACGCCGGCGGCGGCCAGCACTACCAGGGCGGGGATCAGCGCGACGAGGCGTCTCACGAAGCTCAGCGTAAATGAGGACGGGCGGCCATGCAAGAACGGCCGACGGGTGTGTCCCGGATCGACTCGGGCCACGACCCGGCCGTGTTACCTTGACTCCGCATGAGACCCTTGGTCATCACCGCGTTCCTGGCCCTTCTCGGAGCCGTCCTCATCGAATCCGGCCGTGCGCAGTCTCAGAGCGTGGGATCGCAGCGCGGTCACCTCCCTCTCGTCGATGCCCACATCCACTACAGCGCGCCCGACTGGGCCAGCCATCCTCCGGAGCGTGTCCTCGCCATCCTGGCCCGGGCAGGCATCCAGCGCGCCTTGGTCTCGAGCACTCCCGACGACGGCACGCTCGCGCTCTACGAGAAGGACCCCGGGCGCATCGTGCCCATGCTGCGCCCGTACCGGACGCGCGAGGACATGGGCACGTGGTGGGACGATCCAACGGTGATCCCGTATCTCGAGGAGCGGCTCAAGCGGCGGGTGCACCGGGGCATCGGCGAGTTCCATCTCCACGCGGACCAGGCCCGGACGCCGGTGATCAAGCGGCTGGCGGCGCTGGCCGCGCGCGACAACCTCGTGCTCCACGCCCACTCGGACGAGGCCGCCATCATCGAGCTGTTCAGGCTGGAGCCGCGGCTGCGTATCATCTGGGCTCACGCGGGGATGTCCTCCGGGCCCCGGGAGGTGGGGGCGCTCATGGACCGCTACCCGACGCTCTGGGCCGATCTCTCCATCCGCAACGAGGACGTCGCGCCCGGCGGCGGGCTGGATCCCGAGTGGCGCGCCCTCCTCGTCCGCCACGCGGACCGCTTCCTCGTCGGCACGGATACGTGGACCACATCGCGGTGGGACGCGCTCGCGGACTCCATCGCCCAGGTACGGGTCTACCTGAGCCAGCTTCCTCCCGACGTCGCCGACAAGATCGCCTTCAGGAACGCGCAGCGCCTGTTCCCGTAGCCCTCTGCATCTACCCCATCGCCTTCCGAAAGGAACCGATCCGCCGAAACCACATGTAGCGGTTCTCAACCGATTCCACTACCTCCGCCGGGGCCTCAACCCCGTCTGGCCCAAAGCTTGCCGGGGAGCGCGAGTCTCCCGTATGCTGGCGAGTACCCCTCATGACCAACCGCCGAGACCCGCTGGCACCCGTGAACCGAGCGGGCCAGGACCCGCTCGGGCATGCGTCTGCCCCGCCGGCGAGCCGAGGCGAGCGCCTCCCGTGGACGTACTTCCTCATCTTCCTCGTCGGGACGGCGCTCGTCGTGGCCGCGATGTGGTACCACATCGACACGCAGCGCCAGAGCATCCAGGCCAGGTGGAGGGGGCAGGTCGAGTCCATCGCCAACGATCGGGGGCGGCTGGTCGACAACTGGCTCAATGCCCGCCGCGCCGATGCCGAGGTGCTGGCTGCCTCCCCCATGGTCAAAGCGCTGCTCTCGAGTCCGGGTCGGGCTGACGAGACGACGCTCGCGCGCCACCTCGGCCGGGTGGCGGCTGCCTATGGCTATGCCAGCATCGTGATCTTCGACGTCGGGGGACGCGCGCTCGCCCGATCGAGCGGCGTTGCGGAGCCGGAGGCGGAGCAGCCGGGGATCGCCCTCGCCGTCGCCCGGACCAGACTCTCCCGGATGGACCTGACGGAGGAGAGGCCGGGCCGCCGGCTCCTGACGATCGGCGCCCCGGTGTTCGCCGAGCCCGGCGGCGCGTCGGCCGCCGTGCTGGGGGTTGTCGTGCTCCGGATGAACCCCGAGACCGGCCTGTTCCGGCTCTTCACGGAGGAGACATCGCCCCGCAGCGACGAGACGCTGCTCTTCCGGCTCGACTCCCGCAGGGCGAGCTACCTGTCGCCTTTCCGTTACGGGGCGGCCGGCTGGGCGGCCCATAACCGTTCGCTCGAAGCGCTCCAGGAGCTGGCGAGCCGTTCCACCGACGGTCGGAGCGTCTTCGGGGAGCTGACAGATTACCGGGCGGTGCCCGTCTTCGCGGCCGTCCGTCCGATCCCGCTGACCGGCTGGGGCCTGGCGCTCAAGGTCGACCGGGACGAGGTCATGGCCGAGTTCCATCGCACCGGCCAGCTGACGGGGGCGGCGGGGGCCTTCCTGCTCCTGGCCCTCGCCGGGCTCCTGATCAGCATCTGGCGCCAGCAGCAGCGCGCGCGGCTGCTGAGCGCGCAGATGGAGCAGGAACGCGCGATCTCCAACCTGAGGGGCTATGCGGAGAAGATCGTCGCCAGCGTGCCCTCCGGACTCCTCCTCTTGTCGGCCGACCTCGTCATCCTCTCGGTCAACCCGTCCTTCCTCGAGTCCTTCCGCCTTCGCGAGGAAGACGTCCTCGGTCACCCGCTCCAGGACGTGACCCGCGCCGAGTCGCTGATCCGGCGCGCCCAGGAGGTGCTGCAGAGCGGCGTCGCCCAGCGTGACATCATCTTCGATCTGTACTTGACCCCCCGTCACGAGACGCGCCCGGTGCTCATCACGATGACCGGGATCCGCATGGCGGGCGAGGAGCCCGCGCGGCTGCTCCTGATCGTCCAGGACCTCAGCGAAGAGGAGCGGTTGCAGGCGGCGCGGCGGGCCTCGGAGGAGCGCTTTCGTGACCTGGTCCAGGGCCTCGACGCCATCGTGTGGGAGGCCGACGCCGCCACGCTCAGGTTTTCCTTCGTCAGCCAGCGGGCCGAGACCGTCCTGAGCTACCCGGTGGGGCGCTGGCTCGGGACCGCTGACTTCTTCGTCAGCCGCATCCATCCCGACGACCGGGCGCGGGCGATGCGGGTGTGCCGCGAGGCCATCGCCAAGGGCGTGGACCACGAGTTCGAGTACCGGGCGCTGAGCGCCGACGGCCGCGAGGTCTGGCTGCGTGACATCGTGCACGTCCTGCAGAGCGGCGCGGGACAGCCCGCCCAGCTTCGCGGCCTGACGGTCGACCTCACCGAGCGCAAGCGCGCGGAGGAGGCGCTGCGCCAGGCCGAGGACCAGCTCCGCCAGGCGCAGAAGATGGACGCCGTCGGAAAGCTCGCGGGCGGCATCGCCCACGACTTCAACAACCTGCTCATGGTCATCCGGGGCGACGCCGACCTCATCCTGCGGCGGCTCGACCCCGGCAACCCGATGCGCCAGAATGCCGAAGGGATCCGCGAGGCTTCCGATCAGGCCGCGACCCTCACGCGCCAGCTCCTGGCCTTCAGCCGCAAGCAGGTGCTGGCGCCCTCGGTCGTCGACCTCAACACGGTGGTCGGCGGGATCCAGCAGATGCTCCGGCGCCTCATCGGCGAGACCATCAACCTGGTCACGGTGACGGCCCCCGACCTCGGCCGCGTCAAGGCCGACCCGGGGCAGCTCGAGCAGATGATCATCAACTTTGCGGTCAACGCGCGGGACGCCATGCCCGACGGCGGGCGGCTGACCATCGCGACGTCGAACGTGGAGGTGGACGCGGGCACGGCGCTCCAGCGCGGGGTCGCGCCGGGCCCGTACGTGATGCTCGAGGTGAGCGACACCGGTGTCGGCATGGACACCGAGACCCAGAGCCATCTCTTCGAGCCGTTCTTCACGACCAAGGACCAGGGCAAGGGGACCGGGCTGGGTCTGTCCACGGTATACGGCATCGTGAACCAGAGCGGCGGCCACATCTGGGTGCAGACCGAGCCGGGAAAGGGCACCGCGTTCCGCGTGTACCTGCCGCGGGTCGAACGGCCCGCGGAGACGCCCGCCCGGGCGATGCCGGCGCACCAGGACAACGCGGCCGTAGCCGCCCCGTCCGAGCCGGCTCGCACGCTCTTCCGGAGCGAGGAGGCGATCGCGTCTCGGCGACAGACCATCCTGCTCGTGGAAGACGCCAAGCGCGTGCGCGAGGTGGTGCGGGAAATCCTGGAAATGAGCGGCTACGAGGTGCTCGAGGCGCGGCACGGGGCGGAGGCCCTCCAGATCAGCGGCCGGCACCACGGACCCATTCTCCTGATGGTCACGGACGTGGTGATGCCGGAGATGAGCGGGCGCGAGCTGGCCCAGCGCCTGGCGCCGCTCCGCCCCCACATGCGGGTGCTGTACATGTCCGGGTACACGGACGATGCCATCGTGAAACACGGGGTGCTCGACGCCGGCATCGCGTTCATCGCCAAGCCGTTCACTCCCGACGCCCTCGCCGCCAAGGTGCGGGAAGTCCTGGATTCGGCCCCAAGGAGCCGGAGCGCCGCCCCCCCCGATGCGGGCGCCCAGGTCGTCGAAGGTCCGGAGGAAGTCAGCCCGCGGTCCCGCGCCTGAACAGCGCCCCATGATTTCGGGTGACTGCCCCCGATCCGCTTCGTCATGGACGGCGAGGGGCTGCCGGTGGTCCAAGGAACGCGGGAGACCTATCGTCCGGCCGAGCCGTCGGTCGGTTTGCGCCTTCCCCTCTCGGTAGCCGTCACGTCCCGCAACCGCGCCAGGAGCTCCCGGTCCACCTTGGCCGTGACGGTGCGGCGATCGAGCGCCAGCCGGCGCGCGGTCTCGAGGTAGCTTCCGGTCTGAGCATAGACCAGCGTGCAGTAGCCCCGCACGAGCTCGTCCGCGGTCAGTGAACCGGCCAGGAACGCGTCGGCCAGCCCGGCCCGCGGAGTGGCGGGCTCCGCCCGCGGCGGGTGATAGGTCCCGCGGACCATCACGTTGCGGATGCACTGCTCGAGCTCCCGCACGTTGCCGGGCCACGGGTAGCCGGGCCCCAGGCGCTCGCGGATCCACCGCTCGGTCGCCGCCGCCAGCGCCTCGGCCTCGGCCTCCCCCGCGATGCGGGCCGCGAGGAAACGGAGCAGTGCTGGAAGCTCGCCGGGGGCGTCGCGGAGGATGGCCGCCAGCGACGGTGTCTCGATGACGTCAGCGCAGAGGCGGTAGTAGAGGTCGGGCCGGAAGCGACCGGCCGCCATCTCGGCGGCGAGGTCGCGGTTGGTGGCCGCCACGATCTTGCCCTGGAAGCGCCGCTCCTGGGTGTCGCCGACCCGCTGAAACGTGCGGGTCTGGAGCACGCGCAGCAGCTTGACCTGGATGGAGGCGTCCACCTCGGCGATCTCGTCGAGGAACACGGTGCCGAGCAGCGGGCAGACCTCGAGCCACCCTGGACGGTCGCCGACGGCGCCGGTGAAGGCGCCCCGGCGGTGGCCGAAGAGCTCGGACTCGATCAGCGTCGAGGAAAGAGCCGACAGATTGAGCGCGAAGACGCCCTCGCGGAAGTCCTCCGCGAAGCGCTGGCCCGCGCCCTGGAAGGGGATATGACGCGACAGCCCGATCGCCCGCGCCACCAGCTCCTTGCCGGAGCCCGTCGGCCCCACGATGAGCGTCGGCACATCGTGCATCCGCTGCCAGAGGCCGCGGCGGTAGCGCCGCATGTCGTGGGTGAAGATCGCCTGCCAGACAGCCGCCCGCAGCCGCGCGGCGGGAAGGGACCCGCCGAGGATGTTCTGCATGGTGAAGTGAAAGGCGCGGCGCACCTGGAAGAAGAAGGCGATGAGCTGGGCGGGATCGGGCGGGGCGGCCGGAGCCAGCGCCGGCAGCTCGAAATGCTGGCGGACCTCTCGGGCGAACCGCGGGAACCACTCGACCCGCGCCGCCGGCCCCGCGTCCACGGTGAGCTCGTAGAGCAGGGCCTCGACGCGGGCGTAGAGGTGGTAGGTCGCCACCTCCTCGTAGAGCGTGGCGTCGGCGCCGGGGTCGGCACCCGCGGCGAGCCGTTCGCGGAGCGTGCCGACGAGCGCCCCCACGCGCTCGGCGATGCGCTGCACGTTCCGGTTGGTGTCCAGCGGGACCGGCCGCGCGTGCCAGACCGGTCCGGTCTCGATGAAGGCGTCGCCGAGGGCCTTCTTCTCGGCGACGATCCGCTCCGGCAGGAAGGGGTTGGCGAGCGCCAGCTCCGAGACCGCCCGGGAGAAGGTTCGCTCCTCGTCGCTCATGAAGCGCATCGTGGTGCCTCCCTAGATTGCTCGCCTCGGACGCACGGGGCCCAGCCCGTGGCCGTCCTGCGGCTCGCACAACCTCTCCGCGGCCGCGCGGTCGGCATCACCGCGAGGCGAGTCTCGCGAGCTGTCGATCGTGCAACCGCCCGAGCACGAGCTGAGCCGCGACGGCGCCGATCAGCGCCGAGAACATGTCGGCCTGGGTATCCCACGGGTCGCCTTGAGTGCCCAGGAAGCGGCTGGCGCCCTCGCCCATCGCGAGGGCGGCCCACCACTCGACGAGCTCGTAGAACGCGCTGACGGCGAGGCAGACCGAGGTCACGAGGAAGAACAGCCAGCCTCCGCGCGAGAGCACCGCGCGCCGGAGGAGGACCTCGCGGGCGAGGAGGGCGGGGACGAATCCCTGGGCCAGGTGGCCGATGCGGTCGTAGTCGTTGCGCGCGAGCCCGAGCGCGCGCTGCATCCAGAACCCGAGCGGGACCTCGGCGTAGCTGTAGTGCGCGCCGACGATCAGGATCACGGCGTGCGCGAAGAGGAGGCGGTAGAGCAGCGGCGTGAGCGGGAACCGGGTGTACGTCCCGACGAGGATCGGGATGGCGACGAGCACGGGCGCCGCCTCCATGAGCCAGGTCGGCCGATCCCGGGGCTGCAAGCCTGAGAGCGCCAGCAACGCGAGGCTCGTCAGCAGCAGGATCATGGGCTCCCGACCAGATCGCGTCATCGTTGCGCCTCACCCCCCTTTGGACGAACGCCCCGCGCGCGTGAACTGCCGCCCCATCGCGGCTGCGCCCGGCACCCTCGCGCGTCCCTCTCGATGCCGTGCGCCTGGCGGAGTCTCAGAATGTACATCGTCTGTTCATTTCATGTCCAGCCCCCCGACGCTGCGGGGAGAAGGAGCAGATCGAGGCTCGGGGGCCCTTGTCACCGGCGCGTTGCTGCCCGATGATCGAGGCCCATGCTTGCACGCACCATGAGCTACCGGATCATCCGCGCCTTCGCCCGGCTGCTACTGGGCCTCTTCTACCGGCGGATCGAGGTGGTCGGCAGCGAGCACATCCCGGCCCGGGGACCGGTGATCATCACTGCGAACCACCACAACTCGCTGGTGGACCCGATGCTCGTCATGACGGCTGTCCCCCGCCCGCTCGTGATCCTGGCGGCCGCTCCGCTGTTCCGCAACCCGCTGATCGGTCCCTTCCTGCGACTGGTCGGCGCGCTCCCGGTCCTGCGCCGTCAGGAGGGCGTCGGTGACCCCGCCCGGAACGACGCGATGTTCGGCGCGGTCGCGGCGTCGCTTCGACGCGGCGGCGCCGTGCTGCTCTTCCCCGAGGGTCGGACCCAGCCCGAGCCCGTGCTCCTGCCGTTACGCACGGGGGCCGCGCGGATGCTGCTCGGCGCCGCGACCGAGGAACTGCCCGTCACCCTGCTGCCCCTCGGACTGGTCTTCCACGAGCCCGGCACCTTCCGGACGGGCTGGGCTCTCGTGCTCGTGGGTCCGCCGGTGCGGGCCGACGACTGCGTGACGCTCTACCGCAGCGAGCCGGAGCGGGCGGTTCGCGAGCTGACCGAGCGGCTGACCGAGGCGCTGGGCCGACAGATCATCGAGGCCGATGACCGCGAGACGCTCAGGCTCCTGCGCGTGGCGGAAACGCTCTGGCGCGGCGAGGCGCCCGCCTCGGCCACGGAAGAGGCCGCGCGGGTCGCGGGAATCCAGCAAGTGGCGCGGGCCTACCGGCGCCTCCAGCCGCGCGCTCCCGAGCGGCTGGCGGCATTGCGCCTGCGCGTCGAGACCTACAGCAAGGACCTGGAGCTCATCGGCGCCACGGAGCGCGACCTGTCCGGATCGTATCCGCCGGGCGTCGTCTTCCGCTGGGCCGTCCGCGAGGGACTCTCGCTCCTCCTCGGTTTCCCACTGGCGCTCTGCGGGATGCTCTTGCACGCGGTCCCGTACGGGCTGACGGCGGGCGCGGTCCGCGCGCTCCGCCGCTCCGCCGAGGAGGAGGCCACCGACAAGATCGTCGCTGGGATCGTCTTCTATCCGCTCTGCTGGAGCGCGGAGGGCTGGGCGGCGTGGACGCTGGGCGGGGGCTGGGCCCTGGCGGCGCTGCTCGCGGCGCTCCTGCCGACCGGCTTCTTCGCTCTCGGCTGGCAAGAGCGCCTGCGTCGCGTCGCCCGCGAGACGCGGGCCTTCGTGCGCTTCCTGGTCGACCGCGACCTACGCCAGCGGCTGACCGCTCGCCGGCAAGCGCTGGTGGAGGAACTCACCGCCCTCGCGAGCCTCGCCGAGACTGTCGACGCGTCGCCGGACCCGCGCCGGGGCTGAGCGCGTGACTCTCGCGGGAAGCGTGCGGTCCGCTCGCGCGGCCCTGGGCGTCCTCACCGGCCTGAACGTCCTGAACTACGCCGACCGATACGTCGGAGCGGCCATGATGCCGCTGATCCTGTCGAGCCTGGCCCTGTCCGACGCCGAAGGGGGACTGCTCCAGTCCGCCTTCATCCTCAGCTACTCGCTCGTCTCGCCCCTGGCAGGGTGGATGGGCGACCGATGGGCGCGGCTCCGACTCGCGGCGGCCGGCGTGCTCGTGTGGAGCGTGGCCACCGTCGCCTCGGGGCTGGCGCCGAGCTACGCGGCGCTCCTGCTCGCGCGCACGGTGATCGGCGTGGGAGAGGCGAGCTATGCGGTCGTGACGCCGTCGTTGCTCTCGGATCTCTATCCGCCGGAGCGACGCGCCCGCGTGTTCGCCATCTTCTACGCGGCCATCCCGGCCGGCACCGCGCTCGGCTATGCGCTGGGCGGCACGATCGGAAGCGCGTTCGGATGGCGGACGGCATTCTTCGCTGCCGGGATACCCGGCGCGGTGCTGGCGCTCACGCTCCTGTGCCTCGCCGAGCCGAAGCGCGGCGCCAGCGACGGCGCGGACACGGGGCCGGCGACGCCACTGGGGCTGGGTCCGTCACTCCGAGCGCTCTGCGCGCGGCGGAGCTACCTCTTCAACACGGCCGCGCAGGTGCTCTACACCTTCGCGATGGGAGGACTCGCGACCTGGATGCCGACCTACTATGTCCGCGAGCGGGAGCTGACGCTAGGGACCGCGTCGACCACGTTCGGGCTCCTGCTGCTGATCGCGGGCTTCGCCGGCACCGTCCTGGGCGGCCAGCTCACCGACCGGCTCGCCTCGCGGCTCCGTGGCGCCCAGTTCGCCATCTCCGGCTGGGGCCTCGTGCTCTCGCTCCTCTTCACGGCGGGCGCCGTGCTCGCCCCGGCGCCGGCGATCTTCTGGCCGTGCACGTTCGTGACGCTCTTGCTCCTCTTCCTCAATATCGGGCCACTCAATGCCGCGATGGCCAATGTGCTCCCCCCCGACCTCCGGGCGCGGGGCTTCGCCTTGACCACGATGGCCATCCACCTCCTGGGTGATGCGGCCTCGCCCTGGCTCATCGGTGTCGTGTCGGACTATGTGGGACTGACCGCTCCCATCCTCGCCGCGGGATTTCTGCTCGGGATCGCGGGCGTCCTGCTCCTGATGGGACGGGGGGCGCTCGAGCGGGACGCAGGTCGCTGAAAAGGGCCCATCTGCAACGTTCTATCGGAGGGGGCCTCGACGGCCCCCTCCGAAACCTCCCCCCGTTCGGGGCGCGGGCAAAGCCCGCGCTCGAAGCGGAACATTCAACGCCGTGCCGTGCGATTTCCGATCCTGTGCTCGTCCCCCGACGTGTGAGTGTTCCACTTCCGAGCGCCGGCTTTGCCGGCGCAACCTCGGATTGCTCGCCTCGGACGCACGGGGCCCAGCCCGTGGCCGTCCTGCGGCTCGCACTGCGTCCTGGGGGGAGGTTTCGGAAGGGGGGCGAAGCCCCCCTCCGAGCGGAACGTACAGAGAGTACGCCTCGCGTGCGGCCCTCGGGCGCCGCCTCGCAGCTGGACCCTTTTGAGCGACCTGCGGGGTTTTCAGCGTCACACTGGAATTTCTTTTGACGGATTCTGTCAGCGAGACGCCCCTGAAGAAACTTCCCCGGATCGGTGAGCCGTTGGCGTTCAGGCTCACCCAACAGCAATCCGGACAAGCACTTAGCCCGGGCGGGCGCGTCTCGACCGCGGAGCCGGAGAGCCCAGGCACTGTTCTTGCTCCATCCAGGCCAGGTCAGCATGTGCGCTGGCCTCACGAGGTCAGAGCCCCGAGTCATCGGCTCGGGCTGCCGGGAGGGGGTTGATGGGCGACAGCTATCCGAGCGTGCTGTGCGTGGACGACGATCCAGAAGTGCTGGAGCAGCTGAAGGAACACTTCACGCTTCAGGGCTTCATCGTGCTGACCGCGAGCAACGGGGTCGAGGCATGTCTGCAGGTCAAGCGCTGGGCGCCGAAGGCCGTCATCCTCGATCTCCTCATCCCGCGGCTCGGTGGCATCGGGACCCTCAGTCGGATCCGGACGTTCAATCCGACCATCCCGGTGATCCTGGTGAGCGACACGCCCGGAGCGCTGGACCTGGTCACCGAAGCCGGGCTCAGCGTGACGGGGGCCTTCGCGAAGCCGCTGGACGTCGCGGCGATCTCCGAGGCTCTGGCCGGCATCGGCGTCACGGCGCCGGCGGCGCTGGCCCCTGCGCCCAGCGGCCCGCACCGCCGTCAGGCCCGTGCACGCGTCCTGCTGGTGGACGACGAGCCCCAGTTCAGGGAGATGCTCGCGGAATACCTCGGGGGCAAGGGCTTCGAGGTGCTCGAAGCGAGCAGCGGAGAAGAGGCGCTCCCCCAGGTGCCGAGCGCGCAGCCGGACATCGTTCTGCTGGACCTGATGATGAACGGCATCGGCGGGCTCGAGACGCTGCGCCGGATCAAGATCATACGACCCGAGACCTGTGTGGTCATGGTCACCGCCCAGGACGACCTGGACGTGGCTCGCTCGGCCCTCGCCGCGGGCGCCGCCGACTACGTGACCAAGCCCTTCACCTTCGAGTACCTGGACGCGGTGCTCCACATCCACGTGCCGGCCGACCAGACAGATCAGCCGGCCTCGGAGCAGAGCCGCTCGGCCCCCTTCGAGGCTCCCCCCAAACCCCCGACGCCGGCAGAGCCTGCGCTCGGCTCGACGTAAACTCCGGCGGGGGCTCGGCCCCGGGCCGGGGCAGCCCAGAACTCGCCGGCGCTTCCTCCGCGGACCTGCCTGCTCAGCTTCGTGTCCTGAACGATTCCAGCAGGCGTTCGACCGCCTCCTCGCCCGAGCGCACGCAATCGGCGATGCCGACGCCGCGGTAGGCGCCGCCCACGAGGGCGAGACCCGGATGGCCCCGCACGCACTGCTCGACGGCCTCCACACGAGCCAGGTGGCCGACATGGTACTGGGGCATGGCCTTCGGGTAGCGCGCGACGCGGGCGAAGAGCGGGTCCCCGCGCGCCCCGAGGAGCTCGGCGAGCTGGCCCCGGGCGGTGGCCGCGAGATGCTCGTCGCTCTGCTCCAGGACCCCCTCGCCCAGCGCCCCGCCGAGGAAGACGCGCAGCAAGACATGGCCCTCCGGCGCGCGGCCCGGGTACTTCACGCTCGAGAAGGTGCAGGCGATGATGGGCCGCCGCTCCACATGCGGCACCACGAAGCCGAAGCCGTCCAGCGGGTGCGCGATGTCGGCGCGGCGGTAGGCGAGGGTCACGGTGGCCGAGGACGCGTAAGGAATCGCCTCGAGCAAGTGGGCGAGCGCGGGATCCAGGTAGCGGACCATCCGCGCGACCTGATACGCCTCGGGCGCGAGGATGACCGCGTCCGCCTCGATCGCGCCGCCGTCGAGGGTGGCCACCTGCCAGCCGGCGCCGCTCCGCATCACGCCGCTGACGCGCTCCTTGAGCCTCACCGCGCCCGGCGGCAGACGGGTGGCCAGCCCGCGGATCAGCTCTTCCATGCCGTCGGCGAAGGTGACGAACAGCGACCAGCGCGCGCCGCTCGAGCCCGACGCGTCGCCCGGCGCGCGACGGGCGGCGCGCCACAGGGCGAGGATCACGCTACGCTCGCGCCGCTCCAGCTCGAGGAACCGCGGCATGGTGGCGGCGAGGGCGAGGTCGTCAGGGTCCGCGGTGTAGATGCCGGCGACCAGCGGCTGAGCGACGCGCTCCAGCGCCTCGCGGCCGAGCCGGCGGCGGACGAAGGCCCCGAGGCTCTCGTCGGGATCGCCGCCGCGCGGCAGCACCAGGTCGAGCGCCATCCGGAGCTTTCCGGGCCAGGAGAAGAGCGTCGACGCCAGAAAGGGCCCGAGGCGCGTCGGCGCCAGGAGCTGGAAGCCGTCGGGCAGCGGATGCAGGCGCCCCCGGAACACGACGAAGGTGCGGCGGAACCGGTCATCGGTCCTCACCAGCCGGTCCTCGACGCCGAGCCGCCGGCAGAGCGCGAGCGCCCAGGGCTTCTCCGAGAGGAAGGAATCGGGCCCGCACTCGACGAGGAAGCCGTCGCACCGCTCGGTCTGGATGGTGCCGCCCAGCCGATCGGCGGCCTCGAAGAGCGTGAGGTCCACGGCGCGGCCACGCTCTCGCGACCACTCGACCACGCGATGGGCGGCGGCCAGCCCCGCGATCCCGCCGCCGACGATGACCACCCGGGGGGTCAGACTTTGACTTCTTAACAAATCGCGGGCCATGGAGTCCAGCGACCGGGTGCCCGCGGCCGCGGTGGAGCCGAGCGGGAGTGTTTAGAAGTCAAAGCCTGACCCCTTCGCGAGGTCGGCGAGCATCTCGATGAAGCGCGGGTGGTCGTTGGCCGCCGCCGCGCGGTGGAAGCCGAGCCCGAGCTCGTCCGCGAGCCGGCGCGCCTCGACGTCGAGGTCGTAGAGCACCTCCACGTGGTCACAGACGAAGCCGATGGGGATGACGACCACCTCCTCGACGCCCTCCCGCGCGAGCACGCGCAGCACGTCGCCGATGTCGGGCTCGAGCCATGGCTCGTGGGGTGAGCCGCTCCGGCTCTGATAGGCCACGGACCAGTGCGGATGGGCCAGCCGCCCGGCAATCCGGCGGGCGACGGACTCGAGCTGCGCCGAGTAGGGAGAGCCGTGCGCCATGGCCACCGGCACGCTGTGCGCCGTGAAGACCAGATGCGCCGTCGGCCGGCGCCGCGCGGGCACCTCGGCCAGCGCCGCTGTCGCGCGCTCCACCATCGTCTCGACGAAGAGCGGGTGGTCGGCCCAGACCGGGGCGTAGCCGACCTCGGGAGCGCCGGCGCCGACCCGCTCCCGGGCGGCGGCGACGTCGCCCACGTAGCGCTCCCACGAGGCCTCGGTCTGGAACGAGGACAGGATGATGCCGAGGGCGCGACGCTGTCCCCTCCCTCGCATCTCGGCGAGCGTCTCGTGCAGGAACGGGCGCCAGTTCCTCATGCCGACATACACGGGCCGCGCGACCCCGTCGCGGGCGAGCGCCTCGCGAAGCCTCGCCGCCTGGCGCCGCGTCAGCTCGCCGAGGGGTGAGCGGCCCCCGATCGCCTCGTAGTGACGGGCCGTCTCCTCGACGCGCTCCGGTGGGATCCGACGGCCCTCGGTGACGATCCGGAGGAACGGTCGGACGTCCTCCGGCTTCTCCGGTCCCCCGAACGCGATCAGCAGCACCGAGTCGAAGCCGTTCATGGATGTGGCTCTGCCGCGAGCGGCCCCGCGCGGTCAGCTGTATTCACCCTCCTCGCCGTCAAGGCTCTCGTCCTCGAGACACGGAAGCGGATAGCCCGCCATCCGCGCGGCCTCCCAGACGTGATCGAGCACATACGCCAGGACATCA
>WNGB01006408.1_pt1 | contig 19109 bp, 20 predicted proteins | sample 5400681 | NCBI WGS metagenome assembly WNGB01 (sample SAMN13153367, study PRJNA577476) | soil metagenome | isolation source: 115 cm soil or saprolite under grassland replicate 2 | place: USA:California | collected 2016-06-15
TCCGAGACTGCGACCGCTCTAGGGCCTGCCTCCCCCACTCGGACAGCGATGCCACACCCAGGTGCCGATGCGCCTCTGCCTCAGGGTGTGCATGTGGCGGGCATCGACGTCGGCGGCATGCGCCCGGCAGAAGCGCGGGTGCGCTTGGCGGCCGCGCTTGGTCCACGGCTGCACCCGCTCGACCTGTGGGTCCAGACGGCGCACACCACGCTACGACCGGAGGAGATTGGTTTGCACATCCCGCTTGATGCGCTGATTGACGACGCCCAATCGGCCCCGCCAGGCACCCAGCTCGCCTTGCGCGTATCCTATGATGCGGCGCGGCTGCGGAGCGCGCTGGAAGATCTCGCCAGACGGACTGATCGGCAACCCACCGTTGTGGTAATCAGCGATGCGGTTCCGTTCTCGCGCCGCTTCGCGAGCGTCCCGGGCCAGCGGCTTGACGTGGCGACGGCGATGCGCCAGATCGACGCGCAGCTGCAGTTGTTCAGCGCGCCGCCTCTGCTTACTCTGCCGCTCCAACTCGATATGCGTGTGCAACACCCGCTGCCGGCACAACTTCAGGCGCAGATCGCGGCACTAGCGTGGGAGTGGGCGGGCGTCGTGGGAATCTCGGTCTCCGACGCGACGAGCGGGCAGGTGGTCGCGCAGCTGAACGAGCACACCGTGTTCTCAGGTGCAAGCGTCATGAAGGTTGCGATCCTGCTGGAAGCCTACCTCACCCACCCGCGCTTCACGCCCCAACAGGAGCGCTGGCTCGACGCCATGATCATCGAGAGCGACAACCGGGCCGCCAATAATCTGCTGGCAGCCAGTGCTGGCGGCACGACACCACAGGATGCCGCTCGGGGGGCGCGCGCGATGTCGGCACTGCTGCACGACCTGGGGCTGGCGCATACCTACCAGTATCAGCCCTATCAGAACGACGACGATCCGATCAATCCGACCGATCTCGATATCTTGCTCGGTCCGGAGCGCGAAGGCCCGCCGCCGTATACGAATGCCGATCGGGTGCTGCGATCGACGCCGGCGGAGATGAGCCGCATCTTCCTGTGGATTGCGCAGTGCAGCCAAGGCAGCGGTATGTTGCTCGAGCGTTTTCCCGGATCGCTTACGGCAGCTCGCTGCCAGGAAATGCTCAATCGTCTGCACCAGAACGGCGATCACACCCGGATGTTAGCCGGCCTCCCCGCTGGTACGCGTGTGGCGCATAAGAGCGGATGGATCGCGGACATGCAGGCAGATGTCGGCATCATCCACTCGCCAGGCGGTGACTTCGTGCTTGCGGTGTATGTCTATAGCCCGCGCACTGCTGATACGACCGAACAGTTCGATGCTATCGCCAGGCCGGCGATCGCCGGCTTCGCGCAGCTGGTCTACTCCTACTACAACCCGATTCTGATCGATGCCGCACTTCATCTGGAGCAACGCTATGCCACATGTCCGAACGCTTCGTCTCAACGGTGGTCTGACGTTGACGGAGCTGGCGCTCCTGGTGGGTATCCCCACCCGTACACTCGCCGAGATCGAGTATGGCTACCGCCCACTTGCGCCCGATAATCGCTCTAGTCTGGCCCGATTCTACGACCTGCAGCCAGATCGGCTCGAAGCTGGCCGCCCCAAACAGATTCGCGACTCAAGTCTGCGGCTGGCTCAGATCCTTGGCTCAATACTCAGTGTAAGTATCTTGCTCGCGCTCAACCTCGCATTTACCAGAATGCCTGCCGCAGAGCAGCGATCGATCGCGGCGCCGTTCCCCAATCCCCTCGTACAATCCCAAACGACGCAGCTGTCGCATGCCCGGCCGCGAGGACACGCCCCCCTGCTGGCGGCCGATTGCAATCTATGCCGCGAAGGAACGCACCAGGCCTGGCAAGATGACGAGCTCGAGATAATTGACGCGCGGCCGCCGCCGCTGCTATCGACTGCACAAGAACTTGGGCTATCCGACGTCGCACCGGCGCCGACGCAGGCGCTAGCAGCGATAGTAGAAGCGCCTATAGCACCGACACCGACCGAGATGTTCGCCATGACCGCAGAAGCAGCGCCCGCACCGACACCGACTGAGGTGCTTGTTGCGACCGCAGAAGCAGCGCCCGCACCGACACCGACTGAGGTGCTTGTTGCGACCGCAGAAGCGGCGCCTACACCGCCAGCGACTGACGCACCTGCGCTGTCAACGTCGAACACTCGCGGAAGTGACGTCGCCACATTTGCGACGCAGTTCGTCGGCGCGCCGTATGCATGGGGCGGCGCTGATCCTGCCGGTTTCGATTGCAGCGGGTTTACGCAGTATGTGTACCGGCAATTCGGCCTCGAGCTTCCACGTATTGCCGCCGATCAGTATAGTGAACAGTATGGAACTATCATCACCGATCCGAATGCGCTGCAGCCAGGCGACCTGGTCTTCTTTGCCAACACCTATGAGCCAGGGATTACACACGTCGGGGTCTACATCGCGAACGGCGATGTTGTCCAGGCCATGAACCCTGGTAGCGGGGTGGCAATCGAAAGCTTGCGGGAGGATTACTGGGCGCAGCATTACTATGGCGCGCTACGGCCGTTGCGCTAGAGACTCGCGGGCGGTCTTGACTCGGGCGGCTGACCCCAGGCCGCCCCACCGCTCAGTCGGCCAGCGCCTCAACCACAGGTGCTGTTCGAACCGGATACGCTGCCGCTGGAGCGGTGCAACAGGGGCGTAGGAAAACGCTCCATGAGAAGCGTGCTGAAGCGCTAGAGAGGTGGGTGGAGTAGTTTCAGCGGAGCGGGAGCGTTGCCGTTGTCGTTGCACTTACGCCGGACCATCTTTGAGCCAATCTTCGTACTTCAATCCGTCGGTCATAGTGGCCCCTTCCAAATCAGTATCTCGCAAAATGGCTCCTTCCAGAATAGCCTCTTGCAGATCAGCCTTACGCAGATTGGCCCCGCGTAGATCGGCCCCGCGCAGGTTGGCCCCCTGCAAGTCGGCCTCTTCCAAGTTAGCCTTTGCCAAGTAGGCGCCTTGCAGATTGGCTCCAACCAGGTCGGCCTCTCGCAGATCAGCCCGGAACAGGACCGCCTCTTGCAGGTCGCCGCCAGTCAAATAGGCTCTGCGCAGATTAGCTTTCATCAGGTTCGCCCCTCGTAGCGACCCATCCTCAAGCCATCTGCGCGCCCGCAGTTCCCGAAGCGCCTGCAGTGCAATCCCATGATCGGTGTTACCCAGCTCGCGAATGAGCTTGGCCTTCAACTGCTCTTCCGCGCTCCGCACGTTCAAGCTATCGATGACCAGCAAGGCAATTGCGATGCTCGCCAGCGCTATCACAACGTTGACGTAGAAGTCCGCAAGTATCGCCCCGATTGCCGGTTCTCCATCAAGTCCATTGCGCTGAATGAGGTATCCCAATCCTGTAATCGACACGACGAGCACCAGCGCCAAGGCCCGTACTTTTTGGACGGTCAACCAATCAGCGAGCCACTGCCGCTGCTGCGCTTTATGTCGTACCGGCATATCGTCACCCCCGTTGTGTAGTTCTACGCAGTTCTTCAGTCGGGGTTGCGGGCCTCGCCAGATAAGTCGTCATAGGGGAATTCGTCGGGAAAGTTTGTGTACGAGCGGTAGCGTGCGAGCGCCTGCTTCGAGAGGCGCTGTGTAGCGTGGACCAGCACTCTATACTCGTCGCGCGTGAGGTTGTCCAGGTAGGTGTTTGCCTTCGCCTCGTCGCCAAGGAGGAGTGCTAGCAGCGCGGACTGGGCATCCGCTAAGAATGTATCTCGCATCGGTTGTTCCTTTCGTGTGGCCCTCCTAGTATACCGCATCGCAAGCCCAAGGGTTTTAGGGTGCAGAACAGCCCGCCTGAGCACCGGCACGCGGATCGAATCGTAGGCTGATATCTCAAGGTATCACGAAATGCGACGTAGGGCTTCTTGGCAATATGGTGACAGCGTAGCGTCCCACGTGATCAGCCAGGGGCGCCATTGTGCCCGTAACCATCTGGCGGCTGGTATGTTCTAGGTGTATGAGAAGAGACGGACAATGACCATCATATGCGCAACAGCCGAAGCCGCAATACAGGTGCTTGCTGTGCTCATCGCTGCGCAACTGCACGTCGGCCTCGACTACCGCGTCGAACCGCCGGATGGCTTTGGCCCACCGATCACCTTCATGTTCATGACGGATCTGCCGGCCGACATGCTCCGCCAGCTCCGCGCCATCCCCGATACCACCATCACATGACATCCGGCCGCATAGCCGGTCAGGACAACACTCAGATAACCAGCTTACGCCGTGGAGGCATGCGAGCGACTTACCGCCACAAAAGGCCAGCCATCCGCTTTTACATAAACCAATTGTTCCATCCCTCCCCTCTCCTATTCCTTGGCACCACGCGTTAGTATGTACTACAATAGGCATAGCCTGGCCAATCGGGCCCACCGCACGGTCGCGTACGATGCTTTCGTGCAGTGCCGCCACATCCATCCTCAGGGGAGCATCGGTCGGGATCAGTTGCAGCGCGTCGGTGCCGAGGCCGCACGCGCGTGCCGCTTTAACCAGCGAATGATGACTTTCGGTAGAAGCGTACAGTACTGGCTGGCGCTCCAAGCCGCGCAGACCGCTGCGCGAAAATGCGGGAAAAGCGTTGGTCAACGCGCAGATCAAGGCGGTGTGGTTAGCCTCGTTGCCGCCGCTGGTGAACGTGCCGTCAGCGTGCAGGGAATCGCAGCCGAAGCGATCGGCGAATGCACGAATCAGCTGTTGTTCGACCTCGCCCGCGAAGGGGCTGTGGCCCCACGCGGCAAGCTGCACGTTGAACGCCGCTACGAGTGCATCGGCAGCGATGCCCATGGTTGCAGGGGTAGGATTGAACAACCCAAAGCTGCGCCGATGGCCGGTGTGCATCTGCTGTTCGCGCAGCCCACGCACGGCGATACCGATGGCCGCGAGTGGCTCCAACGGCTGCACGAACGTCAGTCGGCGAGGTCTGCACGAATCGCATCGGGCGACACGTCCGGCGCGATCGGTAGCTGGTCCCTGTCGGCGATGTAGCGCTCGATTTAGCCGATTACGGTTTGCCACAGGGCGGTACGCGTCGCAGGATCGAGTTCAAGGCGATCAAGGTGTCGCACGAATTTCTCCTTTGCTTGCATCGTTATCCCATGAGGATGGTGATTGCCCCCGCCGCAACGAGCGCACCCGCCCAGACCAGATCGAGATTGAGCCAGGCGCGGCGCAGGATGGCCAGACCGACCTTTTCATAGACGATGATGGCGACGACCGCCATCATCACGAACATCGCGGCAGTGTGAACGAGTACGGCTGCGAAACTACTGCTCGATATGCCCGCGGTCGTACTTGCCAGCAGCATGTGTTGCATATGCGGCGCATGGGCGGCGTGCGCGGTGTGATCCATGCCGCTCGACGGCAGCCGCAAGAGCACTGGCGCGAGCATCAGCCCGGCGCCGTGTGCGGTGGACATGAGCAACGACCAGGCGGTCAGGTCGCGGAAACCCACACGCATCCCGACCCAGCGCGGGTGCGCCGCTGGGGCCAGCAGCTTGGAAAGTCCAACCACCACCAGCGCGCTGCCACTGAGGATGCCAAGCACCTGCGGGGCAACCAGCTCCTGCGCGGCGACGACCAACGCCACCACCACGCCGACTGACACGCCATGTCCCAGGGCAATCGGGAGAAAAGCTCGCAATACCGCCGTGCGGCTGCGCTCCTGTAGCCCGAGCGCAACCGCGAACAGCCAGCCCATCGCCGGATTGATGCCGTGGTAGGCCCCCAACAGCGCCAGGGTGAGCCAGGGCCAAAGTTCGTTCATAACGACCTCCTGTATGGAACAAAGAATAGAGAACAAAGAACAAATAGCTCGCACCTTGTTCTCTGTTCTTTGTTCTTTGTTCTTAACTAGGGTAGCAGAACGAGTCCGACGACGCATCCCCGCCCTGCAGCCGGATCTGGTGCGGGCGCATCTCGCCAAAGTCAACAAAGAAATCCGGATCGAGGCGCATCCCGCCAGCTGGGTCGGTATCGATCTTCGCCGCCCAGCCGCGAATGCCCTCAGGGTAAAACTGTGCGTCCCAGGAGGCGTAGAGCGAGTTGGTGAAGTAGACCCGCCGACCATCGCGGCTGATCTCGACCATCTGTGGCGCGCCGTTCAAGGGCTGGTCGGTCTTCGGGTGGCGTGCCTGGCGGACGATCCCGCCCAGCTGGATCGAGCCAGTCTGCACCGGATTGAACGGGTCGGAGACATCGTACTGCCGCAGCTCGCCGGTGCCCCAGCACGGGACGTACAGGAACTTGTCGTCGAGCGACAGGTTGATGTCGGTGATCAACGGCGGCACGGCGCCGAAGCCTTTGAGAATCGGCGGCAGCAGATTGGGGTCGGCTGGCTCGGCCGGCACCTCGATCACCTTGCGGATCGCCCAGCGCCCGCGTTCACGGTACCACATCCAGATCGAGCCGGACAAATCCTTCAGGCTGGTGACCACGCAGGCAAAGCCGTAGTCCTTGCGCGGATCGTGGGCCGGGCGCAGTTCCAGCACCATCTGATGCTCCTTGCCCAGGTCGAGCGCTTCGATGTGGCGGCGCGTGCGCAGATCCCATACGTGGAACTGGTGGCCGTAGCCTCCCGCCAGCAGAATCTCAGGGTTCAGGCCGTTCTCGACCATATTGGGCGTGCCCCATTCCGATGTAATCATCGTGTCGTGGTTGAGGTGCCACCAGAAGTCGTAGGCGAGTTGCTGTGAGCCACGCTCCTTTTCCCACCGCCCCTTGATCTCGAACGTTGTGTGGTCCATCAGAAACACTCCGCCAGGACCATTGCCATCCGGAGCGCCGATCGCGTTGACGTAGAGCGCGTCGGGGCCGCAGTGGACGGTGTGGACACGACTATACCCGCTCTTCTCGATTACCTCCTCTGGCTCGATTGTCTTGACGATGCTCGGCTGGCGCGGATCGGGCTTGGTGTCGACAACGTAGATGCGCGAGGAGCGCAGGCCAGGAATCACCAGGTAGCGGCGCTCCACGTGCGGATGCGGCATGGTTGGGCAGAGCGCGGCGCTGCATGCATTCCAGCCAAAGTGGTGCAGCTCGTCGCCGACGTACGGCAGGTCGAGGCGGCTGATCTCGCGCCCATACGTCGGGGAGTGCGGGTCGAGATCCAAGACCGCGAGTGCGTCGGGGCGTTGTCGTGCAGGGTCGATCACCGCGACGTAGCCTAGCGTTTCGCGGGGTGCTTCCATCGCCATCTTCGGCGACGGGTAGAAAGTCGGGTCCGGCGTAAAGATAGTCATGGTGTTGCTCCTCCTTAGCAGCGTGAGCCGCGGAATAATCGATGTCAAACGGGTGTACACTCGCCTGGACAAGGCCGCGGCGCGAGCCGGCTGCCCGCGCGCGGGTCGCACAATGTGACCACAATCTGTGGGATGGGTTTCTAGAAAGGCTCGCGAGCCTTCCCAGGACCGCCCCACTTTTCGCCAGCGCGGTTACTCGCTCGCGTTGGCCAGCTCGTGGCGCGCGGGCAGCGGCACGAACCCCATGATCACAGGTTCTGTGAGCATGGTATGGTCGCGCCCGACCCGCTGCTGGAAGGCGCGGCGCGCTGCGGCATCCCCCTGGATAGCCCGCCGCCACAGTTCTACAATGTCGTTGCGTGTGTCGACTGCCGCCGATCCGTTGTGCGTAGTCCGATGATTCACGATGGTTCTCCTTCCAGCATGGTGCTGGTGTTGCATGTGTTTGATAGTGACGACATCGCCGCCGTCGGTCGTTTTTCGTTGTTCGTAATTGATCATCACATTCCTCGCGCTTTCTGCGGTCTTCCGTATCGGCGAACAACTCGGTGATTACAAACATACCGTTCGTCAGTGCCCCTCGCCTGCTTGGTCCGGTCGCGCCGACCGATGGCAACAGTCTAGGGCCGGAGCATCCACGCACCGTTCCCTCGGGCGTTCCTTCATGTGTTCCCTCAGACATCGTGTCGATATAGCGCCGACGCTCGACGTAACCGTGGTGTACGCTACGAGGTCCTGACCGGACGTACGCAGTTGATAGCGATTGAACCACGCGGATCAACACGTATCGGGTGCCATGTGCTGATCGATCGTGGAAGTCCTGGCCCTGACAGGTGTATAATGCCCTGCATGACATACCATCGGAGCGCATCGAGAGGAGTCGTGATGGCGCAGCTCAAGTTATATGTGTTCGGCCCGCCGCGCCTGGAATACGACGGCCAGCTGATCGCGCTCAACCTGCGCAAGGCGCTGGCGCTGCTGGTATACCTGGCGGTCAGCGGCCAGCCCCAGAGCCGCGAGGCCCTGGCGACCCTGCTCTGGCCGGACAGCGATCAGAGTGAAGGTCGCGCGCGCCTGCGCCGTATCCTGCACCGCCTTCAGCAGGCGCTGGGCGATGCGATCCTCGACGCCAGCCCCGAGACCATCCGCCTGCATCCCACCGCTGCGCTCTGGCTCGACAGCGCCGCGTTCCGCCAGCATGTGACGGCTGGTCTGCCGGCTGCGCCAGACGCGGCGTTGGCGCCAGACCGACTTGCGCACCTCGAAACGGCGATCGATCTGTACCCCAACGACTTTCTGGCTGGCTTCACTCTACCCGACAGCCCGGCCTTCGACGAGTGGCAATTCTTTGTGCGCGAGAGCCTGCGCCAGCTGTATGGCCAGGTGCTAGAGCAGCTGATCGCGGCGCACCGTGCGGCGGAGGCCTGGGACACGGCCATCCCCTACGCGCGGCGCTGGGTGGCGCTGGACCCGTTGCACGAGCCGGCCCAGCGCACGTTGATGCGGCTCTACGCCCGGGCCGGACAGCCCGCAGCTGCCGCGCGCCAATACCAGGAATGCGTGCGCATCCTCGATGCTGAGCTTGGCGCGGCGCCGGAGGCGGAGACCACCGCACTCTACGAAGCCATCCGCACACGACAGTTCACCCCACCAGAGACAGCGGAGCGGCGGGGCGGGCGGGCGCTAGTACCCGAACCAGATCCCCACGAGCGGTATGTGCCCCAGGAACTGCTTGCGATGGGCGGCCAGGGCGCGGTGTACCGCGGGCACGATCGCGCCACCGGCCAGCCCGTCGCAATCAAACGGCTCAAGCCCGATCTGGTCGATCGCCATCCCGACGCTCTGGCCCGCTTTGTGCGCGAAGGCGCGATCTTGCGCCAGCTGCAGCATCCCAACATCGTGGGTGTGCTGGCCGCGTTCGAGCACGCCGGCCAGTACAGCATCGTGATGGAGTACATGCCAGGCGGGTCCTTGCGCGCACTGCTAGAGCGTGAGCGTCAGATGCCGCTGGATCGGGTTTTGACGATTGGCCTCGAGCTGACCGATGCGCTCAGCCGGGCTCATCATCTCGGAATCATCCACCGCGACCTCAAGCCGGAGAATGTGCTGTTGGCGGCCGATGGCACGCCACGGCTGAGCGACTTTGGCATGGCACGCCTGGAAGCGGACGCGACCAGCTTGACCCAGAGTGGCACACTCTTTGGCAGCCCCACCTACATGAGTCCCGAAGCGCTGCGTGGCGAAGAGTTGGACGCCCGCAGCGACATCTGGTCGCTGGGGGTGCTGCTCTACGAATTGCTGGCCGGGCAGCGGCCGTTCGCGGGAACGCAGATCACGCCGGTGGTGGCGAGCATTTTGCAAGACCCGGTCCCCGATCTTGAGCAGTTCCGGGCAGATATCCCAGCGCCGCTGGTCGATTTGCTGCGGCGAATGCTTGTCAAGGATCGGGCGCGGCGGATGGCCAGCATGCGGCAGGTGGCAGCCGCCTTAGAGACGATTCGCGCCGGAGGCACGGCGGAGAACCTCCTGGCTGACCAGCACGGCCAGGCCCGAGCGAGTGGCGCCAGCGCGCCCGTCGTCCTCCAAGCGCCTACCACCCACGCCGAGGTGGACACACTGCTGGGGGGCCAAATCGCCACCACGCTGGGACCTATCGCGCGCCAGGGCGCCTTGCCGCAGTACCGCGAGGAGCGGCGCTGGGTCACGGTTCTGTCGGCCGATCTCCCCGGCTTCGCATCCCTGGCCGAGCGGCTCGATCTGGAGGATTTGAAGGCGCTCGCCCACCAGTGCGCCGAGCGCCTATCGGCGGAGGTCCACCGCTTTGGCGGGACGGTTATCAACATCATGGGCAACGCGATGTTGGCGGCCTTTGGTGCGCCGGTCGCCAACGAGGACGACGCCGAGCGGGCCGTGCGGGCGGGCTTGGCTATCCGGGATCTCGCGCTCATAGGGCCGGGTGGTCCTGACGAGCGCCCGATCGAGGTCCGGGTCGGAATCAACACCGGCGACGTGATGGCCGGGTTTGTCGGCCCCGAGGAGCGGCGTGACTATACGGTCATAGGCGGTGTGGTGAACATCGCCGCTGGGCTAATGAGCCGGGCGCCGGCGAAGGCTGTCGTCGTCGGCGAAGAAACCTATCGGGCGACGCGCGGGCGCGTGCGCTATCTTGAGGTTCCGCCGATCTCGGCTGGCGAGCGGGCTCGGCGCGTCGCCGCTTGGGAAGCAATCGATGCCGCGTCGATGCCGTGGGCACGGCCGCTCAGGACAACGCCGCTCGTCGGCCGCGACCAGGAGCTGACGCTGCTGGTCGGGATCTGGACGAGGGTGTCGCGCGAGGCGCGACCGCAACTCATTACCGTCCTCGGCGAGCCAGGCATCGGCAAGTCGCGCCTGCTCGCGGAGTTCGAGCGCCGCGCGCAGGCGCTCGGTGACACGACGCTACTCCACGGGCGCTGTCTGCCCTACGGCGAGGCGCTCGGCTATGGGGCACTCTCAATGGCGCTGTGGGAGGCGGCCGCCATCACGCCCGATGATGACCCGGAGATGGCGCGGCGCAAGCTCGGCGACCTTGTCGTCAGCGTGATCGGGGCGCCAGCCGTCGAGGGCGACCCAGGCGAGATCGCGCGTCACCTGGCGCTGTTGAGCGGGCTGGACACCGCGGCTGATCGCTCCGCCGTGCAGGCTGACGAGCGCACCCTGCAAGCCTCGGTCCGCCGGTTTCTCGAAGCGCTGGCCCGCCGCCGGCCGCTGTGCGTGCTGATCGAGGATATCCACTGGGCTGACGAGACACTACTCAACCTGCTCGAGTTCGTGGCCGCTCGCGCTCAGGGCGCGCCGCTGCTGATTGTGGCCCAGGCGCGGCCTGAGTTGCTGGAGCGCCGCCCGACCTGGGGTGGTGGCCTGCGCGCGTTTATGTCGCTCCACCTCGAGCCCCTGGACCAGGACGCCGGACTCGCATTGGCGCGCGCGCTGTGCCACGAGCGCGGGCTGCCCGAGGCGGTGGCCGAGCGGGTCGGCCGTGTCGCGGGCGGCAATCCGCTCTTCGTCGAGGAGTTGATCGCGATGATCGCTGAACGCCCAGACGAGATGGGCATCCCTTCGGCCCTCAAGGCGCTGATCGCGGCCCGGCTGGATCGCTTAAGGCCGGAGGAGCGGCAGATCATCGCGCGCGCGTCGGTGTTCGGGCGACATTGCTGGCTCGGCGGCCTGGCCGCCCTGGGCGTGGATGGGGAGGTCGCCGAGCGCCTCGAGACATTGGAGCGCCACGACCTGCTGCGACTGCAGCCACAGTCGCGGTTCCCTGGCGATCGTGAGTATGCCTTCAAGCACGATCTGATTCGCGATGTGGCTTACGAGATGCTGCCGCGAGCAGACCGGCGTCGGCTGCATGGCCAGGTCGCCGACTGGATCGAGCGGACCAGCGGCGAGCGGGCCGACGAGCTGCTCGACCTGTTGACGCATCATGCTGTCCAGGCCGAACAGCCTGTGCGCGCGCTCGTCTGTCTCACACGGGCGGCCGAGCGTGCCCGTCGGGCGGCAGCACATCGCGAGGAAGCCACGCTCCTTGCCCAGGCGATTGCGATTGCGGAGCGCTCGACGGGCGGCGAGCTGATCCCAGAGCTGCGTGCCCGACGGGGCCGGGCCTTCGCCAGCGTGGCGCTGTGGGCCGACGCGCGGCGGGAGCTTGAGACCGCGCTCGCGGAGCTGCCGGCGGCGGGCCAGGATCGGCGCGCGGAGGTGCTGCTCGACCTGGCGCTGGCGTGCAACTGGTCGATGGATACCCCGGCCCTGCGCCGCCACGCAGGCCAGGCGCTCGAACTGGCCGAAGCGGTCGGGCGCGCTGACCTGGCGATGGATGCGCGGTTCTGGCTGGCTTGGGCCGCTGGTTCCGAAGGGAAGGTCGAATCGGCCGTCGACCAATATCAGCAAGTATTGGCGCAGGCCACGGCGTTGAGCGTTTCGCCCGCACCGAGCGTTCTGCCGCTGTATGCCACCACGCTCTGCTGGGCCGCGCAGTTCGACCGTGCAACCGAGAGCGCGCGCGAGGCGGTCCAGGTCGCCCGTGCAGCCAACGATACCGATGCTACCCTCCTGGGACTGCAGGTACAGGGGCTGGCGCTGGCCGGCACCGGCCGCTACGACGAGGCGTGGCGTGTCTTCGACGAAGCATCCCGCTTCGGCCGCGAGCTCGGGATCGGGCCATTCCTGGCTCGTTCGATCGCGATGTCGGCCGGGTTCCACCTGGATGTCTTTGACTTCGACGGCCATACTGCGCTGGCAGAGGAAGCCCGCGAGATGGCCCGCTCGGTCGGCTTCCCACCGCCGTTGGTCAGCGCGAGCATCGACCTGCTCCTGAACCTTGCGCGGCGCGACGAGGTGGCGCGGGCCGAGCAGCTGGCAGGCGAGGTCGCCGGCGCAGTCCAGGAAGCGGTCGCGTGGCACGGCTGGCTGTGGAGACTGCGCTTCACTCAGGCCCGGGCGGAGATCGCCCTGGCCCGCGGCGCGCCGGAGCAGGCCATCGTCCTGGCGGATGAGGCCTTCGAGCGGAGCCGGCGCACGCGAGCAAAGTATCAGGTGCTCGCCCTGGTCACGCGCGCGCAGGCGCTGGCCAGGCTGGGGCGCACGCGGGAGGCGATCGGCGACCTGCGAGCAGCCGTCCGGCTGACGCGGCCACAGGCCGATCCGGCGCTCTTCCTGCGGAGCGCGGCGACGCTGCTCGAACTGGACGGCGACGACCAGCTGGCCGCCGAGGCCCACGCGACGGCGGGTCGGATCCTCGCGCGCCTGCCGACCGAGGAGATGCGCAAGCGGTTCCAGGCCGCCGAGCCAGTCCAGCTGCTCAGCCGCCTGGTCGTGCCGGGAGACCTGGACTGACGTGCCCGCCGCTTGAGGATGTTGGGGTCGCGAAGACTCCTCTCTGGAGAAGGCATCAGCAAGCTGCGCCGCCACGGGCGCGCAGCACTGCCTGGATCGCCGGGAGGTGGGGCAGCGCTTCCTGGTAGCCAATGTCGATCAGCTCCGCGTAGGCGTCGAAGTCGAGCATGCCGAACCTGCTTATCTGTGGCTCGATTAGCACGTCGGCGAGCTGACGGAACGCCAGCGATTTCAAGCGTTGGGCGATATTCACGTCGACGGTGCGCATGAGCATCTCGAACAGCGACGGCGCTTCGACCTGATGGGCGAACGGGTTGATCGCGCGGAACAGTACATCCCAGCCGGAGACAGCGGCACCGAACTGGTAGCGCCGGTCCCGATCTTCCAGCGATGTGACGTTGCTGCCGATCACCAGCCCATCCTCGCGCATTCGCAAGTGATGGTGGGCATGGACCCGTCGCGGCGCCAGCCAGGCCATGGTGCCCGCTAGCTGTGCGCAATCGTTGCGCTGCACCAGCACCAGCTCCACCCGCGCGCACCCGCTACGCCAGAGTTGCTCCTCGACCGCGCCAACCGCCTGCGTGTCAGACGCGTCGCCCAGTAGCACGATCCGGTCAGCCTGGCGGAGGCAGCGCTTCGTCCACGTCGAGTACGATCGACGCTCCCAGGGGGAGTTTTCTCTCGTCTACATGAGGAAGCAACTTGGATGAGATCGCCGTTTGAGCCGACCATTCTCCTTCTCCAATTCCTTGAGCCGTTGCACCTCGTTGACCGACATGCCGCCGTAGGCTTTCCGCCAGCGGTAAAACGTGTTCTCAGCGATACCGTGTTCACCACAGATGGCCGCAATGCTCTGTTCACCCTTCTCGGCCTGCTCAATAATCTTGATAATCTGCTCGGGCGTATGTGTAGTGGTCTTCATGTCGTCCTCCTCGTAGGAGGATCCTAACATATCGATCTGGCAGTTTTTGGGTCTCACCACAATCCTGGTGATTGGCACCTGACCATTTTTACTGATTCGTCTGTGTGGGATGGTGAACTCCCGGCAGAAGCTTGAAATCAGCCCAGAGAAATGGAACCATCGCGTACGTGTGAACGGCGTGCGGCCGAACAGGCGCTTGCAGCTGACCGCCTTCGGCGCGCGAGATCGTTGCTTTTTTGATGTCGTCTTGTGCCGCGCGCCTCGGCGGCAGCTGAAGCGCAACACGTTGGGCGGCTTCCATCACAGCCCTGCTTACCTGATGACGTGGTACAATGATATCAGGAGAAAAGTAGATCGTACACGGAAGAGAGTAGGCCGATGAGTGCGCTTCAGGACGTTGAGCAGATTCTGTCCCAACTCACGCGCGCCGAGAAAGCCCAAGTGCTTCAGTGGATCGTACGCGACTTGGCAGATGCGTTTCCTGGAATCGACAGTGCAGCTGATGTGCTTGGTGGCGAAGCCCGGATTGTGCGGACGCGCATTCCGGTATGGGTTCTTGTGCAAGCGCGCCGTCTTGGTGCGAGCGAGGCGGACTTGCTGCGCAGCTATCCCACGCTGCGTGCCGAAGATCTCACGAATGCCTGGGCGTATGCGCGTGTCCACCATGACGAAATCGAACAGCAGATCCTTGAGAACGAGACTGCCTAACGATGGCCCAGCTCTATGCCAACGAGAACTTCCCCTTGCCGGTGGTGGAAGAACTGCGCCGATTAGGTCATGATGTCCTGACGACCTACGAGAGCGGGCGTGCGGGAATTGCCGTCCCGGATGACGAGGTGTTGGCGTTCAGCGTCGCCGAAAAGCGTGTCCTGCTTACAATTAATCGCAAACACTTCATTCGGTTGCATGGTCAGAAACCCGACCACACAGGTATCATTGTCTGTACATTTGACCTCGATTTTGCGGCATTAGCGCAGCGTATCCACGATGCTTTGGTCGCACAGTCAGCTCTGAACGGACACCTCATCCGGATCAATCGTCCAGGATAACTATTGACACTTCTACCGCCCTACTGCGAGCGCCATCCAACACGCGCTTGCAGCTGACCGCCTTCGGTGCGCGAGATCGTTGCTTTTTTGAAGGCATCCTGTGCCGTGCGCCTCGGCGGCAGCTGAAGCGCAACACGTTGGACGACGTGTGTTCGCTTCGCATCGGATTTAGCCATCAAACTGGCTGGAGTCACCCGTAGGAGAAAGTGTGTATGGCAATACTAACCGAAGACATGAAGCGGGTCATTCGCGAACAACCGCTTGGCTATGTGGCGACTGTCTGTCCAGATGGAACTCCCAACTTATCTCCAAAAGGGACAACAACTGTGTGGGACGATGACCACTTAGTTTTTGCTGACATTCGCTCCCCAAGAACAATTGCCAATCTGAAACAGAATCCTTCAATCGAGATAAATGCGGGGCTTGCTTTTGCCTCTTGACTCCGACCACTGACCTGCTAGACTACGCGCAATAGCCTGTTGGTCGCTATAGCTATCACTGAGGGAGGGTGCTACCATGTCAGTAGAACAGCATAAGGCGATCGTCCGGCGCTTCGTGGAGGAACCTTGGAACCAGGGTAACGTGGACACATTAGATGAACTCTGCGATCCGAACTACACGCTCCATGGGCTCGGCGGGCTCGATAAATTTAAAGCTGCGATCACCAACTTTCGCACGACCTTTCCAGATATCCAATTCGCGATAGACGAAATGATCGCCGAAGGCGACAAGGTGGCTTATCATTGGACCGCACGAGGCACCCAACACGGGGAGTATCAGGGCAGGCCTCCCACAGGCAAAGTTACGACGACAACTGGCATCACGATTGTCCGCTTCGCCGACGGCAAGATCATAGAAGATCGGTTTGAGTCGAGCAGATCGGAGTCGGAGGAAGGACACGGGTAACTAATTCGCAAGGCCCACGGTGGCCCTGAAGCGCCGGCCGCCGCGAAATGCGGCGTAGAATTTCCTGGCAATTTCGTGACGGCCAGGCGTAACCATCACGCAACTCAGGTGTTATAGCCATACAAGAGAAGAGCGGAGCTTCAGCCTGCGCCCTGACTGCCACAACTGTCGGGGCGTCCCTTCCCCCTAACCACGCCTCTGGCTTCGGCTGGGGGCGTTTTTTGTTAGGCCGAATCGCTCCGACCTCGCTTGTCGTTAGCCATGCAACGCAACACATTAGGAAGGAGGACCCGATGAACTATCTCCCCGATGATGAACCCTCCATTCTCGCGCGGCTCATGCCTCCTGTACAGCGGTTGCAGAATGATAGCCGCGGGCTGATCCAATGGATCGTCACACTGAATGACCGAGAGCGTCTGGCGCTAATGCACTGGGCACGGCACCGAGCGCCCTGGCTACTGTCGGCAATCCAGCGCGTCCCGACCACGCACTAGCTGCGCGCTGGAGACAAGCGGGCGCGTGCGCGAAGTACGCGCCTAATCCAATCAAGGAATTCCATCGGTCGCAAAAAGTGAACCGGGGGCGTTTATCATTGTAGGGGCTGCTATACTAACAGAGTGGTTACAACAGTCAGGAGGCATTATGCCGACACGCCGCACAGACAGCTTCCCCGCACGTGGGGACGACGGACAAGACTATATCATTGATATCTACACCGATTTCGTCACTGCTCCCACGCCGGAAGATCCCCGCGCGGAAACCGCAAGGTTTCAGAGCCTCCGCCTGCACGATGGACCGCGCGTATTCCAAAACGAAAAAGGAATCTACGGGACATCGAACGGACTGATTCTTCGCTCAGCTGCGCCGAACGCTCCTTAATCCACCGCGCTCCAACTTCTGCGCCCACCGCTGCGAGCCGGCGATACACAGTTCGTAGTACCGCTATCCCTGGGCTGAAGATCGCCTCGCCGTCGGCGACCGCGCGAATCGCGCGCAGGACCTCGCTCGGCTCGGCACCCTTGACCACGTACCTGCGTGCGCCAGCGCGCATCGCCGAGAAGATCGAGTCGTCTTCCAGCATCGTCACGATCAGGATGCAGATGTCGGGATTGGTCTCACGGATGCGGCGCGTCGCCTCGATCCCATTCACACCGGGCATGTTGATATCCATCAGGATGACATCCGGCCGTACCGAGCCCGCTAGCGCGATGACTTCTTCCCCGCTGGTTGCCTCGCCCACCACCTCGGTATCGGGCATCGCATTCAGCATTCATGCTCCCTCCTGGTGCAGCGGCAGCGCTAAGCCGCTAAGTGCAAGAATGTTCCAACTCACGAGCGCCTCGCCCCATATGATCTCGGGCAGCACGCCAAGCCCGATTGAGAATCCGCTGATGAGCACCAGCGCCAGCATGATCCAGCGCATCTGTAACCGGCTCACCGGATCGCGTACCCTACGATAGGCTCTAACGCTGCCAACCAGCAGCAGGAGCAGATAGACACCCTCTACCGGGCCAACCGCGTTGCTGACGCGTCCAAGCCACTCCAACGTACTCTGCGCCTGCACCCACGCAACGGCGATCTGCACGGTAAGAAGCACGTACGCTGAAGCGTAGATCAGCGGGATCAGCCAGCGATGGCGCTCGATCAATGGCTCTCGGCGCGGAAAGATAAGCACAAAATGCAGCACCGTTGTAAAGATGAGCATGTACACGCCGATGGTCGTCGCCTGGAAAAGCCAGAAACCGATCCTGCCGATTATATCGGTGATATGCAGGCCCAGCGACCACGTCGTCGCGCTCAGCATGGCCGCCGCACTGACCAGCAGCACGCGCGCGGCTGGTTCGCTGGGACGCTTGAAGAAGACGAAGCCGGCAACGAGCAGGTTGAGCAGGCCGAAGAGCCACGCCCCCCACCCGCGCGCGAGCACCGTTCGGAGCGGATACTGTGCGAAGGTAATCGGCAGATCAACAAGCTGTCCGTTGCGTTGGACGGTGTACGTAACTGTCTGACCGACCTGCCATCGTGGGCGCTGGGCACTGATCTGAAAGAGCATCTGCGCCCACGCCTGCATGCTGTGCCCATCGACGGCCACAACGAGATCACTTGCACGCAAGCCATCCGCCTGCTCGCCTAGCGGCGTCACCACAACGCCGTTGGGCTGCCAGACCTGCGCGCCTGGCTGGAGGCGCACGCCGTCGAAGGGCGTTGCCAGATGTAACCAAAGAAAGCCTGCTGCGAGGGAGATCGCCACTCCGGCAACCAGAAGAACAGAAAGACTGGCTCGCTCAAGCGGCTTCATCCGAGCATCCTTCATCGGAGAAAATCAGGCACGATTACGTCAAGTCTATTATAGATCGTGATGCAATGACGGATATGATGCTCGATCCAGATCTGTCCAGCGAGTTGTGAGGCCGCTCAGTTCCAGATTGACGGTTCCGGTGCGCCGACCTAGCTGAAGTTGCTCCAGGCCAGCGCTACGGTCACTAGCTGGAGAAGCGCTCCAGGAGGGCCAAATGGCAGCGCGAAGCCATACCAGAACACCGCACTTACGGCAAGCAGTATGAGCTGGAGAACTACTCCGTCCATTCTGAGATTCCAGATCCAGTATGCTGCCAGAAGCTTCAGCGCACTAACGACCACGAAGAGCAGGCCTGCGACGAGCATGGCATCGATGCCCAGGGCCTCGAATGGTCCGCTGAGGAGTCTGATACCAGCGACGGTTGGAAGGGTTCGGTGGAAAAAGACGTGATTCAGCGTGAGAAGGACTCGGAGTGCCCAGCCGATCGCATCGATCAGGATGAGGACTGTAAGGGCTGTTACCCATGGAGAACGCACTCTACACCTCCTGGAGCAGGGCGGCCTAATAAGAAGTAGACGGACACTCGTCCACTCTTGCTTCGCTCATGATATTGCGTAGGTCAAGGGCCAATCCAGTTTGCTTAGTCTACCGCTTTCCAAGTTAGGTTTTGTTGTTATGTTCCAAAGTTATGGCTACACTTCCTTTTTTGTGTCCTTGATCGACATACCGATGCGCCTCGACCATTTGCTCCAGCGGATAGCAGCGATCAATAACTGGTTTC
>WNGB01017952.1_pt1 | contig 19109 bp, 15 predicted proteins | sample 5400681 | NCBI WGS metagenome assembly WNGB01 (sample SAMN13153367, study PRJNA577476) | soil metagenome | isolation source: 115 cm soil or saprolite under grassland replicate 2 | place: USA:California | collected 2016-06-15
TCGGTCGTCTGGGCGAGCGAGCACGGTCAATTACCTGCCATCGAACAGCAACTTCCAGCCGCTCCCGCGGCCACGGCTTTAGAGGTGCGAGGATGAGCGCCAGATTGTGGGTGGCCCGGCTCTACGATCGCATGGAGCAACGATGGGGCTCGGGGGGGGATGAAGTCTTTCTCAGGATCCAATTGATCATCCAGGTGCTCGTGATCGTGATCCTCTTTTCTGTGGGAATGTGCGCCGAAGCCAATCGGCCCACGCCCGGGCAGAGCACGCAGCAGAATCAGTGACGAGCGTCATTGGCTGCTATTTTCAATCGAGCAGCCGAAGTCCCACCGGGAGTGACTCGCCGAAGAAGACCGCGCGGTCCGCTTCCTTCACCGCGACGACCTCGCGTACGGCGCGCACCCATTCCTCCTTGGCGCCCGCGCGAACCAGCTTTTTCTCGACCTCGCGACGAACCGCGTCGCCGACGTCGCGGGCGCGGTCGCCAGTGAGACGCGCGCAGCGCACGGCCGCTTCCGCCGCCGCGGGGAGCTCGTCCCATTTTTCGCGCAACAAGTGATCGAGCCAGCGTTCGACGAGCGCCGGGCGAATAACGTGGTGCACGCTGGCGTAGGCGGGGACGCGCGCGCCGAGGCGGCCGATGGCAGCGAACAGACGGTGATCGCGATCGGTCCAGGTGCGCTCGAGAATCCACGAACCGAGCTCCGCGCGCCGCGCGGGAGCGACGCGCTCGAGCGAGGACGCCATCTCGAGCATCTCGTAGGGAGCTTGGGGATGGAGACCTTTGCGCCTCTTCAGGCGCTTTTCGGCCGGCGCGAGGTAGGGGTCGATCTCGTCGCGGATCGCCGTCTGCCGTGCTTCGAGGAGACCACCTGCCGCGCGCCGAAAGGCGATGAAAAATTGCTGCCAGCTCCGTGCTTCAGCGGGGAACGCGAGCATCTGCGAGAAGAGCGGCGCGAGAAGCTCGACGCGTGCGGGATCGCGAGGATCCCCGAAGCCGGGCCGAATCGTGTACCCGGCCAGCAGGAAGAAAACTCGTTCGTGATCCGCCGAGCGGCGCCGTGAGGCGGGGTTCTTCGTGATTTCGTCGTAGAGCGTCCGCGCGACTTCGGTGGTCCACGACGGACGATCGCCCAGGATTTTCTCCAGGTCGCGCACCAGATCCTTGACGGCGCGCGCGGCAACGTCCTGCCGGCCACGGCCAAACACGTTCTCGATCGCTTGCGTCGCGTCGAGCATTCGACGCTGCGAGGGCGCCGCGGACGGGAGGCCCGACGGACGAACTTCGCCGCCGCCGGTTGCCTCCGATCGCACGTCGCCAGCGGGTCCCTTGCGAAGCTCGAAGGCCAACCGATGTTTCGCGCTGCTCGGAGCACCCACTTCCACGCAGGCCAGCTCGAGCGTTCCGATCGGGGTGAGCTCGCCTTCGAGCTCCACCTCGAGCTCCGGCGTTCGATGCTGCTCGCTCGCCTCGAAACGGACGGCGACCGGCGGCAACGCCATGAACTTGTCGTCTTCGAGCGAGACGACTTCGCCGGGCGCATCGATGCGAGCCTGGTCGGAAGCAAACAGATCGAAGCGGGCGGGGCGGCCCACCAGGAGGCCGAACGTGCGACCCTTCAGGCGGTGAACGTCCCCTTCCCTCGCGCCGCGCGGAACGACCGAAACGAGACGGCGCCGCTCGCCGGGCCGCGCGTCGAGTCCGATATAGTAACCGCGCGGCGAGTTCGCCTCGATGTGCAGACCTCGACCGCGAAGCGATTGCCCATAAGCAACCGCGCCGCGGGCGACGGCGAGATCCGGATCGACATGGGGGAGCACCTCGAGCGTCGTGCCGCTCCAAGACTCGATGGTCGTTCGAAGGCGCTCGCCGAGAACGGCCGCACGGAACACGCCCCCATTGAGCAAGAGCGCGTCGGGGGTGCGGGCTTCCGGTGCCTGACGCCGCAAGAATGAAGCAACGTGGCGGGTAATGGCGACGTCTCGCTCGTAGGGCAGACCGAATCCGACCAGGGCGCCACGCGCGATTTCGGCGCGAGTCTCCAACGCAACTTCGGGGAAGAAGCCCTGCACGACGAGCTCTTCGACCTCACCGCGACCGAGCCTCGCCGACCGAGCGCTTCCGACCAGCGCCGATCCCGCCGAAAGCACGGTCACCGGATAATCGGGAGGCGCGTCCTTGGCGAGAAGACGTTCCTTCGCGCTGCGGCACGAGAGCACGAGCTGGCCGAAGCGCGCGGAATCCATTTTTTCGGAGCCAAGGCGCGGCTCGCAAAGGTGGGCCAGCGCGAGATCCATGTTGTCCCCCCCGAGAAGGAGGTGACGTCCGACCGAAATGCGCGAAACACAAAACGGCGCGTCGACGGCATCGCGAATGCGCATGAGGGAAAGGTCCGTCGTCCCGCCGCCGACGTCGCAAACCAACACCATCGGATCGCGTTTCTTCGCCCGGAGCATGGCCACGAGCGCGTCGGGATCGCCTCGGTGAAGGTAGTCGTAAAAGGCCGCTTGCGGTTCCTCCAAAAGACGAACCTCGAGGCCCGCGCGGTCGGCCGCTTCGAGCGTGAGCTTGCGCGCCGACTCGTCGAACGAAGCGGGCACGGTAAGGATGACGTCTTGCGAAGAGAGAGGATGTTCCGAAAACGCCTGGTCCCACGTTTTACGAACATGACCGAGGTACATCGCGTTCGCTTCGACCGGAGAGATGCGGGAAAGAGCCGGCTGCTCCTCGATCCCCCATGGAAGGATCGGCGCATTGCGGTCGACGCCGAGATGCGAAAGCCAGCTCTTGGCCGAAGCGACGAGCCGCCCGGGAACGGCGACGCCGCGAACCCGGGCGAGCTCGCCCAGCACGAATGGCGCTTCGTTCCAGGGATCGGCGAAAGATTCTCCAGGAGCTGGAACGTAGAGCAGAGAAGGGAGAAGGGGGCGAGACGCCACTTCGGTCGGACTGACGAGCTGCGGGATTTCGAAGATCGAAGGCTCGCCGGACGTATCGGCGTAAGCCACGACGGTGTGCGTCGTGCCGAGGTCGATGCCGACGATGAACCTTGCGCGGTCGTTCCTGCCGCCCCGACTCATGCTCCCGACCGGACGCTCAGCTCGATACGCCATCGCTCGTCGGGGTGGCGAGGTGCCATGGGAATCGCTTCGAGCAAGAGAGTGCCGACTTCGGTCACCGACGCGTGGAGTTTGACCGGAACCACCTCCCCCTCGGTGCGGCCTTCGGGCGGTAGCACCAGTTCGATGGGCGCGAGCTCTTCGAGCTCTCCGGTCGCCCAGCTCTCGAGCGTGGTGCCCGCTCGATCCTGACGGCGCACCGTCGAGCCGAAGAACCTGAAATGCACCGGCTCGCCCACCACCAGGCCGAGCTCCTGCGGAGGAAGGTCGGCGCTCGTTCCTTCCTCGATGCCGAACGGAGCGAGGCAGAGAGCGACGACCGGCGGTTCGATGCCCGGCACGGCGGGAGCGGGGCTCTCGATGCCGACGTAATAGGCTCGCGCCGTTCCGCTGCGGATGCGGAGCCCTCGTCCGTGTTTGGCCAACCCATAGGCGGCCGCTCCTCGCGCGACGGCCAAATCGAGATCAGCCGCCTCGAGCAGACGCACCTCGCCGCCGCCGTCGGCGCGAAGCCACGCATGTAAGCTCGAGAGGATCCGCTCGCGAATCGGCGAAGCCTTCATGACCCCGCCGTTGAAAAGCACCGCCGTCGGATGCAAGAGCTTGCGGCCAGAGGCGACATCGGCGCCGCGAGCACCGCCGTCGAAGCCGGCGAGCTTCGCCGTCGCACCGGCCTGCGCGGACAAGAAAGCCGCCAGATGCCGGGGGACCGCAGGATCGGAAGCGTACGGGAGGCCGACCTGCGTGAGAGCGCCGCGCGCGCGAGCTTGGGGACGCGCCGAGCTCGGCACTTCGGGAAAGAAGCCATCGACGAGCACCTCGGTCAGCTCCGCGCGGGTCAGGTCGGTGCGGATGCCGCTGCCCAAGAGCTGGGATCCTCGTCCGGCAATCGCGATGGGCATCGCTTCGACGGTCGCATCGCTCAGCATGCGCTCTTTGGCTTGGCGGCAGGCATAAGCGAGAGCGCTCATTTGAAATCGATCGATCTCTTTGCCCGCGCTTTCGATTTTCTGACGCACGCGATAGGCAAGCGCGAGGTCCATGTTGTCGCCGCCGAGAAGGATGTGATCGCCGACGGCGACGCGCACGAGCTCGAGAGCCCCGCCGTCGTCCACCGCAGCGATGGCCGAAAAGTCGGAAGTGCCGCCGCCGATGTCGATCACCAGAATGACATCGCCTACTTGGATTTGGCGTCGCCACGCGTCGCCGCGGTCGGCAATCCATGCGTAGAGCGCACTCTGCGGTTCTTCGAGCAGCGTGAGATGCTCGAAACCGGCGGCGAGCGCGGCCTCCACCGTCAAATCCCGTGCGCCGGCGTCGAACGAAGCGGGGACCGTGAGGACCACCTCCTGCTCGGCGAGCGCCGCGTCGGGCACGCCATGGGCGAAAGCAGCATCGTAAGCTTCTGCGATGTGCTGCAAATAACGAAAGGAGGCCTCGACAGGCGAGATCTTCTCGACGTCAGGAGGAGCGCCCTGCGGAAGAATGCCTTCCCGGCGATCGATCCCCCGATGCGATAACCAACTCTTGGCGCTGGAGATCAGGCGCAGCGGAGCGTCGAGCCCACGCGAGCGGGCGTACTCGCCGACGACATACGTGCGATCGACATCCCACGGGAGAGGTTGGGGTCCCTCGCTCTCGTGCGCGAAGTAAAGGAACGACGGCAAGAGCGGCTTCGCCTCGATCGCCGACCGATCGACGAGCTGAGGGATCGGCACGATCTGCGGATTCGACGGCCATCCCGGCAGGGTCGTATCGCCTTTTGGAACGTCTGCTACCGCCACGGCCGAATGCGTCGTGCCGAGATCGATGCCGACGACGTGGCGAGCGGTCACAGCTCCACCTCGGCGGGAGCAAGAATCGATGGGTTGTGGCCGGAAACCGGCACCGGAAGGCGGAAGCTCGTCGCGCGCCAGCCGCGGTGGCGCAGGATGCCGCGGTAGGGAGCGGCCCCCTGCACCTGTCCGGTCAACTTCACTTCGGAGGTGTCGAACCCCGGCGACAGCTCGAGGGCGCCACCCTCCGGCTCGGCGCGTATCGGCGCAATTTGCGCATGAGCTTCGAGGGCCCGGCGACATCCCTCGTGGACGACGCGTGCTGCTGCGCCGACATCAGCGTCGCTGAAAGCGGCGATGTCCTGTTTCAGGAAATCGACGAGCCGCCCTTCGCGCTGAAAGAGGGCGAGAAGCTGACCAGAGACGGGTCCAAAACGACAGCGGCGCGAACGCCTCGGAGGAGGTATCGAGTCGTGAGTCCACGGCGCTGACCCGTAGCACGTTTTCGAACCGATGCGCTTCGGCCGAGCTTCTAGCTGCTTCGCGTTGGCAGCCTCAACGGACGGTGACCGAGAACGTGATGGAGCTGCCGTTCGTGCAGCTCAGGCCCGCCAGGGCGGCGCGCGCCGTGATGTAGATGGTCGTACCGGGCGGAATCGCCGTTCCGAACGTCGCGTGCGCTTGCATTTCGAGTCCGCGACAGGCTGAAAGGAAATGGGGCAAACCGTCGTACGAGATCACGACGTCCGGACGATTGGGGGTGAAGACGACTGCGAGGGATTGACAAGAGACATTTCTTCCCGCTGTCTCCGTGAACAGCACGCTCAGCATCGCTCCCTCCCCCGGCGAGACCAAGCCATCCAGCCTGTCATCGAAAACGGCGGGATTCGAAACAACGATACCAGACAGCAGCGAACAGCGATTACTCGGGCAATCGACGCCGGCATCCTGGACGGTGCAGGCAGCGCCTGCCTCGACATCGGGCCGACCACTGTCGAGGATCCCCCCAGCGCCACCTCCCGAAGTTCCCGCGCCTCCAATACCTCCGCCCGCGCCCGAGCTTCCCGCCTCCCCGGAGGATCCTCCCGCGCCGGACGTTCCTGGCGCCCCGGACGTTGCGCTTCCGTCGACGGCCGGCTCTTCCCCACCCGCGCCGCGGAGGAACTTGAAATCGGACCGTCCACCGCAAGCGCCAAGAACAAGCGCGGCCACCAGCGTTAGGGAAGCCACTCGCGCGATCGGTACTTTGTAAAGCAAGGCGCACCTCCGAAGGCCCGCGTAGGATAGCAGGGGTCGGGAGTGATGAGTGGGCCTTTGGCCACGGCTTGACAGCGCCTGTGCAGGTCCTATGGCTCGGGGTTTGCTTCACCAGCACGCATGTCGCGCTGGCCGTTCTCAAGTCATCACCCTAGCAGGGGAAGAGCAGCACGGAGGCGCGAGTGGTCACGCAATCTTTTCGGCATGGTGCACGTTTTGCGCCGCAGAGGAGTCGCTCCGCTATGAAAGATCTGCCCCGGATCGCAGCCCACATCATGACCAAGGAAGTCGTGACCGTGGAAGAAACCGATAGTCTCGAGTTCCTCGAGGAGTCGATGCGGCTTTTGCAATTTCGCCACTTGCCTGTGGTCGATGGCAACCGGCTCATCGGCATGGTGAGCCAGCGCGATCTTCTGAGTATCTCGGCCAGCTCTCTTTTGCCGGCGGCTCGGCAGCAAAGCCAGCTCTTGACGCGCAAGTTCATCGTACGCGACATCATGACGCGCAACGTCGTAACGGTCGGCCCCGAGACACCGCTCATCGAAGTTGCAACCTTGCTTCGGCAGAAAAAGCTCGGGTGCTTGCCCGTCGTGAAGGGTGAAAACACCTTCCTCGGCATCATCACCGAGGCGGACTTCGTCGCTCTCGCCGCGACGCTGCTCAAGGCGCTGACGCACTGATTCGTCACTTCATTCGATAGACCGACCAGAGACCTTAGCCGTCACTGTATCCGAAAGGTTTGCCGGCGCCGATGTCGTAAACGACGCGATCATTGCGGCTTCGAACCATCCGCCGGCCGAGCTTGGGAAATTCGGCCACCTCGAACTCCCGGTTCTCGCCTCCCATCAAGTACACGAGCTCGGCGTCGAACGGATTTTTCAGGTGGTGGGGTACCGACGGCGTCGGAAAGCCCATGAAATCGCCCGGACCGACCTCGTGTTCCTGCCCGTCGATCTCGGCCACGCCGCGCCCCGACAGGATGTAGATCCACTCTTCCTCGAACTGATGCGCGTGATAAACGAATGATTCCTTTCCCGGAGGTATTCGCGCGAAACTGATGCCGGTGCGCTCGAGCCCGGTGAGGCGACTGAGGGTCGCACCTCGAATCAATGAGTTCGGGTTCCACGGATGCGAGAAGCTTTCGTCATGCTTCTGTAGCTCTGCGGCTCGAATCAAATTCGGTTTGTCCATGGCTGCGGAGTGTATCGGAACGATGCGCCGTGCGAAGACGCGTCTTTGCGATCGTCTTCACGATACGGGCCGCGTCTCGGCCGACGCCGTGGATCATGACCGACGAGAAGGCATAGAGGAAGTGTAGACCCACGAAATAGAGGCCTGGCTCGCCTTCGACGACGCCCTGTTCGTGGTGCGGGATGCCGTCGCTTCCGAAGATCGGCAGGTCGATCCAAGAGAAATTCGGATGAAAGCCCGTGCACCAAATGACGTTCGCGACGTCGAGCACCCGACCGTCGTCGAGCAAAGGCAAACCATCCCGCACGCCGGCAACCCGAGGAGCACGCTGAACGCCAGCCTTGCGAAGGTCCTTGGCTTTCACGCGAATGAGCGGGCCGCCCACATGCAGCACCTTGGGACGCACTTTTCGCCCGATGGGCGTCCGCACCGTCAGCACGCGGTGAAAGACGAATCGAAGCACGAGGGTCACCAAAAAGAGCCGCGCCGCGAAACCGTTGATGCGAAACGGCACCTGGCCGGTGTCCCTGCCCGACATCCAGACGGTATGTGTACGCGCGAGCTCGAGTGCGATCTCGGCACCGGAGTTGCCGGCGCCGACGATGAGCACACCTCCGTCGGCGAGCTGCGACGGATTGCGGTACTCGCTGGAGTGCAGCTGCACGATGTCCGGACGCAGCTCACGAGCGAACGCCGGTGCTCGCCCTTTCTGGTAATTCGCCATCGCCACGACGACCTGTTCGGCCTCGAACTCCAGTTGGCCAGCCTTGACGACGTAGCGATCGCCTCTTTTGGTGAGCCCCTCCACTCGGACGCCACTTCGAACGGGCAAATGGAAGCGCGCTGCGTAGGCCTCGAGGTAATCGGCCATTTCGTCTTTGGTGGGGAAGGAGTTGGCGGGAGCAGGAAAAGGCATACCCGCGATCCCGTCGTAACGAGCAGGGGTGAACAGGCGCAGCGAGTCCCACCGGTTGCGCCAGGTGTCCCCGATCCGTTGGCATGCGTCGAGAATCACGAAGCGCAAACCACGTTGAGCCAGGTAGTAGCCCACCGACAGACCTGCCTGGCCAGCGCCGATCACGACGACGTCCAATGATTCTCTCTCGAGTGCGGGCCGTGGCCGTCCATTGCCGTCGACGCCGGCGAGAGCGAGCGCCGCAGCGCCTTCTTCGATGAGCCGTTCTTCTCGGTTCTTGGCCATGAGCTCCTCCTGTGGTTGATGCGCTCACGCTACCGAGGAGCGACCGGCCTTCGCTTCGGGGAAATCCCTCAATTTTCGAGGTTGGCCGCATGGGTAATTTCACCCACACGACCTGGCTCGCACCCCGCCGATCTAGGTACTTCAACAGTGCCGACGTGGCCGCGCCTCGACGGCGCGGCCAACGTTGGCGAGGGCTGGTTCAGGGCCTGCGCTCGTAGAATTGGCGGGCGTTGGAGTGCATCACCTTATTGCGTATTCGCGTGCCGAAGGGTGCGAGGTACTTCTCTGCCAGGGCGATCTCGAGCTCGATTGTGCCGCCTTGCTGCACGACAGGCCAGTTGCTGCCAAAAATGAGCCGGTCCGGACCGAGGGTTTTCATGAGCACGTCGAAGTGGGGCTTGTAGGCGCTGAGGTCGGTAGGCGAAACCCATGGCTGTTCCTCCCCGCTGTTGGGATTGAACATGTCGAAAAACGACGAGAACTTCATGTAGATGTTCGGGTGAGAGGCAAGCAATTGGATGTCGGCAACCCAGCCCGGATCGGGGTCCACCCATTTGGCCCCTCCGAGGTGATCGATGATGATGCGCAAATTGGGGACGGCGGCGGCGAGCTCGGCGACTTTGGCCTTGGGGTTCAGCGTGCCCCGGCTGATGATGTCGAGCGTCATTCCCCGGTCGGCGAGGGCTCGGCAGTCAGCGACTTGCTGCGCGTCCACGGTCAACTCGGGAGACCACAAAAAGCCGCGGATGCCGACAACGCGCGGATTTTGGGCGAGGGCGTCGAGATCGCTCCTAAAGGTCGGCGAGCCGACTTCGAGGCTCGCCGCGAAGCTGAAGAAGAAATCGCTGTTGCTGCTGGTGATATCGAGGATCCAGCGATTGTCATCGGGAACGTTGCTCGCTTCGACGATATTGGTGCCGGTGATGCCGTTGGCTTGGGCCACTTGCAGATACTCCGCTGGCAGGATCGTCCGATAGAGATTGACGAACTCGGGTGTAGGCCATGGGATAGGCCGCGAAATGTCCCAAAAATGGACGTGGGTATCCGTGATGGACTTGGCGGTCGCCGCGTTGACGATATCGTCACTCTGCTCGGCGTCGGAGCCGCTGCTGGAACAAGCGAAAACGAAGCCGAGCACCGGAAGCAAACGCCCAATTTTCATGCACTTTTTCATTGTCGACATCCTTTCTTCGAGGAACGACGTTTTCGTCTCCGATCTCTCGACGGGAGACACCTTAACTTCACGACTCCAGTACAGCCGCACCCCAGGCTGCGCCCGAGCAACGAGCCGCGAGGCCCACGCATCACTTTGGGACACGGCTTCGAGGTGCTTTGGTTACGTTCGCTCCGTACGCCAACGCGCGGTGGTCATACCACTCTTATTTCTTGGGAGAGATCCGAAGGAGAGATGGCCAATCGATAGCCTTGGCCCCGACAATTCAGTATGACATTCGAGCCTTCTGGCCCCAATCGCCGGCGCAGGCGCCAAATCTCGTTTTGGAGATTTTCATGGTTCAAGGCCATCTGAATCTCGGCAAAGTTGCACAACTCCTCGGGCGAAACCACGGCACCCGGCGTCAATGACAGGCGTTTCAAGATACATCGTGACTGTGCGAGACGCTCCCATTTCCACCGCATGCCCTGGCGGGAAATTGTCGAGCAGCAGCGGCGAATTGGCATCCGATTCCGAAGGAAGCTCGTTGTCGCCAAGCGACCGCACTTTGCGACCGATGAATGCCGTCAAAAATAGGTTCGTGCCCGCGACCGACTTGCGGTGACAATAACGATGATACGCCTCGAGACGCACGGCCCCTCGTGACACCATCAGGTTGGTCAGGTAGCGCAACCCGGTGCTCGCGTCGGTGTCGCCGGGCCGGGGTTCGACCGTGGTAAACGCGAGCCAACCCCCGTCTTCCACCAAATCGAAAGCTCTACGAAAGACGCGAGGGCAGATGTCGTGGGACCCGAGTCTGGCCACGGTGACCAGACAATTGAAACGTGCGGCGCAGAGCTTGTTCAGCCAATCGCCGGCGAACGCCATGATGTCGCCTACGAGATAATCAACGTAGACTCCCGGCCGGTCTCGATCGGCAGCTTGCTTGCCCTGGACGAGCCCATCGAGGCCCACAATCGTACCCATCCCTCTTGAGCGAAGGCACTCTGCGACAATACCGTTGCCCGAGCCCAACTCGAGGATGCGCAGGGTTCTTGCGGCATCGCTCCAATCTTCGAGCACAGTAGCGAGTAAGTCGACGACCCGCGTCGCCGATCTGCAGCCGAGACAGTGCTTCATCAACGCTTCGTAAAGCCCTGGCACGGCATAGATCGATGCATAATCGTCGAGAGCCAGACGATGCCAGGCTCCGTCGAGTAGCACCTCGAAATATTCCTGCTCGTCATCGAAGGGGGACTTCGCGGGAAAGCGTATCTCCAATATGCCATCCTCCGCCCTATGGGTCCTCGACGTTCGCAGCGTCGATCCAGATGCGCTGGATCACATCGAATGCGACCTCCGGACGCGGCCTCCGCGTGGCGAGGTACTTCGCGGTCGCCTTGCGCGCTCTCGCGATCACCGCGAACGGTCCGGGCGGCGGTATGTACTCTGTCGCTACGAAGATCCAGTGATCGCCGCGGCGCTCGAGGCGGCCCTTGATCAGCATCGCGCGTAGCTTCCACAACTTTGCGTCGTGGAAATGGGCCAGCACGCTCGCCGGCCCGGCCACGGCACCGAGAGCGCCGGGAATCGCCACCGGCATCGTGCCGGTCGCGGGATCGAGCACAGGAGCCGTTTGGCGAACGCTGAGCGGGTAGTCCTCTCCGTCGACGGCGTTGACGACCGCCTCGCGGTACGCTGCGAGGTCGCGCGCGGCCCTAGCCCACACGGTCCACCTCGATCTTCTCGGGCGCGGCGGCGAAGTTCCGATCCGGCCAGTAGTCCATCCGCACCGGCGTCACGTAGATCAGAAGTCGCATGTAGTAGCTCGGCGCGAGCAGCCGGCCCACCAGCGAACTCATCATCCTTCCGGCGGGCTGCCGCGCGAAGATGTTCTCGCGGAGGTAGTCCTCGAGCTCGGGGACCGAGCTCGAGTCGCTGACGATTCGGTCGTCGCAGACGGCGTTGCCCCGTACGAGCACCGCGCCCGGCCGCGCGATGCCGCTCCCCATCGGCTCCGAAAACAAGAGGCTCACCTTCGGATCGCGCCGGATGTGGAACGCCTTCTGGGGCATGCCGATCGAGGTCGTCAGGAGGAACCGGCCGTCAGCCAACCACCGGGCGCCCATCGGCCGGGTGATGGGCGTGCCGTTCTTCGCCAACGTCGAGAACTCGCAGGTTCGGTATCGGCAGATGATCCGTTCGGCATCCGCAGGGATCGCGAACTTTAGCGCTGTCGTCGGCATGGAGCGTCGATGACTCACAGCGAGCGCCGAGGTGAACAGTTTCGGTCTCCGCGACGAAGGTCCGCGTGACCGGCGGCGGCGCGTTGACCGTGCAAAGCGGGACCACGCGCCATAACGCCGACGGAACGATTGCATGCTGTTGCGGGGATCATGACCGGCCTCCATCCAGGAGTTGAGCTTGAATCCTGCTCAGCGCTTACCGAAGGGCGTTGGCGGCAACGACCGCAAGAAGAGCCAAAGCGCCGTGATCTCGGTGTCGTTCATGTTCCTCAAGACGTCGACCGGCATCGGAGGCCGGAGCTTCGCGCCGCTCTTGCTGAGTCCTTCGCGCATCGCCCGTTGAAAGGCCGCGAGATCGTAGCGGCCGAGGCCGGAAGGATCGGCGGTCAGGTTCGGTGGCACGGGCATGTCTGGCGGCGCGCCGGGGATCGGGCCGCCCGAGAAATGCGATCCGTGACAGCCACTACAATTGATCGCCAGCTTCTCCCCATAGGCCACGGTCGGCCCGGCGGGCGGCGCCTTGGGGATGGGGCCATGCTCGACGCGGCGCGCGACGTCAAACGGGATCGCCATGTCCAGAGTATCGAGTACCTTGCCGAAAGCCGACACCTCTACCAGGCCAGGATCGCCGTCGACCGCCGGCAGTGAGCGCAGGTAGGAGATGACGGCGCTGACGTCCTCTTCCGGCCACCAGGCCATCTCGTGCACCGGCATCATACGTACGGTCGTGCCGTCGCGCTTGACGCCGTGGCGCAAGAGCCGACTCATCTCTAAGTCGGTATAGACTTCACCCCGTGCGCCTCTGCCGGTAGTGACGTTCGGCATGACCACGCGGCCGAGCGGCCCTAGTGCGTCCTCGTGCCCACCGGCCATGTCCGCGCCATGGCAAGTGGTGCACACGCCGATCGATTCGGCCAAGTGCTTGCCGCGTGCAAGCACGGCGGGATCATTCGAACGCATGACCTCCGGATACGGGAAGTCGTAGCGCTTGTGGGTGCTTTCGTCATAGCGATGAATGCGGCTGAGGACGAAGCCGGTGGCGGCCACCAGCAGGAAACCTACGGCCGCGGCTACAACAAGCAGAACTTTCTTCACTTCTTCCTCCTCGCCATGGCGCGCTTCAGCGCGGTGAGATTTGCCAAGTGCTTCTTCGCGTGCCCGATGATGGGCTTCGAGTGGATCGCCGCGACGTTGTCGAAGTCGAGCGTCATGATCTTGCGCATCGAGGCATAGGCGGTCTCGAGATCTTCGTAGCCGAGAAAGTAGCCGCCGAGGCCGGGGCTCAGGTTGAAGATGCATCCCACGAGCAAGGTCCGCCGCCAGAGCACGCAGACGCCGCCCGGCGTGTTCCCCGGCGTGTGGACGATGGTGATGCCTCCGGGGAGCACCTGGCCGTCGCTGAGCTCCTGCTCGACCGGCACCCTCTTCAACTCCCGATGGTCCCAGACACCTGCGAACTGCAAGATGTGCCCCAGCATGCCGGCCCAGCCCGGCGCCCAATCGATCGCCGACGAGAAGTTTCGGCCCTCCCTCACGGCCTCGGCGTCGAGCGCGTGCACGCAGATGCTGGCGCCCGTCGCGGCCTGTAGCGCCGCAAGGGCGCCGACGTTGTCCGGGTAGGTGCACGGAACGATGATGCGCTGGAGGTCACTCGCCGCGTAACCGAGCTGGCGCACCGCGTTGAGGATCATCGTCTCTTCGCCGGGCATGCCGGTGTTGACGAGGACCAAGCCGGCCTCGGTCTCGAGCAGGTAGGCGGCGCCGATCGTGAGCTTGATGTGGTAGAGGCCGGGCTCGATGAGGCTCGCCTTGGCGGGCGCGTGGAAGAGCTCGCCCTTCACCTCGTTCCTCAACCCAAGCTTATCCGCGCTGTTGACCATCCGTACCACGGTCAGCGCCTGCCATTCGGTGTCATGAAGCATATGGACCGCTAGCAGCGCCGAATAGGTCCGCCACGCCTCTTGCACACGTTCCCGCTCCGCCCCCTCGAGCGACGGCGCCCATCTGCGGAAGATCCGACGCAGCGCCAGCGCGACACACGCGTGCAGCAAGGCAAGCGCGCGCCCGAGACCTGTCCTCGGGCGTTTCGCCTCGCCAAGAGTCGCGAGCAAATGCCACAGGCGCGCCACGGCATCTTCGGAGGCGCCGCCCTCGTGCAGAGTCTGTGCTTGCTTGCGGATCAAGCGACCGCGGGCGATCCGGTTCGTGACCCGCTCGAGCGTACGCTCGAACCACGCGGCGGCGTCGGCGTAGCGCCCGGCGGCCCGACAGAGCTCGGCAACCTTCTCTTCTAGCTCGGCGCGGCGATCGTCATCCGCCGGCATGAGCGACAGCGCGCGCTCGAGCAGCTCGATGGCGAGGACAGTCTGGTACTCGCTCGCCGCCTTCTCCCCCGCGGCCAGACTGTAGGCCAGGGTCTTGTCGGACAACGAGGTCCGGCTGAAGTGGTAAGCGAGCAAGTAGAGCTGCCGCTCGTCGCCGGCGTAGAGCCGCTCGATGGCCGCGCCGAGCCGTTCGTGCGCACGCGCCTTTGCGGAGAGCGCCCCGTAGAGCGCCTCGGCCATACGATCGTGGCCGATGCGATACAATAGCTCGTCGCCGCGAAGGCGCAGGATCATTTGTCGCTGCACCAAAGCCGATAGCGCGTCGTGCACATCGTCGAGGCTCGCGCCCAGGGCTTCGGCCAGGAGCAAGGGCGCAGTCGGGCGCGCGTCTACTGCCATCAGATCGATGACCGCGCGCTCGAAGGGGGCGAGTTGGCGCGCGCGTTCGAGGAACACATTTGCGATGCTCGGGGGCGCGCCGAGCGCGTCGCTCGCCGCCCAGCATCCGTCGCGGATCGCCACCGCGCCGCGTTCGACCAAGGTGCGCATCACCTCTTCGATGAAGAACGGGTTACCCTCGGTCTCGCGCGCGACTTGTTCGACGAAGCTGCCCGGCAAGACGTCCACTCCGAGCATCGAGCGCATCAGCTGTGCAGTGGCCGCGCGATCGAGCGGCCCGAGCAAGATGCCCTCAAGCGCATTCTTCGCGCCGAGCGCCTGCAGCAGGTCGGCGAGGGGCCGCCCTTCGACCTCGTCGTCCCGGTAGGTGCCGAGGATTGCCAAACGTGAGGCCGCGACGACCTTGGCCCGGATCACGACGTGCACGAGAAGATCGACGGCGCCGGGCTGCGCCCACTGGAGATCGTTCACGTAGACGACGAAGGGCGTGCGCGATGCCATCTGCACGACGAACTCGGCGACCTGCTCGAGGGCGAGGGTTTTGTCCTCCACCGTCGGTCCCGCAGCGAGGCTGGCGAGGCCATCGCCGAGCTCCGGCGCGATGCGCACGATGGCCGGCGCAAAGCGCTCGAGCACCTCGATCGCGCCGATCGCATCGGCGAGCCGTCCGAGTTGCCCGAGGACCTCGACCACCGGCCCATACTCCGAACCGCCGCTCGAGTAGCAGTTGCTCTCGAGGAAAGGCAAGAGCGAGAGCTGCGCGTGTTGCCGCACCTCGCGCATCAAGCGCGACTTCCCCACTCCGCTAGGTCCGGCCACGAAGAGCGCAGGGGCCGCTGCCGGCCCGTTGTCCTGCGTCCGTGCCTCGATGAACTCGGTGACGCGTTCGAACTCCTCTTCGCGGCCGACGAGCTGGCTCGAGAAGAGATAGCTATTGCGCGTTTCCTGCGTTTCGAGCTCGTAGGCGAGGTCCCCCTCGTTGTTGAGAGCGGCGATGACCGCATTGGCGGAGCGAAAGCGGTCGCTCGCCGACTTGGCGCACAGCTTGGCGACGATCGCACGCAGCCAATCCGGGAGCGCTTGCTTGGCGTGTGCATCGAAGGCGATCGGCTCGTAGCTATGCTGTTGAAAGAGCTGGATCAACGAATCGCCGATGAACGGAGGCCGGCCGCAGAGCAGCTCGTAGAGCATGATGCCCAAGCTGTAGAGGTCGGCGCGGTGGTCGAAGTCGACCGGCTCAATCATCTCGGGCGCCATGTAGGTCGGCGTGCCGATCAAGGCTTGACCGCCCGGTTTGGCACCCGCGAGCCCGAAGTCGAGCACCTTCACCCGATCGTGCGTCCCGACTAGCACGTTGTGTGGCTTGATATCGGAGTGGATGACGTTCCGGCTGTGCACGTACGCCAGCGCACGGCACACCGGCACGATCAGATCGAGCACGCGCGACCACGGCGCGCCCTTCAGTGCCTCCGAGATGTGGGTGCCCTCGATGAGCTCCATCGTGAACAGGTAATCGTCGCTGCCCTGAGACGGCTCGAAATCGTAGACTGACGCGACGTTCGGGTGGCGCAGCTTGGCCATTACCTTGAACTCCGCCTTGAACAGGCTGAGCCTCTCGCCCTTCACCGCGAAGCCGCGGATGGTTTTCAATGCCAGCTTGCGCTCGGGAAACAAGCCATCGGCCACCTGGTACACGCGACCCATGCCGCCGTTGCCGAGATCGCCGATGATGACGTAGCGCCCGTTGAGCAGCGCGCCGACAGGAAGCTGCTCGCTGTCATCGTCGAGCATCACCAAGCGGCTCGAGGCGTCGACCGTCAGGGTCTTGCCCGCGCGCCAAGCGATGGTCTGGGAGGGGCTCCGTGCATTCATCGCGGCACTTCCATCTCGACAATGCTGCTTTTGAGGCGACCGTAGAACTGCAGCGGGCTCATGACCAGCGTTTCGAATGGGCCGAAGTCCACCCGATCGCCGGCCGCAACCGGCGCCCGCTGTCGCGGCGGCAGCCGACGGCCGTTCAGCTGCGTCCCATTGAGAGAGCCGGCGTCGGCGAGCGTGAAGCGATCGTTGTCGCGCGCAAAGTGGGCGTGCACCTTCGAGATGCTTTGATCGGGCAAGCTGATATCGCACTCGGGGTTTCGTCCGACGACGATCGGTGCGCCCTCGGGCGCTTCGGCGTGCTTGCAGATCCTGAACACGAGGCAATTCTGACGGACTTCGAAGTGCTTCCCGCGGAAGCGGAGCGCGACGATCTTGCGCCACACTTCGCGGAGCTGCCCGCTGTCGTTGAGCGCCGTCTTGAACACCAAGGCTTGGGCGGTGAAGCTCGCCTTGGGAATGGCGACTACCAGAAAAGGGTGCGGAAAGCGCTGTTCGAAGGTGTCGCGCGTCGAGAGCGCGGCTTCGAGATAGTGTTCCAGCGTCTCCATCATCGCGCGCCCCCTCCGTTCAGCGCGAAGACGTCGCGCGCGGAGAGAAACGAGAGTGCGAAGCCGCCGAGATTGAGCGGCGCACCCGACGTGATCGGCACCGGCTGCCCGGGGATGAGCGGCTGGTTGCCGACGCGTGTGCCATTGCTCGAGCCGCGGTCGATCACCAGGTAGGCGCCGCTGTTCGGCCGACGCTCGAAGGAGGCGTGCTGCTTCGAGAGGCGCGGGTCGGGGATGCAGACGTCGCAAAAAGGACCTCGCCCCACGAGCACGCAATGCCAGAGAGAGGGGTCGCGCGTTCCTACGAGCGGATAGAGTCGCGCCTCGGCTCCTTGTCCATCGACGAGAAAGGCGTATGGATGGGCGGCGCAGAACAGCCCGAGCTTCGGGTGATGCGCGATCAACGCCCGTGCGCTGACGGCGCCGTGCGAGGCAGGCCCTTCGGCGAAGAGGCATGCCAAGACGTGCTGCTCTTCTTGCGACAGACCCGCGAAGCGAACACCGATCCCGTGCTGCCCGTTCGGCAACGGCTCGGCGTGCACGACACGGCCCGGGATGTCGCGCGCGCCCTCAGCCCAGTGCTCGAGGCGAAGGGCGACTAGGCTGCCGAGCGGGCACACGGCACTTCGGCTTTCGAGCAGCATACCGCCGACGGACAGATGAAGGACGTCGAGCCACAACGGGTCGCCGTTGTCGATAATCACTCGTGCTCTCTCCACATCCCGCATCATTGTCGTTTCGCAGCAACTTTCGGACCACGGCTTTGGCGCTTCCTGTGCGGCCATTTCACCGAGACAGCGTCATGACATCGTCGCGACAGAGATGGCTTCGTCCGGCGTCGCCGGTTCGACGTGTGGACTCGGACAGACGTGTGCGTTGTCGCGACCTTTCGTTTGGCATAGGGCATGCGTCCCCTCGTTCGAGGGGCATTCAACCGATGGCCGTCGAACTTGCCGCCGCAGCGCCCGCGCTATACAAACGTGGAGTGCCATCGAGCGCAACGACACAAAAGAGCCGCGCGCCGGGGGACTTGGGTGAGGCCACCGTCGAGTGGGGTATCACGATTCTACATTGTCCCGATCCGGCGTTGGCCGACACTTTCCATCCCCTCCACGAGCAGCTCCGCCTCGGCCGCATGGCCGCACCCGATGTCGACCTCGTCATCGATGACGCGCAGCTGTCCCGCCGCCACGCGACGTTCGTACGCGTCGAGGGGGCGCGCTTCTCCGTCGCGGACACCGGCAGTCTCAATGGTACCTTCGTCGACGGAGAGCGTGTCGACACCGCGGCGCTCGATCCCGACGCAGTAGTGCGGGTGGGCGAAAGCATTCTCTTGTTCGGGTCGCGCGATCCATCGGGCAGCGGTGATCGCGAAATCATCGGCCTGTCTGCGCGCATCCGCGCACCCATCGCTGAGGTCGACCGATTGGCCCCGAGCGACCTACCGCTGTTGATTACGGGCGAGACCGGCACCGGAAAGGAGTTGTTCGCGGCGCGCGCGCATCGCCAGAGCGGCCGCCGCGGCGCGCTCATCGCGGTCAACTGCGGCGCCATCCCAGTCGACCTCGTCGAGTCTGCGCTGTTCGGGCACAAGCGAGGGGCGTTCACTGGCGCGGAACGTGACGCGGAGGGCTACTTCTCGCGCGCCGCCCACGGCACGATTTTCCTCGATGAGATCGGGGAGCTGCCGCTCAAGCTCCAGCCGAAGCTCCTGCGTGTGCTCGAGAATCGCGAATTCACCCCGGTCGGCGCCGCTGTGCCTCTCAGCAGCACCGCGCGCGTGGTCTCGGCGACCAACCTCAATCTTGCCGCCGAGGTCGAAGCGGGCCGTTTTCGGCGCGATCTCTACGCGCGGCTCTGCGGCGGCGTGATCGAACTGCCGCCGCTTCGTTGGAGGCGGCGCGACATCCCGCTCCTCGCTCGGCATTTCTTGGCACAGTTCGCGCCGGAGCGGAACCTGTCGTGGACCGTGTCGTTCCTCGAATCGCTCCTCCTGCATCCGTGGCCGATGAAC
>WNGB01008267.1_pt1 | contig 19106 bp, 16 predicted proteins | sample 5400681 | NCBI WGS metagenome assembly WNGB01 (sample SAMN13153367, study PRJNA577476) | soil metagenome | isolation source: 115 cm soil or saprolite under grassland replicate 2 | place: USA:California | collected 2016-06-15
CCCCGTGGGTCGTGCTGGGACGCTGGTGGCGGGCGTGGTCGGATGCGCCCCCGCCGCTCCAGCTGCGATTGCTGCTTGACGCCGCCCATGCCGGGCAGCCGTTGCACCTCTACCTCTCACCCTAGCCAACAAACTACCGATAGTGCGACTCGCCGGCCTCGGTAGGGACGCCCCGCCGCCCCCGAAGACGACGGGCCGCCCCGTAGGGGGACGACCGCCACCGGGGACCGGTCCGGCGACGGCCGCCCGTCCTACCGCCGCTGCCGGGCGCGGCGCAGCCGGTAGCCGGCCTGCCTCGCCCGGCGGCGCGCCTCCCACTCTTCGTACGGCACCCGGCGCGAGGAGACCTGGCGCGCCCGGATGGCCGCCGTCGCGGCACGGCGGGCGAGGAGCTGGACGCAACGCTCGTCGAACTCGTCGCGGGTGATGACCCCGGCCCGCGCAGCGGCACGCAGCCGGGCGATGGCGTCGTACAGCTCGGCGGTCGTCACGGGCCGGCCTTCGTCGAGGCCTCGCCGGCCAACCACGCCGCCCAGCTGAACACCACCGCGCTGGCCTCGAACACCTCGGGGTCGACCACGATGCCGGCGGTCCTGGCCGAGGCGACCGCCCTTGCCAAGTGCTCGGCGGCGAGGAGCGCGGCAGCGGCGGCCTGCCGTGTCGCCGCCGCTGCCGGGTCGGGCTGGTCGGTCATGCGCCACCGTCCGGGCGGCCGAGGTCGAGCACGACCATCGGCTCCCGGGCCTGCCCTGCGGCGGCGCGGCGGCGCAGCACCGCCAGCGCGCTCGCCGCCAGGCTGGGGTCCTGCAAGCCGTCGAGGTGGGCCTTGAGCTGCCCCCAGCGGTGCGGGTGGCGCGGGTGCGTGCCGAGGGCGTCCAGCTCGGCGGCGACCAGGCGCAGCGCCTCGGCCAGCTCGGCCGCTGACAGGGGCTTGGGTTGGGTAGAGTCCCACTTGGCCATGGAGCACGCCTCCGTGGTCCATGCCCCCGGGCGGTTACGGCCGTCGCGGGGGCGCTTTCCTGTCTGGCGGCGGGCCCACCGGCTCGGGCTGGGGAGCACGCTCCGGCAGGCCGGCCGCTCTGGTCCGTTCTACGCGCTGACGTCATAATGCGTCAAGAGACGCGCAGACGCGCGCCAGCCCGCGCAGGGGGGGAGGAGGCTCGTCAGGACATGTCGGTAGGCGGCACAATCCAGCGCGACACGCTGCACGAATCGGGCTGGGGAGCCGTGATGCCGGACGACGCTGGCGAGCTGTTGACCAAGCGCGAAGTTGCCGAGCTGTTGCGGATCGGTGTGCGCAAGCTGGAGCGCATGACTGCGGACGGCAGCGGTCCGCCATCGGTGAAGTTCGGTCGGTCCCGAAGGTGGTTGCGCCGGGACGTGATGGCCTGGCTCGAGGCGCACCGCGAGGGCGGCTAGCCGGCCGGACATGGGGACGGCCCCGCCGGGCGAGTAGCCGCCTGGGGCACACTCGGGCCACACTCGGGCCACACAAGGCCGACCGACGCTGACGAACGTCCACCGACAGCCACAGCCGTTTCCGCTGGTCAGCGCCCCGATTCAGCCAGCGCCGCAGCGTGCGGTGGGGGGGCGGAGAGACAAGCAGTATCCAGCCATCCAGCCATCCCTTCCTAATTTCTCTTGCTCCTCGAATGGCAGAGCAGCCCGGAACTGCCCGACAGGCCCGGCGGCAGGGACGAACGAGCCCGGGCCCGTCAGGTGACGGGCCCGGGCTCCGCGCCCGGCGCGACTTCGGGCGCTGCCGGTGACCGGCTCCGGGTCAGGCCGGGGCCGGCGTCACCTCCATCCGGTGATGTCCAGGATCACGCCGAAGCCGCTGATGTTGTGCTGCACGCTGACGTAGAAGTGGCGGCCACTGGCGTCGAAGATGCCACCCGTCCACTCGGCGGTGAGGTCGTTCAGGGTCGCCACCCGGACGCAGCCGTCGCTCTGCAGGTCGGGGTCGGCGCCGTCGGGCAGGCAGTCCCACAGGTCGTCGTTGTGAGGCCCCTGCAGCGGGGTGTTGGTCTCGGCATCCTCGTGGATGATCCAGTTGCCGCGGCGGGGCTGGTAGGCGATGTTGTCCGGCATCGCGAGGGCCGGGCTGCCCTGCACGAACCGGCGCACCTCCGGCACGCCGGTGTTGCCGGCGGCCTGGGCGACGGTGCCGTCGCTGATGCAGATCGTCTCGCCCCAGAGCTGGTCGTCGGGCTCGTTGCCGGTGTTGTTGGCGCAGAAGCGGACCTCGGAGCGCGCCTCGGCGGCGGGATCGATCTGGGCGTCCTCCGGCCGGTAGTACCCGGTCAGCTTCAGCGCCGCGGCCTGGCCGCGCAGGTCGGGGTCTGCCGCCGCCGGGACCGGGACCCAGGCGCCGAGCCCGAGCTCGGTGCCCTGGCCGTAGTCGGTGGCCCCTTGACGAAGGCCGAGGCGGAGCCCGTAGAGCTTCCCGGGCACCGCGTACGGGGAGTCGGACAGCTTCGTGACCGGGCCGGCACCCGGGTCGCGCAGGGTGGCGGGGATGAACTTGAAGTAGGCGCCGCCGGCGACGCCGTTGCCGGGCCGGTTCTCGTCGCCGGCGTAGGTCACGCCGTTGCCGTAGATGGCCAGGCCCTCGAACGACAGCCTGCCGAGCGCCGGACGGGCGGTCAGGTTGGCCGCGCCGGTGCCGCCGCTGAAGGTGCCGGTGGCCCGGTCGAGCGTGACCCCGGTGGTGTGCAGCGGGTCGATCAGCTCGTACATGCGGCCGCCGGAGGGCCCGCCGCCCGCCTCCTCCCCGAACAGGATCGTCCCCCACGGGGTGCGGCGCACCGGGTCGCACTCGGCGGTGCCGCTGACGATGACCTCCTGTGCCCCGGTGGCCACGTTGATCCGGACCAGGCCGGGGTCGGCAGGGTCCTGCTCGTTGCAGACGATGAACCACCTCGGGTGCGCGTCGTCGGGCCAGAGCGCGATCTGGTCGAGGTTGGCCGCGGCCACGCCGTGGCTCACCACCCGGACCCTGAGGCTGTTGGCGACCGTGGCGAGCCGCTCGGGGTGCGCGGCCGCCTCGGCGGCGGTCAGCGACGCGGCCGAAGAGCGGGCCAGCGGCCCGGTGACTCCGAACAGCCGCCCGGAGCGGCCACGGAGCTGATCCTGGACGAAGCTGCCGAAGTCGGTGAACGCGCCGGCCACGCCGACGGTCAAGGCCACCACGAGGAAAACGGTCGCGGGCACGGCGAGTCGACGTCGTCTCGTCACTCGGCTCCTCCTCATCGTCACGGTGCGAGGCGACTCCGCCACGCTGGAACCGTCGCAGACGCTCGCGGAGCGACATGACGACAACCTGGCGATCTCGTGACATCCGCCCCCGCGGCCATGGAACGTTTGCCGTCGGCGCTCCCGGCGCCTGCGCCGACCACGCTCCGCGCTGCGAATATGTCGCGTAGCGTACTACTTTGTTGGGATTTGACTACTTATGCGCAATTGGTAAGACTGTCCCTCCCCCCGGAGTGCTCGAGGCAGGAGCCACGCCACGCCGCCGGGCAGCAACCGCGCTCAGCTCACCGAGGTTCCCGTAGGACACGTGTGTCTTGCACACCTCACGAGGAGGCGTGTTGCGTGGAGCCAACCAGACGCTGCAGTGAAGCGACGACGACGCCGGCCAGGGTCCGGCACGTCGAAGCCGTTCGGACGGTGCCGTCACCCGGCGGCGCGCGAGACGTCGTCACGGTGCGGGACAGGCTGGCCGCCGTGCGGGAGACCCCTGGCCTGATGCGGCGCGCCGCCATGGTCGCGGTGGTCGCCACCGCGCTCGTGCTGGGCGGCATGGCACTGCTGATCGGGCCCATCGCGAACGCCGCCGGGCAGGGGAGCGTCAAGATCGTCGTCGTCGGCGACTCGTTCACCAGCGGCGAGGGCGCCGATCCGCGCACCTTCCAGACCAGGCCGGTCCAGGTCAACGACGAGTTCGGCAACACCTTCGAGCAGCAGGCGATCGACCCGGCGCACCAGTCGTCGACCGCCCCGGCGCTGCGGGCGATCGAGAACCTGCGGCAGCAGAACCCGGACACGAACTTCGACGTCACCTTCGTCCCGGTCTCCGGCGCCACCAGGGACTCGCTGTACCAGACCACCAACCCTGGCACGCCGTTCGAGCAGGCCCCGCAGCTCAACCAGGTCAAGGACGCCGACATCGTGGTCCTCGGGATCGGCGGCAACGACGCCCGCTTCGCGGACTTCGCCAGGACCGTGCTCGGGTCGCGGGAGGCGACCACCGAGCGGGTGTTCCCCGAGTTCCAGGCGCGGGTGCAGGACCCCGCCTTCGCGCAGGGGCAGGCACAGGTCTACAACGACATCCGCAGCCAGATGAACCCGAACGGGACCCTGATCGTCACCGGCTACCCGCAGGTGCTCCCGGACAACGTCCCGACCACCAGCACGCCGTCGCCGGTGAGCCAGCAGCTCATCAGCAGCCGTGAGGCCCAGCTCGCCAACCAGTTCGCCACCAACATCAACTGGACGGCCACCGGTGCGATCAGCGACTTCAGCGGCGGCTCCAGCGACTTCAGCTCGTCGGCCGACTTCTCCGGCGGTGACTTCGGCGGCGGCGGGGGCGACTTCGGCGGCGGCGGCGACTTCGGCGGCGGCTTCTAGGCACCCCCACGAGGACGTGAGCGATCCCGGTGGTCCGTGGACCACCGGGATCCTTCGTCCCGGGTCAGCGAGCCGCGTTCCCTGCGTCGGGGACCACCAGGATCTTGCCGGGCGGGCTCGACTGCAGCGCCCGGTAGGCCTCGGACGCCTGGTCCAGAGGGAAGCGGCCACCGACCTCGCTGATGACCTCGGGGCGCCGGTGCGCGAGGGCCAGGGCGCCGGTGACCAGCCCGTGAAGGTCGCTGAGGGCGTCGATGTAGGCGCCGCCACCGCCGAACTTGGTCACGAACAGCCCCTTCTCCATCAGCTCCATGAGGTCGACGGTCGGCAGCTCTCCCGAGAGCTCGCCGTAGTTGACCAGGCAGCCCCGCCGCCCGAGCATCGCCAGGCTGGCCTGGTAGGTCGGGGCCCCGACCGGGTCGAACACCGCCGCGACACCGCGCCCTCCCGTGGCGGCCAGCACGGCCTCGGCGACGTCCTGGCTGGTGCGGTCGATCGCGTGCGTGGCGCCCAGCGCCTCGACCGCCTCGACCCGTTCGCCGCTGGCCACCCCGATCACCTCGGTCCCGGCCTCGGCGAGCAGGGCGACCAGCATGCGGCCGACCGGGCCGGCGGCGCCCCACACCACCGCCGTCTTCCCCTGGAGCGGCCACACCCGGGTCAGCAGCTGGGCGGTGGCGCCGGCGCTCGGCAAGCGCGCGCCGTCCTCGGTGGCGAGACCGTCGGGGATCGGTACCACCATCGCCGCCGGCGCCGTCACGTAGTCCGCGCACGACCCCACCACGGGCACCCAGCACACCCGGGTGCCGGCGTCCACCCCCGCGCCGGGCGCGGCCTCCACCACGGTCCCGGCGCCCTCGTAGCCGAGCGGGCAGGGGAACTCCAGCCCTTCGGCGTACGCCCCACCGCGAAGGGCCAGTCCCTCCGAGCGGTTGACGGCCGCCGCCTCCACCCGCACCAGGACCTCTCCCGGCTCGAGCCCGGCCACGTCCTCGACGGCGACCTCGACGACCTCCCGAGGGTCGCCAGGACGCATCGCCCTGGCGACCCGGCGTTGCCGCACCGTGCTCGTCACGTCTTCCACCTCCGAGGACGAGGCCCATGCTCGCCCAGCTCCCCAGTAGTTTCGTACAGCATACGCCTCTGTCGTACAGCGTACGACACCACTCTAGCAGTACGCTGTACGCCGATGTCAAGCGACCCTGATGACAGGCGGCCCGGACGCCGGCCGATCTGGGCGCGGCCGGAGCCCGGCGCGCGCCGTCCGCGCCACACCCGGGAGCAGATCGCCGCGACCGCGCTGGCCATCGCCGACAGCGAGGGCATCGAGGCGGTCTCCATGCGGCGCGTCGCCGCCGAGCTGGGGGCGGGGACGATGACGCTGTACCACTACGTCGCCTCCAAGAACGAGCTGGTCGCGCTCATGGAGGACGCGGTCATGGGCGAGCTGCTGGTCCCCGAGGGCGAGCTGCCAGGCGACTGGCGCGAGGCCCTGACGGCGATCGCGCGCCGCACCCGCGCCACCTTCATCCGCCACCCCTGGGCGGTCAGCGGCATGCGCGGCACGGGGATGAGCCCGCACGCCCTGCGCCACTTCGAGCAGTCGCTCGCGGCGGTCGCCGGCACCGGGCTGGACGCGGCGGCCCGGCTCGACGTCGTCGCGACGGTGGACGACTACGTCTCGGGGTTCGTGCTCAAGAGCGACCTGGAACCGGGCGTGGAGGCCATCCCGCCCGAGGTCGCCCCGGCCGTCGCCGAGTACTTCGAGGCACAGCTCCGCACCGGGGAGTACCCGCACGTCGAGGCCCTGCTGGGCGAGGGCGACCGCTGGGCCGGTCTGGTCCGCCTGCTGCTGACCGCGGCGGGCGATCAGGACCGCTTCGAGCGCGGCCTGGCGCGGCTGCTCGACGGTGTCGAGCTGGACATCGAGCGCAGGCGCGCGCGGGGTGCGGCTACCTAGCGGACGCCCGGCGCTGCCCGTCGCTCAGAGCGACTCCTTGGCCGGCGTCGGCCTGCGCCAGGCGGTGACGTGATCGGGGACCGGCACCTCCGCGTGCAGCAGCGGGTCGGTCTCGGGCGAACCGGCGGCCAGGCCGAGGGGAAGCAGCCCGGCCCAGATCGGCAGCTCGTAGTCCTCCTCCTCGTCCTTGGGCGGGCCGCTGCGGACCTTGGCGGAGACCTCGGCCAGCGGCAGCGCCAGCACCGTGGTGGCGGCGAGCTCCTTGGCGGAGGCGCCGCGGACCGCCTGGCTGCGCCCCGGGACGATGTGCTCCACCATGGCACGCAGGACGGCGTCCTTCTCGGCCGGGTCGGTGACCGCGCGGGTGCGGCCGTACACCACCACCGAGCGGTACTGGAAGGAATGGTGGAACGCCGACCTGGCCAGCACGATGCCGTCGAGCAGGGTGACGGTCACGCAGACGTCGGCGCCGGGTCGCAGGCCGAGCCGGCTGCCGCTGGAGCCGTGCAGGTAGAGGGTCTCGCCGACGCGGGCGTAGCCGGTCGGGATCATGGAGGGCTGGCCGTCGACGACGAAGGCGACGTGGCAGATGAAGCCTTCGTCGAGGATCGCGTGGACGGTGCCGGCGTCGTAGGCGGCCCGCTCGGGGAGGCGCCGCAGCCTGGTCCGTTGGGTGGGCGCGTACATCGGCGACCAGCTCCTCGCCCCGCCGTCACCCAGCGGGAGGACATCGTCGGAGAAATTCGTTATAGTACAAAGTTATGAACGTACTAGCACGATACCACGTGGCCGGCGGCGGCGCGCGGGAGATCGCGGCCAGCGTCGAGGCGGCGGTGCGCGCCGGCCGGCTCGTGCCCGGGGACTCCCTGCCGACCGTGCGCGACCTGGCCGGCGAGCTCGGGGTCAGCCCGGGCACGGTGGCGGCCGCCTACGCGGAGCTGCGCCGCCGCGGCCTGGTGGTCACCGCGGGGCGGCGCGGCACCAGGGTGCGCGGCCGCCCGCCGCTGCCGGCCCACCCGGTGACGCCGAGCCGGGCCGGCATCAGCGACCTCGGCGCCGGCGCTCCCGACCCCGAGCTGCTGCCCGCGCTCGGCCCGGTACTCGCCCGGCTGGCACCACCGGCGCGCCTGTACGGCGAGGCGCCGAACCTGCCGGAGCTGGTCGAGCTCGCCCGCGGGCAGCTCGACCGCGACGGCGTACCGCCCGGGCCGGTCGCCGTGGTCAGCGGGGCGCTCGACGGCATCGAGCGGGTCCTGGTCGCCCACACCCGCCCCGGCGACCGGGTGGCGGTCGAGGATCCCGGCTACCCGCCCGTGTTCGACCTGCTCGCCACGCTCGGCCTGACGCCGGAGCCGGTGCGGCTCGACCGGGCCGGGCCGGCTCGGGGGGCACTGCGGCGGGCGCTCGAGGCGCGGGCGGTCGCCCTGGTGGTCACCCCGAGGGCGCAGAACCCGACCGGCGCGACGCTGGGCGCCGAGCGCGCGGCCGAGCTGGCCGAGGTCCTCGACCGGTACCCCGACGTGCTGGTGGTCGAGGACGACCACGCCGGCCAGGTGGCCGGCGCGCCCTACCGTACCCTGGCGGCGGGCCGGCGGCGCTGGGCGGTGGTCCGCTCGGTGTCGAAGACGCTCGGGCCCGACCTGCGCCTGGCGGTGCTGTGCGGCGACCAGGACACCGTGTCGCGGGTCGAGGACCGCCAGCTCCTCGGGCCCGGCTGGGTCAGCCACCTGCTGCAGGCGACCGTCGCGGCGCTGTGGGCCGACGAGGCGACCGGCCGGCTGCTCGACCGGGCCGCCGCGGCCTACGCGGCACGCCGCGTCGCGCTGCTGGCGGCGCTGGCCGGCCACGGCATCGACGCTGTCGGCGACTCGGGCCTGAACGTCTGGGTGCCGGTGCCGGAGGAGGCGCGCGCGGCCGCCGCCCTGCTCGACGGCGGCTGGGCGGTGGCGGCCGGCGAGCGCTACCGGCTGCGCTCCCCCACGGCCGTCCGGGTCACGGTCGCGACCCTGCGCGAGCCCGCTGAGGCCGAGCGCCTGGCGGCGACCCTGGCCAGGGCGCTCGCCCCGCCGCGCCGCACGCATCCGGCCTGAGCCGGGGCGCTGCGGACTGTCCTGCGGCTGCCGTACCTTGGACTGCCAAACTTCGCCACCGGAGGTCGCAACTGGGCTACATGGCCACGCCACCGCCGGAGGGCCTGGCCATGACCACCCTCCGGCGCATCGTCGGGCTGCTGCGCCCGTACTGGCGGCGTGCGCTGGTCGCCTTCGCGCTGGGCCTGGCGATGCAGGCCATCACCACGGTCGTCCCCCGCATCACCCGCACCGTGATCGACCAGGGACTGACCCGCCGGGTCCCCGGCGTGCTCGGCCGTGAGCTGACGCTGCTGCTGGCCCTCGGGCTGGCCCGCTGGGCCTGCGGCGGGCTGCGGCGCTGGATCTCCGGCGGGGTCGGCACCGACGTCGAGGTCGACCTGCGCAACCGGCTCGCCAGCCACCTGCTGTCGCTGGAACCGGGCTGGCACGACCGCGCCCAGACCGGCCAGCTCCTGTCCCGCTTCGGGGCCGACATCCGCTCGGTGCGCTACTTCCTCTCCTGGGGGTTGGTGTTCAGCCTGCTCAACCTGCTCCTCCTGGTGATGGCGGCGGTGCAGATGTGGCTGCTGTCGCCCCGGCTCACCCTGGTGGCGATCGCGCTCGGTCCGCCCCTGGTGGCCGGGGCGGTGCGCTACAACCGCCGCCTGCACACCGTCTTCTGGCAGATCCAGCAGGAGCTCGGCGACCTGGCCACGGTGGTGGAGGAGAACGCCGCCGGCATCCGGGTGGTCAAGGCGTTCGGCCGCGAAGCCCAGCAGGCGGCGCTGCTGGACACCGAGGCGCGCTCGATCATGACCGAGAGCCTGCGGGCTGCGCGGCTGAGCGCCTTCTACAACCCGCTGCTCGCCGCCCTGCCGCAGCTGTCGCTGGCGGGGATCGTCTGGTACGGCGGCCGCATGGCCTCGCAGGGCGAGATCAGCCTCGGCACCCTGGTCGCCTTCACCTCCTACCTGGTCCTGCTCGCCTGGCCGCTGCAGTCGCTCGGCATGCTGTTCGGCTTCGCCCAGCGGGCCGCCGCCAGCGCCGAGCGCGTCTTCGAGGTGCTCGACCGGCCCCCCGTCGTGGCCGACCGGCCCGGCGCCGTACGCCTGCCGGCGCCCCACCCGGAGCAGCCGTGGGGCGCCCGCATCAGCTTCCAGAACGTCCGCCTCGACTACGGCGTCCTGGGCCGCCCCACCGGCGACGGATCCGGGCCGGCGCGGCCGGCCGCCCTGGACGGGGTGAACCTCGAGATCGAGCCGGGGTCGCGGGTGGCGCTGGCCGGCGGCACCGGGTCGGGCAAGTCGACCTTGACCGCGCTGCTGCCGCGGCTGTACGAGCCGAGCGCCGGGCAGGTCCTGCTCGACGGCCACGACGTGCGCGACCTCACCCTGGAGTCGCTGCGGGGCGCGGTCGCGATGGTGGCCCAGGAGCCGGTGCTGCTCTCGGCCACCCTGCGCGAGAACGTCGCCTTCGGCCGGCCGGAGGCCGGCGACCGCGAGGTGCTCGACGCGCTGGCCGCTGCCGCCGCCCTCGACGTGGTCGACGCCCTGCCCCAGGGCCTCGACACGGTCGTCGGCGAGCAGGGCTGGACCCTCTCGGGCGGCCAGCGCCAGCGGGTCGCGCTGGCCCGCGCCCTGCTCGCCCGGCCGCGCGTGCTGATCCTCGACGACGCGCTCAGCTCGGTCGACATGGCCACCGAGACGCGCATCCTCGCCGGGCTGGACGACGCCGTCGGCGACGCCACCGTGCTGCTGGTCGCCCTCAGGCAGGCCACCCTGCGCCTGGCCGACCGGGTGGTGCTGCTGGACCGCGGCCGGGTGGTGGCCGCCGGCAGCCACGCCGAGCTGGCCGAGCGCGAGCCGCGCTACCGCGCGGTGCTGGCCGGCGCGGCGGCGGAGGTCGACCGCCTGGTCGGCGGGGAGCGGACCGCCGGTGTCTAGGTGGGGCGTGGCCGGCGCGGCCGACCGGCCGGTGGGCTCGGGCCGCAAGGCGCGGGCCTGGCTGTGGCCGCTGGTCCGGCCGCACCGCGGCCAGGTCGCCACCGGCGCCGTGGCGGTGCTGACGCAGAGCGGCATCGACCTGGCCCTCCCCTTCCTGGTCAAGGTGGCGATCGACGACGGCGTGGTGCCGCGCAGGCCGGAGGTGGTCACCCGGGTGGTGCTGGGCTACCTGGCCCTGGCGGCGGTCCAGTTCGTCGCCGGCAGGATCGAGGAGCTGTCGGTCGCCGGCGCCGGCCAGCGCGTGCTGTTCGCCGTCCGCCGGCGGCTCTTCGGCCACCTGCAGGTCCTCTCGCTCGACTTCTACGAACGGGAGCGCACCGGCGGGCTGGTCGCCCGCATGACCAGTGATGTCGAGGCGATGAGCAACCTGCTCTCGAGCGGCCTGGTCAACCTCGTGTCCAGCATGTTCAGCCTGGTCGGCATCGTGGTCGTGCTGGTGCTGCTCGACTGGCGCCTGGCGCTGGCCACCCTGACCGTGACGCCGCTGGCCTGGGCGGCGTCGACCTGGTTCCGCCGCCGCTCCGGCCCCGCCTGGCGGCAGGTGCGGGAGACCGCCGCGGTGGTCACCGTGCGGCTGCAGGAGGCGCTCACCGCCATCCGGGCGATCCAGACGTTCCGCCGCGAGCCGACGACGCTGCGCTCGCTGGCCGACGCGAACCTCGCCGAGCGCGCCGCCCACCGCCGCACGATCGCGCTGACCTCGGTGTTCTTCCCGGGGATGGAGTTCCTCGGCGTGGTCGGCACCGCCGTGGTGCTCGGCTTCGGCGGCCGCCGCGTGCTCGCCGGCGACCTGGAGCTCGGCACCCTGGCCGCCTTCCTGCTCTACCTGCGCAACCTGTTCGAGCCGGTGCAGCAGCTCTCCGAGCTGTACGACACCGTCCAGGCGGCCACCGCCGGGGCCGAGCGCATCGGCGCCGTGCTGGCCGAGGAGCCCACCGTGGCCGAGCACCCCGACGCGGTCGCCCTGCCGGCCGCCCGCGGGGAGATCCGCCTGGACGGGGTCCGCTTCGCCTACCCCGGCGCGGGCGACGGCGCACCCGAGGTGCTGCACGGCGTCGACCTCCACGTCCCCGCCGGGTCGACGCTCGGACTGGTGGGGCCGACCGGGGCGGGCAAGTCCACCATCGCCAAGCTGGTCGCCCGCTTCTACGACCCCAGCGGCGGCCGGGTGCTGCTCGACGGCGTCCCGCTCGACCGCCTGCGCGTGGCCGACCTGCGCGCCTGCCTCGGCTACGTGCCGCAGGAGGGCTTCCTGTTCTCCGGCTCCGTGGCGGACAACATCCGCTTCGGCCGGCCGGACGCCAGCCGCGACGAGGTCGAGGCGGCGGCCCGCGCCGTCGGCGCCGGCCAGGTGATCGAACGCCTCCCCGGCGGCTACGACACCGAGGTCGGCGAGCGCGGCGTGCGCCTGGCCGCCGGCGAGCGGCAGCTGGTCGCGTTCGCCCGCGCCTGGCTGGCCGACCCGGTGCTGCTGCTGCTGGACGAGGCCACCAGCCAGCTCGACGTGGCCAGCGAGCAGCACGTGCGCGAGGCGCTGCGGACCCTGCGACAAGGACGCACCACGATCCTGATCGCCCACCGCCTGACCAGCGTGCTGGACGCCGACCAGGTGGCGGTCGTCGAGGACGGCCGCCTGGTCGAGCACGGCCCACCCGAGGAGCTGCGCGCCGCGAGCGGCCGCTTCGCCGAGCTGTACCAGCGCTGGGCCGCCGGCGCCGCCTGAGCGCCAGGCATCTGAGCACCCGCGTACCAGAGTCGTGAAGGCGATGCCGAGTGCTGCGACCCGCCGCGTTGCTCCATCCGGCCGAGCTTGGCTCGAAGCTCATCGGCCGGGGGTCCGGCCCGGCTGCCGGCGTTGCGCTGCTGGATCGCGCCGCTCAGGCTGGCCCGGCCAGAACCGGGCCGGTCCGCCCGGTCCGGTGGGAGCCAAGCCACTTGGGCGGTGGGGGCCGCTCGAGCTGGCCAGGCGGGCCACCCGCTGCTCCTGGCGCATGGTGGTCCGGCGTATCACTCTGAGCGCGAGCAGGCCGGCCAGCACGGTGAGCAGGTCCGCGAGGACCTGTATGTCGGCCGATGCCTGGAAGCGGTCGAGCTGCGACGGCAGCAGCCCGAGGGTCATGACCGAGGCGGCCGCGTGGACCGACTCGGTGGTGATGCTGCGCACCATGATGGAGGCCAGAAAGGCCATCCACCACCAGGCGAGCAGCGGGCTCACCGGTCGCCGGTGCCAGCCGTCGCTCATGTCGGATGGGAGGTCGGGGTCGCTGGCCCGCCAGATGTCGTTCAGGAGCTGCTTGGGGCGAAACAGGCTGAACACCGGCAGCACCCAGGCACCGAGCGCCCACCAGGGCCGGTAGCGCAGCCGGCGGGCACCAAGGGGCGTCAGGTTGGCGTAGGCGCGGCGAAACCAGGCTAGGAAGAGTGTTGCCGAGACCAGGAACCACAGCGTCTGCAGGATCCCGACCACGAGGGCCAAGCCGGTGGCCGGGCCCGGCCGTGGCGCCCGGCCTTCCAGGAATCCCACGAGCCAAGTGTCGGCGAGGTTGGCGAACGCGCCCACCATGGCGATGAGCGTTGCGACCCAGACGGCGAGCCGTGCCCGGCGGGCCGGTCGGTGGAGCGGCTGGTAGGCGACCAGGTCGACCGCCGGATGCGGCTGGGGGATCCAGGCAGGATGTCCCGGAGGGAGGGCCGGTGAGAGGACGGGCCGAGCCGGCGCCTGTGGCAGGGCGTGGGTGGGCACCGGCCGGGCGGCGGGGGCTGCGGCGAGAGCGCGACGGGCGCCGGCGACCAGCTCCCGGCAGGAGGGGAAGCGGTCCTGCTTGGCCTTGGCCATGGCGCGCTGCACGATCGGGTCGATCGCGGGCGGCAGGTCGGGCCGCTCAGCGGTGACCAGCGGCGGGGTCGCCTCGAGGTGGGCAACGAGCACGGCCTCGTTGGACCCAGCCGAGAACGGCGGGCGGCCGGTGAGGCACTCGAAGAGCACACAGCCCAGCGCATAGCCGTCGGTGCGGCCGTCGACCGGCTGGCCGGCGACCTGCTCGGGAGCGGCGTAGCGCGGCGTACCCAGAAACTGGCCAGTCCCGCTGATCGAAAGGTCGTCGCTGGCGGACCTGGCCAGCCCGAAGTCGACCAGGTAGACGTGCTCGGTCTCTTCGTCGGTGGCCGGCGGAACGAGCAGGATATTGCCAGGCTTCACGTCGCGGTGGACCAGCCCGCGCGCGTGGGCGGCGTCCAGGGCTCGAGCGACCTGCGCCAGAATGGCCAGGGTCCGCCCGGCGCTCAGCCGGCCCTCGGCCTGGAGGACTCGGCGCAGGTCGAAGGTGTCCACGTAGCGCATGGCGATGTACAGCCGACCCCGCTCCTCGCCGGCGCGGTAGACCGGGATGATATTGGGATGATCGATGGCGGCGGCCACCCGCATCTCACGCAGGAAGCGCTCCCGAAAGGCGGGGTCGCCGGCCAGGCCGGGCGGCAGCAGCTTGAGGGCGACCGGCCGGCCGCCGAGCCCGACCTCCTCGGCCTGGTAGACCACGCCCATGCCGCCGCGGCCGACCGGCGCCACGATCCGGTAGCCGGCCACCACCGTGCCGACGGCCGGGTCGGTGGCCATCTTCACCTCCACGCCTCACGACCATGCAGGCCAACGTCTACCCGGCCATTCCGCCGGGCAACCGAAGACCCGCCAGGGATGGCCGCTCGGACTTGACGGTGGCGCCGCCCAGATCCGGTGTGGGCACGGCTGCGACCTGCAGCCGTGCCCACACCGCGGTCTTCGGTGCCTTTCGCCGAGGCTCAGCCCGGGAGCCCGTCCAGGAACGGGTCGACGGCGGCGTCATTCTCCGCCATTCCCCAGACCTCGGTCGCCTTCCCGTCCCTGATGTGGAAGACCTGCACGTACTTCCATCCAGCACTCGAACCGTCCGCTGCGGTGGCCGAGGCCGTCCCCAGCGTGACGACGTGGTCGTCGTTCCCCAGGATGTCGTGGACGTCCACGGAGGGCGTACCCATCGCCTGTGCCTGACGGGCGAAGAATTCCAGCACCGCCGCCTTGCCCTGGTAGGCACCGCTCCACTTGCTGTTGCCGCCGACGTGCCAGACCACATCGTCGGCCAAGTGCTCGTCCATCCATCCCGTGTCGCCCTTCTGGAGGGCCTCGAAGCCCTCCTTGACGAGGGTGACGTTCGGATGCTCGTGCTGCGTCATGACGTGCTTCCTTTCGCAGATGGCCCCTTGACCTGGTCGGCGGGGCGGGTTGCCTCGGTCTGCTGGCGTGAAGGAGACCCTGCCGTCCGGCGCCTGCGGAGACTCCCCCCCTTTCAGCGCACGTATCGTCCACGCCGAGCGCTCGGCCCGTTCCGCGACGGTGTCACGTGACGGTCCGCTCCCACCGGTCCCGCTCACGCCGGGCAGTCTCCGCGACCACCGTCCCGAGACCGTTACGAACAGGCATGCCGCCCAACCGACCTCTGGCCGGAACGAATATCGGCGCCAGCGAACCGCGACATTGGACAGGATGTGACCGCCATGCCCGGGAAGGACAACGACTTGATGCTGAGGATCGGATCGGGCGCGGCCACCCTCGGCGCGGTGTGCGCCGGAGTCAGGAATCTGTTGCACCCGGTCACCCCGCGCGAAGATCCGCCGGGGGTGGCACGCGTCATCGCCGGGAGTGACTTCTGGACATACCTTGGCCCGGCGGAACGCAGCGTGACGTCCCGCCTACCTCACCGTCCTGTTCCTATCGCACCCTCACCGTCGTCTGGCAGCTGGCTGTGTTCCCAGCGGGATCCTCGGCCCGGTACGTGAGCGTGTAGGTGCGGGCTGCCATGAACCGTTCGGCCCGCAGGAGGCCGCTCCTGTCGTCGGTTCCGATGCTCCACTGCTGGATGTCGCCGGGCACGTCCGTCCGGCCGAGCCCGCTGTCCGGCTGGCTGCTCGTGACCGAGACCAGCGTGACCGCCACCGAGCCGGATTGGTCACTCGCCGAGACGCTCACGCTCACCTGCCGTAGCTCGTGGTTGGGCGGCCGGAGGATGCCGGGGGTCGCGATGCAGGTGATCGTCGGCGGGGTCGTGTCAACGGCGGGGGCCTCATCCGCGCCAATGTCCACCAACGGGTCTCCGTCGCCGTTGCCGTCCAGCGGCCTGGGGTCGCCGTCGATGTCCGTCGCCGGAGCGCCAGCGTTGAGGCCAGCATCGACGGCGGGTGAGCGCTGCTGGAGGTGGTAGTCCCCTGCCGCGGGATTCATGAACAGCGGATCGGCCGAGATGTTGCCGTTCTGCCCGGTCTGGTCGCTGCAGATCCCGCCGTAGAGCGGCCCGGAGTCAGCGTTGAAGGCGTCGTTGTACGCGATCAGGGGTGGATTGGGATCGTTGAAGGCCTCGCACTCGACCACCGTCTGCGAGCCGGATCCAATCAGGACGTTGCTGGTCAGCTTCGTCGCGGCATCGAACCCGTCGGCGAGCACCGCCGAGCCGCGAAGAGCGCTGTTGCCGGCGATCGTGTTGTTCACCACGGTCGGCCCCGGAGGCCCGAAGGGGACGAGCCAGGCGATCCCGCCTCCATAGATGGCGCTGTTGCCAACGATGACGTTGTTCGTGATCAGGGCGTCTGATTGGTTGACCAGCGAGATTCCGCCACCGACCCCGACGCTCATGGAGTTGTTGCTGATCACGTTGGCGGAGACCGTGGGCGTGCCAGCCGCCCAAAGGCTGATGCCCCCGCCGTCCCTGTCCGAACGGTTTCCCGTGATCACGTTGTGCAGCACCTGCGCGGTGCCGGCGCCTGCGACGAGGATGCCGCCACCACCGAGCCCGCCCTCACAATTCGGCCGGTTGTCCGAGACGGTGTTGTCGCGAATCGTGGCAGCCGAGAACTGTGCGTTGATTCCGCCTCCGGAACAGCTGAGGTTGCCACTCACCCGGTTGCCCTCGATGAGGGCGGGGCCGCCGGAGGTGAAGACGCCACCGCCGCCGTTGGAGGCGGCGTCGTATCCGTTCCGGATCGTGAACCCTCTCAGGACGGGTGTCTGGCCCGCGCCCGCGACGATCCTGACGACGCCCCCCGACTGGTTTCCATCGATGATCGTGGCAGCGGGTCCGTCAGTGCTCTCGACCGTGATCTCCTTGTCGCGGAAATCGATCCGCTCCACGTACGTCCCAGGCGAGACGAGGACGGTGTCGCCGCTCACGGCCGCATCGATCGCCGCCTGGATCGTCGGATGGTCCTGGGGAACGCGCAGGACCGTGGCAGCGGCCGCCTCCCGTGCGCCGAGCGGCGACAACAGCGCGGCGGAGGTCACGACCACGACGAGCAGCCGGATGCCACGGACGACTGAAAGCTTCATTGCTCTCCTCCAAGCGGACTTCCTGGCCCTCGAGGACCACGACGGCGCGTCGTTCGTCGCGACACGACTGGGATCAGGACACGTAGAGCTTCAGCGTCTGGCTGTAGCTGGTGGCGTTGAGCGCCGTGCCGGGGACCACCACGCGGTAGACGTAGGTGCCAGCTGTCGACCAGGTGAACGAGAACGCGTAGGTGCCGTCGGAGCGCACTGTCGTCGACCCGACCGTGACCCAGGAGCCGTTGGCGTAGCGCTGGCGCCGCACCGCCGTCCCCGGCCGCAGGGGCGCGACGCCGCCGCGCAGTCGCACGGTCGTGCCGCGGGTCACCGTGGCGTCGTCGAAGGCCGCGGAGACACGCCACCGCACCAGCGTGGTGACCGCAGGGCTGGTGGAGGGCAGGTAGGACCACGACGCCGGCGCGACGAGCCGGTAGGCGCCGTTGGTCCCGGGCGTGGAGCCGAACGCGACCGTGCCGGTCGCGGACGTGGTGGCGGTCGCCCTGGTCTGCCAGGTGGTGGACCCCGCGGCCCGCCACTGCAGGAGGATCTTCTGGCCGGGGACCGGCGCGCCCGACGCCGTGGCGAGCCTGCCCGACACGGTGATCCTGGTGCCGTAGGTGACGACGGCCGGCGCCCGCACCGCGAGGGTGGTGCTCTTCTGGGTGGCGTAGTCGCGCAGCACGCTCCACTGCCGAGCGTCCTCGTAGCCTGCGGACCAGAACACCAGGCCCCGGAGGCGATATTTCTCGATGAAGGTCATCTTGGCCCTGGTGGCGTCCGCGTCGTTGTACCAGAGGACGTGCCGCACGCCGGCGGGCGTGGTGTAGGTGAACCACGGCGCTGCCGTCGGGCGTCCCAGTTCGTCGACGCTCGACCACTGGCGGGTGGCGCCGTACTGGATGCGCAGCGCCTCGGCCTGCGCGTAGGTTCTCCCCGTGGCGGTGCCGTACCCGTCCGGCTGCGTCGGATCGGCCGGCCAGTCGTAGCCGTACAGCGGCGCCCCCACCTCGATCTTGCTTGCAGGCACGGCGGTCACGGCGTAGCCGATGACCTTGTCGACCCACCACACGGGAGCGATGGCGCCGGGTGGCCCGCCGCCCCAGTGGTAGTTGTAGGCCATGACCCGGAACCGGTCGACCGACGGTGCAAGACCCGCGTAGTCGTGGACCGACCAGTTCGGGTCGTCGGCTCGCGTGCGCGGCCCGACCGACACCGACAGCAGCCTGCCCTGCGCGTGCAGCGCCGCCCCGAGCTCGCCGACGAGCGTCACGAAGCCGCCGCGCACCGCCGCCTTGTCGGTCGAGGTGCCCCCGAAGTTCATCGACTCGTAGTCGAGGTCGATGCCGTCGTAGCCGTTCGCGGTGACCAGACCGACCAGCGCCCGCACGTGCGCGGCGCGCTGCACGGGATCGCTGAGCAGTGCCGCCATACCGGCGGCGTTCAGCGACTCCGCGACGGTCGGGACGACCTTGATGCCACGGCTGCGCAGCGCGTCCACGACCGTGACGTCACCGGCGCCGGTGTGCGGGACGATCGCCGTCGCCCCCGTCACCTGGTACCACACGGGCGAGCCCTCGGCCCACAGGTCGGCGCTCTGCGACACGGAGGTGAGCGCGTTGGGCATCGACCAGTACGGCAACCAGCCATTGACGATCCGGCGCGGCGAGCTGTCGGCGTTCGCGGTGGGACCGCCCGCGAGGAGCCCAAGGGCCAGGAGCGATGCGGCGAGGACGCAGCAGAGCAGGGCGGTGCGCAGGCGACGTGGGTGCATGGACCTCTCTTCGGTCCAGGTGATCGGAGGGCCGCTGACCCGTGAGGGCTTCGTGCCGATGCGGTGTCAGAAGGAGAGCGCCGGACCCAGCGCTCGCGTTACGGCGTTCGAGGGACTTGGCCGACGGCCGGCGAGGCCGCTGGCTCATCCAAGCCGGGGTGGGACGGGTAGGTCACCCGGCGGGGGCGATGCTGCCGCCCAGCTCGCGGACGACGTCGACGAGGAGGTCGAGGTCGGCCGCGGTGGTGCGCCAGTTGCTGATCGCCGGGCGCAGCGCCACCCGTCCACCGTAGACGGTGGTGCCGGCGAACACCCGACCGTC
>WNGB01005409.1_pt1 | contig 19104 bp, 18 predicted proteins | sample 5400681 | NCBI WGS metagenome assembly WNGB01 (sample SAMN13153367, study PRJNA577476) | soil metagenome | isolation source: 115 cm soil or saprolite under grassland replicate 2 | place: USA:California | collected 2016-06-15
CGCTCTGCACGGTCGTCGGCGCGGTGCCGGGCGCGATTCCGCCGCTGATGGGCTGGGCCGCCGCCCGCGGCACCCTCGAGCCGGGAGCGTGGGCTCTTTTTGCCGTGCTGTTCCTGTGGCAGCTCCCGCACTTCCTCGCGATCGGGTGGATCTATCGCGAGGACTATGCGCGCGGCGGCTTTCCGATGTTGACGGTGACGGACCCCGATGGCCGATCGACAGGCCGCCAGGCGGTCCTGTACGCGGCGGCGCTCCTCCCGACGACGCTCGTGGCGGGGGCTCTTTCCGCGGCCGGCTCGGCCTACCTTTGGGGCGCGCTCGCGCTCGGCGCGGCGTTTCTCTCTTGCGCCGTGGCCTTCGCAAGGACCCGCTCGCTCGCGTGGGCGCGCCGGCTTTTCGTCGCCTCCGTTCTCTATCTGCCGGCCGTGCTCGGCCTCATGGTGTTCGATCGGTGAGCGCCGTGAACCGCACCGACGCGAACTGGCGGGTTCTGTTGATCCTCGTGTTGGTGGGAGCGAGCCTCTTCTTCGGCTCGATCCTCTTCATCCTGTCGCGTGTGCATTGAGGTAAGAATGGACCAAGAGCACAAGAGTCCCAATTACATGGCGATCTTCTACTGGCTGGCAGGCCTGACGGTCGTGGAGGTCGCCTGGGCGACGCTGCTGCACACCAACCGCAGGCCGCTCATCTTCGGCCTCGTGGTCTTCGCGAGCGTCAAGGCTCTGCTCGTGGCGCTCTTCTTCATGCATCTGAAGTTCGAGCGAAAGAGACTCGGCCTGATCGTGGCCTCGACCCTCATTCTGGGTCTCATTCTCGTCTCCGTCGGGATGGCGGAGCATTTCCTGCCCCGGCCCTAAGGGGAACGCATGACGACGCACGCCGCCACCGCCGATCATCACCTCGAGCCGCCGTCCACCACAGGCATCCCCCACGACAAGATGGGGATGTGGGTCTTCCTGTGCTCGGAGGTCATGTTCTTCACGGGGTTGATCGGGGCCTACCTCGTGCTCCGTTACTCCTCGGCAGCTTGGCCCGATCCGTCCAAGGTGCTCAACATTCCTCTGACGGCGTTCAACACTTTCATCCTCATCTGCTCGTCCGTCACGATGGTCCAGGCGCTCGCCGCGATCGGGCGCGGGGATTCGCGGAAGATGAAGCTCTTCCTGAGCCTGACGCTGATGTTCGGCACTTTCTTCCTGTCGGTGCAGGCCTACGAGTACAACAAGCTCCTGTTCCACGAGCACTTCACGCCGTCGGCGAGCCTCTTCGGATCGGTCTTCTTCACGACGACCGGATTCCATGGCTTTCACGTGTTCTGCGGCGTCGTCTGCATAGCGTTCGTGACCGGCAAGGCTTTTCTCGGCAAGTACACGCAGGAGCACCACCAGGGCATCGAGACGATCGGCCTTTACTGGCACTTCGTGGATCTCGTCTGGATCATCCTGTTCACGATCATTTACCTCTTCTGAGTGTTCACGACCTCCCGACGTTGAATGCGTCGCTCAACGCGGCGAGCGCACTGCTGCTCGCCGCGGCGTACCACGCGATCCGGCGGCGAGAAATCCAGCGACATCACCGGCTGATGCTGACCGCCGTCTCGACCTCGGCGCTCTTCCTGATCTCCTATGTCGTCTACCACGCTCAGGTCGGGTCGGTTCGCTTCCAGGGACAGGGGACGGTCCGGCCCGTGTATTTCGCGATCCTGATCACCCACACGACCCTCGCCGTGGTGATCGTGCCGATGGTCGTGCGGACCCTTTACCTTGCCTGGAAGGGCCGGTTTCCCGAGCACCGGCGGCTGGCCCGGTGGACGTTCCCGCTGTGGATGTACGTCTCCGTGACCGGCGTCGTGATCTACGTCATGCTGTACCGGATCCGCTTCTAGATTTGGATTTTGGATTTTGGATTGGATAGGATGAGCGGGATGAAGACAGTCGCTTGCATCGGGATCCTCGTCCTCCTCGTGGCGCTCGTGCTGCCGGCTGTCGCGGCGGCGTGTCCCGAGTGCAAGGAAGCCAAGGCCGACGGTGAGTACCCGGGCGGCTCGGCCTCGCTAGGCCTCGGGTTCTACTACTCGATCCTGCTCATGATCGCCGTGCCCTGGACAGCGGTCTCGACCATCGCCTTCCTCATCTACCGCAAGCAGCGGCGCCTGAAGCTGCAGGCCTCGGGGGCGCGGCCCTGAGGCGCCGGGCTCTCACCGCTCTTTCGTCCTTCTGGTTCGCCGCCTCGCTCGCCGCAGCGCCGGCGCAAGCTCCGGCTCCGATCGCGAAGTCCGCCGATCTCGATACCTTCCTCGCTCGCGTCGCGGCGGAAACGGTCGCCGCGTTCGCCAAGGACGGCCTCACCGCCGAGGGTCTCTCGATCTCTCTCATCGACCTCTCGAAGAGTTCTCAGCCGTTGCCGGCCGGCTCCTTCCGCGGCGACGCCCCCTACTATCCGGCCTCCGTCGTCAAGGTCTTCTACCTCGTCTCCTACGAGGCGGAAAGGGAAGGGGCCCGCCTGAAGGACACGCCCGAGCTCGCGCGCGCCGTCAAGGACATGATCACCGTCTCCTCCAACGACGCAACCGGGTTCGTCGTGGATTGCATCACGGGAACGACGTCCGGCCCCGAGATCGCCGGCGCGAAAGAGTGGGAAGCCTGGAAGGAGCGGCGCAACACCGTCAACCGCTTCTTCGAGGCTCGCGGCTACAAGGACTTCAACGCGAACCAGAAGACGTTCTGCGAGGATGCCTACGGCCGGGAGCAGGCCTTCCGGGACGGCGGCAAGAACCGCAACCGCGTGTCGACCGACACGATCGCCCGCCTCTTCAAGGAGATCGCGCGTGGCGAGCTGGTCGGCTCGACGGGTACGGAAGAGATGTTGAAGCTCCTCTCGCGCGACGTGGCGGCCGAGAAGCCCTTCGAGGACCTCGAGCTCGAGGACGCCCGCCTGGCCGGTCGCCGTCTCCCGCCCGGGACGAAGATGTGGGCGAAGTCCGGCGAAGCCTACGATGTGCATCACCTCGTCGCGCGCGCACTGCTTCCGAACGGCCGCGACTTCGTCCTTGCCGTCTTCACGAAGGGAGTCAAGACCGTGCCCGACGTCATCCCGAGCGTTTTCGAGAGGGTCGCGGCCCGGTTCACAGCGTCGTAACATTTCAGCGTGGCCGGTGCGAGGTTCCTGTCGTTCTTGGCCGGCGGAACGATCCGCCTGCTCCGCGCCACGCTCGCCGTCGAGCGCCTGCATCGCGAGCGGTACGAGGGCCTGAGGGCCCGCGGCGTCCCGATCCTCTTCGCTCTCTGGCACGGGCGCATGTTTCTCTCGATCCTCGAGCACCGCGGCCAGGCCATCGCCACGATGGCTTCGCAGTCGAAGGACGGCGAGATCATCGCGGGCTGGCTCGAGCGCAACGGCTACGTGGCCACGCGCGGCTCGACGACGCGGGGGGGTGGCCCGGCTCTGCGCGAGCTCGTCCGCCACGTCCGCTCCGGCCGCCACGCCGCTCTGACCGTGGACGGCCCCAAGGGCCCCCCGCGCGTCGTTCAGCCCGGCGTCGTCCAGCTCGCGAAGCTGACGGGCGGCTGGATCCTCCCGATCACGTCCTCCTGCAGCCGCCCGCGTTTCCTGTCCTCGTGGGATCGTTATCTTCTGCCGCGGCCTTTCTCACGGGCTGTCATCGCCTACGGCGAGCCCTTCTCGATTCCCGAGAATCTGCCGGACGAGGAGGCGGCTCGCCGCATCGCGGAAGCCCTCGACGTGGCCACCGCCGAGGCCGACGCCGCAGCGGGTATCACGCCGCCGCCGTAGTCCGCCGAGAAGATTCCCTCCTTTGAGTAAGATCCGTCGCATGGCGAACGCGGGAAGACTCCGCTCGACCCTCGTGTCCCTGCTGCTCGGCCTTTTCGGAACGGCGGCGTTGCCCTGCGCCTCGATGGGACAGCCGTTCGACCCCGCTCTCTTCGCCGAGATGCGCTGGCGCTGCATCGGGCCGTTCCGGGGCGGGCGCACGGTCGGGGCGACGGGTGTGCCGAGCCGGCCGAATGTCTTCTACATCGGCGTCAACAACGGAGGCGTCTGGCAAACGACCGATTACGGCCGCGTCTGGACGCCTCTCTTTGACCGGGAGGAGACGGGCTCGATTGGCGCGCTCGCCGTCGCCCCCTCGAATCCCGAGATTCTCTATGTCGGAAGCGGCGAAGGCCTCCAGCGGCCGGATCTCTCCGTGGGCGACGGCATCTACAAGTCGTTGGACGGCGGGAAGACCTGGAAACACATGGGGCTTTCCGACGGCCAGCAGATCGGGGCGATTCTCGTCGATCCGAAGGAACCCGGCCGCGTCTTCGTGGCGGTCCTCGGCCATCCCTACGGCCCCAACGCGGAGCGGGGCGTCTTCCGCTCATCAGACGGCGGGCAACATTGGGAGAAGGTGCTCTTCAAGGACGAGAACACGGGCGCAGTCGCGCTGGCCTTCGACCCGACGAACTCGCAGATCCTTTACGCCGACCTCTGGTCCGCTCGGCAGGGGCCGTGGGAGAACGGCGAGTGGCGGGGCCGCGGCAGCGGTCTCTTCAAGTCCTCGGACGGCGGCGCGACGTGGCGGCCCCTGACGCGGGGCCTGCCCACGTTCACGCAGGGGCTGGGGCGGATCGGCTTTGCCGTCGCACCGTCCGATGCGAAGCGCCTGTACGCGATCGTCGAAGCCGAGCCGCGATTCGGCGGGGTCTTCCGCTCGGACGACGCGGGAGAGAGCTGGCGGCGCGTCAACAAAGAGACGCGTGTCTGGGACCGCGCCTCTGACTTCGCCGAAGTGAAGGTGGACCCGAAGAACCCCGACGTGGTCTGGTCCGCGAACACGTCCGTGTACCGGTCGACCGATGCCGGCCGGACGTTTACGGCCGTCAAGGGCGCTCCCGGGGGCGATGACTACCACACGATCTGGATCAACCCCGAGAATCCGCAGATCATCCTTCTCGCGAGCGATCAGGGCGCGTCGATCTCGGTCAACGGCGGAGAGACCTGGTCGAGCTGGTACAACCAGCCGACGGCCCAGCTCTACCACGTCGCCACCGACAACCGATTTCCGTACTGGGTGTACGGCGGGCAGCAGGAGTCGGGCTCCGCCGCCGTGGCGAGCCGGGGCGACTACGGCTCGATCAGCTTCCGCGATTTCCACCCCGTCGGCGCCGAGGAGTACGGCTCGATCGCTCCGGACCCGCTCGACTCGAACATCGTGTACGGCGGCAAGCTGACGCGATTCGATCGGCGGACCTACGAGGCGCAGAACGTATCGCCCGCTCCGGTGCGCAGCGACAAGTATCGGTTCTTGCGCACCGCGCCGGTGATCTTCTCTCCCGTCGACCCGCACATTCTGTACTTCGCGGGGCAGGTGCTCTTCCGGACGACAAACGGCGGAATGAGCTGGGACGTGATCAGCCCCGACCTTTCGCGGGAAGCGCCCGAAGTGCCGGAATCGATCGGGGTCTTCCGCACGGAGGACATGAAGAAGATGCCGCGCCGCGGCGTCATCTACGCGGTCGCGCCGTCGTACAAGGACGTGAACGTCATCTGGGCCGGCACCGACGACGGCCTGATCCACGTCACGCGCGACGGCGGAAAGACCTGGGCGAACGTGACGCCGCCCGAGCTGACGGCCTGGAGCAAGGTCTCGGTCTTGGACGCCGGACACTTCGACGCCGAGACGGCGTACGCGGCCGTCAACCGCTTTCGTCTGGACGATCTGCGCCCCCACATCTACCGCACCCACGACGGCGGCAAGACCTGGAGGAAGATCGTCCGCGGCCTGCCCGCAAACGCGCCGGTCAACGCGGTGCGCGAGGACCCGGAGCGCAAAGGGCTTCTTTACGCGGGCACAGAGCGTGCCGTCTTCGTATCCTTCGACGACGGGGAGAACTGGCAGTCTCTTCGCCTGAACATGCCAGCGACCTCGATGCGCGACCTCGTCATCCACGGCGACGACCTCGTCGTCGGCACGCACGGGAGGTCTTTTTGGATCTTGGACGACGTCACGCCGCTGCGGCAGATGACAGCTCAGACCGCCGCGGAGGATGTGTTCCTGTTTCGCCCCCAGCTCGCCTACCGGGTGCGGCGCAGCAAGAACACGGACACGCCCATCCCGCCCGAGGAACCGGCCGGGAAGAACCCGCCGGACGGGGCCGTCGTCGACTACGTCCTGCGCGGCAAGCCCGCGGACGCGGTGACGCTCGAAATCCTCGACGGCAAGGGCCAGCTCGTGCGCCGCTATTCTTCGGCTGATCAGCCAGAGGCGGTGGGCCGGGAGCTCAACGTGCCGTCGTACTGGGCGCGTCCGCCGCAGATCCTCTCGGCCGAGCCAGGCATGCATCGCTTTGTCTGGGACCTGCGCTACGCGCCGCCCGCGACGCTGACTCGTGACTACCCGATGTCAGCCATCCCCGGTGACACCCCGCTCGAGCCGCTCGGTCCGGCCGTCCTGCCCGGTACCTACACGGTGAAGCTCTCGGCAGCTGGAAAAAGCGTCTCGCAACCTCTGACCGTGAAGATGGATCCTCGCATCGCGACTCCTACTTCGGGGTTAGAGCAGCAGTTCAAGCTTTCCCTGGAGCTGGCCGACGCGATGCGCCGGGACGCCGACGCGCTCGACGAGGTGAAGGCCCTGAGAGCGAAGCTTGAGGCGGCAGCCGGACGCGCGGGGGAAGGCGAGATCGGCAAGAGAGTCCGGCAGCTCGACGGCCGGGCGGCAGCGTTCGAGGGGAGCGCTTCGCGCTGGCGCCCGCAGGCAGGCGGAGGCGACAGCTTCGCGGGGCTCAATGGCGATCTCGCGGCGCTCTACGACGTTCTGCAAGCCGCCGACGTGACGCCGACGACGCAAGCCGTTGCGGCGTGCGCCGCTGCGACAAGCCGCCTCGACAGGTTGCTCGCGAGCTGGAAGGAGCTTCGGGAGCGCGAGCTGCCCGCTCTGGACGCCGAGCTCCAGAAGGCGGGCCTTCCGCCGCTCGTGGCGAGGTGACCCGCTCGGTCAGCGCGCCGTGGCTTCGGCGAGCGTTCGCACGTTGTCGAAGTGCCGGTCGAGGGCGAACCAGTACATCGGCGTGACGGGGAGCTCCCCGCCCGCGAACGCCTGGGGCGACGCGAGCGCGACATCCCAGGCGAGCTCCACCGTGCGGCCCCCGAGCGTGACGTCCACGCGGCCGAGCCGCGACAGCTCTCCCGCCGTGAACGCGATGGTCTCCTCGCCCGAGCGCACCGCAAACACTTCTTCCTTGGGCTTGTAGCGGCGGTCACCCGTCTTCAGGCCCGACACGCCCTGCCAGGACGAAAGATCGTAGAGCCGAATCGTCAAGGGCACGGAGGAGAGGTCGCCCGTGTCGAGGTAGAGAGAGGCTGGAAACGAGGTCCGCCAGGCTTCCGCCGTCGTCAACCTGGCCGGGATTGCCTGGAGTCGCTCCCGGGCGAGCGGACCCGCCAGCGCGCGGCCGGTCGCTGCCGTCCACAGCGTGCCTGTCTCGCGGTCCTGGAGGACGAGGGTGTCGCGCCACAGCGCGCCGGAGTTGACGAACGTGAGAGTTCTTCCCGCAACCCTGCGGTCGTAGAGGGCCGTGATCTGCGTCAGGGCGCACCGGGCCACGACGTAGGGAAAACCGTCCACCTGATCGTTGACGACTTCGTAGCTGTCCAGCAGCCCCACCGGGTACGCCCGCGCTCGCGAGCCCAAGGTCAGGCCGATGAGCAACTCGTCCCAGGCGGGCGGGCTCGTGTGGCGCTCGAGCGACACGAGCGCCGGGCGATCGAGGCTCGGCAGCCGATCGGTCGGCTTCATCTGGACCACCGGGTCTCCACCCACGACGGCGATCTGAGGATGCTTTCGATACTGAGACGAAAAACAGCCTGAGCCCGTCAAGGCGACCGCGAGCAGGAGTAAGCCACCGGCCGCTCGGCGCATCAGGCCTCCGCGAGTGCGGGCGCGGGAGGCCTCGATGCCCCCGGACGGACCACGCGGCGGTACGCGCTGTCCCGTTCGAAGGGCTCCCGGCCTGACTCGCGGATGACGCGCTCGAATTCAGCGCGCGTCATTCCGGAAGCGGTCGTCGCGCCCGCGGCGTGCGTGATCGTCTCGTCGACGACCGTGCCGACGAGGTCGTCGGCGCCGAAGAAGAGGGCGATCTGGGCGAGCTTGGTGCCGATCTGGATCCAGTAAGCCTTGATGTGCGGGATGTTGTCGCACAGAAGGCGCGAAACGGCGATGACGCGCAGGTCGTCCCGTCCGGTCGTCGGAGGCAGATGTGCGAGCGGCGTGTTCTCGGGATGAAACGCGAGCGGGATCAAGCCGCTGATCCCGCGCGTCTCGTCCTGCAAAGAACGCAGGCGCATCAGGTGGTCCACCCGCTCCTCGAGCGTCTCGACGCTCCCATAGAGCATCGTCGCGTTGGTGCGCACGCCCTCCCGGTGGCACTCGCGCGCGATGGCGAGCCACTCCTCGCCCGAAATCTTGTTGGCGCAAATCACGTCGCGCACGCGTCGGGCGAAGATCTCCGCGCCGCCGCCGGGACAGGAGTCCATGCCGGCTGCCTTCAGCTCGCGGATCGCCTCAGGGATGGACTTCTTTCCGACACGAGCGATCCAGTCGATCTCGACCATCGTGAAGGCCTTGAGATGCACACCCGGATACCGGGCCTTCAGCGCGCGGAGAAGGTCCGTGTAATACGCAAAGGGCCAGGTCGGATGCAGGCCCCCGACGATGTGGAACTCCGTGACCGCTTCGCTGTAGCCTTTGCCGGCTTCTTCGACGACTTCCTCGATCGCCATCTCATAGCCGCCGGGCTCGTTGACCTTCTTGGCCCAGGCGCAGAGCGCGCAGTCCACCCAGCAGAGGTTGGTCGGGTTCAGGTAGCGGTTGACGTTGTAGTAGGCCAGGTTTCCGTGGAGATTTTCGCGGACGTGATTGGCGAGGCGGCCCAGGCCCAGAAAGTCGCGCGTTTGGAAAAGCCGCAAACCATCCTCGAAGGAGAGGCGCACTCCCGCCGAGACCTTCTCGGCCGCCGGGGCGAGGTCCGAGCCGCGGAAGGAGCCGAGCTCGCTCACGGCAGGGCGGGCTTGGTAACCGGTTGGAAAGGCGTGGACGACTCCGGCGAAACCTCGTCCACAAACGGGGAGATGTATCGGTAACAGTCCCAGCAATAGCGCTCGAGGGGCTCGAATTGGAAGTCCACGACACGGCCGACGGCGGGGAAGTCTTCGATCTCCCGCCCGCAGCGGTCGCACGCAGCGTTGCCGCCTTTCATCAGGCGCCAGACGGGTCCCATCGTGCCGATGGTAACAGAGGCCGCGGGATCAGAACGGCTCGATGACCTCGGGCTCGCCGCGCTCGGCCTTCCAGCGGCCGACCGCGAGAGTCGCTGCGAAGGCCGCGTAGAAGGCGAAGGCGAACGGCAGGCGCGCGGCGCCGATGCCCACGTCGGTGCCGCCCTGAAGCAGGCGCCGGAAGAGAACGCGCAGCCGCCCGACGCCCTCGTGCAAGACTCCGGTCTGCGGCAGGCCGCGAGCCTGACGGAAGCGAGCCTCGGTGTGGCCGTGAGCCAGGCAGTGGCGCCAGACCTCTGACAGACTCGTGGCGGCGTTGTGGGTCATCCGCAACGAGGGGTCGTAGCGCAGAGTCCAGCCCTCAGCGCGCAAACGCTCGGCGAGGGAGGCGTCGGGGCCGTGGCGCAGCTCGGCCTCGCTCTCGGGAAACGGAAACGCCCTCGCCACCTCGCCGCGCAACAGGATGTTGTGCGCTAGAAAATGAGTGACGTCCGCCGCCTCGGATCCGTGGTTCGGCCACTGGGCGAGCGCGAGCTCGCGTGAAAACGGTCCCGGGGCGTACGCGCTCCGGCCGGTGACGAGAGCGACGCGGGGGCCGGTTGTCTCGATCGCGGCGAGGGCCCGCTCGAGCCAGTCGCGCGCGGGTCTGACGTCCGAGTCTGCCAGGGCGACGAAGGCGCCTTTGGAGATGGCGATACCGGCATTCTTGTTCTCGTGGTATCGCAATCCGGGGCGCGCGAGCCAGACATGCGGGAGATCTGCCAGGGCGCGCTGCTCGGCCGGCGATGGCGACCGGGACGCGACCACGATCCACTCGTCGATTCGGCCGGCCGCCGTCTGCGAACGCCAGGCGGCGATAACGTCGATGAGTCGGATATCGTGGCCCGGTTCGTCGGTCTCCGTCTCGATGACGAGAGAAACCCCCGTGAGGTTTTGGGAGCCGTTTGGAGCGTGCATGCCTGCCCCCGTCAGAACCGGTACGCCGGCGCCGGCTTTCCCCTCGCGGCCAGACCATACCCGTATCCGGCCGCGACGACGTACCAGGCGTAGAAGGCTGCCGAGATGAGAAGCCGGCTGACGGGGATCTCGATCGGCTGACGCAGCTCCAGCAGACGGGCGAGGAGAACGCGATAGCGGCCGACCGCGTCGATCACGGCGTCGGGCCGCCGCCTGCCTCGGAAGGCGGCGTACAGTGCGAAGGCATGGCCCTTCATCGCGACGTGGCCCCAGAGCTCGGGAAGGTGGTTCGTGTAGTTGTGCGTCATCCGCAGACGCGGGTCGTAGACCACGAGAACCCATTCGAGAATGCACCGGGCTGCCGTCTGTCGCCTCCAGGTCTCGACGATGTCGGCCAGCCGAATGCGACGGTTCTCCTGATCGTTCTCCGTCTCGAAGACGAGCGACACGTCCGCACTCATGTGGCCTCGCCCGAAAGCCGGCCGGCCAGGTGGGCCGAGCGTCGGAAGCGGCTGAAGGCGGCGGCGGCCGTGGCGTCGGGCAGGATCGTGCTCGCGCCGGCGAACAGGGCGGCGACGGGAATCAGAGCGGCGGCTGCGACGCGGCGTGCCAACCGTGAGCCGCCTGTCGCCTCGAGCAGCCAGGCACCGGGCCCGGAAGCCGGCGAGACCCTGCCGAAGAGATCGATGTCCTCGGCCGCCTGCCAGCGCGCCGCATCGCGTCCCTCCTCGAAGGCACGCGCTCCCTCCCGCCAGCGTGTTGTCGGGTGGCGGTGCTCGACAGTCCAGTCGGGGTCGTAGCGGATCGGGATGCCCCGCGCCTCGAGACGTCGCCCGTACACGCCATCGCCTCCGCGCGGAAAGCGATCGGGCAGCGGCAGCTCGCGGACGACGGCAGCCCGCACCGCGAAGTTGCGCGTGTTGCAGAAGCGCCGATAGCCGGCGGCCGCGTGGCTCTCCACGTAGCGATCGTATTCGAGCTGGACGAAGCGGGAGAGCCGCGAGGGACTGGTCGGGACGGAGGCGCCCTGGAGGGCGGCCAAGCTCTCGTCGCCGAAAACCGCCGCCGCGCGTGCAATCCAGCCGGGCGGACAGAGGCAGTCGGAGTCCGTGAAGAGGAGAATCTCGCCCCCGGCCTCCCGCGCCGCCGAATTGCGCGCGGCATAGGGACCGCGCGGCGCCAGGCGCAGGAGCCTGGCGCCGAGGCCCGCGGGGACGTTTGGCTGGCGGCGGGCGCCGTCGAGAGCCAGCACGACCTCGAAAGGCGGCGCGCCGCGCTGCGCGGCAAGTGAGACGAGCAGGTCGTCGATCCGCGGGTCGTCGCGCACCGGAACGATGACGGAGATCTTCATGGGATCGGCACCGGCACTGGGGGCGTCTTGACACGGCGGCGCTCGCGTTCAAAGGACCAGGTCAAAAGGACAGCCTCCGCCCCATAGCTCGCGAGGGACGCCGCGACGGCGCCCCGCGCGCCGAAGCGCGGGATGGCGGCAAGACAAAGAACGAGATTTGCAGCCAGGCCCGTGGCATGAACAGCCAAAACGCGCCGGCCGAGGCCGCGCGAGTAGAGGTACGACGTGCAGGGTCGGCTCGTGCCCCACAGGACCGCCGCGAGCAGGGCCAGGGGGAAGAGGATCACGGCTTCGGGGTAGCGGCCGCTATAGAAGACCAGGATGACAGCTTCCCCCGCAGCCAGACCGAAAAACAATGCGGCGGCGCCGCCGATCCGGTAGAGCCGCAGGGCGCGCGCGGTCTCCTCGCGCGCTCCGGCGTCGCCGTGGCGAGTCAGATCCGCGAAGAGGGCGGTTTCGAGGGAGTCCGTGACCGTCCAGAACGCCTCGCCCATTGCGTAGGCTACGGCATAGGCCCCTATCTCGGCCGTCCTTCCGAAAGACGAGAGAAGGAACACATCGGCGCGCCTGTGAAGCGCCACGGCAGCTCCGCCAGCGGCGGCGGGCAGGCCGTACCGCAAGGCTCCCGGCGCGAGGCCCGACATGCCCTTCCAGGCCGGGCGCGCTCCTCCGGTCGCGAAGAGCCCCGCCGCCACTGCGGCGCTCACGGCCACGCGCCCCGCGAGAACGAAGGCGAGGCGGTCGTCGGACAGGAGGCTCGCCGCGAGCACCGCCGCCCCGCCCAGCGTGCGGGCCCAGAGGAACCCGTTGTAGAGGCTCTCACGCCTCTCGGCCAAGAGCGTCGCCGAGAGCGAGTCGCAGAGAAGAGCGAAGGGCAGAGGAGCAAGACCGAGGAAGACGAGGCGTGTCGGCACCTCCGGGAAAACCAGCCGGCGCAGCGACGGCAGCAGCGTCAAACCGAGCGTGGCGGCAAGAGCCGCGGCTGCGGCGAGCAGGACGAGCCATCCGAGGAGAAGCCGTCGCGAGCCGCGCGCATGCAAGAACATGGCTGTGCGTGGCGCGCCGAAGCCGAGGACCACCTGACAGGTCGCCAGGGCGGCCGTCAGCAGCGCGTAGCGAGAGAACTCCTCCGGGACCAGGACGCGGGCGGTCGCGAGAAAAATGCCGAAGCGCAGCAGAGCGTCGCCCCCGCGCCCGAGCAGAATCGTTCCGCCTCGCCGCGCCCAGCCCCCGGCGCGGGCCTCCGGCCCGAGAAGTCTCATGATGCCTGCGGCCCGCCGCAGAGGGGCCGGACAGCACCGCCACAAACATCAGTCAAGATCGAACTCGCGCCGCAAAGTCTCCTTTTGTTTTTTCCTGTCGAACTTCTTCGCGTCTCCGTGGCTCTTTTCTGTCTTCCGCGGCAGCGGGATGCGCGCTCGGGGAGGCGCCGAGCCGACCGTCTTCTTCTTCGCGGGCTTCTTCACGAGGCGGCTCCCTCGGCCTTCGTTCTCGCACGGAAGACCAGAAGCGCGGCCGTCGAGACAAGCGCGATGCCGGCTCCCAGCAAGAACGCCGTGCGCGGACCGTAGGCCTTCCACCAGATCCCGAAGAGCAGGGAAGCCGGCAGAGCGGCGAGACCGGTCGCCGAATGAAACACGCCAAAGGCCCGGCCTCGCGCCCCCGGCCCCGCGAGGTCGGCCACGAGGGCTCGTTCCGCGCCCTCCGTGAGTGCCGAGAAAAGCGCGTAGAACGCGAAGAGGGCCCAGGTCAGCGCCGCGGTCGTGACGTATGCGAAGCCGACGTAGGACGCCGTGTAGACGACCCAGCCGAGCGCGATCACCGATATCCGGCCAATCTTGTCTGCCAGCACGCCGCCCGGCACGCCGGCAGCGGCCTTGACCCCGTTGAAGAGCGCCCACAGGAGCGGGATCTGCCAGATCTCGATGCCCGATTCTCGTGCCTTGAGAAGCAGGAAGGCGTCGGACGAGTTGGCGAGCGTGAAAAGCACGAAGAGGCAGATGGCGATCCAGAATCGTCGGGACAGGGGTGGCCCGGAGACCAGCTGAGAGGGAGGACGCAGAGGGCGGGGCGTTTCGCGCACGAGAAACGCCACGAGAAGCACGGAGGCGACGCCGGGCACCGCGGCGAGCAGAAAAACGGAGCGCTCGTCCTCGAAGACGAACTTCAGCAGCAGGGCGGCCAGCAGCGGCCCGCCGACGGCGCCGGCGTTGTCCATGGCACGCTGGAGGCCGAAGGCCCGCCCCCGACTCTCCGACGGCACGAGATCGGCGAGCAGGGCATCCCGTGGCGAGGTGCGCATTCCCTTTCCCACGCGGTCGGCGAACCGGATCGCGAGAACCTGCAGCCACGAGGTGGCGAGGCCCACGAGCGGGCGCGCCGTGGCGGCGAGCGCGTAGCCGGCGACGACGAGAGGTTTGCGCCGGCGAGAGCGGTCCGACCACCAGCCAGAGACCATCTTCATGATCGACGCCGTCGCTTCGGCCACGCCCTCGATCAAGCCCAGAGCGGCCGGTCCGGCCGCCAGGGTCCTCGTCAGGAACGTGGGCAGCAGCGGATAGATCATGTCGGAGGCCACGTCCGACAGAAACGACACCCAGCCCAAAGTGAGCACGGCTGGACTGAGCTTTTTAGGCTGTTTTGACATAATTATTTCGGATATTTATATAAAATACCGAATTTAATTCGGAAGTCCGTGAGCTCCGCTGCTCATCATAATCGCCCCGTGCGGTCCCACTCGTCCGACGCGTTCATCCTGGGCACTCACGCCCTTCGTGAAAAGGATCGGATCGTGTCCTTCCTGACCCGGGACTCGGGCAAGAAGCGGGGCGTGGCGCGGGGAGCGCGCAGCCCGCGCAGCCACTTCTCGGGCGCGCTCGAGCCCATGACGGAGGCCCGTGTGGTGTATTTCGAGAAGGACGGCCGCGAGCTCGTCTCGATCGACGAGGTCGAGCCCATCCGCCCCTCCTTCGCGCTCTCTCGAGAGCTCGGCCAGGTTCTCCTGCTCTCGTCGTTTGCGGAGAGCCTCGAGGTTTTCGTGTCCGATTCCGATCCGGCGGAACCTTTTTACCGCCTCTCGAGGCACGCGATTGATTCGCTGATCGAGGGCGCGCCGCACCAGGCCGTGGCCGCCTATTTCGACGTCTGGATTCTGAAGCTCTCGGGCCTCTTCCCCTCCCTGGGCGAGTGCGCCGGTTGCGGCCGGACGCTGTCTCCCGAGGACGTGCTTCTTTCGACGAGAGCCGGCCCGGTTTCATCGGCTCGGAGTGCCGCCGCGGCGAGGTCTTGCGCCTCTCGCGCGAAGCCCGCGAAACCCTGCGCCAGTTCCTCACGAACCCTCTCGACCCTCTCGAGTATCCGCAGGGCATCGCCGAGATCGCCGCCATCACCCGCCGGGCCCGGCGCCATTTCCTGGGTCACGAACTGAAATCCCAGCGCGTCATCGGCGAGGTGCTCGGGTAGTGTGCTCCGGTCCTTCTCGCGTTTTGGAAATTTGATTGGCCGCGCAGTGGCCGGTTGACTTGATAAACTCGCTCCCTCGATGCTTACGCTTCAGACGCTGATCGCCGAGCTGTCGGCATACTGGGAATCGCAGGGCTGCCTGATCGAGCAGCCTTATGACATGCCCATGGGAGCCGGCACGATGCATCCCGCGACCTTCCTGAAGGTGCTGGGTCCGGATCCCTGGAACTGCGCCTACGTACAGCCCTCGCGCCGGCCGGCCGATGGACGCTACGGCGAGAACCCCTTCCGCCTCGGCAAGCATCTCCAGCTCCAGGTCATCCTGAAGCCCTCGCCCGAGAATGCCCAGGAATCCTACTTGAAGAGCCTCGAACGGCTCGGCATCGTGCTTTCGGATCACGATATCCGCTTCGAGGAGGACAACTGGGAATCGCCCACGCTCGGGGCCTGGGGGGTCGGCTGGCAGGTTCTCATGGACGGCATGGAGATCACGCAGTTCACCTACTTTCAGCAGGCGGGCGGCATCGATCTCTCGCCGATCTCGACCGAGATCACCTACGGGCTCGAGCGCATCGCGATGTTCCTGGCGAAAGTCAAGTCGATCTACGACATCCGGTGGAATGAGACGCTTTCTTACGGCGAGGTCCGCCGGGAGGACGAGGTCGAGCTCTCCAAGTACGTCTTTGAGACCGCGGACACCGAGTACGCGCAGAACTTTTTCGATCAGTACGAACGGGAGGGCTGGCAGTCACTCGCCGCCGGTCTCGTGCTGCCTGCATACGAGGCCGCGCTCGTCTGCTCGCATCAGTTCAACATTCTCGATGCGCGCGGCGCGGTGTCGGCTACGGACCGCGTCGGGTTGATCCGCCGCGTGCGCGATCTCGCCAGCGCCTGCGCCCGCGCCTACGTGGCTCGCCGGGAGGCCGGCCGCCCGGCGCCCGAGCCGGAACCGGCTGCGGCGGTGTGAGCCAGCGGGACTTTCTTCTCGAGATCCGGACGGAGGAGATCCCGGCTGCCGCCCTCGGCGGCGCCCGGATCGACCTTGCCCGGAGGCTCGAGGCCGCCCTGACGGAAGAAGGCCTCGTCCCGACGAAGACCGAATCCTACGCGACCCCGCGGCGCCTGGCCGTCATGGTGCGAGGGATCCCCGAACGCCAGGAGGACAAGTTCCAGGAGGTCCTCGGGCCTTCTGTGGCCGCCGCCTACGACGCCGAGGGCAAGCCGACGGGCGCGGCCGAAGGGTTCGCGCGCAAACAGAAGATCGACGTCTCGGAGCTCGTGGTCGTCCAGGCGCCCCGGGGAGCGACGGTCGCCGCCCGGCGCACCGTCCCCGGACGCGCCGCAGCGGACGTCCTGGCCGAAGTCGTGCCGCGTGTCGTCGGCGACCTTTCGTTCCCAAAGACGATGCGGTGGGGAGACGGAGCGCGGGTGTTCGTCCGGCCGGTGCGGGGGGTCGTGGCCCTTTACGGCGGAGCGGTCGTTCCCCTCGAGATCCTGGGTGTCAAGGCAGGCGCCGGAACCTCGGGCCACCGGTTTCTCTCGGACGGCGAGGTCACGGTGGGCGGCGCGGACGACTACTTGGCGGCTCTCCGCACCGCGCACGTCGAGCCGGACGGCGAGGTACGGCGCATTGCAATCCTGGAGGCCGCGCGCGAGCTCGCCCGGGAAGTGAACGGCTCGATCGAGTCGGATTCGGACCTCGCCGGGACCCTGGCCGATCTCGTCGAATGGCCGGGCACGGTTCGCGGTTCGTTCGACCCGGAGTTCCTCGAGCTGCCGGAGGAGATCACGACGACGGCCATGCGCACGCACCAGAAGTATCTTCCCGTCCGCGGATCGAGCGGTCTGCTTCCGCACTTCGTCGCCGTGATGGACAACGCGGAGGACCGCCGGGGCTTTATCGCGAAGGGTAACGAGTGGGTCATCAACGCGCGGCTCGCCGATGCACGCTTCTTCTTCGAGGAGGACACGAAGCAAAAGCTCGACGCGCGGCTGCCGATGCTCGAGCGGCTCGTTTTCCAGGACAAGCTCGGCGACTACCGCAAGAAGACCGAGCGCCTGATGGAGCTCGCCCAGGCGATTGCCCACATCGTCGGCCGGCCGGACCTCGTCGAAAGCGTCGGGCAGGCCGCGTGCCTCTCCAAGGTGGACCTGACGACCCATCTGGTCAAGGAGTTCACCGACCTGCAGGGCATCGTCGGGGGGATCTACGCGCGACGGGAGGGCTATTCCGAGGCCATCTGGAAAGCGATCTACGATCATTATCGGCCGGCTTCCGCCTCGGATGACCCGCCCCGCGAAGCGGCGGGCGCGATTCTTTCGCTTGCCGACCGCTTCGACACGCTCGCGGGCCTGTTTCGGATCGGCTTCGTCCCGACCGGCTCAAAGGACCCCTACGGCCTGCGCCGCGCGGCGTTCGGCGCCGTCGCGATCGCCGTCTCGCGGCGGTGGAGCCTCGATTGGCGGCCGATCGTCCGCCAGGCGATCGGCCTCTACCCGGCCGAGGTCAGCCCGAAGTCCACGGACGATGTCCTCGCGGAGCTTGCCGCCTTCTTCGCGGAGCGCTTGCGCAACCTGCTCGAGCGGCGCGGGCACCCGCACGACGAGATCTCGGCGGTTTTGAACGTCGGACCCTGGGACTTCGCCGATGCGGCCGAGCGGGCCTCTGCGCTCGCCGAGGCACGCCGGCGCACGGACTTCCATTCCCTGATTCTGGCGTCAAAAAGAATTCGCAACATCGTCGGCGAGCAGGCGCCCGAGGCCGGCCCCGATCCGGCGCTCTACAAAGAGGATGCGGAACGCATGCTGGCCGGGGACTTCCTTCAAGCCAAGCAGGTCCTGTCTGATTTGTCCACGGGGCGGCGCTACCGCGAGGCCATGGAAATGGCGGCCTCGCTCGCTCCGGCGCTCGATCGCTTCTTCGTGGATGTGCTGGTGAATTGTCCCGAGGACGATCTGCGCCGCAACCGGCTCGCCCTGCTCGCGTCGATCCAGCGGGAGTTCTCCCGTCTGGCCGACTTTTCGGAGATTGTCGTCGAAAAGTGAGGCTCGACCGATGAAGAAAGTCTTCTCTTTCGGAAACGGTGTCGCGGAAGGGGCGGGCCTGGGGAAGGAGAAGCTCGGCGGAAAGGGCGCCGGACTGGCGGAGATGACCGCCCTCGGCATCCCCGTGCCTCCGGGCTTCACGATCGACACCTCCGTCTGCAACGACTACGCGCGCGGCGTATCGCTCGACGGCGTGCACGCCGAGATGGATGCCGCTCTGGAGCGCCTCGAGGAGGACGCCGGCCGGAAATTCGGCGACCCCGCAAACCCGCTTCTGGTCTCGGTGCGCTCGGGAGCGCGCTCCTCGATGCCCGGGATGATGGACACGATCCTGAATCTCGGCCTGACCTCCAGGACGCTGCCCGCGCTCGCAGCCGGATCGGGCGAGCGGTTCGCGCTCGACTGTCGGCGAAGGTTCGTCGAGATGTACGGCGACGTCGTTCTGCGCATTCCCCGCGAAGAGTTCAACAGGGTCTTGAACGACAAGAAGGCCGAGCGCAAGGTCGCCTCCGACACGGAGCTGACCGCCGAAGATCTGAAAGACGTCGTTCGCCGGGACGAAGAGATCGTCCGGCGCCGCACGGGACGAGACTTCCCGGACGACCCGAAGGAGCAGCTCTGGGGCGCGATCGGCGCCGTCTTCAAGTCCTGGGACAACGAGCGAGCCAAAACCTATCGAAAGCTCCACCGCATTCCCGAGGACTGGGGCACGGCCGTCAACGTCCAGGCCATGGTCTTCGGCAATCGCGGCGACACGTCCGCCACGGGCGTGGCCTTCACGCGCGATCCGTCCACCGGGGAGAAGCGCTTCTACGGCGAGTTCTTGCCCAACGCGCAGGGCGAGGACGTGGTGGCCGGCATTCGCACGCCCCGGCCGCTCAATGCGGATGGATCCGGTCGGTCGCTCGAAGAGACCATGCCGCAGGCGCACGCCGAGCTTCTGCGCGTGCGCGACCTGGTCGAGAAGAGCTTCAAGGACATGCAGGACCTCGAGTTCACCGTCGAGG
>WNGB01014910.1_pt1 | contig 19103 bp, 16 predicted proteins | sample 5400681 | NCBI WGS metagenome assembly WNGB01 (sample SAMN13153367, study PRJNA577476) | soil metagenome | isolation source: 115 cm soil or saprolite under grassland replicate 2 | place: USA:California | collected 2016-06-15
AATGGCCTTGCGCAGCGGGATGCGCCCAGGCCACTCGAATGTCTGCCGCACGCTCACCGACCACGCGACGCCTTCACCAACCAGCGAGCCATCCGTGACCCGTTTGTCGCCAACTGAGCCGAATAGTTCGGGATTAGCCCACGTCGCCGCAGTGCGCCGTTCGCCCTTCGCCGCAGCGATCTCGGCGCGGTAGAAGTTGAGTTCGGGGTTGTGCTCCACCACGTCTGCGACAAGCGCATCCAGCGCGACGGAAGGCGCATTGGTGTTCGCAGACGGAGAGTCCGCCGCGTTGGAAACATGAAGCGCGCTGATTCCGGTCGCCACGGCGACGACCAGCGACCGTGCGCTGGAAAGTCGAACAGAAAGTTGATTCATAAACGCAAAACGGATTCTCACCCCAAAAGGGAATGCGCCTGGAAATGGTTTCCGCCTGTGAGGCGTTCAGGCAGAGGAAGGCGTCCCACGCCGAGTGAGTCGGCGCGTCGAGACGAGGAAGGAGCTAGGCGAGGGGCGGAGCGCGCGGCTGCGATGGCTCGGGCGGCGATACTCCTGGCGGCCAGATCCGCCGGACGAATCGAACCGTGACGGTCGAGTCCGGCGCGTCGAGCACGATGGCGGCGACCGCAGGAAGAAAAGGGAGGCAAAGGGCGAGCGACTCCGACTTCGGCAGAATCTGAATGGAGTGCTCAGACGACGGATGCGGCTTGTGATGGCCGTCGTGGCCGTCGTGGCCGACATCGTCGTGGTCGTCGAGATGGGCCGCAGCCCACTGTGTTGACGACAAAGCGTCATCCAAATGCCGCTCGCTCAGAAGATGGAAAGGGATGTAGTTGACGTAATACGCGAACAGCAGGGCCATCAGTCCTCGCGGGACCAAAGCGATACCAGTGCAAGACTGGTTGCTCGCGAGTCTCAATTCACGAAACGTCATCGGCAGTGATATTGCCCGTTCTTCGGGAGTCGTTCAAGCGCTCAAACTTGGTGCTCCTTCGCGGAGGGGAGCACGATACGGAAAATGCTGCCCTTCCCACGCTCGCTCTCCAATTCGATTCGCCCGCCTTGGTGCTGGATCGACCACTTCGCGATGGCCAGCCCCAAGCCGTGTCCGCCGTCGGAACGGGCACGGGCTTTGTCCACTCGGTAGAAACGGTCGAAGATTTTCGCCTGATGATCCGACGCGATGCCCGGCCCCTGGTCAGTGACTTCAATGCAGGCGTCGCCGTCGCGGCGCAGGGCGCGAACGGAGATGCGCGTGTGCGGCGGGGAGTAACGCACGGCGTTGTGAACGATGTTCATCAACGCTTGTCGCAGCAGGAGACGGTCCGCAATCGCTGCCAGCACGTCGTCGCCGATCAGTTCGATGGTTTGGTGTTTCTCTGCGGCGAGGACGCTCAAGGTGTCGCGCACTTCGCCGCCGAGTTCAGGGAGCTTCACCGACTCCGGCTTAATAAAGACCTTGCCACTCTCCATCCGGGCCAGCGTGAGGAGCGATTCGATGAGGTCGTTGAGGCGCTGCGCTTCTTCCAACATGCTGCCGATGGTCTCGCGCAGAGCGGCGGGATTGTCGCCTTGGCGCAACGCAACCTCCCCTACGGTACGGAGCGCAGTCAACGGAGTGCGGAGTTCATGAGAAGCGTCCGCCGTAAATCGCTTGAGTTCCACAAACGAATTCTCCAGACGTTGTAATGTCTGGTTGAACACTGCGGCAAGTTGGCCAAGTTCATCATGGGGATTCGGATTGGGCAGCCGTTCGGCCAAAGATTCGGAAGTAATCTGTTTGGCTTGTTCGGCCATTGCCGCGACAGGCAAGAGCGAGCGTCGCGCCACAAAGTATCCGCCGAGCGACGCCAGCAGGACGGCCAGAGGCGCGGCCAGAAGGAACACTTCGACAATCTGCCGAGGCGTGCGCCTCGTGTCAGTTTCATCGCGAAACAGACGAACGATAACCCCAAGTTCATGCACACGGGCCGGACGCTCCATGATCCGAACGTGCAGATCGCGCTCCAACTCGACCGTGTAGAACTGCAATGTCGACTCAACAGGCGCGGGCAGCGGGTCCTTGATGTCCGCCTCGCGCACGGGCCAGTGGCGAAAGAGTAGTTGCTTGTCCTCAGACCAAACCTCGAACCACGCGGAAAGCCGGGCGTAGCCTTCGTCACCGTGTGCGCCGCGCACTAACCAGCGAATCTGGCCGCCGGCGTCTTTGTCGAGTTGCGCTTCAATGACATCGAAATCGATTCGTAACTGGCGGTCGAGTTCTGCGCCCAGCCTATGCTCGACGATTTCGTAAGCCACCCAGGCGAACACCGTCAGCACTACGGCGGTTGCGGTGGCGTACCAGAGGGTCAATCGCAGCTTCAGCGTGCGTCGTTTCCACCAGTTCTTCATGCCGGACTGTCCTCCCTCAGCACGAAGCCCACGCCGCGCACGGTTTGAATGAGTTTCACTCGATGTCCCTCATCAATCTTCCGGCGCAGGTGGGCGACATGAACGTCAATCACGTTGTCGAGCGGCGTGGCGCGGTGCGACTCGCGCCAAACGTCCTTGGCGAGCATCTGCCGCGTGACGGTTTGTCCGTGATGCCGCAGCAAATAGGCGAGTAACTCAAACTCGCGCGGCGTCACCGCAATCTCCTGAGAGCCGCGTGTCACCCGGCGGTTCTCCACATCAAGCACCAGGTCGCCGATTTGCTTTCGGAGCGTCTCGGTGTCGCTCGTTCGCCGCAACAGCGCTCGAACGCGGGCGACCAGTTCAGCGAAAGCAAAGGGCTTCACTAAATAGTCATCCGCTCCGCTGTCCAAACCAACCACGCGGTCTTCCACGGTGTCTCGGGCGGTGAGCAGTAGCACCGGCGTCTTCGTGCCGCGCGCCCGGAGCGTTTTCAGGATTTCGATGCCCTCACGCCCCGGCAACATCCAATCCAGCACCACGAGATCGAACGGTTCAGCGCTGAGTTGGAAAAACCCGTCCTCGCCGGTTCTGGCCACGGCGGCGTCGTAGCCTTCGCCACGCAGGCCGCTGCGGATAGCGTTGGCGGTTTTGGTGTCGTCTTCAATGATCAGAATCTTCGCCACTGGCGCCCACTATCGACATTTGCTTTCGTCACGGCGAGTGCCCAATTCTGAATAAAAGTTAAGACGACAAGCTTCGTTGAAAGAACCAGACTTGTCGGAACGTATTCAGAAAATGGTGGGGTGTCGTTTTGCTCCGTGAAACAGACATGGACTGCAATAGATGGATTGAGTTAGGAAGCTTTGAACTGACGCCCATGAAGTGGATAACTCGCGAAAAGGTGAAAGTGGACCGCGTAGCGTGTCCGTGGCTCATCAAGAAGTTCATTGACCCGCAGGCCGAGTTCATTTTCGTCCCGGTGAATCAGGTTGAGGCCAAAGGGCGCGAACTCGGCGCCACCCCATACGACATCGAGGGCTGTGAACTCGGACACCACGGCGAGGACGTGTCGTTCAACTCCATCCTCAAGAAATACAGCCTGACAGAACCTGCGCTCACGCTGCTCGGCGAAATCGTCCGTGCCGCCGACTCGCATCCGTCGAATCCACACGCGGCAGGTGAAGGTTTGCGCTGGGTAGCACACGGATTCAGCGCGCTCGGCTTGAGCGACCAGGAGATTCTGGCAAAGGAGTTCATCGTCTACGACGCGATTTACGCTGAGTGCAAACGACGCGCAGCCTCAGCGTCAAATGCGTGAATGGTTGGCAAGGAGTCGGCGATTTTCTGGCTCCGCGATGCTACACAACGTTGCTGGCCGTGGCGCTCGTGCTCGCTGGCACGGGTGCCGCAGGAAGTAGATGATGGTGGTTTGCGGGGATTGGGACTGGGGCGCGTCCGACCAGCCCGATATTGCGATGAACAGAAAGACTGCCCCAGCACTCCAGCCAACACCTTCGAGACGTTGATGGTGCTTGTACAACTGATAGGAATGTGTTTTTTGGATTTTTTCATAATGGTGATTGTTGAAGTTGAGTTGCCTCGTTTTCTGCTGGTGCGGCCAATGTGGTGCCACTCGGCGGCCAAGAGTCGTTGGCGCGCTCAGGCGCCTTCTCAGCGTTCCCCCGCCGGACACAGCGAGGCTTTTACCCTGAACAGAAGCAAATGCCCGAAAAGGTCACAGGAATTTTGAGGGGATTTTCGCGCGCTGGACAGGGCTCGGCGGTACTGGCCAAGCGCGGAGGATCGTTACTCCTCGTCGTCTTCATGCCCGTTGCCGAACTCGCGGCTGATGCCGGACGCCTCAACGTTCAAGTTGAGAAAAAGGTGTTCGAGAAGCCGGCCCTGATACACGCCATCCACCAAGTCGAACTGAACAATCCACAGGTTGTTGAATCCATTAACCCTTCCCCTGCTGTCTTTGGGGAACTTGACGGGATCGCTTGTGTCGATGCCAAAGGCCTGCATTATGGAATACAGGACGCTGTGGGAACAGACGACCGCCCTGCTGCCCAGGGGGAGCGTCTTGAGGTAATTGATCTGCGGCTGCGTAACCGAGGATGACGACGTGAACCCCGGATCGCACTCCAGCGGCGTAGAAGGGACGTTGATCACGCCGTCGCCAGGCGCTTGGTCAATGTCGGTGCCGTCGAGATCGCCGTCACCGTCGAGATCCCCGCCCAAGCCTGCCAGAAATGCGATCTTCTCCACCGTCTGGCGGGTGCGGATTTTGTGACTGGCGATGACGTGGGTCAGGGTGTCGGTGATGCGTTGGCTCTTGAACCAATCGGCCAATCGGGCAGCTCTCTCCCGGCCAAGCGGAGTGAGGACCTGCTCGCAACACGATCGGTCCGCGTTGCAGTTGTTGAGTGTGACCGTGTAGCTGGGATCCAATCCCACTAGCTCCATCGAGTCCTCAGCGTGCCGCAGGAAGTAGATGATGGTTGTCTGCGGCGATTGGGACTGGGGCGCGTCCGACCAGCCCGATATTGCGATGAACAGAAAGACTGCTCCCAGCATTCCAGCCAACACCTTCGAGCCGTTGATGCTGCGTGAACAACTGATAGGAATGTGTTTTTTGGATTTTTTCATAATGGTGATTGTTGATGTTGAGTTGCCTCGTTTTCTGCTGGTGCGGCCAACGTGGTGCCACTCGGCGGCCAAGAGTCGTTGGCGCGCTCAGGCGCTTTCTCAGCGTTCCCCGCCAGACACAACGAGGCTTTTTTACCGCAACTGGGTACAAACGGAACTGGCCGCAATGGTCACAGCTATTTTGGGTAAAGTTCTACCGGGCGGAAGAGCGTGCTCGCGGACGCGAAGGCGCGTGAGCTCGGGGCGCGATGAGCCACTTGGCGCTGCGGATGCGGCGCGAAGCGACTGGACAAAGAAGGGACCGAAAAACGCTGCGAGGTCGGGTTGCTCGGAACCGTGCGCCAGACTCGAGACAAAGGAACGCTCGATAAAGAGCGTGTTGTAGTCGGATTGCAACTGCTCCAGGCTCACGGGCACTTTGAACTTCCCAATGCGCGCCTGGACCGCCGGATTGTAGGTGTAGTTCAAGTAGGCGTAGCGAATCGAGGGCGAACCGGTGCCGCCAAATTCGGGCACGAACAGGAAATCGAAATCCCGGAAAATCGTGCCCTCTAAAATGGCCGCGCGCGGCGGAGCGTGAACGTATCGTTGCCCTCGATGCCGCCGTCATCGACAAACGTCCGGGAATCCACCTGCAGGATGCCGCGGAGCCTGGCCACAAAATTAGTGTTGGCGGAGCGGATGGTGAAGGCGTCTTTGTAACCCGGGCTGAGAGCGGAGGCTTTTTCACTGGCGGATTCGTCGGTCGGAGACGGTTCGTTCGGCGGCGGCGGCTTTTGCTGCGACTCTAACTTTTTCTTCAGCGTGCGATATTTTTCGTCGAGTTCCTGCAGCTTTTTTTCGAGTGCCTTGATTTTATCATCTGGCTCATCCGCCCATGCCAGTGGAATCATCCAACCGGAGAATCCGAGAACCAGCATCGCTACCGTTGATTTTTGGCTCATGAAATTTCGGAATTTCCAGCGGGACTCATTCGAGCTCGCGGTCCGGCGGCTGTCATCCCCTACTTTGCGTCAAAGAGTGTCGCCTTTTCAATGGCCGGCTCAATCGGCTTATAGGCTTCCAGGATTTCCTCTTTGAATCCGATGACCCCATCCTTAAATGTTTCCAGAATGCTCTCCTCGCGGAAAGTCAGCAGGATTAGCTTAACCGCTTTTGCGATCTCAGGGTCCAGGTCACTCCTTGCGACCCACGGCATGCCGACAATTGGATAACGGTGAAGCACTCGCATGTCCTTTCCCACGGCGGTCTCCTTCGCCACGCCCGCCGGACGATTGGTGTTGGATTGGACTGCCTCAACCACCGCCGAGTGCCCCGCGCGGTGGGTCACGCTGGAAAAGTCACTTTTCGAAAGTCCATTCTCCAGCAGGAAGGCTTTTGCCAGGATGGTGGCTGTGGAATTGGAATCTCCAAAGACGATCGGCCGGTCGCTTAATTCAGCAATCGCCCGGACTCCACTGTTGGTGGCAACAAAAATGACCGCATTAAACTCCTTATGTTTTTGGGCCACGAGCAATTGAATGCCTGGATTATTTCTGCGGGCGAGGACGAAAGAAACCGGTCCAACCCGCATCAAATCAACCTGGCCTTTCTCCAAAGCTTGCTCACCGGCCGCGTAGGAATTGAAGACCACGAAATCGATCAGCACTGGCTTGGACAGGCTCTGGGCAAGGTTTTTCTCCAAATAGTCCAGCGTTGGGGCAAACATCTCTACCATCTCGGTCGGTTTGGCATGAGGGTAAACGCCGAAAGAAAGACGGATGGGCTTCTGACCGGGAATCACCTTCGGCGCACGGCTGCCCATCATCAATGCGCGTTCTTCCGAGTCAATTGGCACACGGGGATAGTTGCCGGGATCGGCGTACATGGCGTCCATTGCGTCGGCCTTTTTTGTTTTCCAATTCCGGCGCTCCTCTTCCATGGGTTCATCGCGTAACCATCGTTCAAGGTCTTCGGCCAGCGCCTCAGCCGAGCCATACCGTTGGCGCGGATCTTTCTCCAGGCACTTTAAGCAGATGGTGGCCAGGTCCGGGTCGGCAAGCTTGTTCAAGGTTTGTGGCCCCTGCGGTTCCTGCTCGACGACTTTTCGCAAAGTCTCCATTGGCGTTTCGCCACGAAACGGTGGACGACCCGTGAGTAACTCGTAAAGAACCGCGCCCAGGCTATAAATATCGGCGGCCGTGGTCAGGTGCTTGGTTTCTCCGGCGGCCTGTTCGGGCGCCATATAGCTTGGTGTCCCAATGACCGCCCCGCTGAGCGTCAGTCCGCTGGTGTGGGCGACCATTTTTGCCAGGCCAAAATCCGTCAAGTGCGGTTCACCCTGAACGTCCACCAGAATATTGCTGGGCTTGAGGTCCCGATGAAGCACCCCTCGCTGATGAGCGTAATGGACGGCACGGGCCACCTTCGCCATGAGGTTCGCGATGCTTTTCTGAACATTTCTGCCGGGCGGCCCAGTGCTGAGATCTTTCCCATCGTGGAAGCCAAATTTTGAGATGAGCTGGTCCAGGTTGGTCCCTTCGACCAGCTTCATGCTGAAATAATGGTGCTGCGCCCACTCACCGACCTCGTAGATCGGGACAATGTTGGGATGCTCTAGATTCGCGGCCGCCTCGGCCTCAATTCGAAACCGATGAATGAGCGTGGGCGACGCCAATTCGCCAGCCAGGATCATTTTCAAGGCCACCAGCCGGTTCGGACGACGTTGCCGTGCCTTGAAAACAATTCCCATTCCGCCGCGACCGATCCGCTCGATTATGTCGTAATCGCCGAAGGATCGAGCCTGGTCCAGCGGAGCCGCAGCGGGCGACTTGGCTTCTTCTGGAAGCGGTCCAAAGCCCAGTTCGAGCAGGCATTTCGAACAATGCCCAAAAGGAGCATCAATCCGCACTGGCGCGCCGCAATTCTTGCATTTGGCGGTTTCTGGCATGTTCTTGCAACTGGCCCTGCTGGATACAACCCGAAAAAGCGACAAAGGTAACCGTCAACTTGGACTTCATCTGCCGCCCGCAGGCTATTGGCTCAGACAGGCCAGGAGATCGCGAAGCTCTTCCTCAACTTCGTCAGGACGGCCCACCGAGTGAGCGACTTCGCTTCGGAGTAATTCGCGATACCGCTTGCGCATCCGCAGAACGGCCATTTTGATTGCTCCTTCCTTCATCCCCAAGCGGGAGCCCATTTCCGCATAAGGGCCAGCCTTCTCTCCCGCCAAGCAGCCTTCCACAGCTTCAAACAGCCCTCCCTTTCCTTCCGCTGCGTATTCCAAGCTGAGTTTCTTCCGCACCTCATTGAGCAAAACCGCCGCCCAGGTCTGCTCGAAAATCTTTTCAGGAGTTAAATCATGAGATGGCTCCAGCTGGTAGCAGTTCTCCGCGGACTCTGCATCCCAAGAAACAAAAATGAAGCGTCCTCCCCGCTTAGCCGCCTGTTGCCGGTTCCAGGCTTTGGCCAGGAAGTTTTTCACCGAAACGAGCAGAAAAGAGCGGAACTTGCCTTTTACGGGATCCACAGACTTTAGAATTTCATCTTCCAGGACGTGCACAAAAAAGTCCTGCGTCAAGTCCTGCGCTTCGTGTGGATCGTAGCCGCGCCGTCGGATAAAGGCATAAATGGGGTACCAATAGATGCGGCAGAGTCTGGCCAGTGCTTCGTGCGCGGCTTGCGGGCAGCCTTCGTTGCGCGCCGCCAGCACGATGCTCCAGTGCGTGGTGCGAAACTCCGGCGTGCCGATCAGGAACGCGCCGGTCGGCTCTTGGCATCGGTCAGCCAAAGGTGTTTGCCTTTCGCAAGGTCTGGTCGCACGCGAAGTTTTCTACCGCCGATTCAATCATGGGATTCCGCGCTAACCCAGCTTTCGCTACCGGAGGGGGCGCGAACGCGCAAGGCGTTGGTAATGCAAAGTCGCACCAAAAAGGTCTGCACCAAAATCAGCTACTGCTCAATCCAGCCGCACTTTGCGGACGGGCAGCGGCCGGAAGTTGCTGGATTGTCTTGAAACGCTCAAGTCGTTTGCCTCGTATGGAACGGTGTTTGTGACGTTGGTCGGCACCTACGACATGACCAACGCTCGAACTGAACGGACAGTTGGGCAGAAGGACGGCACTCTTCAATTTCGCGCGCTACGAACGGGAGGCCGGGTTCCGCCGCTTCCTTGTCGCGCTGAAAGAGGTTTTCAGGATCGGCTCCCGCTCCTTACCCCGCCTGACCTTCTGTCACGCGCGGACTACATGTTTGAAACATCGCTGGGGTTGATCGGCGTTCTGAAGAATCACCTCGAACGCTCACTGGCTTTGGCCCCTGCCGCCGGCAAGGACACGATCAATGCCGATCACCTTGAGGCATCCGCCTTAGCCCCAAGGGCGCGACTGGAGATCGCACGTGAGATCGAGCGTGGGGAGGCGTTCTTCAACGAGACCGCAGATGCAGAGGCGACAACGCGCAAGATCCTCGGTCTCGAATCGACCGCGGATCCGCCGCCGCCTGCCATGCCTACCAGACCGAAACGCAGGGTCGGCGAAAGAAACCCCCATCGCCACCCGGTGGGCGTAGAAATGGAGGTCGCATGAGCACTCTACTCGAAATCGACGATGCATCGGAACTTGCAGAAATCTCCGCCGTTCCTCCGCGTAGTCGCCTCTACTGTCTCGAACCGGTGGGCGTGGGCACTGGCATGGTGGAGTCTCTGACTAGCTATATTGCTCGGCTGGCAGCGGCGCATAGTCTGAAGCTGTCGACATTTGTGATCAAGATTCTGGCTCCGATGAGTACTCGCAAGGGGGCGGCCGGAATCAGTGGCAGGCATGACTTGCTCCCCCACCTCGGGGTGAGGAGAGGATCGGGCGCGCCAGACTCAAAATTCTCCCGATGACCCTTTCAGAGGGATTCACTCCGTTTCGGCAAATATACATGAAACACCCATGGATATTGGGCGAAGTCGCTGATCGCCCCGAAACCACGCCCCAATCAGGCTCCCGCGCAATAGGTCGATTGCGACACTGAAAGTGTCGCAAAAAGTGTAGCAACAGCAGCAGTTGCATTCTCAAGGAAATTCTACCCCGGAAAGCTGGGCTTCTGGAATTTGCCGCCAATTCACGCGGGTGCTGCATCGCCATCCAGACCGACGGGTATCCCGAATAGACCTAGACAAGCGGAGACCTATTAGGTATACGATACGACTGTGAAACCCCATGGACGAGAGGTGGCTGTTCCTTCCCTGAAGCCGGCAGCTCCTTCCTTCGCTGCCCGGCCATGGCCGGCTCTTGGAGCCTGTACCGCGCAGCTTCCAGAACCCAATTTCATTTTCAAGTCATGTGAATCAACCACCCATAGGAAGGTGACCGTATGAACTCGTCACTGCCTGGCTGTTGTTCGCGGACGCTTGCAACTGATTATGAAAGCGCACACCAGTTCGATGGCTCTTCTGTTGGCGATACTCATCGCCGGTTCCAACCGGGCCGCCCAAGGTGCGGCCGATTCCTTCGTCAATTTCGAGACGCCACCCGTCCACCCCATCGCGCTCAGTCCCGACGGCGGCCAGCTTGCGGTCTGTAATCTCGCCGATGGCCGGCTGGAGCTCTTCGATGTGAGCTCGGGCACGGCGGTATCGGTCGGGAGTGTGCCGGTAGGGCTGGATCCGGTCTCGGTCCGCTATCGCACGGCGAGTGAAGCGTGGGTCGTCAATCACATCTCCGATTCCATTAGCGTCGTGGACGTCGAGGCCCGCCGAGTCGTGGCGACCATCCAAACCCTCGACACCCCGGCCGATGTGATCTTCGCCGGCTCGACGGCGCGGGCGTTTGTGTCGTGCGCGACGCCGAACACGGTGCAAGTGTTCGATCCGGTCACGCGCCAGCTCGTGACGAACCTGGTCATTCAAGCCGAGCGGCCCAAAGCGCTCGCCGCCAGTCCCGACGGCCGCAAGGTGTACGCCGCAATCTTCGAGTCGGGCAATGGCACCACGGTCCTGGGCCCCAAGCTCTCCGGCTCCCCTATCAAGGTCCCTTTCCCCGGCACCAACTCCTCCGGCCCCGTCTACTCTCAGAATGTCGTGAGCCATCCGAGCGGCCCTTACCGCGGTCAAAATCCGCCACCGAACAAGGGGACGAACTTCAGCCCGGCGATCAAGCCGCAGTCCAATGCTCCGCTGCCAACGACCAGCGTTGTCGTTCGCAAGAATTCCGTGGGCCGCTGGATGGACGAAAATTCCGGGGACTGGACTGCATTCGTCTCGGGCACCAACGCACCGCTGACCGACCGCGTGCAGGGCTGGGACCTTGCCGACCGCGACGTGGCCGTCATCGATACCGAGGATTTCTCGGTCACCTACGCCACGGGCTTGATGAACTTGTGCATGGGCATCGCGGTGAATCCGGCCTCCGGGGAGATTACCGTCGTGGGCACCGATGCCATCAACGAAGTGCGTTTCGAGCCCAATCTCAATGGCATCTTTATCCGATCCAAAATCGGGCTGGTCGATCCGCTCACGCTCGACAAAACGGTGAAGGATTTGAACCCGCACCTGGACTACGTCAGCCGCACGCTGCCGCCGTCCGAGGTCGACAAATCGATCGGCGAGCCCCGCGGCATCGTGTGGAATTCCAGCGGCACGCGCGGATACGTCACCGGCATGGGCTCGCGCAACCTGGTCGTCATCGATGCGTCCGGCGAGCGCGCACGCCTGCTGCCCATCGAACTGAAGGAGGGTCCGTTGGGCCTCGCACTGGACGAAGGCCGCGGCCGGCTTTACGTCCTGAACCGTTTCACTTCCAGCCTCTCCATTGTCGACACGGAGTCGGAAACGTTGGTGGCCGACGTGCCGCTGTTCGACCCGACGCCTCGCACCGTCAAAGCCGGCCGGCGCCATCTCTACGACTCGCGCCGCACCTCGGGCTTGGGCCAGGCTTCGTGCGCGTCCTGCCATCCGGATGCGCGCATGGACCGGCTGGCTTGGGATCTCGGCGATCCTTCCGGAGAAGTGGTGCAAACGACCATCAACTTTTCGGGTTCCCTGGTTCCCGTCACGTACCATCCGATGAAAGGCGTCATGATGACTCAGACGCTGCAGGACATCATAGGACACGAGCCGTTTCATTGGCGCGGGGACCGGTCCCATATCGGGGAGTTCAACCAGACATTCACGAATCTCCTGGCGGCGCCGACGGCGCTTGCGGCCGATGAACTGCGCGAGCTGGGAGATTTCCTGGCCACCGTCCGACTCCCGCCCAATCCGTTTCGCACTCTGGAGAACGGCCTTTCCACCAACGTGCCTTTGCCCGGCCACCGGTCCTTGGCCGGCACGCCACTTCCCAACGGCAACGCCGCAGCGGGTTACCTGAGCTTTCGCAACAACAGCTCCTGCATTTCCTGCCACACACTGCCCACGGGGCTGGGCATCGATTTCACCAATAACGCCGCCGGTTCGACCGTCCCGTTCATTGGCACGAATGGCGAGAACCACGTGGCGCTGGTCCAGCGGCTGGAAGGCGGGCTGCCTGCGAAGACAGCTCAGTTCCGCAACATGCTTGACAAGGTCGGCATGGATGGCGCCAGCACCCAGTCGCGGGCGGGCTTCGGCTTTGGGCATGACGGCGGTTCCGATACACTGGTGCGATTCGTGATCGCTGAGGGAGGATCTACGAACCGAACCGACCAATTCCTGGCAAACTTAGTGGCTTTCCTGCTCTCAGTACCCGGCTCGGACCTGCCGCCGGCCACCAATTCCGGGCCGCTCCGCCCGGGGCCGGCAAGCCAGGACGTGCCCGCGGGCGTCGGCCGGCAAATCACACTCAACTCGCCGGTGCGCGGGCCGCTGCTGGACGCGATGCTGAAGCTGGCGGATTCACCGACCAGCCGCGTGGACCTCATCGCGAAAGGCTCGCAAGGGGGCTCGGCGCGGGGCTGGTTCTACGACCGGAGCGCGGGTGTCTTTCAATCGGATCGCCGGAACGAGACGCTCTCGGCCGAGGGCCTGATTGACCTAGCGGGCGTCGGCAGCGAAACCACGTTCACTCTCGTCGCCCGTGGCACCGGCCAGCGCCTTGGCATCGACCGCGACAGCGACGGCATGTATGACGGCGATGAGCTTGATACGGGCACGAACCCGGCCGACCCACAGAGCAATTTGCGGATTGAATCCATCATACCCGGCGGCCCCTCACACGGCGAATTGCTCCTGAGTTTTACCGCCGTTTCGAATCACACCTACACCGTGCAGTTCCGCGATCGCTTTGACAGCGGTCCGTGGTCCCGCTGGGTTGACGTTGTCGCGTATCCCTCGAATCGGTTCGTGACGCTCACGAATTCGTTGCCGGCTGACGCAGAGTCGCGAGCTTATAGGCTGGTGACACCGCAGGCGCCTTGACTGCCAGACGGGGTAGGGACTGCGCGCTGCGATGGCCTCGCCCGCGCAGAGCGGGCGGCACTGTGACTCGCAGTCGCTGCGCCAGCGGCGACGTGCATCGTCGAGAGGTCGTGTACTGCCAAAAAACTCAGCCGAGGACTCCTGGAGGATTGAGCCGCATGGAGTTTTAAAAAAAATCTTCCGTGGCGTGACAACTCAACTCCAACTCTTCCTCATCGCCGTTGCCGGCTGGATGAACCGCCATCAGCAGGCCGTCATCGAATACCTCCAGGAAGAGAATCGCGTTCTTTTGGAACAACTCGGCGGCAAACCCAGGCGCTTCACCGATACTCAACGAATCCGGCTTGCCCGCAAAGCCAAGCTTGTCGGCCGGCGCGAAAGTGACGTTCTCCAGCCTCTCGGTCACACATCAGTAATTTCGATTGGAGCGGCGGCGCACACATCCTCAAAGCAATAACGCCATGAACAGAATCACCCGTAATGCCCTCGCCGTCCTCGCCATGTGCCTGATCGGCGCTTCCACCGCCAACCTCCACGCTGCGAGCTTCAGCGATGACAATTGGAGCAACATCGGGAACATCCTCAACGAGGGCCCCCTTCCTCTCGTGGGAGGCCGGGTTCTTGCTGCGGTAGTGGACGGTTCTGGCAACCTCTACGTCGGTGGCGACTTCACGATTGCGGGCGGTGTGTTCGCCACCAATATCGCCAAATGGAACGGGAGCACTTGGAGCGCTCTCGGCTCGGGGGTCGGCGGCGAGGTGTGGGCGCTGGCGGTGTCGGGCCGGGACCTCTATGTCGGAGGCTGGTTCACAACCGCAGGCGGGACCCCGGCCAATTACATTGCGAGATGGAACGGAACCAACTGGAGCGCACTCGGCTCGGGGGTGGACCGGATTGTGTCGGAGCTGGCAGTGTCCGGCAGCGATGTGTATGCCGGGGGCTATTTCACGACTGCGGGCGGGGTGTCGGCCAACCATATTGCAAAATGGAACGGGAGCAGTTGGGGCGCGCTGGGATCAGGGCTTGAAGGGAATGTGTTTATGTATGCACTGGCCGCGTCCGGCAGCAATCTCTACGCGGGCGGAACTTTCACGACGGCGGGCGGGGCGCCAGCCAACAACATTGCCCGGTGGAACGGCGGCAGTTGGAGCGCGCTCGGTTCAGGGATCGACGGCTATGTGTATGCGCTGGCAGTCTCGGGCAGCGAGCTGTATGCGGGGGGGTGGTTCTGGGCGGCGGGCGGGAACCCGACCACCAACATTGCCCGGTGGAACGGCACCAGTTGGAGCGGGCTGGCCTCGGGGATTACCGCTCCAGACGACGAACAATACAATGGGGGGGCGGTCGGCACGCTTGCCGCGTCGGGCACCGACCTGTATGCTGGCGGCCATTTCACGAGTGCGGGCGGGCTTTCAGCCAACAGCATCGCCAAATGGGACGGGAGCAGTTGGAGCCCGCTCGGCTCGGGGATGGACTACTACGGCTCCGTGTTTGCGCTGGCGGTGTCGGGCGTCGACTTGTATGCAGGGGGCGATTTCACGACGGCAGGCGGGAAGGTGTCCGTATACATCGCTCGTGCCTACCTTCTGTCTCTTCCCACGCTTTCGGTGCTTCGCTCCAGCGCGAACGCAACAATTTCCTGGCCCTCGACGAACACGTCCGACTTCGCATTGGAACGAGCCAGCGCTCTAGCCACGCCGATGAACTGGCTTCCAAACAGCGCCACCATCACTGACGACGGCACGAACAAGTCGGTGACCCTTCGGGCCACGAACCCCGCGCAGTTTTTCCGCCTGCGAAGGCCGTAATGCGAACTCCCGTGAATGGTCGCCCGGAGCGCGGCGGTGTCTTCCTCGACCAGCCGCAGCGGGTTCGCAATTTTGAGTGCTGCGGCTGGTGGTGCTTGCGCACGGCCACCAGCATACAGCCGCGCTCCTTGTGGGTGGCAGAAAACCCGTCACGTTGGGAAATGATTGAATGGCGGTGATTTGCGATCAAGCTGAGAGGGCCATGCTGGCCATTCTCTGGATCGTTCTGATCTATCCGTTTTCGTTCTTCCGACCTCGACAGGATCTCGCCCTGGAAGTTCTGGCGCTGCGCCATCAACTCATGGTGCTCAAACGGCAGACGGGCAGGCCCAAGCTCCGCCCGTCTGACCGGTATCTCTGGCTGCTGCTCATGAGAGGTTGGCCCAATTGGAGAAACCCCTTGATCATCTTCCGGCCCGAAACCCTCATCGGCTGGCAACGAGCGGGATTCAAGACGTTCTAGCGATGGAAGGCCCGACGCCGTCGCGGGCGTCCTGGAAAGGACGCGGGACTGATTCAACTCATCCGCAGGATGTGGGCCCTCAACCCGACTTGGGGCAGCCCGCGGATCCGAGACGAACTGGCCAAACTGGGATTGAATGCTTCGACGGCAACCATCCGCAAGTATAGTCCCAAGTCCAGGGGAAAGCCTTCCCAAACCTGGCGAACGTTCCTCCAAAACCATGCAAACGGCATTGCGGCGATCGATTTCTTTGTCGTTCCCACGGTGACCTTTCGCCTGCTCTACGTGTTGGTCGTCATGAGCCATGAACGGCGCAAGGTTATTCATTTCAACCTCACCGATTCACCCACGGCCGCCTGGACCGCACAACAAATGGTCAACGCGTTCCCCTACGACACGGCGCCCAAGTACCTGTTGCGGGACCGAGATTCGATCTACGGATCGGTCTTCGTGCAGCGGGTCCAAGGTATGGGCATCGAGCAAAAGCCAATCGCACCGGGATCTCCCTGGCAAAACCCTTACGCCGAGCGCCTCGTAGGTTCAATTCGGCGAGAATGCCTGGATCGAGTGATCGTATTCCATGAACATCAGCTGAGGCAGCTTCTTGAATCCTACTTCGAATATTACCATCAAGTCCGGCCGCACCGATCGCTCTGCCACGACAGTCCAATCCCGCGGCCGGTGCAATCATCGGAGCAGGGGAAGGTGATCGAACTGCCACAGGTCGGCGGCTTGCATCATCGCTACCTGCGCCAGGCGGCCTGAGACCACCGCAACAGCTGGCCCAAGAATTGGCCGCAATGAGCGAAGAGCCCTGCCTCGCTCCGTCTGAATCCTCGTCGACCATGGTTTTTTTGGCGAATCGCAATGCTTGATGGGCATTTCGTTCAGCTCCTACAGGACCGCGCACGGTCGGACGACTGCTTTTTTCAGTTGCGACGGAATTTCTGCCACCGACAGGCCTGCGGAGGGCAAAACCGGCAAACGCAGGTCAGCGGAAATGGGTGCGGAAGGCATATCCTGTCGAAATCAGACAAGATATGGCTGAACCGACACCCACACATGGCTGACACGATTGGAATGGGGTGGCCAACGGGACTCGAACCCGCAACATCCAGAACCACAATCTGGGGCTCTACCATTGAGCTATAGCCACCACTCGCGGGGCGGCCAAACTAAATTTCCGGCATCGACCCGTCAAGCCTGCTCTCTTTCCGTTGCGGGTTGAGGGCTCGAAGCGCGCAGCCGCACCTCGTCTTGAGGCCGCCCCCGAGAAGCCTCGAGGCCAGGTTCCATTCGTGGCAATTCGTGAAATCAGTGTCTCTCGGGCGCTGCTCGAAATGCCGCGCGGCCCGATTCCGCCGGTGCGAATTCGTGCCATCAGTGTCTCTCGAGCGCAGCCCGGAAAACCGCATTGGCCGGTTCTGGCGCGCTCTGAAATAAAAACGGGTTAGGGCTTGAAGTGAAAAAATGGATTCGCTAGGGTGGTTTTTGCAAGCAACAACGTGAACCAAACAGGCGGCGGTGAATCGGCCGGGCGTGGTTTTCCGAGCGATTCAAGCCGCCACGACCACGGGAAGGGAAGAATGGCTACGGTGGATTTCGCAGTTGGCATCGGTGGCGAGAACGGTCAGGGCATCGCTTCCACCGGAGATATCCTGGCGCGCATTTTCGCGCGACGCGGCCTGCATCTCAACGCCTACAACGCCTACCAGTCCATCATCCGGGGTGGACACACTTTTCTCACCATCCGGGCCAGCGACGGTCCGGTGCGCAACCTGGGCGACAAGATCGACGTGTTCATCCCGCTGAACCAGGACACGATGAATCGCCATCTCCGCTTGCTCATGGCCGGGGCCTGCGCTCTTTACGACAACGAGAAGGTCAAACCCGGCGAGGCGGCCCCCGGCGTGCAACTATGTCCCATGCCGATGAAGGATTTGATCCGAGGCAACAAGCTCGCCGCCAATACCGCCGCGCTCGGCGCCACCTTGCAACTGCTCGGCATCGAGTCCGAGCCGCTCGAAGCGGTCGTCACGCGGCAGTTCAAGAAGAAAGGCGATGCGGTCGTGGCGGAAAACATCGCCATCGCGCGGGCCGGCTACGATTATGCGGCGAACCATTTCGCCGCCTTTCCATGGAAAGCGCCGAAACTGGCGAAACCCCTGGGGGTGGTGACGGGTAATCAAGCCACGGCCATGGGCGGGGTGGCGGCCGGGGTGAAGTTTTACGCGGCTTATCCCATGAGCCCTTCCACCGGCGTGCTGATGTGGATGGCGGCCCACGCGCGACAGCTGGGTATCATGGTCCGCCAGGTCGAAGACGAGATCGGCGTGATGAACATGGTGATTGGCGCGGCGCATGCCGGTTGCCGCGCGATGTGCGCGACCAGCGGCGGCGGCTTCGCGCTCATGACCGAAGCGGTGGGCATGGCCGGCATGCTCGAGACGCCCGTGGTCTGCGTCGATGTGCAACGCGGCGGACCGGCCACGGGGATCCCGACGAAAACCGAGCAGGGCGATCTTTGGCAGGCGCTCGGGGCCGGCCAGGGTGATTATCCGCGCCTGATCGTCGCGCCGTCGAGCCAGCTCGATCTCTTCCAGACCATCCCGGAGCTGTTCAACCTGGTGGAGAAGTACCAATGCCCCGGATTGGTGCTGGCCGACCTGCTCATCTCCGAGGGCACCTCGAGCATCGACCCGGATGACCTCGACTTCAACGTGCCGATCGAGCGAGGCGAGTTGATCCTGCCCAATGGCAATGGCGAAACGGTCAACCCGGGCAGCGGCTACCACGACAACGCTTACTGGCGATACAAGAACACCCAGAGCGGGATCAGCCCGCGCGCGGTTCCCGGTGTGCCCGGCCATATCTTCGTGGCCGCCTCGGACGAGCATGACGAGGATGGCACGCTGATCAGCGACGAATTCACCAACCCGCACAAACGCCGGAGCATGGTGGAAAAACGGGCGCGGAAAATGGAGACCGTGATCCAGGACGTCGCGCCGCCCAAACTGGTTGGCCCCGAGAACGCCGCCGTCACGCTGGTCGGGTGGGGATCGACCCAGGGTGTGATTCGGGAAGCGGTCGAAAAGCTGGCGGCCGAAGAGGGCATCGTGGCCAATCAACTGCACGTGAAGTGGATTGTCCCGTTCCACGCGGCCGACATCAGTCGCGTCCTGTCCCGCAGCCAGAAAGTCATCATCGTGGAGAACAATCAAAGCGGCCAATTTGCCCGTTACCTGCGTTCGGAAACCGGTTTTGAAGCGTCTGGGCATATCCGGAAGTACGATGGCGAACCGTTCATGCCCCATCACATTGTCGAAGCGGTCAAAGTCCAACTGGCCGGCAAGAGCCGGCTCTGCGTCCCTGTCCATGAGGTCCTAGCCTGAAAAGAGTTTAATATGAGTGCTACCATCGATACCGCACCTGC
>WNGB01005528.1_pt1 | contig 19102 bp, 14 predicted proteins | sample 5400681 | NCBI WGS metagenome assembly WNGB01 (sample SAMN13153367, study PRJNA577476) | soil metagenome | isolation source: 115 cm soil or saprolite under grassland replicate 2 | place: USA:California | collected 2016-06-15
ATTTCCCGGGAGCAATCCCCTGAAGGCCCGTGGGAGATGACCACGTTGATAGGCTGGGTGTGGAAGCGCTGCAAGGCGTGAAGCTGACCAGTACTAATCGGCCGAGCGGCTTGACCATAAAATATTTAAGACGCGAATCATTACTCTTAGGTCCGACTCTCTTTCAGTTGAAAAGTCGTCAGTTATCAGGGATCAGTTTTCAGTTTCGAGCGCCGAATGCCCGAAGCGAAAACGGAAAACTGAAAACTGAAAACTGACAACTGATAACTCAAGTCGGTTTTCCCGGTGATTCTAGCGAAGGGGCCACACCCGTTCCCATTCCGAACACGGCAGTTAAGCCCTTCAGCCCCGATGGTACTTCGAGGTAGACCTCGTGGGAGAGTAGGACGTCGCCGGGGAATTATTTGCGAGCCCAGGACCCGTTCCTGGGCCCGGTTCGGGTCTCCGGTCTCGAGACCCCGGCGCAGCCAGCCCGCGCGCTCCCGCGCTGAGCCGTGCGTGAAGGATTCCGGCGCCACGTAGCCTTTCGACATCCGCTGGAGACGGTCGTCTCCGATTGCGGCCGCGGCGCGCAGACCCTCTTCGAAGTCGCCCGGTTCGATCATGTGCCGGTCCCGGTTGGCGTGGAAGCCCCAGACGCCGGCGTAGCAGTCCGCCTGGAGTTCGATCCGGACAGAGGCCGCATTTCCTCCGCGCGCGGCGAACTGACCGAGCTGGTTCTGCACGTGGTGGCCGATCTCATGCGCGATAACGTAGGCGTCGGCGAAGTCGCCGGAGGCTCCAAAGCGGCTCGAGAGATCCTGGAAGAAGGAGAGGTCGAGGTAGACCTTCCGATCCTCCTCGCAGTAGAAGGGCCCGACCGCCGCCGAGGCCAGGCCGCAGGCCGAACGCGCCGCGCCGCTGAAGAGCACGAGCTTGGGTCTCTCGTAGGTGCGCCCGCTGCGGGCGAAGAGGTCCGACCAGACATCCTCGGTGGAAGCGAGTACGACCGAGGCAAACTTGCCGAGCGTGTCGGCCGGCGCCGGGACCGACGAGTTGGCCGGCCCCGACGGAGCGGCGGGCGCGCTCGCGGGCGTGCTCGGAGACTCCTGCTGGACCATGTTGAGCAGCCGCAAGGGATTGATCCCGGTCAGCCAGGAAACGACCAGAAGGAGAAGGAGACCCCCGCAGCCCAGGGAGGCCCCCCGGCCGCCGATGGGGAACCCCCGCCGGTCTTCGACGTTCTCGCTCTCGCGGCCTTCTTCCCACTGCATGTCCAGCGCCGTCCTGCACGTTTCCCGCCATCCTGGGCGCCATCGCGGTTCCTTCTGGCGGAGGAATTCTTGCTAATGGCGATCGGCCTCCTCCGAGGAGGGCTTCAGTAGATGCGGACTGTTCCTCGGGCGATCCGCGGCGCTGACACGGTCTCGATGAGTCGTCTCGAGCCCCGGTTGTGGAAGGAGCCTCGGACCAGGATCTCGCGCGGCGAGGCGAACTGGCCGTAGTACGCTCGGTTCGACTCCTCGTCCGGCCGGATCACCGCGCCCTCGAGGCTCAGGCCTCCGTAGAACCCCTTCGAGCGGCTGTAATAGACGAAGTCGGTGTCCGGCTTGGGCGCGCGCCCGGCCCCGATGCCGACCGGCCCGGCGGCGATGCTTGCGTCCATGCCCGCCTTCACCGAGGGGGAGAGCAGAGCATTCAGCCCTCGGGGCGTCATGACGAAGACGACGATCTCGGACACGTCCACTCCGACCTGCAGGCCGAAGCTCGCCGTGCCGAGCCTGCAAAAGGACGGATCGCTCCAGGACCCCGCCCTCTTCGCGATCACGACTCCGCGACCTCCCGAACCTCCCATGATCAATCCGGCGCGGACGGCTCGCGGAATGATCAAGACCGCGCGGGCCCCTCTCTCGTGCTCCCGGAATCCCGTCATGTCCAGGTCATCCCGGAGATGAACAAACGTCGTCTGAGCGGCGTCCACGAGGGCCTGCTCTTCGGAGGAGGCTCTTCTCGAGGCCGCACGGGCGTTCGTCGAAAGGGCAGCCAGGACGAGCGCCGCTCCCGCAACCCACTTGAGCTTTGGCGATGACATGTCGCCTCCTTTCTGAGTGTTTGGTCGTGCAAACCGGGAGCCAGCCCGGGCAGCCACATATCTCCCGTGGAATCAATGAATTCCGGACCGCCAACGTCAGGAGCCGGCACCCGGGGGCCTCGACCGAGCGGGATCGGGGGTCGCCTCGGGCCGGGTGATCCGGTGGGAACCGGCGGGAGGCGGAAGGCGGGAGGGGACGAGTTAAGCTCCGGTGCGTGAACGAGGCGACGCCGCCCCGGCGCGCCGGCCGGAGAGCGCGAACCGTAGCCCTGATCTTCGTGGCGTCCGCCGCGTTTCTCGCGTATGCGTGGCTTCTGTTCTGGCATGCCTCGTTTTCCGTCGGGGGTTCCAACAGCTCCGGATACGCCAATGCGGCTCGCCTGATCCTGGCCGGCCGCGTCGTCGAGCCGGTCGAGGCCTTGAAGCACCTTGAGTTGCCCCCCGACTTCGTGCGTCTTTTCATCCCGCTGGCGTTCGAGCCGGGGCCGCGGCCGGGCACGATGGTGTCTTTCTATCCGCCCGGCCTGCCTCTGCACATCGCGTTTGCCGGCCTGGTTGCCGGCTGGAACTACGGACCCTTCGTTGTGGGCCCGCTCGCGGCTCTGGTCAGCGTCTTCCTGACTTATCTCGTGGGGCGCGAACTCGGCCTCTCGCGCCTCTTCTCGACCGCGGGAGCAGCGGTCCTCGCGCTGTGCCCTGTCTTCCTGTCCATGGCCGAGCAGCCAATGAGCGACATCGTCGCCACGATGTGGTCGCTCGCGGCCATCCTGTTCGCGCTCCGTTCGCGCCGGCGCGAAGTATGGGCGGCCGCGGCCGGCGCCGCTTTCGGATTTGCGGTGCTCGTTCGCCCGACGGACGCCCTTCTGCTCATTCCCCTTGTATTCGCAATTCGCCTCCGGCTGCGGACGCTTCTCTGGTTCCTCCTCGGGTGCGCGCCGTTTGCCGCCGCTTACGTCGCCTGGAGTCAGCTGGCCTTCGGCAATCCGTTGCGGACGGGATACTCGGGTCCGGGCGGGGGATTCTTCCCGTCGAGTTTTCCCGAACGGTTCCGGCATTACGGCGTCTGGCTCGGGAAGCTGGTGAGCCCCCTTCTCCTCGCGGGTTGGGCCCTGCTGGCGATGGATCGCCGCGTGAACGCCCGGGATCGCTTTCTGCTTCTCTTCTGGTTCGGCAGTTTCTTCCTCTTCTCCTGTTTCCGGGAGACGTCCAAGGCCTGGTCGGACACGAGATACCTGCTGCCCGCCATCCCGGCGCTGATCCTCGCGAGCCTGCTCGTCGCGCGAGACGGCCTTTCTCCGCAGCGCGGTGGCCGGAGGGTGCTGCTGCGACGCTCGCTCGCGGCCCTCGCACTGGCGATCGTCCTCGCTTTCGAGTATTCCTGGATCCGGGACCTCAAGGTGTTGAGGTTCGGCGAGCGGGAGAGAGTCTACCCGGACGCGAGCCGCTGGGCGGAGTCGAAAGTCCCCCCCCGCTCGCTCGTGGTCTCGATGCAGATGAGTGGAGCCCTCAGGTACTACACCAACCTGACGCCCGTGCGCTGGGACTGGATTCAACCCGGGCAGATTCCCCTGTTGCGGGAGCGTGCGCGGGCGGAGGGTTATCAATGGTTCGCGCTGCTCTTCCCGTTCGAAAACGAAGACTTTCAAAAGCGTCTGCCCTGGGGATGGACGCAGATGGGAGCTCTCCGCGAAGTCACCCTGTGGCGGCTCGATTCGAATCCGTAGTGTCCTGGCCCAGAAATAGCGAAGCAAAGCCTCGGGAGAACACTCCCACCCTGTCATCCCGAGGAGCCCCTCCGCCCTTTATGTCATTCCGTGCGGAGCGAGCTGCCTTCGTCATTGTGACCGAGGCGCCATTCGAAGTCGGGACAGGCTCCGCGACGAGGGATCTGCCCCCGGAATATCGAAGGTCACGAGAGCAGATCCTTCGCTGCGCTCAGGATGACAGAGATGGGAGGAGCAGGATGACAGAGATGGGAGGAGCAGGATGACAGAGATGGGAGGAGCAGGATGACAGAGATGGGAGGAGCGAAGGGATGACAGGTTGGACTCCGCGAGCTCACGACTCGGGACACGATCGGTCGGGACAGCCTACTTCGGGTGCGTGGGAAGCCGCAACGTGTTCGGTGCGGGTACCACACCGCGTAGCCGGTAGAGCGCCGTCCGCCTCTCGCCGCAACTCGCGCAGGTGCCGACCGGCTCGCCGCCGCGGAGACCTTCACGGATGCGGGCGAGGGGTGCGCCTCGCGCGATCGACTCGAGGCCGTCGGCCGGATAAATGCCGATCGGGTCCCCCTCCCAATAGATGCACTGCGCGACGGCGCCGTTGGGCCGGATGACGTAGTAACGACCCGGGTAGGCGCAGCCGTAGAGCCGCTGGGCAAACGCGTGGCGGCGTTTCTCCCAGCGGTCGATTCCGGAGGAGAGGTACCAGAGCCGCCGCTGGATGCGAGCGAGCAAGGCCCTGGGCCGGTCGGCCTGCTTCTCGAACTCCGGATACGAAGAGAGTCGCAGGCCCCGCCGCACGGCATCTCTGGCGGCGCCCGCCAGCTCCGCGTTCAATTCGAGCGGGTCCTCGCCGGAGAGAAGCTCCCCGGTCACGTCGACGCCGACCGTCGGCGAGACGTAGCGCACATCGAGCTCCTCCGCTCCCCACTGCCGGGCAAAGGCCGGCAGGTCGGCGAGTTCTTTGCGGTTCGACTTCATCCAGGTGAAGATGATGCGCAGGCGTGGATACTTTCGCCGCGACTCGCGTTTGGCGTCGCGCAGGAGCCCCAGACGCGAAAGGAGCCGCTCCCACTTTGCGGGCACACGGATCTTCTCGTAGGTCTCTTTTCGCGTTCCGTCGATCGAGGCCGCGACTGTCCTGACGCCCGCGTCGAGAATCGCCCGGGCGCTCGTCTGGGTCAAAGCAAGCAGGTTGGTCGGGAACCAGAGGTCCGGCACTCCGTAACGGCCCGCGATGGAGAGTATGTCCAGAAAATTCGGGTGGATCATCGGCTCCGCCGCGCAACCCAGGGCCACGCGCCAGGCTCGAGGGAACATCTCTCCAGCAATCTTTTCGAAGAGGGGTACAGGCATGTTTCCGTCGCTGGGCTCCTCGCCGAAGGGGGGAAAGTTCAGCCTGTCGGTGCCGGCGAAGTAACACATCACGCACTTCAGATTGCAGCGAGACGTGACGTCGAGGATGACGTTCAGCGGCCGTGACACTTCGCGATTATCTCAGAGTCCTTGGACGGTCTTCTCCCGAGACTTACGTTAACGCCGTTGCGAAGAACTCCGAGAGCGCGGCGGCGACGGCCCCGGGCCTCTCCATCGGCGTCAAGTGACCCGCGGCCGGAATGGAGAGGAAGCGCGCACCCGGGATCGCCGCGGCCATGGCCTGACACTCGGCGGGCGGCGATATGGCATCGTGCTCGCCGGCGAGAACGATGGTCGGGATGGCAATCCGCGCAAGAAAGTCCGTCGAATCCGGGCGGTCCCGCATGGCCGCGAGATCGGACTCGAGCGTCTCCGGCTTCTGCCGCAGGATGATCCGCCTGAGTCTCTCGACCAGGCTCGCGTTTTGCGCGGAGCCCGGCGCGAGCAGCCTTGCGATCATTCCCTCCGCGATCGCGGCCGCCCCGCCGGATCGCACCGAGGCAATCGCCTCTTCCCGTCCCGCCTTGCCGACCTCGTCATCCGCCCCGGCGCGTGTATCCACGAGAGCCAGGGCGCGCACGCTCGCCGGATCCCTTTTCATGAACGCCATGGAAACATAACCTCCCATCGAAAACCCGGCCAGCCCGGCCGGCGGCGGGAGCTGACTGAGGATGGCTTCGATGAAGTCCGCGTATCCGCCAATCCTTCCGTCGGGCGTCGTCGGATTCTCACCCCGCCCCGGCAGGTCGGGCTTGAGCACACGATAATGGGCCGATAGCGCCCGCGCGACCCCGGACCACATCGCCCCGTCGAGCGGATACCCGTGAACCAGGACGATGGCCGGTCCCCGGCCGAACTCTCGCACCTGAACCGGCTGTCCGTTCCAGTCGAGGCGCATTCCTCTCCTCCGCCGCCCATGATACGGCGAAGCATCCTGGCCTGCGAGCGAGCTCACCGAGGGTATAGTCTTCCGAAGGACCTGTCGCCGACTCTTGCCCGGGACCCCGGAATGCTACAGGATTGGCGGGTGACGAGACTGTGTCCACGCCGGGGCGGGGCCCGGCTTTCCTGAGGGAGCTGTATGGTGCGTCTGGCCCTGATCGAAAACGAGAGTGAATTGAGAGCCTCCTTGACTGGCACGCTCTCGCGCGCCGGTTATTCGCCTGAAGTCTTCGAGAGCGCCGAGGACTTCCTGGGATCGGAGTCCGCCTCGACGTTCGAGCTGATCGTGACCGAGTTTCCGATGGAGGGGAGCGAAGGAGCGGACGTCCTGAAGGCCTGCCGGGTCGCGCCGGATCCGCCGGCCGTGCTCCTGGTGCTCACGTCCACGTCCGCCGGCGCCGCGCTCGAGACGGCGCGCCTGGAAACAGTCGACTGCGTGACCAAGCCGGTGGATCCGAGAGAGCTGGCACACCGTATCGGCAACGTGTTGGAGTTGAGGCGCGTCAAGCGCGAGTGCCGGGCTCTGACGGGGGAGGTGCGGCGCCGCCACGGGCTCGCTCCGCCGATCGGCGACAGCGTGATCATGCAGGACTTCCTGGCGCGCGCGCGCAAGGCCGCAGCGTCTTCTTCGACGGTACTCATCCTGGGCGAGACCGGCATCGGAAAGGACGTCATCGCGCGGTACATCCAGTCCGCCGGGCCTCGGGCGGACAAGATCTACCTGACGATGAACTGCGCAGGCATTCCCGAGAGCCAGTTCGAGAGCGAGTTGTTCGGTCACGCTCGCGGAGCGTTTCCGGGCGCCCACAACTCGAAGGCCGGCCTCTTCGAGGAGGCCAGCGGCGGCACGCTCTTCCTGGACGAGATCGGCTCCATGGCTTTGCCGGCCCAGACGAATCTCCTCAAGGTCCTCGACGAGGGCGCCGTCCGCCGGCTGGGGGAGAAGCGGTTCACCAAAGTCGATGTGCGCTTGATCGTGGCGACCAACCGTGACCTGGACAGCCTGATCACTTCGGGTGAGTTTCGTGAGGACCTGTACTACCGACTGTCGGTTGTGACTCTGGTCGTGCCTCCGCTGCGCAAGCGGCCCGAGGACATCGAGCCGCTGGCACGGCTGTTCCTCGCGGAGTCCGTGCGCCGTCACCGCAAGATCCGCGTCTTCGCTCCCGGGACCCTGGAACTCCTGCGCAGCTACTCCTATCCGGGCAACATCCGCGAGCTGCGATACGCCATAGAGCACGCCGGCATTCTTTCGGAAGACGGCTTCCTGCGTCCGGAAGATTTCCCCTTTGCCCGGGCGCGCACGGCCGGTTCGGGCGCCTCCGCCTCGGGCCGCCGGCTCCGTGCGCGACCGATCGCGCAGGAAATATCACCGGAACGGCTTGCGCAGGTCCTCAAAGAGCAGGGAGGCAACCGGGTGCGCGCCGCGCGCGCTCTTCAGATCAGCCGGGCGACCCTTTACCGCCTGCTCGACCGGCCGGAGTCGAAACCTTCGGGAAGCCCGGGATCGGGACCGTCGCTGCCCGCGGAATGAGCGCCGTGGCACAAGATGAGCACCCGCGCCGCGACCGGGGCGGGGAAGACGACTGTCACAGGAAACCGGCGGCTCGCGCGACCTTCCGGGTCAGCGTCGGGATGGCCGCACGGTCGAGCGCGCGCCGGGTGAACCAGCGGGCATGGGGAAATCGTGAATTGGGAATCGCGAATTGCGAATTGGGGAAGGCCGGGAAGACCTGGATCGAGAGACGGCGGTTGACGACGGTGTGCCGCGCCTTTCCCTGGGCGCGGTGGTCGAGTTCGAGCCCGAGAGGGCGGAGCTTTCCGGCAAGGCGGCGGCGGGCGGCCTCCGGAGACCCTCCCTCGGCACAGGGAAACTCCCAGAGCCCGCCGAGGACGCTGGAGTGCCGCGGCGAGAGCAAGACGCGGCCGTCGAGCCGCACACAGGCTGCCGCGAGGAAAAGCCCAACCGGGCGCGGCTTCTTCGCGCGGCGCGGATAATTCTCGGGAGAGCCCCTGCGGAGGCACGCGCAGTCCTGCGCGAGCGGGCAGACACTGCAGAGCGGGCGTCTGGGAAGGCAGATGAGTTGACCCAGATCCATGAGCGCCGCGGTCAGCCGCTCAGGCGGCCCCGAAGATAGCAGGCTGCGCGCCTGCCGTTCGACCGCGGTGCGGTGCCTCTTCCGGCTCGCCATTCCCCGGATCGCGAACAGCCGCGAGAGAACGCGCGTGACGTTCGCGTCGGCGGCGGGGGAGCGGGAACCGAAGGCGAGGCAAGCCATCGCCGCCGCGGTGTAATCCCCGAACCCGGGAAGCCGGCGCAGAAGGGCGGGATCGCTGGGAATGCAGCCGTCGTGCTGTCGCAAGATCAGTCTTGCCGCGCGATGGAGGTTGCGGGCGCGAGCGTAATAGCCGAGACCCGACCACGCGGCGAGCACGGTGTCCTCCCGGGCACGGGCCAGAGCCGGCAGATCCGGGAACCTCGCGAGGAACCGTTCGAATCTGCCGCGGACCGCGGCGACCGTCGTCTGCTGGAGCATGACTTCTGAGATCCAGATGCGGTACGGATCGCGGGTCCCGCGCCAGGGGAGCCGCCGCTTCTGTTTACGCTCCCAAGTCAGGAGCTTTCTTCGGAGGATGTCGGTTTGCACGCTTTGAAGAGTTCTCAGTTATCAGTCGTCAGTTGTCAGTCTTGGACGCCGGACAACCTCCGAGAACTGAGATCTGAGAACTGAAAACTGAGAACTACGCGACGGCGTCGCGTCCGGCGATCCAGCCGGGCTCGCGCATCAGCTGGGCGATGAACTTCTTTTCGTCCTCGCTGGGGAGAACCTCCGAGGCGTGCCGGGCGTACTCTTGCGGCGTCAACCGCTCTCCGGTCACCGAATACGTCTGGCCCGCGAACTCGCCGATCGCGCGGTGGAACTTCAAATCCGGTGCCTGGAACGGGGGAGTCCCGGCCGGCAGGTGTCTGCTGATGGACTGGAGCAGTTTCTCGACCTCCTGGCGGTACATCTCCCGCGACAGCTCGTTCAAGTGTGCCTTGTCGGGGTTCTCCGGCTGTTTTGCCTCGTCGTAGCGGCCCTTCAGCCCCCAGACATAGAACCATTCGGCCGAAGACGAGGAGTCCTTGCCGAAGAGGTCGTAGGCTGTTGAGAGCCATTTGTTGATGTACTTCTGCATCAAGGCCGGCGGGACTCGTCCCGCCCGCGCGATCCGCTGCAGGCCCATGTGCCCGGTGCCGAGATGGAAGCCTTCTTCCTTCAGCATGGGTCCCATCGAGCGCGCCAGCGGTGCGAATCCGGAGGTCGAGAGCATGTTCAACTGAAACTTGCCGTCCCGATCTACGAACTCGGTGTAGGTGAAGAAGTCCACCCAGTTGTCCACGTCCACGTTGAAGGAGCCCAGCAGACGCGTGTTCTGCCAGGAGCGCCGCTCGAGGAGCTTTCGCGCCTCGACCTTGCCGGTCTCGCCGAAGTGGTTGACCAGCAGGTGGCACATCTGCCAGCCGTGCCGCATCTCCTCGACCATGATTCGCGACACACTTTCCGTGTCGTACTCGGAGGGAGAGGTCTCCAGGAGGTGGCGCTGCTGCTCGACGGAGGCGAACTCGGTGTCCCCCTGGTAGACGATGAGGTTCAACAGCGCGTCGCGGATCGGCTGGTGGGGAATCTGGGTCACGCGCTCCCACTTGCGGGTTCCACGAAAGTCCCCGAATTCGACCTCCTCGGTCTTGAGATCTCCGTATTTCGCGTCGAACTGGAAATTGGCGAAGTTGGGAGGAAGGCGCAGGCCGATGTCCCGCTGCCAGGCCCGGAACGCGTCGATCCAGTCATCGAACGTCGCAATCTTCTTCATAACACCACCAACGCCTCTATGATACCGGTTATGCCCGCGTCGGCTGCCTCTCCATCAAGGTCGGTAGTCACCTTGGAGAGTCCTGTTGGCGACGAGGTCGGGCCGACGGGTCCTGTCGCCGTCGCCTTTCGACCGCGGCGTTCGCTGCGCGAACGGCGGTCGAGAGAGTTCAAAACGAGGGCTTGGAGTCCGGCCGCCCGCGCGCGAGGTCTCCGTCCGGCGCCACCCGTCGGCCCTGGGATCTGGGCTTGAGCCGGACTGCGAGCCCCGGGGGCGGGACGCCTCCCGGAGGAGGCGATGAGCGAAGGAACGCGCCACAGAGAATCTTTCGCCTCGCTCTGCCTGCGACTGAGCGACCAGCGACGGCCCCGGGGTGTTCGCAAGCAAACTCGAATCGCCTGACTCCAGGCCCCGGCTTGAACTCTCTCGGCCGCCTGGTTGCGAAGCGACCGCCGCGGCCGATGTCGGAGGCGGCCCGACGCCGGGGCGGCGTATTCGCTTCAGTCTCAAACTGGGCTTCTTCCCCAAGGTCTCCATGCTGAAGATCGACTGGGAGGGATTGATCGTCGGTTTCGAAAGCCGGTCCCACCAGATCACCCACTTCTTCGACCGGGAGACTGGAGACGTCGAGCAGGTCCTGGGGCGGGACACGGAGCGGCATGCGGCGATGAGCCGGGACCCGCGTTACGCCGCGCTGCCGCGGGACGAGGGCGAGCGGAGCCGGGGCGACCTCGAGGACTTTCTCGCCCGCTGCGAGGACCCGGAGTGCCGGAAGTCTTTGGAAGCCGCGCTCGCGACTCCCGACTTCGCAGCGCGCTATCGCGAAACTCTCCTGCGGAATCCCAGGGAAGAAGCCCGCTTCTTCCATTTCAAGGAGGTCCAGGCTCTGGAACGCGCGCAGCGGTGGCTCGCGTCCGTGGGCGTTCCCTTCGCGAAGCCCCGGCGGGAAGAAGAACCGGGTGATCGGACCGTCGAGTGATTCCAGGAATCGGGTGATCGAGCGATCGAGCGATCGGGTGATCGAATGCCCCCGGCGGGTTGTCCCGAGGCTTGCACCCACGGATCGTCTGGTCGGTCTCGCTCCCTTTCACCTGAGCGACTCCAGAGACGGCTCCGCTCCGCGGCTCTCGACGGCAGTACGGTTGGGAGTCCGGAAGGGAGACCTTCTGGTCCGCTTCGATGGGCGAGACCGGGGCGTTGTTGCGACGCTGACGGGGCGGGACGATCCGCTCTGGAAAGAGGACGTGTTCGAGGTCTTTCTGTCGCCTCATGATCCGCCGACGGCTTACTTCGAATTCGAGGTCAACCCCCTCGGCGCCCTCTTCGATGCGCGCATCGAGTCCCCCGAGGGCCGGCGCGAAACGATGCGCGTTGATGTCTCGTGGAACTGTCCGGGTCTGTCGGCGCGCGTTCGTCGCCGGGAGGATCGCTGGTCAGCGCTCCTGACGATTCCCCTGGCGCCGATGGGCGGAGAGAGCGCGACGGCCTGGCGAGCAAACTTCTACAGGATCGACCGTGGAGAGCGGGACGAGTACTCCGCCTGGAATCCCACAGGAGCCGATCCGCCCGACTTCCATGTTCCGGAGAGGTTCGGTTATTTGCAGTTGTCTCGCTGAAGCCGGATCCCCCGATCACGGAGCCCATGGAAGATCTCTCTCTCGATAGAGATCCTTCGGCCTCACGGCCTCAGGATGTAAAGACGCGCCGGGAGACGGCGCGTCTTTACAACTTCCACTGCCTCACGATATTGAAGCCCAGAAAGTAATCGCGCGGCTGGCCGCGGAAATCCGCTCCGACATACTGGTCCACCGTCGTCGGCCGAAGGTTGCCGACTGTGAAGGAGAAGCGGTGCCGCAGGACCGTTTTCTCGACGGCGGCGATCCATCCCACGCCCCCGGCCGCCGCGCGGGCCAACCGCGGGACGAGCTCCGCATGGACGTTCACGGACCGGGTCACGGCGATCGAGATGGCCGCCGGGACGTTGAAGATATTCCTGTGAACGGAGTTGGTGACCACGAAGGGCTGCTGCGCGCTGAAAGAGGCGAACGTGGGGATCACCGTGATACGCACCCGCGAGAAGAGAGTGACCGCGCCGATGGCCTGCGCGAAGAAGGTATAGCGATGGTCCACGTAGGAGCACGCGGCCGGGCGAGGCGTCGTCTCGCAGAGGCTCGGAGTGCTCTGTGTGCGCGCGTCACCACCCAGGCGCAACGCCAGGCCCGCGGGACCTCCGGCCGGCGAGAGCAATTGATACCTGGCCGAGAGCTCGTAGTCCTCGAGGTTCCGGTTTCGCAGGAAGCCGACCTCCAGGTTTCTCAACGGAACGTACGAAAGGCCCAGGCCGATGTCGGCACCCGAGTCGAAGGAGAAGAGGCTGTGGATGTTGCTCCCCAAGACCGGCTCCGAGAATCGGTGCGTGATGAAGAGCTGCAGAACCCTCGGCCCGTTCACCTGCGCCGACGGGAGATTGATGATGGTCGTTCCTTCCGGAGGGCGCGCGGGCTCGGAGGCCGGCTTCTCCTGCGCGGAGATCGGAGCGGAAGCGAGGAGAACCAGGAGCGCGCAACAGGGCCCATTTCGTGCCTTCTTCATGGCGCGCACTATAGCCGCGCCGATGTTCGCCGCGGGGTTTTTACTGATTCCTGAGGTGGCGTGGACCGGCTTCGAGCACTTCGCGAACCTTGCGGGCGAGGGCGTTGGGGGTAAAGGGCTTTTGAAGAAACGCCGTACCCGGATCGAGGACTCCCTGGTGCCCAATCGCGTCATTGGTGTAGCCGGACATGAAGAGCACTCGCATGTCCGGCCGCGTCGGAGCGAGCCTCTCCGCCAGCTGCAGGCCGCTCATCCCGGGCATCACGACATCGGTGACCATGAGCTGAATCGGCCCCTTGAACTCCCGGGCGACCGCCAGAGCCTCGTCGGGGTTGGCGGCCGTGACAACCGTGTACCCCTGGGTCTTCAGGATCCGCTGTACGAGAGAGCGCACTTCCGGCTCGTCTTCGACCAGGAGAAGAGTCTCGTCGCCCGGGTGGATCGGCGGGAGAGGCTTCCGTTGCTCGGCCTGCGTCACCGGCTCGTCCACCCGCGGGAGCAAGACCCGGAACGTGGTCCCGCGGCCGACCTCACTGTCGCACCAGAGGTAACCGCCGCTCTGTTTGATGATCCCGTAGGTCGTCGAGAGCCCGAGGCCCGTTCCCTTCCCGCGCTCCTTGGTCGTGAAGAAGGGCTCGAAGAGGCGCGCCTTGACGTCGTCGCTGATCCCCACGCCCGTGTCGCTGACGGCGACGCAGACGTAAGGGCCCGGCTGGGTCGGAACGTGGCTGCGAGTGAAACTCTCGTCGAGCTGTGCATTCGAAGTTGCGATCGCCAGCGTGCCTCCGTTCGGCATCGCGTCGCGGGCGTTCAAGACCAGGTTCAGGATGGCCTGCTCGATCTGTCCCGGGTCTGCCTTGACCTTCCAGAGGTTCGGGGCCTTCGGGGTCTTCAGCTCGATGTGCTCGCCGATCAGACGGCGCAGCATCCGCTCGATGTCCGCCACGACAATGTTGACGTCGAGAACCTTGGGCTCGAGGACCTGCCGGCGGGAAAACGCCAGGAGCTGCTGCGTCAGGGAGGCGGCCCGCTCTCCCGCCTTGCGGATCTCGTCCGCGTGGCTGCGGCGCAGGTCCTCGGGCGGGAGCTCTCCCAGGAGCAGTTCGCTGTAACCGGTAATCGCGGTTAGAAGGTTGTTGAAATCGTGGGCGATGCCTCCCGCGAGCTGGCCGACCGCCTCCATCTTCTGGGCCTGGACGAGCTGCTCCTGGAGGCGCCTCTTCTCCTCTTCGCTCTTCTTGCGCTCCGAGATGTCATGGACAAACCCCTCGAAGTAGCGCGTGGTGCCGTCGGCGTTGCGCACGGCGCGGGCGTCGAGTTCGAGCCAGATGGGAGTTCCGTCTTGTCTCTTCCAGCGCACCTCCTGCCGGTGCGCCTTTTTCGACGGCTCGAAGCGCGTGATGAGCTCGCGCCGCTCCGCCGGGTCCGCGTAGATCTCGTCCAGGTTGTGCCGCAGCAGGTCTTCCGGCGAGTCATAACCGAGGATGTCCGCCAGAGGAGCGTTGGCCGTGATCAGCGACCCGTCCCGCCGGGACTGGTAGATGCCGACGGTAGCGAAATCGAAGATGTCGCGGTATTTCTGCTCCGACTGCCGCAGCGCTTCTTCGGCTCGGATCCGCTCGGTGACGTCGGTGGCGAGAATGAGCTGCGCCGAGCGTCCGGCAAACCGCAGCGGGTGGGAGGAGATCTCGACCGCGATCTCGGTTCCGTCCTTTTTGCGATGGCGCCAGACGCCCGCCCTGTGGAGTTCGTTGGATTCCGAGGCAACGCTTCGCAGGAGCGCGGGGATGTCCTCGGAGGGCCGGATATCGCGGATTGTCATCGCAAGGAATTCCTCGCGCGTGTAGCCGTAGTGCTGGCAGGCGGCTCCGTTGACGGCCAGAAAGGCCAGCGTCTCCCTGTCGAAGACCCACATCGGCTGGGGATTGTTTTCGAAGAGAAGGCGGTAGCGCTCCTCGGACTCGCGCAGGGCCTGCTCGGCCCGCCGGCGGTCGGTGATGTCGCGCAGGATAGCCTGGGTGGCGGCCTTTCCCTGGAATGTCATGCGCGCGGGTGTGACCTCCATCTCGAATCGGGACCCATCCGCCTTCAATCCCACGACCTCGTGTCTCTCCGGAGGGCCGCTCGCGGCGGAACCGCCGAGGAGCGCAGCCAGCTCCTCGCGCGACTCCGGGGCGGCCAGGTCGAGGAAGCTCTTCCCGGCCCACTCGTCGTCGCGATTCCAGAGGAAGATCTTCATCGCCGCCGGATTGGCAAACACGATCGCCCCTTCGCTTTCCGCGACGACTCCTTCGCCCGCCTGCTCGAGGAGGTTCCTGTAACGCGCATCGCGCTCTGCGATGTCCCTGTAGTGCCGAACGTTGATTTCCAGCAGCGCCCTGTAACTGGCGTCCCGGTCCGAAAGGTCCTGCCGGTACCGGCGGCGCAGCCTCCACAAGGCCGCGAGCGGCAGAGCGCCGGCAAACGCGAACAGCGCAAGAAGGATGACCAGCGTCGAGGTCGTCACGCGCGGAGGAGCCCGGCTCCCCAGTGGAGCCCCGCGCCGAGAGCCGTGAAACACACGAGGTCTCCCGGCCGGATCCTTCCTTCCCGCTTTGCCTCGTGGAAAACGAGCGGGAGTGTCGCCGCGGTCGTATTGCCGTACTTCTGGATGTTGTTGAAGACCTTTTCGTCCGGCAGGCCCAGGCTCTTCTGCACCGCCTCGTTGATGCGCAGGTTCGCCTGGTGCATCAGGAGGAGGGAGAGATCCGACAGCGCGAGCCCTTGTTTCGCCAGGGCCTCCTCGACGATCCGCGGCATGGCGGTAGTCGCGAGCCGGAAGACCTGGCGTCCCTCGACGATCGGGATGGTCTGGTTCTTCGCGAACATCTCCGGCGAGAAGTACGGGAAGCTCGCCGAGCCGCCTCCCGGCACGTAGAGCTTGTCCCAGTGCGCTCCGTCGGTGCGCATCTCGAAACCCAGGAAGCCTCGCCCGTCTCCCGAATCGTCGGCCTCGAGGACGAAGGCGCCGCCGCCGTCACCGAAGATGACCGCGCGGTCGCGGTGCGCGGTCCCCCAGGCGTGGGCCTCGGGGCGGACGGGCGCATCCGAATCGCCGAACATGATCGCCCACTCGGCGTCGGTCCAGGGATAGAGCGACGCATGGCATTCGGCTCCCACGAGGAGCACGCGGCGGTACGTCCGCGAGCGGATGAAGGAATCCGCGACGTGCAGGCCGGAAAGAAAGCCGGCGCACTGCATCCTTATGTCCAGGGCATGCGTCCTCGAGAGACCGAGGCGGACGGCGAGAAGGCCGCCGTTTCCCGGAAAGTAATGGGCGGGCGTCATCGTCGCGAACACGATCAAGTCGAGGTCTCCGGGCTCGATCGAGGCGTCGGCGAGGGCGCGTCTTGCCGCCTCGAGCCCGAGGTCCACCGACGAAACACCCTTGCGAGCCAGACGGCGCTCCTCGATGCCGGTGCGCTGGCGGATCCATTCGTCGGTTGTGTCCATCAGGCGCGACAGCCGCGCGTTGGTGACGACACTTTCGGGCACGAACATGCCGGAGCCCCTGATGACCGTTGTAGGGGAATTCACCGGTAAATTATAGCTACCGGCAGGAGTGATCAGTTGTCAGTTATCAGTTGTCGGTTCCGAAACCTCAAAACCGAAACCTCAAACCTGAAGACTGAAGACTGAGAACTCGGCCTACTTCAGTTTGGCGATCTCGACGTCGCCGGTGCCGGCGTCGGCCTGAGCGGTTTGCGCATAGACCTGCATTCCGGGAGTGGCGGTCACCGCGATCCGGCCGGCGGCCTGGTCCGAGACTCCCAGCTGCTCCATCACGAAGTTGATCCGAACGGCTTCTGCCGCGGCCAAATCGGCCGAGAGGCTGCCGATCTGGTTGCCCTGGGCATCGTAGCCGACGACGGTCACCGTTCCGGCCGCGCCGCGGTTGAAGAGGAGCAGATGCGTCCTGCGGGTGGCGGTTTGCGCGATTCCGAAGGCGGTCGCCGTACCTCCGTCGGAGATGGCCTCCTCGCCACCCAAAGCGGCCGAGAAGGTGGCGTAGTCTCCCTCGCTGCGGCGAGACGCGACGCGAGAAGACACGGCCACCGGAGCGTCGGAGGAGACGAGAAGCGCGCCCTGCCCGGCCGAAACCGAGAAGAGCGTTCCGAGAACGTCCTCCATCACGCGGCTCTCTCCGGGCGCGAGCGCGATGCTCGAGACGAGGGGGAGATCCGCCGAGTCGACCGGGAAATAGGAGATTGTGACGTCGGCGGGACTCGCGAGATCGGAATTCGCCAGGAGCAGGTCGGATACGAAGCTCGCGTCCGCAAACCCGACGAGCGTTCCCAGGTTAGGAATCACCGCATCGCGTGTCGGCGCGACCGGAAGGGACGTCGCCACGTCGCCGCTGCCGGTGTCCAGGACGTTGACGTAGGGCTGCAGCGATCCCGAGGCAACGGAAACGACGATCACGTCCCCGGGCTGGGCCGGCACTCCAAAGGCCGTGGCGGCGGGATTGAACTCCTGCGCGATGTTGGAAGCGAGCGAGAACTGCCGCGTTCCACGCACGGTTCCGTCCGGCGCAAGAAGCTTCGCCGTGGCCCGGGCGCCGGAGGGACTGAAGAGACCGAAGACGGAAACCTCGGAGGAGCGGCTGCCGGTAAAGAGAACCCGCGTCGCCCCCTGTCCCAGCGAGTCAGCAGCGGAGAGGGCCGGGATCGAGAAGCCGAAGGAGCCGTCATCGAGCGGGCGCGAAGAGCGCACCGTGGCGCCCAGGTCCGCGGCCGCTCCACTCGTGATGCTCAACCGGACCGGTCCGAAGAGCGCCACCGAGTCGGAGCTCGCGCCCTGCAGAGCGTCGGAGATCAATTGCGTCTCGCCCGGCGCGACCGTGAAGCTCGTCTTGGCCGCGAAGGCGGCGGGGGAATACAGGAAAAGAATGTCGCCGGAGACGGGCGCGCTGCCCCGGTTGAAAAGGGTGATGTCGGTCTTGATTCGAGGTCCCAGGATTCCGCGCTCCACGGCGACGGGGGTCGTCAGGTCCGAGGCGTTGCCGATCGTCTGAAGGACGAGGCGCTGCAGTCCCCCGTCCGCGCCGACCCAGATCACGCCGCCGTCAACCTTGATCCCATAGGCGTTGCTCAGGCCGTACTGAGTACGCAGGAGGCCGACGTTGTCGGCGGTGATCGTCAGGTCCGCGGCCGCAAGGTTCTGCGGTTGGGCGGTAAAGACCGTCGGCGTGATGACCGAGTCTCGAATGAGTCCTTTCGCCTTGTTCGGCGACGCTCCGACGGTCAGGGTCTCCGACGTGAGCGTGGCCTGGGTGCGTGCTGAGAGCTGCGGATCGAGCGCAACGACCCGGCCCTTGTCCGCCGGCGCCTCCGAGACATAAACGCGCCCGGCAAAGGTGTCGAAATGGATCGGGTTCAGGAAGCCCGAGTATTCCGTGACCTCACCGGTCGCCGTGTTGAACCTCTCCATCGTTCCAGCGGTCAGCAGGCAGGTCCAGAGATACCCGTCATCGTCAAACTGGATCTGGGACGGGTTCAACCTCGTCACGTTCGGATCGAAGAACGTCCAGGATGTCTCGGTCGCCGCTCCGGGTGTGTAATGGACGATCCGGTTATTGCCGAAGTCGGTCATCCAGAACGTCCCGTCCGGGGCAACCGCCAGGCCGCTGTAGGCGAAGGTCTTCGTCGAGCGGTAGTCCACGACCTCGAGGGTCGTCAGGTCCATGGACTGGAGCCGGCCGTTGGTCTGGGGGAGCCATACCTTGCCGTCGGGCGCGAGATAGAAGCCGGCCGGCACGGATCCGGGCACGATCCATTCCCGCAGTTGCCCGGTCGTCGTGTCCAGCCGCGCGAAGACCGAGCGCCCCGCGTCGATCAGGCTCTCGCCGTTTTCGATGAACCAGACGATGTTGCCGTCGATCTTGAAGTCCACCGGGTTCGCGCCGATGTCCTTGTCCTGACGGATCTGCCACTGTTTCATCGTCACGCCGTCGCTCTGGAGCTGGACGATCCTGTCGTTGGAGGGCACGAGGAACCAGACGCTTCCGTCGGGCTGGGTGTCGATCCGGACTCCATTGACGGACTTGGAGTTCTCGACCGCGAGCAATGTTCCGGCCGGGACGGTCGTGGCGGTTTGAGCCTTCAGCGCCGCGGCCGTGAGGAGACAAGGGAGAAACAGACGTAAAGCCCGGAGCTGCATGGACATCGAGCGATCATAACGCAGGGACCCGCGGAGGCATTTCCGATCCGGCGGCGGCGTTATCCTCTTGAAGGTCGAATGTCTTCCACCTCCGCGATTGCGCCCGTTCTCTCGCGCCGCACGGCACCGGCGGCGCGAGAGCTCGTCGAGACTCTTCCCGACGGACGGCTGCGATGCTATTCCTGCGGCCACCGCTGCCCGATCCCGGAGGGCCGCGAGGGCGTCTGCCGGGTGCGCTACAACGAGGGGGGCGTGCTGCGCGTTCCGTGGGGTTACGTCGGAGCGCTCCAGTGCGATCCCATCG
>WNGB01022513.1_pt1 | contig 19102 bp, 19 predicted proteins | sample 5400681 | NCBI WGS metagenome assembly WNGB01 (sample SAMN13153367, study PRJNA577476) | soil metagenome | isolation source: 115 cm soil or saprolite under grassland replicate 2 | place: USA:California | collected 2016-06-15
CGCCAGCAGTATCAAGTCCAAACAATGCCGACATATTGCGCTTCCCGATGCTCACATTCTCCTTACCGAGGATCCCCCAGAAATGATGTCGTGTCCCAAAATCGCCTGTCTATCCGTTTACTATTGTAGACATGATACTCCATAGGATAGGCTCACGAGAACAGCTTCCGGATGACGTTCCGAGTGTTTGGCTGCCACAATGGCGGCCCCACACCCGGCAAGCACATCGCACAGACGAGGCGCACTATGTCATCTGAGCGAGATAAGCTTGCCAGCGCTGACGCCGCAGGATCGCCGGAAGGCGACGACGAGCGGCCCACTACTAGCCCGGCGGCGGGTGGTAGCAGTGCAAGGCACACGGTTTCGACTGAAGGTGGCACCTACGCCGAGGGTGACGTCTCTCAAAGAGGCGCCTTCGTCCGCGACTCGACGGTGGGCGGGCACGTCATTGGCGTCGTTGAAGGCAATGTCACGATACAGGCGCCAGAGGAGGCTTTTGATGTAGGCGGGCTCCGTAACCCCTACTTCGGGCTGCGCAGCTTCACCTACGCCGACCGCGAGCGCTACGCCGGAAGACGGCAAATCATCGAGCTTGCCGTCCAGAAACTGACTGCGCCAGGTGCGGAGCGCACGCTGCTGTTCATCACCGGCGCGAGCGGCAGCGGCAAATCATCGCTCGCTCAGGCCGGGCTTATGCCCGCGCTCGAGCAGCACTACGCTGAGCGTCGCGTGGCCGTGCGGCGCGCACTGTTCCGGCCATCGAGCCAGCCACTGGCCGCGCTGGGCGATGCGCTGTCGCAGCTTCACCTACCAGTACCGGAGTTCGATCTTCAGCCGATAACGCCCGGCGGCTTTTCGCAGGTTCTGCGGCAGTACACTTTGTCGGAGGAAGTCAATCTGCTCGTCATCGACCAGTTCGAGGAGCTATTCACCCAGTCGGAGCTGGGCGGCCGCGACGCGCTCTTCGCCATTCTGGAGCACCTGCCTGCTCTGGACATGCTGCGTACGCATATCATTGCGACGATGCGCTCGGACTACCTGCCCGAGCTGTTCGAGCGCCCGACGCTGTACGACGTGGCAAAGCAGGGTATCGACCTGCACGCCATGAGTGTGGACGAACTCAAAGATGCGATCCAGCGACCGCTCCAGCAGGCGTACCCTGGCGGAGGGAAGCGCTTCGAGCCGGCACTGCTAGAGAAGCTGGCGCACGACGCCGCCGCCGACGCCGCCTACCTGCCGCTTCTTCAGGTCACACTGGAAGACCTATGGGCGCGCGGCAGCCTGAAGTTGAGCGCGTACAGCACCTTGACCGACGCCATCCGCCAGCGCGCCGAACTGGTGTACACCTATACCGATTATGCTGGCCTACGCTCCACGCCGCGCATAACGGCCGACCAGGCAGCCATTCTGCAGATATTTCTGGACCTGATCGAGGTCTCGCTGGACGACGATGCACGCCGTGACGTACGCCGGCGCCGCCGCTACGCCGAGCTGACGCAAGGACACGACAAACGAGCGCAGCTGATCGACGATCTGGTCGACGCGCGCCTCCTCAGCAAAAGCCTGGAGGCCCGTGGTGCTGCGCAGGTCAATGTCGTGGATATTATCCACGAGAGCTTGATCGGCAACTGGGAGCGACTGCGGCAAGCGATCACCGGCAGGCGCGTGATGCTACGGCAGCGCGCGCGCTTCGAGCAGGCGCTGCGCGATTGGTTGGCCAGTGATCATGCCGACGACTACCTGATCGACGGCGTGAGGTTGGCGGAGGCGCTGGAGATCGAGCGGCAGAGCGACGTCGCGCTCCAGGGCGAAGATGCGCGCGAATTCCTCAACCGGAGCAGAGACAGGCACGCGGCCGAGGCTGAGCGCCGGCGCGCCCAGGCCCAGGCCCTGGCTGAGACCCAAGCGCGAGCGGCCCGCCGCCTGCGTTGGCTTGTCGCGGTGCTAGCGATCCTGGGGGCAGCGGTCCCTTTCTTCTGGGCATACCAGCGAACTCTGGCGTTGGTGACCGGCAGTGAGCCAGTCCAGCTCGGCGGGCAAATCATGATCGGCAGCGACGAGAAAGGCGTGGCATTTCCCGACGACGGACCGCCCTGGCCGGTGGACGTGTTGCCGTTCTGGATCGAGCGCTTCGAGGTCGCCAACTGGCAGTATTACCGCTGCGTCCTAGCCCGCGTATGCGACGACCTGCTCGACCCTTCATACAAGAGTCCGGAGCGACGGAGCGAACCGGTTGTCAACGTGACGGCCTATCAGGCCGCGACCTACTGCCGCTGGCTAGGGCGCCGTCTGCCCACCGAGGTGGAGTGGGAACTGGCTGCTCGTGGGACAGAGGGGCGCCCATGGCCGTGGCGTGAGGGGCCGCCCGACAGCGACCACCTGAATATACGCTTCGAGGCCGATGGCAGTTTGAGCACTGTAGACAGCTACCCGCTGGGCCAGACGCCAGAGGGAGTATTTAACCTGGCTGGCAATGCGATGGAGTGGACCGCATCATACAACCAGCGCTATTCCAACCCCGAGTATGACCCGAAATCCGTCTGGGACGGTGAGCCGATAGCGCAACAGTTGGTCGTACGCGGCGGCAGCATTACATCACCTGAACAATCGGCACGCCCCACCGCGCGGACGGGGTTTGTGCCCAATATCGCCCGCCGCGACCTTGGGTTTCGCTGCGCTCAGAGCGCGCAGTGAGCAACCGAGCGAAAGGAGGTGCGAAGTTTGGAGAGGATTGTGCGATGAGGGCACGCGATCACATCAGTTTAGTCGATGAAAGGAGAGACGGACATGGCCCAGAAACCTAACGTGCATTTCGATCACTCCGAACGCGTCGTTCGCTCCATCAGCCGTGTGGAGGATAACCAGGGCAACGTCATCGACATCTCCGTCACCGGCCCGGAGGACGCGGTGCTAAAGTACCTCGATACCACGGCTATCCGTGTCGAGGTAGGGCCGCCGGATGCGTTCAAGCTCCGCGATGACCCCAAGAGCAACAATGGCGGCAAGGAAGACGCAGTACCCGCACATCAGGGCAAGGTGGTGGAGATCGATATCCAGGTGGGGCAGGCGAACCCTTCCGAGCACGCACTGCACCTCGACGTAGACGACCCCTCCATTCCCGCCGGATACTCCCACGTCTACCGCGTCGGCGCGTCGAACGTGTCAGCGAATTGTTATCCCTCGGGCAATGATCCGGATATCGTCCTCCTGGAGTGGCTACCCGGCGGTAATCAGGGTGTGAACTGGGCCAGGCGCGGTTCAAGCGCCGCCGACCAGAACACGATGGATAGCATCCCTAATACACCGGGGCAATCGAGCGGCTGGTGGCAGCTCTGGATCTTCGACGCATATGGCAGAACCTGCTCGTATCACTTAGAGGGTATCTTCATTCAGGACGCCAACCCACTAGTCATCTCCGGGCGACCGCCAGTCTGATGGAGAACCACACCATGACCTTCTTCCACGGCCACGCCTTGGTGATCGGCATTGGAAACTACGTCTACGCCCCACACCTGGACGTACCGATCACGGCTGCTGATGCCCAGGCGGTAGCTGCCGTGCTGCGTGACCCGCGGCACGGCAGCTATCCTGAGGCGCAAATCACACTGCTGTACGGCGCGGGGGCGACCCGCGCCGGCATGCTCAGCGCCCTCGACGACCTGGCCGCGCGCACGACGGTGGATGATACCGTCGTGCTCTTTTACAGCGGCCATGGGCAGGAGGGCGACGATGGGAGCTACTATCTGACCAGCCATGACACGCAGATTGACAACCGCAGAGTCGTCAGCGGCACGGGCGTGCGCCATCAGGAGCTATTGGATCGGCTGCGCAAGGTGCCGGCCCGGCGCGCACTGCTTATTTTCAACGCTTGTCACGCCGGCACCATCTCGCCGACCCTCGACGCGACGGACGCGGCCTTCACCGGGCGATCGCTGCCGGAGCTGACAAGCGCCGCGCTCCTGGCGACCGGCGAGGGACGCATGATCATCACCGCCTGTCGTGAACAGCAGTATGCATATATTGGCGATGGCGATCTGACGATCTTCAGCCAGGCATTGGTCGATGGCCTGCACGGCCAGGGGATCAGCCGCCAGGCTGGTTACATCAGCGCCTTCGACCTGTACACCTACATCTACGACGCGGTCGTCGCAGCCGTGGGGCGGCTGCCTGAGGTCGTGCGGCAACGCTACGGCGATACGCAGGAACCTGAGCTGACCGTGTTGAAGGGAGTCGGGCCTTTCGCTGTGGCGCTGTACCACGGCACGGTAGCGCCGGGCGAGCCAACCCTTCCCGCACGAGCGACGACGGCGCTCCGCGAGATCGACCCGGCAGAAAGCGAGCGCGCGCTGCTGCAGATTCTTGCCACCGGCGATCGCGGCGTCACCATCGCCGGGAACGTCCGCAATAGCAGCATCAGGACTGGCGATCAGGTCGAGGCACGTGAGGGAGCGAACGTCATCAACCGGCCGTCCGGTCCGGTCGCGCAGCGCACCATCAACACGGGGGGTGGAGCGTATGCCGAAGGTGATCTCAGCCAACAGGGCGCGTTCGTAACCGGAAGCAGTGTTGGCGGCTCGGTCATCGGCACCTTCTCCGGTGGATCGATCGACAGCGCGGTCAGCGGGCCGGAGGCAGAACCGGCTGCGACGCTGCCAGAGATCCTCGCGCAGATCCAGGCGGTGTCGGTGCAGGCCCACCGGCAAGGCAACGTGGACCTGTCCGACGAGCTGCAGGGCATCGCCCTTGACCTCACAGCGGCGCTACGGGCCGAAGGCGCGGGGGACAGCCAGCGTCGAGTCATGAAGCTCCGGCGTGCGCAGCAGGATCTGGATGCGCTTGCTCAGACGCAGGCCGACCTACGCGTATTGGCCCAACGATTGCTGCAACTCCAGTAGAACGGTAGTGGCGTGTTCGACGCAGAGCGCATAGAGGGCGCAGGGCAGGGTGCCAAATAGATTCTCATCTCTCCACCCTTTGCCATCTTGGGGACACGACATCATTTCTGGGAGGATCCCCAGTAAGGAGATTGTGGGTATCAGGAAGCGCAATATGTCGGCATTGTTTGGACTTGATACTGCTGGCACTGGGCGTGTGCGTGAGGGGACGAATACGGAACCAGCGCAACCTGATGCAGCGAACAAGCAGGGTTCACGCTTCGCGTGGTTTTTCCCGCCGATGATGTCGTGCCCCCAATCAGGCAAGCAATACTGAAAGATCACGTTGCGGCGACCTCCTCGCGCTCCCGGCAGGGTGCGCCGTAGCGGAGCCATCAGGTCGCCCGCCCATGCGCTGCTGGCGCCGCGCCTGCGATAACTGCTGTGTCGCGCAGCTGCTTCGTGGCGCGCTTGGCTGGGCATGGGCTTTCGCGGAGCATCATCATGTACGTGATCACGATCATCGGGCTGTCGCCGGTCGGCCGCGAGATGCGCTGTGCGGCAGCCTGCTGCACGGTTGGCGCCGCGTTTGCGCGTCGTCGGCCATGGTGGTCAGCATGTGCGGCGTGGCCAAGGAGCGAGCGCAATACGCTCGATGCCGGCGGCGGTAGTCTCTGCCCTCCGCTGTCGATGAGCATCGGGGGTCGCCTGCGCCCCGCTATTGCCACTGAGGGCGCGGTGTGGCTCGCCGCCTGGGCTGCGTATGTTGGCGCCGATCCCATTGGTGGGCGGCGGGCCACACTGCGCCCGGCGTCGGGGTGGGGAGCAGGTTTCGGGCAGCCCAACGCCGGCGCGTCGCGATCCCTGGCGGGCAGTTCGTATGCCAGTCACCGTGATCGTTGAGGCGCCAGGGGATGCGATGCGCCAGCGCCTCGCTGAGCGCCCATGCGACCGGGCTGGGCCTCCGGCACTCGGGCTGCGCAGGCGCTCGCTGCGGGCATAAGCGGGCGGTGGGCGGCCGGAGGGCCAGGGGATTGCCCATTGCACTGCACATCGGTCGCCGGCCGCCCACTGCCTGCGGCGGTCGGGCGGGGATCGCGGGGTGTCGGGGTGGGCTGCGCCGCGCTTCGCCGGTCCGCTGTGCGGTGGTGGGGTGCGACAGCGGCCGGCGAGGCGTGGCGCTTTCGGTGGCGCCTAGACGTGTCGGGCTGCGTGCGGGGGTGTCCGTCGCCCTGCGTTGCGGTGGCTGCGATCGGCGCGGGTACCCTCTGGGTGGCGCCTTGGATGGTCGCCGATGGGCGCAGCCTTCGGCATCCGCTGTCAGTCATTGTCACCTTTGTTTGCCATGAGGCCGCTCCCCGTCCGTGCGGCGCGCTGATGGCGGTGTAATCGCCAGGACCGTTGTGCGCCGTCGCGGCGGGGTGCGGCTGGCCCTGGGCAGCGCCAGAGGGCGGCAGCCGCGATGGATGGGCGCTGCTTGCCGCTGCGCGCCGCGGTGGTGGGGTGGCGTAAAGCGTGCGAGCGCGCCGGGCGCCGGGCCGTCGGGGAGCGCTATGACCTTGGGGTCGCCCGCGCAGTGGGTTGCTTCGACGAGCGCGGCTATTCAGCGCGATAGATGACCTGGGCCGTGCTGAGGATGGTTTCGCGGCGGATGGCGTTCGCGCTCTGCTCCAGCGCGCGGCGGCTGATCAGATCGACAGGGTGCTGGAGCAGGGCTTCGAGCTCCTGCTGCAGCTGCACGTGGTCGAGCAGCCCCCATGTCGCCGCGTCGTCGAAGACCACCAGCACGTCGACGTCGCTGTCGGGCCGGACGTCGGCGCGCAGGACCGAGCCGAACAGCGCCAGCGCGCGGATCTGCCAGCGCCGGCAGAACTGCGTGATCGCGTCGGTGGGGATGGCGATCCTGATCTGGGCCATGGTCGTGTCCTCAGCCAGCTGCGTGTCGATTATCTCCATTGTACGCCACCCGGCGCCGGGTCGGGATCGTCGCGGGCGCCGCGGCGCGCGCTGCTTGTCGGCGGCGCTCGCTGCCCTTCAGCGTGATCCGCTGCGGCGCAGCGTGGATCGCTGGCGATCGGCGCGCCCTCGCCGCTGGTCGGCGCGCTCCGCCGCTGGTCGACCTGGGCCGCCGCAGCGTATTGCACCATATATGAGGCAATTGGCGCCTCGCGGGGCGATTTTGCGCCATATATCAAGCAAACTGCGCCTGCTGGTCAAACCCTCACCAGATTTAGCGGGATATATGGCGCATTTCCCTGCCCCAACTCGCCAGTTGTGGCGAATCCGCCCGTCTCAACTCGCGCCGGGTGGCGACAATGACTCGCCAGATGTGGCGAGTCGCCGTGCGATCATTCGCCACCGAGTGCGCATTTGGCGACAGACTCGCGACAGATCGCGACATTAGCTCGCCACATGGCGCGAGTCCCACTGTCCGCGACAGCGCGGCCAGCCGATGGGAATGCGGGAATTTCCGCGGCGCCCGCCGCTCCGGACCGCTCCAGCCCTGCGGAAGATCGCCTCACACGGAGAGTGAGACATCTGAGCGCATTACCACTATCCTCAGCATAGGCCCATCAGCTCTTGTGAGGAGGAAGGCAATGCAACCCCCAAGCCGTCCCGCTGGCCCATCCGCGATATCCTGGCGCTCGTCGTGGTCGCGCTGTGCGCTCATAGTCCTGGCGGCGCTGCTCCGCCCCGGCGCCGGGCTAGACGCCGACGCCAGCGCACACCACCGCGTCACATGCACATTTCTGGCGTATACTGGGGAACGCAAAATACATGGAGTGCTGGCGAACCCAGGCCATAGACTCGCCACACCAGCCCGCCCGGCTCGGCCTTCGGCCCCCTGGTTTGTCCGACCACACGGAAGGAGCTGCTGCTATGGCCCACAGCGAGACGACCCCACAAGACGATGCCTCCCCAGTGATTGTCCTCTTGCTGCAGGGCGGCGGCGCGCTCGGCGCCTACCAGGCGCTGGCCGAGGCCGGCTATCTCCCTGATTGGGTCGCGGGGATCTCTATCGGCGCCATCACCGCGGCCCTCATCGTCGGCAACTCACCCGCTGAGCGTGTGGACCAGCTGGACGCGTTCTTCCACGAGGTCTCGCGGCCGGATGGGTGGGGGGCGCGAGGCCGCGCAGCTGCATGTCCTCAATCATCCTTTGCCGTAAGGGAGTCATGACAACACCTCCTGTCATTCAACCGAATAACGACAGGCGGAATCGTCACACGCGAGAACGGGAACGGCAAGCCAGGCTCAGCACGCGTGGATGGCGGAAAGACAGGGCTACAGAGGGAGCATGGCAAGGCGAGCGAGACTCACCTGCGCGCAGCGCTTCGTTCAACCCCGATTATGGGAACCAGAGAAGGAGTGAGCGGGGGCCCCTTACAAGTTCTTACAGCCCTGTCAACTGTTCTCAGATTAGCTTGTTATGTTGACTAGACAACTTGTGAAGGGGCACTAGCCAGCTGACGGTTTTACAATGGGGTATGGGAGGTTTTAGAGCGTCCTAAAGAAACATTCTAGTGTCTATGTTATTTTGCCTGTTTGCTCCTTCCGTAGCACTTCAGTCCCCTGGTCTGTTTCAAGGGCGTACGCGATCGCCTGCTCCAGTGTCATCGCTCGCCCCTCGGCCCACGGCGCGGCAAAGGCCGTCTCGCCGAGCTGGACGCGCGCGGCGGCCATAGCACGCTCATAGCGCACGCGAGCAGCCGGCTCAGCGTGCGCACCGATGACTTCGTAAAGTGAGTCGGTCGCTCCGAACAGCCGTACAGCCCGCTTCACCTGCCCCTTCGCGTTGGCTAACTCAGCCCATTCCGCCAGACCAGCAACAATTCCCCATCTGTACCCCACGACACGGAACAGAATGAGACTCTCTTTGAACAACGCCTCTGCCTGCTGATAGTCGCCCTGCTCACGAGCCACAATTCCTAGGTTGTGGAGCGAGGCGGCGATATTCCCCTTGTCCCCCTGTTCCTGACGTAGCGCCAAGCTCTCCTGATATAGTACGGCTGCCCGCGCATAATCGCCTTGACCACGTGCCGCCTCTCCAAGGTTGCTGAGGCCCAAGGAGATACCCTGCTTGTCCTCTAGCTGTCGGTAGAGCATTAGACTCTCCTCGATCAGCGCCATCGCTCGTGCAGTATCCTCCTGAGCGAAGGCCTGCATACCCAGATTGTTGAGCGAAAAAGCGATACCGCGTCTGTCCTCCAGCGCCTGGTAGAGCGCGAGCGCCTGTTCGTGGAACAGGGCCGCCTGTGCATAATCGCCCTGACACCATGCTATTGTGCCCACACCGGTCAATACCTTTGCCCGCTCGGCCCCTAATGTACTGCTGGTCTCCAACACCTTCTGCAACCATCGTCGTCCTTCTGTGAAGTGACCATGCAGCTCCCAAAAATGCCAGAGCGCCCCCGCTAGTCGCACCCCTAGCTCCAGGGCGCCAAATGTCTGGCTCCACTCCAGCACAGCCCGCAGGTTGTCGTGTTCCATCTCCAACCGCGCAAGGTAAGTATCCTGCTCTGAACCATAGAGATATGACTCTGCGGCTTCCCCCAAGGCCAGATAATACTCGGCATGCCGCCAGCGGATCGCATCCTCCTCTCCTAACTCCGCCAGCCGCTCCAGTGCGTACTCATGGATGGTCTCAAGCATTGTAATGCGCGGCTCGCCATGCAGCCCCTCAGCCTGTTGCAGCAGGCTCTTGTCGATCAGCGCGGCGACGCCGTCAGTGCTGTCCAACAGCAGAGGGTCTCCCGAAACTTCCGTGCTCGAACGATTTGCGCTCAGGTGAGGTATACTACAAGGTTCCGGATCGTCAACCCAGCTAGACAAGGAGACCTTGTTTGCTACCCACAGTTCTGTTCGAACAGCTCTTCCCCGGCTTCGCGGTGACGAACATACGGCTGGAGGCAGCTACCCTCACCATTACCGCCACCGCCACAGCGGTGAGCGCTGCCTGTCCGACCTGTGGCATCCCCTCGGTTCGGGTCCATAGCCACTACATCCGCTCGCCGCGAGATCTGCCGATCAGTAGCTACACCGTCCAGTTGCGCTTGCACGTGCGCCGGTTTCGCTGTTTGAATGCCAGTTGCCCGCGCGCTACCTTCGCGGAACGGCTGCCTCTGCTCCCAGCGTGGGCGCAGCAGACTACTCGGCGCCGTGAGACAGTCCAGGCGCTCGCGCTGGCGTTGAGTGCTGAATCGGGTGCCCGGCTCTCTCGGCCCTTGCAGCTCGCGACGAGCCCCGCCACGTTGATCCGCACAGTGCGGCAGATCGCCATCCCTCCCACCTCACCACCACGTCAGATTGGCCTGGACGATTGGGCATTGCGCAAAGGCCGCGTGTATGGCACCATCATTGTGGATTTGGAGCAGCATCGGCCGATTGCTCTCCTCCCTGACCGTACGGCGACCACCGTGGCGCACTGGCTGCAGGCCCACCCCAGCGTGGAACTGGTCGCGCGTGACCGCCGGACAGAGTATATTCGCGGCATTACGGACGGTGCGCCGCAGGCGATCCAGGTCGCGGATCGCTGGCACCTCTTGGCCAACATGCGCGATGCCGTGGAACAAGTGCTGCGGCGGCGGTATCGGGAGCTCGAGGCGCTGCCTGGTCAGCTGCCTGATAGCCTCTCCCGCCGCCGCCCCCAAAAACGCACCGCGACCGAGGTAGCACGCCAGCAGGCGACTCGCGCGAGGCGGGCGGACCGTCACCACACGATTCGGCAACTCGCGGCTGGCGGCACGAGCTATCGCGCCATTGCGCGTCAGCTTGGGGTCAGTTGGCGCACCGTGGAGCGCTACGCCCAGGCTGAGACCGTGCCGGAGTTTGCGCCGCCCCAGCCGCTGCCCAGCATCCTGGACCCGTATCTGCGCTTCCTGCATACGCGTTGGGTGGCTGGCGGTAGGAATGGGGCGCAACTCTGGCGCGAGATCCAAGCCCAGGGCTATGGTGGGGGCTACCGACAAGTCGCCCGGTGGACCCAGCAACAACGGCTGGCCGAGCAAGCGACGCCACCAGGCGCGGTACCACCCGAGCCGAGCGAACGGTCCGAGCCGTCAGGGACCGGCGCGCCCAGGGCGCTGCCCACACCGCGAGCGCTCACGTGGACGCTAGTACGCGCGCCTGCCGATCTGGATGCGCACGAGCAAGCCGTCCTCGCGTACGTTCAACAAGATGCCGAGATGACGGTGGTGTACGGGCTCAGCCAGCGCTTTCAGCAGATCGTACGCACCCGCGCAGAAGTTGACCTGGACGCCTGGCTCACCGATGTACGGACGAGTGGCATCAAGGAATTATGCACCTTTGCGAGTGGACTCCAACAGGATGACGCTGCGGTTCGTGCGGCGCTCGGGTATGCGGCCAGTAATGGCCAAACCGAGGGGCAGGTCAACCGCCTGAAGCTGATCAAGCGCCAAGGATATGGGCGAGCGAGCTTCGACCTGCTCCGTAAACGGGTCCTTGCGGTTGCCTGACGAAGTATTTTTGGCACGGAAGTTTCGGGAGACGTCTCCAGCGTAGCACCCCCAACGAACACTCCCAACCGCGCGAAGAGCTTCTTTTCGCCCTCGTCCAGCAAGTCATAGCTCCAGTCGATCGCGTTGCGCAGGGTCTGCTGGCGGGCTGGCCGGTCGTACGGGCCGCCGGTCAGCATCCTGAGCCGGTTACCGAGCCGCGCCAGCAACGCCTGGGGCGGGAAGAGCTTCACTCGCGCTGCGGCAAGCTCGATCGCTAGCGGCAGACCGTCCAGCTGATAGCAGATCTCCGCTACCGCGGGAGCATTCTCGTTCGTGACGGTGAAATCGGCTTTGGCTGCCTCGGCCCGCTCGATGAACAATCGCACTGCGTCGTACATGGTCAGGCGTTCGATCGGAGGCAGGTGGCGCCGATCGGGTAGGGCCAGCGGCGGGACGGCATGCTCCCGCTCGCCGTAGAGGTGCAACGGTATACGGCTAGTCACAAGTACTTTGAGGCCAGGCACCGCCGTCAACAGCTCGCCGACTAACGGCGCGGCCGCAACGATCTGCTCGAAGTTATCCAACAGCAGCAGCACCCGCTTCGCACGCAGGGAGGCTTTCAGCCCTTCGACCAAAGGCTGGCCGCTACCCTCATTGATGTCGAGCGTCTGGGCAATGGCGCCGGCGACGAGTGTAGGGTCGCCAAGCGGCGCCAGGTTGATGAACCAGACGCCATCGACGAAATCGTCGAGCAACTCGGCGGCAACCTGGAGGCCGAGGCGTGTCTTGCCCGTGCCACCCGGGCCGATGAGGGTGAGAAGGCGCACGTCGCTGCGCTGTAGGAGCACCCGCACTGCGTTTACCTCCTGCTCGCGCCCAATCAGTGGCGTGGGCTGGATCGGCAAATTGGTGGATCGCTGGTCGAGGGTCACGAGCGGCGGGAAGTTGGCGGGAAGGTCTAGGCTGACCAGTTGAAAGATGTGCTCTGGACGGGTCAGGTCTTTGAGTCGGTGCTCGCCCAGGTCACGCAGCGCCACATCCTGCGGCAGGTCATCGCGCACCAATTCCTGAGTGGCGCGTGAAAGCAGTACCTGGCTCCCGTGCCCCACCGATAGCATGCGTGCAACACGGTTGAGCGGCCGGCCGAGGTAATCCCCCTCGAATGGCTGGACGGTGCCGGTGTGCAAGGCCATGCGTACGCGCAGCACGCCGACCGTGCCCCAGTCCTCAGCGAGTAACGCACGTTGCGCAGTGAGGGCAGCAGCCAGCGCGTCGGGCGCACTGGCGAATGCGGCGCACACCGCATCACCGATAGTTTTGAAGACGCTGCCTCGATTTGCCTCGATTGACTGGTGGAGAAGGGCATTGTGTCGGGCGAGGGCGGCGCGCATGGCCTCTTTGTGCTGCTCCCACAGCTTGGAGCTGCCTTCGATGTCGGTAAAGAGGAACGTGACGGTGCCGCTTGGCTGCGGTGGCTGCTCAGAGAGCTTTGGGGATGCGGTCAGCGCATCTGTGTGGTGGACCGGTTGGGGCGGTAGCGCCAATCGGTCCGGGCTCAATTCGGCGCGGGCGGCACTGATGAAGGCTGAGCGCTCATCAGCTGGGATGCGGAGACACTCGGCCAGCCGCTCGGCCATGTGGCGCGAAGGACGACGTTCATCGGCTTCGATGTGTCGGATCGTTCCCGCAGCACAACCCACACACTGGGCCAACTCCGCCTGCGTCAGGTCGAGCGCTTTGCGTTGCCGCCGCGCCCAGTAGCCAAACGACATCACAGGCTCCACCGCAACCTCCTGTGCGTCGCAGCTCGTCAGCAGATAGCTATTCAGCCGCGCGAGCATCACCCCCACGGAATGTTCTCATTCGGCCCTAACGACGATTGCTACGAAGTACCCTTTTTGGTCCCTTTTCTGGTGCGCTATTGTAGCGCAAACCGCGCCCCGATGCACGCGCAACTATGGTGTACTAGCGTCACGACAGGTTGAAGCACACGCATGTAGACTGGGGGTCCGATATACACGAATCTGTATCTGGTCGAGAAGCTCGATCGCCAGCGGTGCCAGGAGTTCATCGACCAAGCCGCCCGAGATCACATGGCTGCGCAGTTGCCCATACGCGCCGAAGCTGTGCCGAGACATCATCCGCGCTTAGCTACCTCCAGCCGACTCTGAAACGCTGGTTGTCCTAGGGGGCATCGTGGTGGCCACCAGCATACAGTGTATCAGGATACCTTTCGATCTGTGATGTTACCCTCTCATCCCAGGAACGTTTGTATTACACTATAGACGAGGAGGAGCGCCATGAAAACGTATTCTAGGGCACATGACCGGATAACCGAACGGGAGCACGAGGTGATCCAGCTCATCGCACACGGCATGACAGACCGGCAGATTGCGGCGACGCTCAGTATCAGCCACCGAACTGCCCAGAATCACGTCAAGAATATTCGCGAGAAGACCAGCATGCGAACACGCGCCGGAGTAGTGATGTATGCGTTACGCCATCACCTCCTGTCCATGAAAGATGAGTATTTTTAGTCTGGTGAAGGCACAGCAGCCATGGTGTAATACGTACACGGAAAGGCGCCGTTAGGCTAATAACTCTGAAGTATAGGAGGTCATATGTCACGGACAACTGCAGACTGGCGCGGCATTATAATCGAGCTTGACAACGCTGAAACCACCGCGCTCCTTAACATTATCAACCCGGGGGCCGGTGTTGTAACAGCAGCTGGGATTGGTGGGGCATTAATTGGGATGGGAGTTCCGGCATTCGCAGCAGGCATCATTGCTGCCGCCATCGCGGCCCACCTCGTGTGGGAAGGGATGGCGATCAAAGCATCGGACAAGGGGAATGGTGTCATCCTTACAATGCTATATGGCGCCCCCGGAGTTGCGGTACCATCCACTCGCTTTGGAGGTGATATCAACCAGGGCTGGGTTGCTCAGCAAAACGGCACCTTTGTCTCCGTCGGGGGCGATCGAGTTGACTACCTTGTTGAGAATGGTATCGTGGATCCAGCAATCGTTAGATTTCGAATGATAAACCAGACCCAGAGTCGGTGGGATAAATCATTCGTCTTGCGCGATGGGGGGGGAAGTCAATGGGAGATTCGATCGACCGTATCTGGATTGGGCCAAGAAGACCTTTATGCAAACCAAGTACTCAATGGTCAACAAATCACATTTAGGAAGCCGAGCTTTGGTGGTTGGTGGATCGACGTTTTCTCTGTAGGAGGTCTTGCCGCTCTCCAACCTGGCGACCAAGCAACGTTCACATGGGTGCAGGACTAATCGAAAGAGCCGCTTTATCTAATGAAACACGGTAAATCCTAGCATCGGATTAGTAGAAAAGTGAGGTATCCAAGGTGCCAAGGTCAAATACAGTGTGGCCGGTGCAGAAAGTTTGGGCGGGTGTACTTGCGGGCGCACTGACAACCATCCTGCTCTTCGTGATGAAGCAGGTCTTTCAAGGGATTGATATCCCGGCTGAGGTCGCAGCTGCAATCACCACCGTCCTGAGCCTTATTGTGAGTTATATGACGCCTCCCAGCGTGAATGAGGCGGTCGTTCTCGAATAGCTCCCACCACTTAATCGACCTGCTCCAACCAAGTGGTGGACAATACCGCAGCAGAAAGCCGGAAACGGCCTATGTTGCGGTATTCTGCTATCTAGGTGTTCTCCATATAGTCACAGGGCCCTACGCCTCGGTGCGTACGACCGGTAATCCCTCTTACAGGAACCACGAAACATATTGGTGATAATGTTGCTTTGAGGCCACAAAAGAGATCTGTATGAGCTTTCAGCTTTTCACAAAGCTCCAATTGGGCCACAGCAGTTTATCTAGCAGCTTCAGAAAAGGGTTAGATAGGCTACTTACGAGTTCTCCATCTTTCTGAATTAGAAATGTTCGAAAACTCTCAAATTCAGGGTCGCGGAATAAATCTTCCAGGAGCTTTCCGAAACCGCCGAATGCGAACTTGGTGGGATATCCATTGGTGGGATATCCCCATATGTCTAGAATATTTTCGACGCGGCTATCGAGAAGCCAAAATGAACCAGGGTGAACAAAGTGAAGTAACTTCGAAAGACTAACTTCCGGGAATGGCTTATTGCGCTCTAAAGCTTTCGAAAAAAGCTCTCTAAGCTTGTAGAATTGTTGAGAGATAGCGCCTATTGAATTTATATCAGCATCGGGCAAGGAGCGTATCTCGGTTAGATATTGGGCAAGGGTTGGAGCAATTCGCGCATCTCTGAGAATCGGCGCGCCAGCTCGAAGCCCGTAATGTCCAGCAAGTTTATCAATTATTGGGTGAAGAGAGGTGATATCCTGTGCTGCTGTAAAACCTCTATATAACTGAAGGTCCAAATCTAAGAGTTTCCGGTCCCGATTGTACTGTGTCAGCCGCTCGGCGCAGCTCACTCTTAGAAGAAGGCCCTTATTTTCTCCGATAAGGAGAAAGTTATCAGATTGAGGGGTTATCTTTACTGTCAATCTGCGCCCCCTTGAAGGCAAACCTGATTGTCGTTATACCTGAGCGTCTCTGCTGCTCGTGTGTTGCCGAGACCCTATAGTTCTCTCAGCCCATTCATTCACCGCTATTGTAAGTCTGGTGTCAATGACAGCGCGTTGGTAATCCAAACAAACATAGGCGTAAGAATGTTGCTTTGGAAGGGGCTAAATTGACACTTCGACCTGCGAGTGTAAAATCTGACAGAGTATTTCGGCATGCGCAGTTGGAGCAGGTTGACGTAACACGCTAACCTGAGAAGGTCTTACAGTTGTGTCAGCAATTCTGGTTAGCTCCTCTGCGTGTAGTTGAAGCAACCCTACGCCGGGCCAGGTTGAGGTCATGAGCGACGTATGGGCCGAACTGAACGACCGCCAACGCGCCTACCTGCGCGCGCTCTACGACTGCGACCAGGCCACCGAGGCGACGCGGCGCGAGCGCGCGGCGCGTGGTCATTGGGACCGCACGCCGGCCAGCGAGTGGCGCTGGCAGATGTACGGCCCGGTCGCGCCGCCCTCGGCGCTCTACACGGCGCTGCGCAGCGCCAATCTGGTCGACCCCGGCACCGGCACGACGTGGCAGGCGCTGGAGGATCGCGGGCTGTGTCAGTGCCGCTACTCGCGTGACGCCTTTGGCGTGCAGCTGCTGGGGTGCAGATCACGTCGAAGGGACGCAAAGCTGTGCGCGCGGCGACCGACCAGCAGCGCCAGCAGCCAGCGCCCAAGGGTCAGCTGAGAGAACGCCAGTGGGCCGCGCTGGCGCGGCTCTACGCCGCCGGCGACGAAGGGGAATTGTCCGAGGAGATGATGTACGGCCGTGGCGGGTTCGAGTGGGCTCGCACGCTCCTGCGCCTACGCGAATACAAGCCACAGCCGCTCATGGAGGAGTTTCACGACTCCGAGGTGTACACGCTGGCGCGGATGCGACTTACCTCCTACGGGCGCGCGTATTATGAACGCGAATGGCGGCACTACACAGCGCTGTATCCCGACGTTGACGCGCCGCAACCAACTGAGGAGACACAAGCCAAATCGAAGCCGACTGAAGTGATAAGTAATCGCAGAAACGCAGTATCGCACAATCGCAGAAACGCATAGCGAAGGCGTGTATATCCGCATGCGCTCACACGCGAGGCGCCCGGCGAGTGAGACATTGTTTCTGAGCCGGGCCGTGTCGTAGCGGCCCGCGTGCCCGCTTCCTACCTACCTGCGCACCCAGCCCCAGCCAAAACCCTTGCGTGCTCTGCTATCATAGAGGCAGCGCATCCGCACGATGGACACCACCTATGAGCGAATCCCCCGATACCCTGGCCAAGCAGATCGCCGCGCTGGAGGCTGCGCTCCAGCTGCCGCTGCCCGAGGAGTCGCGCCAGCAGTTGCTGGCCAATCTTCAGGCGCTACAGGCGACCACCGCGCCCACTGGCGACGCCGTCGCGGGCGACAAGGTCGTCGACCCACAAGGTACGGTCAACGTGAGCGGCACGGCTCACATCGCCGTTGGTGTCAATCTGGGGCGGATCATCTATGGCATGGATCCCACGGATGTGCAGCGCGAGCAGATCATGCGCTATCTGCGCCGCCTCGCCGCGAAGCTCCAGCGCCTGCCCCTGCGCGGCCTCGCCGCTCGCCTCGATGAGGGGCCGGGCATTGCACTACCGAAAGTGTATGTGATGCTGGCAACTAAGTCGCAAGTTGAGATAACAAGTGAAAAAGCGAACTATTACTTTGTTGGCCAGCGCCCACCCGATGAAATTGGCCACTATTTTATAGCTGGCGATCCGCAGCAGCCATTGAAGACAGAGTTTGATCCTGACCATGCTCTACCCTCACACGGGATTGCGCGTGTTCATTCTGCGCCCGTTTCGGGACATGGACATGCCCCGGACGCACTCGTGATGCATCTCTGGCGGTCTCTCCTATCAACCGAAGCCGTCCAAGCGCACCAGCGCCTCGTCCTGCTCGGCGACCCCGGCGGCGGCAAGTCCACCTTCCTGCGTCACCTGGCCTGGGCGCTGGCCCAGCGTGGCCTCGACGAACGCAGCAATGACACGGCACTCTTCGGCTGGGACGACACAGCGCGCCTGTTGCCCATCCTGCTTCCGCTGCGCACGCTGGCCGGCCGGATCGCCGCCGAGGGCGCGCAGCCGGCCACCGTCTCGGCGGCGCTGCGCGACGAGATGACGCGCGAGTATGATGCGCGCCAGCCCGACGAGTTGCTGGATCAGGCGCTGGAGCAGGGCGCCGCGCTGCTGCTGTTCGACGGGCTGGACGAGGTGCCGCTGGAGGCGGTAAAGGGCGTGAGCGCCGACCGCCTGACGACGCTGCGCGCGGTGCGGGCGTTCGCCGAGCTGCACGATCGGGCGCGCGTCGTGATCACCTGCCGCGTGCGCGCCTTCACTGAGTCGCTCGGCGCCTGCCTGGGCTGGCCGACCGAGACGATCACTCCCTTCACCCTCGGCCAGATCCGCCACTTCGTTGCCGACTGGTACGCCGCGCTGATCGAGCGCGGGTCGATCGCCCGCGACCTGGGCGAGGCCCAACACCAGACCCTGATCGCGGCGATCGCCGGGAACGAGCGCTTGCGGGCGATGGCTGGCACCCCGCTGTTGCTGACCATGATGGCGCTGGTGCTCTCTGAGCGCGGCGAGCTGCCGCGCGACCGGCCGCTGCTCTACGAGCGCATCCTGGAGCAGCTGCTCGGCCAGTGGGATCAGCAGAAGGGCGGACAGAGCCTGACCGACGTGCTCGGTGCGCCCAACCTGCGCAGCGACGACCTGCGCCCGATCCTCGACGATCTCTCTTACCAGGCGCACGCGAATGCCACCTCGCAGGATGGCCGTGGGCAGCTGGCGGCCAGGGATCTGCGCTATGCCCTCGCCGAATTCCTAGAGAAGGTACGGGTCGGCGGCGCGTGGGAGGCGGCCGGACGCTGCCTGACCTATATGGGCGAGCGCAGCGGGCTGCTGCTCCCCGAGGACGACGGCCAATCTTACGCTTTTGCCCACCTGACGCTGCAGGAGCATGGTGCAGGCCGTCATATGCTGCTCCAACCCAATGCGGTCGAGTTGGTGATGCAACACCGCGCCGACGACCGCTGGCGCGAGCCGATCGCACTTGGGTTGGGGGTGGTCCAGAAGCTCTATCCGATGCTGGCCGACCGGATCGACCGCGTGCTGACCGAGTTGGTCGACCCGGATGAGGGCGGGCGACCGAAAGTGCGTGCGCGCTGGTACCGCGACCTGATCCTGGCGGCCGAGCTG
>WNGB01005587.1_pt1 | contig 19099 bp, 14 predicted proteins | sample 5400681 | NCBI WGS metagenome assembly WNGB01 (sample SAMN13153367, study PRJNA577476) | soil metagenome | isolation source: 115 cm soil or saprolite under grassland replicate 2 | place: USA:California | collected 2016-06-15
GCGGGCATTCATCTCGCGCAATCCGTCGAAGCGCACTGATACCGCTGCATCGCTGCGCGCCACGCGTTCCCTGACGCGCCGGACCACCGTTTCCGTACTCGGGGTAGCGGGGCGCGAGAGTTACCTCGTCGGCGGCGTCGTGCGGTCGCTCGAAACACTCATGGGAGGAGCAGGAATCCGATACAACGCGCCCGGCGGCACGACACTGCGGTTCGACGTCAGCGTCATTCGCTCGCGGCCGGTGTTGTCGCGCAGCGGCGTGTCGCTCGGCGTCGAACGAGGGTTGTAATACGATGGGCGAACAGGAGGGGCGCAGCACGCTGCGCCCCTCCTGTTTCTAACTCCCCATCTACACTCGAACCTGTGGATGCTCCAGCAACCGACGCTGCAGCATCGGATGCGTCCGCCAGACGTGCCACCCCATCGCAACAGCAACCGACGCTGCAGCATCGGATGCGTCCGCCAGACGTGCCACCCCATCGCAAGCACGGCCAGGACATTCGCCACAACCACCGACCACCAACCGACCGTCCCCATGACCCATTGGGCTCCGACGGCGATGGTAGCCAAAACGAGCCCCTCGACCAGGATCGCCGTCAGTAACACGAGAAGCGCCATCGCGGGAACGCGCTCTATTTGCTCCGCCAGCCCAACGAACACGACCCCGGCAACGACAAACGCAGCGACGTGGACAACGGTGTAGACCGCGACGAGGCCGAACGTCCCGACGACCTCGCCGGGGCCCGAGGCGCCGAGGAACAGGGCCGAGCCGAGCGCCGCGGGCGTGCGGAGCGGAGTGCCCGTCGCGAGATCCAGGACGAAGAACCACACTGCCACCACGGCGGCTCCGACAAGCCCGTTGACCGCGCCGCGGGCCACCGCGGGGTGATCTCGGAGCGCCGTGAGTCTCACGGGGCGGGGATCGTGCTCGGCGTAGTGCAAGTAGCCCATGAGCATCAGGCCGGCCGCGATGTTCGCGCCGAAGATGTGCTGCCAGGCAATGAAGCCGAGCTGCGGCGCATGTAGGAGGAGCAGCCCGACGTAGAAGGTCACTTCCTGAAGGAGCACTCCGAATACCAGGCTCAGGAGGAGCCGTGGAGGCGCTGTGAACGCCGCGCTGACCCACGCCATCCCGACTCCCAAGATCGCGAAGACCCCGAAGTGCAGCACGGTGTACACGGCGACGAGTCGGAAGCTGACTTCCGAGAGCTCGCGGTTCAGCAGAACGCCGGCGAGCAGTGTGGGCGTCCGGAAGGAATGCCCTGCCAATGTATCCGCAACGAGAAACCACAGCGCAACAACGAGTCCAGCGAGGAGTCCACCCGTCACGCCATGGACGATCACTGCTTGTGCGGGTCGCCGCATCGTCCCGACCTCGCGAAAAGGGGGTTACGGGAACATGGCGACGCCGAGAGCCACTGTCTACCGGCGGGACTGCCGCCGCAGCTCGGCCGCCACGCGCTCGGCGTCCCGCATTACCCGCAGCGTGTTCAGCCCGGCGACCTTCTTCACATCGGTTTCGGTCCAGCCGCGCCGCAACAGCTCGGCGATCAGATCGGGGAACTTGGACACATCCTCGAGGCCGACCGGCACTTCCGTAATGCCGTCGAAGTCCGAGCCCAGTCCGACACAATCGATCCCCGCAACCTGGCGGATGTGCTCGATGTGATCGGCGACCTGCGCCAGCGTCGCATGTGATGCTGCCGCGTCCCAGACTTTCTGGGAGTCGGCGCGGGTCGCTGAGTCGGCGCCGGCCGCGCGAAGGCGTTCGAGGCGCGCGTTCACCGTGTCGCCCCAGACCCGCGCGGCTTCCGACACGAAGCCCGGATTGAAGTTCACCATCACAACGCCGTGATTCGCCGCCACGAGCTTCAGAATCGAATCGGGAACATTGCGCGCGTGATTGGTGAGCGCCCGCGCGGACGAGTGCGAAAAGATGACGGGCGCTTTGGATGTGTGCAGCGCGTCGGACATGGTCTGGTCGTTCACGTGCGACAGATCCACCAGCATGCCGAGGCGATTCATTTCCAGCACGACCTGTTTGCCGAAGGGCGACAGACCGCGCCGCGCGGTATCGGTGGACGCGGTCGCCCAATCGAGGCTGCGCCAATGTGTCAGGGTCAAATAACGCGTGCCAAGGCTGTAGAACATCCGCAGCGCGCCGAGCGAGGTCTCGATGGCGTGACCGCCTTCGATCCCGATGAGACAGGAGATCTTGCCGGCGGCAAAGTTGCGCTGCACGTCCGCGGCGGTGTATGCCATCGCCATGCTGGGCGAATTCCTGGCGCAGAGTCGGCGAACGAGATCGATCTGCTCGAGCGCATAGGTCGCCGCGTGTGTCCCGGAATCCATCGTCGTCACCGGGACGTACGCGGCCCAGAACTGAGCGCCGACGTGGCCCGTGCGCAGCCGGGGGATATCGGTCATCAGCTTCGGCTGGCTCACGGCGAGATTGACCGAATCGAGACCGCCGCGCCCGCGAATCGCATCAGGGATGTCGTTGTGGCCGTCGATGAGGGGAACCGTCCGGAGGATGCGGATGGCTTGGGCTCGGTAATCCTGGGCCGAAAGTTGGAATGTTGGAATGATGGAAAGAACCACCACCAACACCCACGATCCCCGCCTCACCCACCGTCCAACATTCCAACCTTCCATCATTCCCTCGCTTTCCGGCCCAAAAGCTAGATTACGTTCTGTCCATGAGCAACGAATCGAAGGTCAAGATCGCGCTCACCGTAAACGGCGAAGCGGCCGAAGTGGCATTCGGGCCGCACAAGACGCTGCTCGAAGTGCTGCGCGAAGACCTGGGTCTCACTGGCACGAAGCACGGCTGCGAATTGGGCGAGTGCGGCACATGCACGGTGCTCCTGGATGGAACGCCGGTGCTCTCCTGCCTGGTGCTGGGTCTCGCGTGCGCCGGGCACGCTGTGCGCACGGTCGAAGGAATGGCGCAGGGTGGGAAACTCCATCCTCTCCAAGAGACCTTCGCCGACCTGGGAGCGGCGCAGTGCGGCTACTGCACTCCGGCCTTCCTCCTGGCTGCCGAGGCGCTGCTCGCCTCCAATCCCAATCCGACACGCGAACAAATCAAAGACTCACTTGCCGGAAACCTCTGCCGCTGCACCGGCTATATCAAGATCTACGAGGCGGTGGAGCTGGCTGCGGCACGGACGCGGGGGGAAGTCGCGCAGCCCACCCGGGAATCGTTGTATGGCCACTCGTAAACGTGGGAATGTTGGAAAGTTGGAAGGTAATTCTCCTTCCAACATTCCAACCGTCCAACATTCCGTTATCGGCAAGGCGCTGCGCAAAGTCGACGCCGTCGCGAAAGTGACGGGCGCGACGCGGTTCGCCGACGATCTCGCCTTCCCGCGCATGCTGTACTGCAAACTTCTCCGCAGCACCCAGCCACACGCACGCATCATCTCGATCGATGTCACCGCGGCGAAGCGGCTGGACGGAGTGCAGGCCGTCCTCATCGGCCAGGATCTGCCGATCCCATTCGGCATTCTGCCCGTCTCCCAGGACGAGCATGCGCTCTGCATCGACAAGGTCCGGTTCATCGGCGATCCCGTTGCGGCCGTCGCGGCGACGAGCGAGGAAGCCGCGACCGCAGCCACAGATCTGATCCGGGTAGACTACGAGCCGCTCAAGTCCTTCGACTCCGCCGAAACAGCCGTCGCGCATCCCGAGCCTCGGATCCACGACTACGGCGACAGCGGCAACCTCCACAAGCTGATCGACCTCGAGTTCGGCGACGCCGAAGCAGGAATTGCCGCAGGCGATCTGGTTCGGGAAGATCTCTTCTTTTTCGAAGGGAACACCCATCTACCGATGGAGCAGCACGCCGCGGTCGCGCAGTGGTCGCCGGACGGCAAGTTGACGCTGTGGACGTCGACGCAAACGCCCCATTACGTCCACCGGGCGCTCGCCAAAGTCCTGGAGCTGCCGGCGGCCCGGGTGCGCGTGATCGCAACGCCCAACGGCGGCGGGTTCGGCGGCAAAAGCGATCCGTTCAGTCACGAGATTGCAGTTGGCAAGCTTGCGATGATCACGGGCCGGCCCGTGAAGATCACGTTGACGCGCGAAGAAGTCTTTTACTGCCATCGCGGCCGCCATCCGACGCTCATGTGGGTACGGACCGGCGTGAAGAAGGATGGCGCAATCACGGGGATGCACTTCCGCTCGCTGCTCGACGGCGGCGCGTACGGCTCCTACGGCGTCGCGAGCACCTACTACACCGGCGCGCTCCAGACCGTGACGTACAACGTCCCGCGCTATCACTTTCAGGGTGCGCGGGCCTTCACGAACAAGGCCCCGTGCGGCCCCAAGCGCGGGCACGGCACGCCGCAGCCGCGATTCGCGCTCGAGGTCCACCTCGACAAGATCGCCGAACAGCTGAGCCTCGATCCCGCCGAGCTCCGACTCAAGACGCTGGTGCCGCCCAACTCGCTCACCGCGAATTATCTGCGCGTCGGCTCGATGGGCCTCGGCAAGTGCATCGCGAAGGTCGTGGAAGGATCCGAGTGGAAAAAGAAGTTCCGGAAGCTGCCCACCGGGCGCGGCGTGGGGCTCGCGTGCTCGAGCTACATCTCGGGCGCCGGGCTGCCGATCTACTGGAACAACATGCCGCACTCGGGAGTGCAGCTGAAATGCGACCGCGGGGGCGGCGTCACGATCTTCTGCGGCTCGACGGAAATCGGGCAGGGATCGGACTCGATCCTCGCCTACATCGTCGCCGAAGTGCTGGGCGTCGATCCCTTCGACGTCGCCGTCGTCACCGCCGACACCGATCTCACACCGGTCGACCTCGGCAGCTATTCGAGCCGCGTCACCCTCATGAGTGGCAACGCGGCGCTGCAGGCGGCCGAACGCGCACGCCAGATCCTCGCGGTCCATGCCGGCAAGAAGCTCGACGTGCCGGGCGAGCGGCTGACGTTCGCCGAGGGCCGCGTGTTCGACAGCAAGGATAGCAAGCGCGGCATCACGTTCGCCGAAGCGGTCCAATCAGCGGAAGCGGCGGAGGGCACGATCGGCACGGTGGGTTCGTACACGCCGCCTGCGAGCGCTGGAAAGTATCGGGGCGCCGGCGTGGGGCCTTCGCCTGCCTATTCGTACAGCGCCTGCGTGGCGGAGGTGGATGTCGATCCCGAAACGGGAATCGTCCGCGTGCCGACGATCTGGATCGCGCACGACGTCGGCCGATCGATCAACTCGGCCGCCGTGATTGGACAGATCGAGGGCTCGATCTACATGGGCCTCGGCGAAGCGCTGATGGAGGAGATGGCCTATCGCGGCGATCTCAAAGTGGTCCACAAGATCCCTTCCCTGCTCGAATACAAGAGTCCCACCACGTTGGAGATGTGCGACGTCATCACCTACCTGATCGAGGACCCGGACCCGAACGGACCCTTCGGGGCGAAGGAGGTCGGCCAGGGGCCGCTGCTGCCGGTGATGCCGGCGGTGGCGAATGCCGTCTATGACGCCGTTGGGGTGCGCGTGGACGAGGTGCCCATCACTCCGGAGAAGGTGCTCAAGGCACTGCGGGCCAAGGCGAAGGGGGACGAAGGCCGGTTCGGACCGACGAGCTTCCCCGCCATTCCCTGGCCCGAGCCGACGAGAGTGCCCACACCGTGGGAGGGAGGCGACGGCAGGGCCGTCGAGCAAATACATGCTTAGGCTGCCGTCGTTCCGGTATCTCCAACCCTCGACGCTCAGCGACGCGCTGACGATGAAGGGCGACGCTGGACCGGACGGAATGTTCGTCGCCGGCGGGACGGATCTGTATCCGAACATGAAGCGTCGGCATCAAGAGCCGAGAACCGTGATCTCGCTGATGGGAATAGAAGAATTGAGAAGGTTGGACGGTTGGAATGTTGGAACGTGTATCACGCTGAGCGCACTTTCCAACCTTGCAACCTTCCAACGTTCTCAATCTGCAGTCGCCACCGCCGCCCGGCTCGTCTCCACGCCGCTGCTCCGCAACATGGGGACCCTCGGCGGCAACTTGTGTCTCGACACGCGCTGCAATTACTACAATCAGAGCTATGAGTGGCGGAAGTCGATCGACTTCTGCATGAAGAAGGATGGCGCGATCTGCTGGGTGGCACCGTCGTCACCACGCTGCTGGGCGGTCAGCTCGTCGGACGTCGCCCCGGTGATGGTGGCAATCGGAGCGGAGTATCGGCTGGTCGGGCCACACGGCGAGCGCATCGTTCCTGCGGCCAGGTTCTATCACAACGACGGGATCAATTACCTCACCAAGCAACCCGACGAGATCCTGGTGGATGTGCGTCTACCCGCCCCAGATGGCTGGGATGCCGTCTACCACAAGCTCCGGCGCCGCGGCTCGTTCGATTTTCCCGTCCTCGGCGTCGCGGCCTGGGTACGGTGGAAGGGGAAGAGTGTCGCCGCCGCCCGCATCGTGCTGGGTGGCGTCGCGAGTTATCCGCAGGAGGTTCCGGAAGCGGGAGCCGCGCTCGTGGGGAGTACCCTCTCGGACGAAGCCATCGCGGCGGCGGCCGAAGCGGCCTACCGTCCGTCCAAGCCGATGGACAACACCGATTTTGATCTGTCGTGGAGAAAACAGATGACCCGCGTCTACGTGACGCGGGCCATCCAGGAGCTACGAAGCCGAAGTCGCTAGCGCTTCGATCTCCGCCGTCGCCTTGGCCAGCGCCTCAGCCACGCGTTTCCGGGCTTCGTCGGTCTCGGCCTTCCAGCCGGTCCGGTAGACCGTCTTCACGAGCTGTCCAAGAGCGCGGTTCACTTCCACCATCGAACCGCCGACCGTCCGCTCGACGGTCTCGGTCACGCGATCGAAGATGTCTTCGACGATGTCTTTGTGGTCGTCCAAGAACTTCCGTCCTGTGTCGGTGATTTCGTAGACCTTCTTGCCTTCCACATCGCGCGCAACGACCAGTGCTTCATCCTCGAGCCACTGCAACGTCGGATAGACCGTGCCGGGCGACGGCGTATAGCAGCCGTGCATCCGCTCTTCCAGCTCCTTCATGACTTCGTATCCATGACGGGGTTTGTCCCGCAGGAGCTTCAGAATCACGTACTTCATGTCGCCGGCGCCAAACCACTGCCGGCGACCTCCGCGGGCCCAGCCCCTGGGCATCCGGAACCCCCAGCCAAAGCCTTCCCAGCCGAACTTGCCGCCCATCTCTGCCTCTGGTTAGATGTTACGTCACGATATTCTGCCACGATATATCTTGTCAAGACGGCCATCTTTGTCATGTGCGCCAAGTCACTATCCGACTTAAGCTTGCAAGTTCGACGCCCGCCTGTACATTGAGGCCACGCTGGACCAGTAATTCCGTTGGGTTGCCCCCACGCGCGCCCGGGAGAGGAGCAGCAATGGCAGTCGAAATCACGCCGCACCCGCCATGGGTAGCGGATCTGGATGCGACGCTCGAACCGAGCCGGCAGGCGATCCTCGACACGCCGGTCATCATCGACGCGTCCGAGAATCAGCTGATCGACGGGCAGATCCAGAACTTTCTGGTCGGCTTCTATCCCATCATCCGCGACTTCCCACAGTGGCTGCAGATGCTGCTGGACCGCTCCCCCACGATGGGTCGGGAGTTCTTCACCGACAACATCCGCGTCGAGCGCCGGCATGACGCGATGTGGCGCGCGATGGGAGATGGCTTCAACGTGCATAAGAAGCGGTTCCAGGAGCCGGAGCCGATGATCCCGGAAGTGAAGAGGTTCCACGCGTACCTGACCGAGATGTGTCGCAACGCCGAGTTCGGCCAGGCCGTCTCGGCAACGAACTATGCGGTCGAAGGAGTCGCCCAGAAAATCTCGGAAAAGGCGTTGCGGGGGCTCGCGAAGAACGAGAAAATCGGGCCGCGCGGCCGTTGGTGGCTCGAGGAGCATGCCAAGTACGACGATGAGCATCCCATTCATGCTCTCGAGATCATCAAGGACTGCGTGAAGCGGGGCAACGGCGGGACCCCCGAGCAGGTCACCCAGTCGGCATTGGAAAGCCTCAGCCTGATGAAGGTCTCTATGGAGGCGTCTTATCACGCGTGAGTAAAGCTCGTCGCATCTCGCCGACCCGGGGGAATCGGGCAAGCGCGGCGGCAGGCAAAAGCCCGCCGCTGGACTTCCTGCAGGCCGCAGCCGACATCGTGACTGCTCTCCCGGACGCCGTCGTCATCACAGGCGCGGATCGGCGGGTTCTCGCGGCGAACGAGGCCGGCGCGGAACTGCTGGGCTGGCACCTGAGTGATGTCGTCGGCCAGGCGATCGCCGACAACCTATCACCGGGCGAGCGTGCCCACGTCGCGTCACGCGAAGACCGCGTCCTGAGTGGTGAGCCGCAGCGGTACGACACGCGGATCGTCAATCACCGCACCGGTGAAGAGCGCGATGTGGCGGTCTCGAGCGGCCCGTTCCGGATGGGCGGCGAGATCATCGGCACCGTCGCCACCCTGCGCGATATCACCGAACCCAAGCGCGCCCAGGACACCCTGGCCCGCTCCGAGGCCCGCTACCGCCACCTGGTGGAGTCCGCGTCCGACGCGATCGTCACGCTGGACGCGAACGGCCGCTTTACCACGGTGAACCACGCCGCCGAAAACATATCCGGCTACAAGCGCGAAGAGCTCGTCGGTCAGTGGTTCGCCCCCATGCTCCCCGACGATGATCTTCCGAAGGCCCTCGGCCACTTCCAGCAGGCGCTGGCTGGGGAGACGGGGCTGTTCGACTCGCAGTTCTACCGCAAGGACGGCGAAGTTCGCACGATCTCGATCACCTACTCGACGCCGCAGAAGGATGAAGAAGTCCTGTGTCTCATTCGCGACGTCACTGATCAGAAGATGCTGCAGGAACAGCTCATTCAGTCCGAAAAGATGTCGGCGATCGGGCAGCTCGTGTCGGGCGTCGCGCACGAGCTGAACAACCCGCTGGCGGGCATTTCGGCGTTCGCCCAGCTCCTGCTCGCGGAAAAGCGGTTTCCGCCCGACCAGCGTACGGCGGCCGAAACGATCTACAGCGAGGCGCGGCGCGCCAGCCGCATCGTGCAGAACCTGCTGACGTTTGCGCGCCAGCACAAAGCCGAGAAGGTCCCGACGACGATCAACCAGGTCCTCGACGACACGCTCGAGCTGCGGGGCTACGAGCTCCGCGTCCGCGGTATCGACGTGCGCCGGGAATACGACGAATCGCTTCCGGACACGATGGCCGACGCGCATCAGCTGCAGCAGGTGTTCCTGAACCTCATCACCAATGCCGAGCAGGCGATGGAGCAGAAGGAAGGCCACCATCACCGGCTGACAGTGCGCACGCGGCGCAGCGACGACGCGATCCGGATCGAGATCGAGGACACCGGAGCCGGCATTCCGGCCAATCTGATCGAGCGAATCTTCAACCCGTTCTTTACGACCAAACCGACCGGTTCGGGGACGGGTCTGGGGCTTTCGATCTCGCTGGGCATCGTGCGCGAGCATGAGGGGAAGATCTGGGCGGAGAATCCGCCGCAGGCCGGCGCCCGCTTCGTCGTTGAAATTCCGGTGACCGAGCCCCGGCCATCCGGGGAGCATGCCGCCGTCGCGCAGCCCCCACCGGTCGGTGCCGACAGCCTGCGCGTGCTCGTGGTGGATGACGAAGCATCGGTCCGCGTCTCATTGCAGCGCTATCTCGCCGGCAAAGGCCACCAGGTGGAGACGACGGCCAGCGGCGAGGACGCGCTCGTGCGGCTCAAGGGATCGAAATACGACGCGGTCATCCTGGATATGCGCATGCCGGACCTGTCCGGCGAGCAGCTGTTTGAGCGGCTCCGCAGCAACGACCCTACCCACGCCGAGCGCGTGATCTTCACGACGGGCGACCTGGTGAACGAGCAGATGCGGCGCTTCCTCGACGGGACGGGGCGGCCTTGCGTCTCCAAGCCATTCGAGTTCGCTTCTTTCGACCAGGCATTGCCCGCGGCACGACGCCGCGCGTAAAACGTCGAACATGTTCCGTTGGTTTGTAGGGGCGCAGCACGCTGCGCCCCTACCGATATCGTGCACACCCTCAGATCCGGAATACCATGCGCCCCGTTCTGTGCCTTCTGATCGTCTTGGCGTCTCCACTGGCCGCCCAGGAACCTTTCGACTTCTACTCCCGCGGCCCCTATCGCCCCGCCGTCCCGCGCACCGAGGCGATCACCGGTTACGCCGCCGGCGACCAGCACACCATGTACGCAGTAATGCAGCACTATCTCGACACCTTGGTCGCGACGGCGAGCGACCGCGTGCGGATCGAGACGTGGGGACGCACGACCGAGTATCGCCCGATTCGGGCACTGATCATTTCCGATCCCGCAAACCTCGCCAAGCTGGACCAGATCCGGGCGGGTCTCGCCGAGCTGGCAGACCCGCGCAAGACGTCGGCCGCGCGCGCCGCGGCGATCGCCGCGCAGAGCCCGGCCGTCGCGGTGTTCCAGTACTCCGTCCACGGGGACGAACCGGCGGGATTCGAGGCCGCCATGCAGGTCGCCTACCAGCTCGCCGCCTCCGACGAGCCGCAGACACTCGAGATCCTGAAGTCGGTGGTCGTGGTGCTCAACCCATCGGCCAATCCCGATGGACATGAGCGCTTCGCCGCCTGGTACAACTCCGTCGGCGTCGGCGCGGACCATCCCTGGGCCTTCGAACAGAATGAGCCGTGGAGCATCACGGGACGCTACAGCCACTACCGCTTCGACATGAATCGCGACTTGCTCGCCCAGAGCCAGCCGGAAGTTCGCGCGATGATGGACGGCATCCTGCGCTGGCGCCCCCAGGTGTTCGTGGACCATCACTCGACGACATCGTCGTTCTTCTTCCCACCCGTCGCGCAGGCAGTGAACATGAACCTGCCCCCGCAGGCGACCAAGTGGTTCGCGACGTACGGCCGCGGCAACGCGGCCGCGTTCGACCGTTACGGCTGGCAGTACTACGTGGGCGGGGTATTCGACTTTTTCTACGTCGGCTACTGGGACGAATGGACCACGTTTCAGGGCGCCACCGGGATGACGTACGAAACCGACGGCGGCCCTGAATTCCGCAAGCGCCGGGACGACGGCAGTATCACGACCTTCCGCGACGGCATCGCACACCACTTCGTGGCTTCCCTGGCGACGCTCGAGACGACAGCGAAGAACCGGCAGAGCCGGCTGCAGGACTACTATGATTTCCGCCGCTCCGCGCTGGCGGAAGCGGCGACCGATCGCATGAAACGCGTCGTGATCGTGCCGGGCAACGACCCGCAGTCGGCGGCGCACGTGATCGGCTTGCTACTCCGAAACGGAATCGAGGTCACGCGCCTGCGCCAGCCGTTGCCCTCACGCCTCGCCCACCCCTACATCAGCCCGGGCACGACGGCGACGGCGAGAACGTTTCCAACCGGCAGCTACGTGATCGACCTGAACCAGCCGCAGCGGCGAATCGCGAAGGCCATCCTCGAACCGCAGGCGAGCATGGAGCGGTCGTTCGTCCAGCGGGAGATCGGGAAGTTCCAGCGTAACCGGCGGCGCGGCGGGGATGCGGACAAAGAAGACTACGGCTTCTACGACATCACGGCCTGGTCGCTGCCGTTGTCTTTCAATCTCGACGCGTATTGGACCGAGGATGCCGGACCCGCCGGGGACGCGGTCACCGACTCGATCGTGCCGCCTCCCGCCGCGCCGGCGCGCGGTGCCAGTGCCTACGTCTTTACGAACGACCGCCCGGGGGCGGCCCGGCTCGCGCTCGCGCTCGAAGCCGAGGACTTCAAGCTCGCGGTGACGCGACAACCGGTCCTCAGCGGCGGTCGCACCTATCCCCGTGGCTCGTTCGTCGCGCGCGCGCAACGCAACCCCTCGAGTCTGCACGAGCGGATCGCGGCGTTGGGGCCTGCCGTCGGCGTGCCCGTGTTCCCGCTGCAGACGGCCTTCCCCGACACGGGCGACGCCGGGATCGGTTCCGAGGACGTCACCGGTCTGCATGCCCCCAAGATCTTGGTCGCCGCCGGCGACGGCATCTCCGAAACGAGCTACGGCTGGTTGTGGAACTTCCTGGCGCGCGAGCTGAACGCCCCGTTCACCCCGGTACCGCTGCGCGCCATCGGACGCATGGACGATCTGCAGACCTTCAACGTGCTGATTATCCCCGACGGCTCGGGCAGCCGGATGCGCCGGGAGCTTGGCGACGATGGCGTCGCGAAGCTCAAGGCCTGGGTGCGCTCGGGAGGCGTGCTCATCGGGTACGGCGGCGCCGGTGACCTGGCGGCGAACAAGGATGTGGAGCTCTCGACGGTCACAAGCGTCGCACCCGACAGCAGTGCCAAAGCCGATACCAGTGCGGCGGGAAACGAGCCCGCCCTGGTCTCGAGCACCGCGCCGGCGCGTGATCGGCCGGAATGGATCCCGGGTGCGATCTTCCGGGCGACGCTCGACACCACGCACTGGTTGACGCTGGGATACGACCGCAACCGGATGCCGGTATTCATCGACGGCGACACGTTCTGGCGGCCGTCGAAGGGCGGCGCGAACGCGGTCACCTTCACCGATCCGGTGGACTCGTTGGTGCTCTCGGGCTTCACCTGGCCCGACAACACCGCCCGGCTGCTCAAGGGGTCGACGTGGGCCGCGGTCGAGAATCAGGGCAGTGGGCGCGTCGTGCTGTTTCTGAGCGATCCGCTGTTCAGGGCCTTTTGGAGAGGGCCTGCGAAGCTGCTGACGAATGCAATACTGATAGGGCCGAACCGGTAACTACGGCGGCGAGGGGCGGCAAATGAAACGGCGGCGAAGGGCGGCGGGTGTGTTGCCGCCTTACGCCGCCTCTCGCCGCCATTCGCCGCTGCCTTCTAGATCACGCGGCTTGTCCGAATCACATCCCGAATCTTCCAAACCGGCACTTGAATCTGCGACCGGATCTTCGGCGCAATGCGGAACACGCTTGGCTCCTCGTGCATCCGCGGTATCATACGAAAGTGGCGTTCGTCATTTTCCGGCACCTTCCAGGCGACCGTCACGCGCTTCTGCTTGCGCAACACATCGATCGTCACCGATTCGCCCGGGTCATAGGAACGGATGATCCGCATCGCCTGCATCGGCGAGGTCGGCTTGCGGCCGCCGATGGAGATGATCACGTCGCCGCCCTTGAGCGCCAGGGACGAGTCTTCGGGAGCACTGACGACCAGCACACCCTCTCGCGTGCCGAAGTAGTCACCGAGATCGGAATTGAGTTTTACGAGCTCGATCCCGCCCCACGGACTCCCGAAGGCGAACTCGAAGTCATTCCCCGGGCCCACCCGCATCTTGGGCATCAGTTCGTCGAAGCTGCCCATGTCCGGCATCTGCATCCGTCCGGTCCAGGCATTGCCACCCAAGTCCTCGGCCACGATCGTCGCCTTGCGGGAATCGCTGCCACGCCGGTATTCGACCTGAACCGTATCACCGGGATCGAGCGCGTGCGCAAGGTCGATCAGCTTCATGCCCGGTCCGGAGTTCTCATCGTCCGCCGATTCCGCGCCGCCGAGGGCGGTGCCGTTGAAGCGTGTGATCACGTCGCCGACCTTGAGACCCGACTTCTCCGCCGGCCCGCCGGGCGTGATGCCCTCGATCCGCGCGCCGAGCTTGTCGCCGGCCGCGTCGACCTTGGTGTCCACGATCACGCCGATCCGACCGCGATTGTCGCTGAACGTATACACGCCGAACGGGCCCTCCCGAGTCTCGACGCGAACGCGCGGCCGGGGACGCGTGCTCGGCCGGCGCGGCGCATCCTGCGCCGCCGACACGGCCGGCAACACCAGACAGACGGCGAGCGCAACCACAGTCCAATTGCGAATCATCCAGCTCTCCTCCGGGCTCCTAGAGCCCGACGTAGCGAGCGCGCGTCGCGCGGGCATTCACCAGCTCCCGCATCAGCCCGACACGCTCCTGCCACAGTTTGACGAGTTCAGCGTCCCGGACGCTCTGTTGCCGCTGCGCCAGGGTGCCGTCGAGAATGGAAATGCGGTCTTCCAGGTCCGCTACGACCGCCGCCGCGTGACCGCTCAGGACGCGACCGTCGATGTCGTATTGCTGCAGGGAATCTTCGAGCGTCGCCGACTGCTGCTTCGCCTGACTCAGCTCGGCATAGAGCTTGCCCTGTTCCCCACCCGACGGCTGTACCAGCAGGATGGCGGCGATCGTGGCGGCGAGAGCGAGACTGCCGGTCCACGTTCCCCACGTGCGACGGCGGCGAGAGCGCTCGGCGCGCAGGACCGCTTGCACGGCGGGCCAACGGTCGCGCGGCGGGTGCAGGGCCGGCAGGGCTTTGAGCTGCGCGACGCGCTGGTACCACGCTTCCAGCTCCGCCTGACACGCAGCGCAGGTGGTGATGTGCCGGCGCGCCCAGACCGACGCCTCACCTGCCCGCAGGGCTCCCAGATCTTCCATCGTGCAGTGCATCATGCATTCGCTCCTTCATCGAGCATCCGCCGCAGCCGCGCGTGGGCTCGCGCCAGCTGCGACTTGGAAAAGCTCACCGATTTCCCCATCTGCTCCGCGATCTCCTCGTGCGTGTATCCTTCGACATCGTGCAGCCACACCACCGCGCGAGACGTCTGGGATAGCTGATCGAACGCGCGCTCGAGATCGATGTTTGCGCCAACGTGCATCCCCGGCTTGCCCGGCTCGTCGTCCAACGACTCCGTGACGCGCACCTGATCGCGGCGAATCCGCATCAAGGCTTTGGTCGAGGCGATGCGGCGAACCCACCCCCACAGATGGCCTTCCCCGCGGTACTGCTTGATGTTGCGTACCACCTCGAGAAACGTCTCCTGCAACACGTCCTCCGCGTCCTCCGGCCGCCGCAGCATGCGCCGCACGAGATTGTAGACAGGCGTCTCGAAGGCCCGGTACAGGGCTTCGAGGGCTGCTGCATCTCCGGCTTGCGCGCGGGCGACGAGGACGTCCGGAACGGCGAATGCCACGGTCATTGTCCGAAAAGTTAGATGCGGTCTGGAGATAGAGCGTCGCAACGGCGTACGCCGTGCGCTGTACGCCGTGCGCGGGGAGGCAGTTTCGCTCGAGTCTTCCGGCGCACGGCGCACGGCTCACGGCGCACTAAGTGATTACCCAGTAGGAACTTGAGGTCATCAGGGATATCTTGTGGCATGCCGAAACCAGACGTGAGGGAATGGCTCCATCACTGGCAGGATGAAGCGGACGCGGCCTACCTCTACCTCGCGCTCGCCGGCCAGGAATCCGATCCGCACCGGAAAGACGTCTACATCAAGCTCGCGGGCGTCGAGGAGCGCCACGTGCAGATATGGAGCAAGCTCCTCGCCGAGCATGGCCATACCGTAGATCATGCGCGCCCGACGCTGAACGCCAAGCTCCGAGCGTGGTTCGGCCGGCGGTTCGGGACGCGCTACCTGCTCCCCATGCTGCTGCGTGAAGAGGGCCAGGAGGTAAAGGGGTATCTCGCCCTCCATCGGGAATCGAGCCTCCCGGACGCGCAAGAAGTCTCGCTCCAGCTCGCCAAGGAATCGGCCGCCCACGCCGGCACGCTCGCCGATCTGGCCGGCAAAGGCGCCGAACCGTGGCACAAGACGGGATCAGGCGGCTTCCTGCGCAATGTGGTGTACGGCTTCAACGACGGGCTGACGGCGAACTTCGGGCTCGTGGCGGGAGTGATCGGCGCGGCCGTGCAGCCGCACGTGATCATGATCTCCGGCGTCGCCGGCATGATCGCCGACGCGCTGTCGATGGGCTCCTCCGGATACCTGGCGGCGAAGAGCGAGCAGGAGGTTTGGGAACACGAGATCGCGATGGAGAAGGAAGAGATTCGCCTGATGCCGGAAGTGGAAGAGGACGAGATGGCCCTGCAGTACGAGGCGAAAGGCGTGGACCCCCGCACCGCGCGCCGCATGGCGGAAGAAGTGATGCGCGACCCGGAGCGCGCGCTGGGGGAACAGGTGCGGGACGAGCTGAAGATCGGCGAAGCCCACGCCACGCCGTTCCGCGAAGGGTGGATCACCGGTGTGGCGACGGCGGTCGGCGCGTTCATTCCGGTGGCGCCGTTTCTCCTGCTGCACGGTCGCGCCGCCATCTGGGTGGCGTTTACGATCGCGATGCTGTCGCACTTTGCCGTGGGGGCCGCGCGCAGCTTCTTCACCGGCCGCGGCGTCATCCGCAGCGGAATCGACATGTTCGTCGTCGGCGTTGGCGTGGCGGCGGTGGGGTACCTGGTCGGCGACCTGGTCGGGAAGGCGCTTTAGACGACCAGATTGACGAGCCGGTCCTGCACGTAAACCACCTTCTTCACCTTCTGCCCATCGACAAACTTCTTCACCGCCTCATCCGCAAGCACACGGGCGAGCACGTCTTTCTCCGCCATGCCGCGCGGCACCACAAGGCGCGAGCGAAGTTTTCCGTTCACCTGGACGGCGATTTCGACATCGCCCGCCGAGGCGAGGCGCTCGTCATACGAGGGCCACTTGGCTTCAAAGACCGATGTCTTGTGACCCATGATTTCCCAGAGTTCCTCAGTAATGTGCGGCGCGTAGGGCGCGAGCATGATGATGAGCGGCTCTACCGTGTCCCGTGTCCCCTGTCCCGCGTCCCGCAACACGTTCACGTACTCCATCATCGCCGCGATCGCCGTGTTGTACTGCAGCGCTTCGGTATCCGCGGTCACCTTCCGGATCGTGCGATGGAGCTTCTGTTCGAGCGCCGGTGCGGCGGGGCGCTGTGCGTCAGCTGTTTCGTGCACCAGCGCCCACACTTTATCCAAAAACCTGCGCTGGCCGACGATCCCCGAGTCGCGGAAGTCGCCGCCATCCTGGAAGGGGCCGAGGAACATCAGGTACATGCGGAACGTGTCGGCGCCCCACTGCTGGATGTAGGTGTCCGGGACGACGACGTTGCCGCGCGACTTGGACATCTTGGCGCCGTCTTTGACGATCAAGCCGTGGGCGCGGAATTTCGGGTAGGGGCTATCGAAATGAAGGTGCCCCAAGTCATGCAGCACCAGACAGATGAATCGCGCGTACAAGAGGTGCAGCACCGCGTGCTCATTCCCACCGATGTAGCTCGAGACCGGGAGCCACTGCTTCGTCCGGGCGGCGTCGAACGGCCGATCGTGGAATTCCGTCGACGGGTAGCGAAGATGGTACCACGCGGAATCGAGGAACGTATCGGAGACGTCCGTCTCGCGACGCGCCTGGCCGCCGCACTGGGGGCACTTCACGAAGTACCACTCTTCATGCCGGGCGAGCGGGCTGACCCCGGTGTCGTCGGGGCGGAAGTCATCGATGAGCGGCAGCTCGACCGGCAAGTCCTGCTCGGGCACCGGCACGACGCCGCATTTCTCGCAGTAGATGATGGGGATAGGCGGACCCCAGTACCGCTGCCGCGAGATGCACCAATCGTGCAGCCGGTACTGGACGCGTGACGTCGCGAGCCCACGTCCATTGAGCCACGCGACGATCTTGCGGGCCCCTTCGACGCACGACGCGCCGTCGAATGCCCCCGAGTTCATCAGCACGCCGTTCTCGGACACGCTCGGCAGCGTTTCGCCTTCGACTGCCACAACCTGCCGAATCGGGAGCTTGAATTGCGTCGCGAATTCGAAGTCGCGCTTATCGTGCGCGGGAACGGCCATGATCGCGCCGGTGCCGTACTCCATCAGGACGTAATCGGCGATCCAGATCGGGATCGCTTCTCCCGTCGCGGGGTTTCTGGCGTATGAGCCGATGAAGACGCCGGTCTTCGTCTTGTCGCCGACGCGCCGCGACACGATGTCCTTGGACTGCACCTCACGCTGATATGCCTTGACGGCCGAGCGCTGCTCGACCGCCGTCAACTCGTCCACAAACGGATGTTCGGGCGCGAGCACGAGGTATGCCGCGCCGAACACGGTATCGGGTCGCGTCGTGAAGACCGCAAGCTTCTTGCCGCTCGGCGTCTCAAAAATCAGCTCGGCCCCTTCGCTCCGACCGATCCAGTTCCGCTGCAGCAGGACGGTGGAGGATGACCAGTCGAGGTTCGGGAGGTTTTCGAGAAGTCGCTCGGCGAAATTGGTGATTCGGAAAAACCATTGGTCGAGGAAGCGTTGCTCGACCGGGGTGTCGCAGCGTTCGCACCGCCCGTCGATCACCTGCTCGTTCGCGAGCACCGTCTTGTCCTTGGGGCACCAGTTCACCGCCGCGCGCTTCTTGTACGCGAGGCCCGCCTTGAAGAGCTGCAAGAAGAGCCACTGCGTCCATTTGTAGTAGGCGGGATCGGTGGTGGAAAGCTCGTGGCGCCAGTCGAACATGCCGCCGAACCTGCGGAGCTGGCGGCGGAACGTCGCGATATTCTGCGGAATGAGCTTGGCGGGATTCGTGCCGATGTTGAGGGCGTAGTTCTCGGAATGGATGCCGAAGGCGTCGAACCCCATCGGCTCGAACACATCGTACCCCTGGAGGCGCTTGAACCGGCCGTAGATGTCGGCGCCCGTGAACGCGAACATGTTGCCGACGTGGAGACCCTCGGCCGACGGGTACGGAAACATCATGAGGTTGTAGAACGGCCGCGCGACACGGTCGAGGTCGGGCTCGTTGGTGTGGTGCTCCACCCAACGGGCCTGCCATTTGGCCTCGAGCGCTGCCGGATCGTAGCTCGGGATGTCCCGCATGATGGCGGAAAACTAAGCCTATCGGCGCGCGAAACGCAGGTTGCGGACCCGACCGCTCGTGAATCGCATCTCGGTGACTTGTCCCGCCGCATTGCGAACGAAGACGAACATGCCGACCGGACTTCTGAACCCATCGCGGTAGACGGGTCGCAGCGCGATGTGGAGATCGGGGTCGCGGTGCAGGAGCAGGTCGCCGCCGGTCGAGTCCGGTCGCACTTCCACCGTCGTGTTGGCTTCATCGCTCGAGTATGAGCCGACGAATCCGGCCAGGACCGCACCGTCCGTGTCCGGCGCGTCGACCCAGCCGGCACGCACCGTGTCCCCCGCGGACGTCACCACACGCAGGTCGTAGTGCCCATCGGTTCGGCGATCAAACAGCACGCGATTCCCGCCGGTCGCCGCAACGAAGACGGTGGGGCTTTGCGGGACGAGCTCAGTCCCGGATTCCGTCATGACTTTGCCGTTGGTTACCACGA
>WNGB01010748.1_pt1 | contig 19097 bp, 23 predicted proteins | sample 5400681 | NCBI WGS metagenome assembly WNGB01 (sample SAMN13153367, study PRJNA577476) | soil metagenome | isolation source: 115 cm soil or saprolite under grassland replicate 2 | place: USA:California | collected 2016-06-15
TGCTTTTGTATCCAGCCCGTGTTTCCGCTCACTCTCATTCCAGCGTAGCCTTTGGCCAAGGCGCGATCGAGCTGCTCCTTCCAGCCAATGACGACCCGGTGCAGATCAAAAGTGCCTCCTTCGAGATACCACTCATTGTGTGTAATAATTTGAGTGCGACCAAAGTCCGTGGGGAACTCGGATGGACAGACACCAACCCGAAAAGTTGAAAGTCATCAGACCATGGAGCATCATGCGGAAGAACCACCAACCGCAGCTGCTCACGAGGTGCCTGATGACTTCCAACGTATCCCCGATTGTCCCGCAGATCCAGCAGGACTTCCAGGCCCTGCTGACCTACGTCAGTGGCCCGGAGGCGCACACTCAGACGGCCTACACCGTCGAGGTGACGCTGTTGCGGCGCCTGTTGGCCTTGGGCGCCGCCTTGCTGCGCGTGTTCTTCCTGACGCGTGCGGCGACGCGGCCCCCCGCGCCCGTCACTGCGCCCGGCACGGTGCTGACCTATCACGATCGCCGCCCCGTCGCCTACTCCTCGATCTTCGGCAAACTCACCCGCGCGCGCCACTACTTCGATACGGCTGGGGCGGGCGGTCAGTGCCCGCTGGATGCGGCGCTGCGTTTGCCCCCGCACGGCTATGCGGATCTGCTGCGCGCGTGGACCGGCTATGACGCCACCGATGGCGCCTAGCGTGAGACGGCCAGCACGATTGAACGCATCCTGGGGTTGGATCTGCGCAGCCAGGCCCGGGAGAGCAGCGTGCGGGAGGACGCGCGCGCTGTGGCGGCCTGCTACGATCACCCGCCCGCCGCCCACCCGCCGACGCCGTTGGGCCCAATCGTGGTCGCGCACGCCGATGGCAAAGGGGTAGCGCTGGTCCAACCACCCGCCGCGACTCCGCCGGTGCGCTTGGGCAAAGGGCAGACGCGCACCAAGAAGAAGGAAGCGATCGTGACGGCGCTCTACACGATTGCGCCCTATGTGCGGACAGCGCAGGAGGTGCTGGCGGCCTTGCTGCGTGATGCGGCGCCGCAGGAGCGGACCAACCGACCGCGACCGGTGGGCAAGGAACTGCGCGCGACCCTGGACGGGAAGGCGGCGGCCGTGACGAAACTGGCCCAACGCGCGGCGCGGCGGGAGGGGCCGCAGGTGCGCGACCGCGTGGCCCTGACCGACGGGGCCGCAGCGTTGCAGGAGCAGATGCGGATGCCCCTGCCCGGCTACACGTTGGTGCTGGACAGCATGCACGCCAGCGCGTATTTGTGGGATCGCGCCAATGCCCTGCTGGGGGAAACGGCCGCGCCCCGCAGCGCGTGGGTGCGGGGCCAGCTGGAACAGATCCTGCGTGGCCAGACCGCCGACGTGATCGCGGCGCTGGAAATCGAGTTGCAAGGATCCCCGCGGACGCCAGCGCACGTGCAGGCGCTGCGCACGACGATCGGCTACTACCAGCGCAACCTGGCCTACATGCGCTATGACGTGTATCGGGCGCGTGGCTGGCCGATCGGCACTGGGGTCGTCGAAGGCGCGTGTGGGCATGTGGTCAAGGATCGCATGGAGCAGGCCGGGATGCGCTGGACACCGGATGGTGCCCAAGCGCTGCTGGACCTGCGCGCCGTGCGGCTCAGCGGTGATTGGGATGCGTATTGGCAGTTTCATCGACACCAACAGCATGAACGGCTCGATGGCGCAACCGCGTTGCGCCCGCGCGGAGCCGAAACCCAGGCGCTGCAACAGGCAGCGTGAGAGACAGGTATCCACGGACTTTGGTCACACTCGAATGATTTGAGCCGCCCAACATATAGATTAGGCCGTCCCCCAGGAGGCTGCCAACGTCGGCGTCGGGACAGCGCGGGGCGGTGCAGCCCAACAGTGTCTGGCCCACGGCTGCCGCTCAATCTCCAGGGGCGGGGCGCCGGCCAGGGGGTGCTGGCCGGCGCCCCGCTCGCTACCGCGACCGCAATCGCCCGAACTACGGGACGACGGTGATGTGATTCTCGACCTGGGTGACGCCGGGGGCGCGCCAGGCGGCGCGCTCGGCCTCCTCGCGTTCAGCCCACGCGCGCACCCGCCCGCGCAGGATCACCTTGGCGCCGTCCGTCTCGACGGTGATGCGCTCAGCGTCCAACTCGGCGCTGCGCCGCAGCACCGCCTCGATCTTGGATCGGATATCTGTGGGCGAGAGGCGCGGCTTGATCGTGATCCAGTTAATGACCCCTTTCACCCCAGGCAGGTTCCGCACTGCCGCCTCGGCCGCTTGCCGCTGGTACTGCCACTCCACGTCGCCCTCCAGCGTGATCTGGCCATCACGCACGGTCACTTTGATTCGATCGCGCGGCACGGTGATGTGGTCCGCCAGCGCGCGCACGGTCGCGCGGGCGATGTCTTCATCGGTGCGCTCGCTGCTGGAGGGCAGGTGCACCTCCAGGTCGTTGACCACCGCCTTGACACCGGCGACGCGCTTGGCGGCGCGCTCGGCGTCATACCGCTTGGTGTAGCTGTCGACGGAGCCCGCGAGGGTGACGATGCCGTCCTTGACAGCGACGCCAATTTCGGTCGATTTGACCTGCGGTTCCCATTCGAGCTCGCGCAGCACCGCCAGCTGGATCTCCTTATCGGTCATGGGACAGGCCTCCTTTCAGTGGCTACGAACTTCCAGACTCGCAGGATCACAATGCCAAGTTCCATCGTCATAGGTACCACCTCCGTATTGTTTCGGTAGGTGGTACGTGATACTAGATGCGCGGCGTGTGTTAGCCTTGCATAAGCGGAACATTAGAGCCGCGTTAGATCCCGTCTGCAAACATGCCTGGTGTGCTACCTTCTCGAGTCGAGAAGGCTTTGTGATGCGAGGTGGCGCGCATAGAGAAACGAAACCAGAACGTCGCTGCTACCTAACCGACCTGAAAGCCCCAATTATCGCCCGGCGTTACTCCACGCATCGCGTGGTAGAATAGCGCTGCTGCCACGCCCTCGGCGCAATACCACCTCATCGAAACCGCGCCCTGACGCGGGCAACTGAACGCGGGCCATTCGGCAATGCCATTAGCCTCGTCATAGTCGTCGCGCTCTACCGTTTGATCGTCGAGGTCATTGGCGGCCTCGTGTTCGGCGCCCTTAATCCGCTCGAGCACGATGTCTTCCAAACCGTCTTCGGCGAAATCCTGACGGTTCTCATCGCGCTGGAGTTCAACCACACGCTCCAGTACTTTGTCACCCGCGAGCAGAGCGTCATTCAGACGAAAATCGTCCTGCTGATTGCCCTGCTCGCTTTGGCGCGCAAAGTGATCATCTTGGATCTCCAACAGACGACGCCCAACGAGCTGTTGGGGTTGGCCGCCATCACCCTGGCGCTCGGGATTACCTATTGGTTCCTGCGCGAGCGTGACGATCGTCTCCTCATCATGCAGGCGCAACGACCACCCGACAGTGCAGCGACGGATTCGGAGTCTTGACCACGATCGGCTGCCGAACCTGACGCTCCAACCGGTGCCGCAAAAAGTGGCGTGACTGATCCCAACCGTTCGGGCGCATCAAGGATAGCGAGCGGAGTATGAAAGGAACAGAGCTGTTGCGCGCACTGTGCTCGGATGAACGGGGTATCAGCCTGCCAACTCTGGAGCAGGTGCTATATCTGGCGGCGCAAATCGCCCGCGAAGGGCGCGAAGGACGCAAGATTGGCACCATCTTTGTGGTGGCTGACTCCGAAGCGGTGTTGCGCCACTCGACCAGCTTAATTCTCGATCCCCTGGCGCTCCATCCTGAGCACCAGAAGCGGCTCGACGACCCGAATCTGCGCGGAACAGTCAAAGCGCTGGCCCAGCTGGATGGTGCGTTCATTGTCTCGAATGCGGGCGTGGTGCTCGCGGCATGTCGCTATCTCAACGCCTCGTCTGAAGGGATCGCCCTTCCGCTGGGGCTGGGCAGTCGCCACATGGCCGCAGCGTCCATTACGAAGCACACGAACGCGATGGCGGTCGTGGTGTCTGAAAGCTCAATCGTCCGCGTATTTGATGCCGGTCGGATCGTCGCCGAGATCATTCCGGAGCTATGGCTGCTGAGCTACCTGCCACTGGACGGGGCCGCAATCATCAATAAAGACCCGTTCGTGCCGTAGTAGTGCAGCGGTGCCTGAGCACGGGAGGTACAGCGGTCGACGACCGCCTTCAGGAAACCGCAGGTCTCATCTACCTCCAGTGCATGGGCCACCTGGCGCATCGGCAGCTTCGCCACGCGAATCATGTAGCCCTGGGCGCGGGCCTCCTACTCGCCCATACGACACGGCCGAGCTGTGGGTCGATAAAGATGATGTACGGCCCCAGCCGCTGCATCGGGGTGCAGCCCTCGTTAACGCAGGTGCCGCCGACATGCTCGCGCTCGATCAGCGCAGTCGTGCGGCCGGCGCGGGCCAGCGCGGTCGCGAGCGGGCCGCCCGCCTGCCCTGCCCCGATGACGATCGCGTCGTAGCGTGTTTCTGCGTTCTGCACGTCAAGCACTGCATCGTTCAGCGGCTGGTTCATAGCGAAGCCTGGTCATTCGGCACTCCGCCAGCGTCAACCAGGTATGCCGTCAGCCGCGGATCGCGCAGCTTGCGCAATGCGCGCCCCTCGATCCGGCGGACCTCATCACGGCGCAGTCCCAGCTGCGCCGCCACCTCCTCCGGAGCGCGGAAGCGGCCATCATCCAGCCCGTAGCGCAGCGCCAGCACTTGCCGCTCGCGCGGCGCCAATGCAGCCAGCGCCATGCGAATGTAATCCTGCGCGAGCGCATCAACCACCAGTTCTTCAATGTCCCCTCCGTCAGGATCGGTGACCAGATCCGCCAGGACCATCTCACCCTCGGCATCAAGCGGCGCGTCCAGCGAGAGCGGCGCCTCGAGCAACGGCAATAGCTCGGCGATCTGGCGTATCTCGACCCCCAAGTGCGCGGCGATCTCGCGCTCGGTGGGTTCGCGCCCCTGCTGCTGGGCGAGCTGCGCGTACGCACGGCGCAGCCGGATCAGCGTGCGGCGCAGCCTGGCGGGCAGCCGCACCGGGCGGCCCTGGTCGGCCAGGGCGCGGAGAATCGCATGGCGGATCCACCAGGCGGCATAGGTCGCCAGCCGCACGCCGCGCTGCGGGTCGAATTTTTCGATCGCCTGCAGCAGGCCGACATTCCCCTCCTGAATGAGATCCATGAGCGACACCCCGCGCCAGGCATACGGACGTGCCAGCGACACGACCAGCGGCAGATGCTCCGCGATCAGGCGCTGGCGCGCGTCCTCGGCAGCGACGATGGTCGCGTGCAGCCCCGCGCGTTCCGCCTCGGACAGCGCCGCGTCACGCAGGCGTTGGCGCGCGGTACGGCCAGCCGCGACCAGCTCGACCAACTCGCGCTCTGCATCCGCGCTCAACGCACGCCGGGCGGGTATCTCGCGCAGATACACGTTGAACAGGTCATCGGGCGATACCGTGTGATCTGCTTGCAATGGCATACCCACTCCTGCACCTGCGGAAATAGCAAGCACAGGTAGCATACACGCGTCGTGCCGCAGGCGCATCGGGTACCTGGCGAGCGGCGGCGCAGGCCATGTGGTGAGGCAGCGCCTGCCCACGTGGCCAGGCCAGCGCTATTGTCCAAATCTGCCGCGTCAAGCGCTCATGGTCGAACGGCGTCATCAACAGCGTTACCAAGCGGAATGCTGCGCGATCAGGACCGCTGGGCCTTTGCCGATTCGATCAACGACTCCTTGAGTTCCCAGAGGCGCTGCGTGAGCGAGACGTGATAGAGATGCGGGTTGATCAGCCGCTTGACGCCTGGGTCGAGCCGTTCCAGGTCGCGGGCGCGCACAGCGCGCATCTCCTCGATCGATGGCCGATCACCCGTCAGCGCACCTTCACGCAGCATCTCGACCAGCAGCGGTTCGATCGCCGAAAGGTCATCATGGGTTAGGGTGCGCGTCTTTTTGTGACCCGCCGGATGGCGCAGGGCGATCCGCTCCATGGCGCGCGGGTCTTCGTCGTGCAGGCTGAGCAGGTCGGCGGTGGCGTGGCCCCGCCAGTCGTACAGGCGCCAGACCTGCTTCTGGCCTGGATTAGGCGTCTTGTCCGGCGAGTCCGACAGCTTGATCGCCGGCGCCCACCGGCGGTCGTCCGCGCGCACCGCGACCAGCTTATAGACGCCGGCCAGCGCCGGCGCGCCCCACGAGGTGATCAGCCGCGTGCCCACCCCGTACGCCAGGCGCTTGAGCAACTGATCGGGATCGACGCTGTAGCGCGCTGCCTCAGCACTAATCTGAGTGATGATCTGCCAGATCACCAGCTCGTCCAAGTTGCTGGAGAGCACGATCGCGGTATCTGGGAAGCCGGCGTCGTTCAACATCCGGGCCGCCTGGATGCTCAGATAGGTCAGGTCGCCCGAGTCCAGCCGGACGCCGACCGGCTTGTGGCCCTTGCGGCGTAATGCTTCGAAGACGGTGATGGCATTCGGCATGCCGCTCGCGAGTGTATCGATCGTATCGACCAGCAGCAGACAGTCGTCGGGATAGAGATCGGCATACGCGCGAAATGCCTCCAACTCGCCCATGCCCAGCGCCATGAAGACCTGGACCATACTGTGCGCATGGGTACCTCTCGGGGGATAGCCCAGGACATGGGAGATGCCCACATTGGAGCTGAAGTCCGCGCCGCCTTGAGCAGCGGGGTCTCCAGGATCTGCGCCAGCGCCAACGGTCCCTGGATGACGGTCAGCGATACATTGGGGTGGACTACGCGCCCTTCGGGGATGGCATGGAGGGTGAGGCCGTCGAAGCAGCCATGCGAGCGCAGCCAGGTGAGAAAATCGTCGTGGAACACGCGGGCGCCGGTGCGGCTGGTCTGACTCCGCAGGAGATCGATGTCTTGGTCGCGTGCGTGTGTATGCCGCATCCAGTCCAGCAGCCAGGCCAGGCCGGCGTTGATACAATAGCCGGCCCGGTGCGCGCCATAATCGGGATAATCGCGGAAATAATGGTCGAACTGGACGTGCCGCTCGTGCAGGCCCGCGCGATAATAGAGCTGGACCATGGTGAGCTGATACTGGTGGGTGAACAGGAAGCCTTCGGCGGTCCGCTGATCGGCTGGTCGCATCGCACCACCTCCGCTATTGATCTCGTCACCCCATGCTGCACGGACGTTCCGCTCCCATCAGCCACATAGTCCCCTGGTTTGGGATGGTCGCCCATCAGTGCTTAACACTTCTCCCCAGTGATCAGGCGCACGCCACGGTCATATGTAAAGTAGTTGTACGCCCAGTTCGTCAGCACGATCAACCGGTTACGAAAACCGACCAGCTGGATGAGGTGGACCAACAGCCAGCCAATCCAGGCGATCCATCCGTCAAGCCGGATACCGAAGGCGTCCAGCACCGCCGCCCGACGGCCAATCGTCGCCATCTGGCCCTTGTCGATGTAGCGAAACGGGCGCATCGGGCGCCCCTGGATCTGCGCCAGCAGGTTGCGCGCCGCCTGCTGGCCCTGCTGAATCGCGACCGGCGCGAGCATGGGGAAGGCCCCCCGCCTTTGTAGCCTTCCAGGTAGGCCATATCGCCAATCACAAAGACCTCCGGCCGCCTCGGCAGGGTGAGGGTCGGGGCGATCTTGACGCGGGCTCCAGGCGCTAATTCCACGTCGAGCGTGTCGGCGAGAGGCGCGCCGCGGACGCCCGCCGCCCAGACCACCGTGCCAGCCGCCAGCCGCGTCCCATCCCTGAAGGCGATCACGCTCTGTTCGACCGAGTCCACCCGCGCATTCAGCTTGACCTCGACGCCCATCCGCTCCAGCCGCCGCTGCGCCCGCTGCTGGAGCCGCGCGGGAAAGGACGCCAGGATACGATCATGCGCCTCGACCAGCACCACGCGCGCCTGGCGCATATCCAACATGGGATAATCCTTGCGCAGCACATGGCGAATCAGTTCGACACATGCGCCCGCCAGTTCCACACCGGTCGGCCCGCCGCCGACGATCGCCACGGTCATCAGCGCGGCGCGGCGCTCAGGATTGCGCTCGCGCACGGCTTGCTCGAAGGCCGCGAGCATGTGGTTGCGCAGCCGCTCGGCGTCGTCGATGTCCTTCAAGCCGCAGGTCTGGTGGGCCAGGGCCTCGTTGCCAAAGTAGTTGGTGGTGCTGCCGGCCGCCAGCACCAGGTAGTCATAGGCGATGTCCAGGCCGTCGGTATGGACCAGCTTGTGTGCGAAGTCGACCCCGCGCACCGCAGCCATCACGAAGGTGACGTTCGCGTACTTCCGTGCGATCGCGCGCACGGGGTAGGCGATCGACTCCGGCTCGAGGCCGGCGGTCGCCACCTGGTAGAGCAGCGGCCAGAAGCCGTGGTAGTTGTTGCGGTCGAGCAGGAGGACATCCACGTCCTGGTTGACCAGCGCGCGGGCCGCGCTCAACCCGCCGAATCCCGCGCCAACCACAATGACGCGTGGGCGGGCGACCGGTTGTGACTCCATCGCTTGATTGTACAGCGTTTCCACGATTGGCTCCCGATCGATGTTGACATCATGCTTCTCGTGTTTCATACCCATCCGGAGCGCGTGCCATCGCGGGCGTGAGATGGCGTTCGAACCACTCGCGCGCCAGCCGCGCCACCGCATCCAGGGCGCCGGGCTCCTCGAAGAGGTGCGTCGCCCCTGGCACGATCACCACCAGCGCAGCAGCAGGCTCCCATCTTCAGCCTCCTCGAGCCATGATCCGAAACCCATGCTGATTCGCGCAAGCCGATTTGTCAGCCACCGCACATCGCGAGGTGCTGCCCGGTGCAGCCGCATCTTGCGGATCTGCATCGGTGTCATGCGCAGCCGGACCAGGTCGCCGCTGGCAGGATTCAGCGTCGCGAAGGACATAAGCACGAGGTCAGCCCGGTACTGCTCGTACCCACCGATTCCCTCGTAGTCATTGATACAGTCCCCGCAGCCGTAGAGGATGAGCCGGTTCTGATAGACCTCGATCGGACGCGGATGATGGGACGAGTGGCCGTGGACGATGTCGACGCCACTGTCGATCAGCCGGTGCGCAAACCGGATGTGCTCGCGCGGCACGTCGTATCCCCAATTGGTGCCCCAATGGATCGAGGCAATCGTGACATCCTGGCTCTGCTTGACCTCTCGGACGCGCTCCTCGATTGCGGCGGCCGTTGCATCCGAAAGATCGAACAGGACGTCGACGCCCGGGCGGTCTTCGGCTGCGGCCCAGCTCGGGGGAATGCCGCTCGTTTCCGTTCCCAAGCCATGGATGACGACTCTGGAGTCGTCGGCGAGATCGACCACGGCGGGCCAGCGCGCCTCCGCGAGGGTCCGGCCGGCGCCGGTCGTCTGTAGCCCGGCGCGATCGAGCGTCTCCAGCGTCTCGACCAGCCCGGAATAGCTGTAGTCAAGCACATGATTGTTGGCGAGGACGCAGACGTCGATCCCGGCGTCGGCAAGGCACCCGACGTTCGCCGGATGCATGCGGTAGTTGATGCCCTTGGGCCAGGGCTCGTCACTGACCGTCACGCTGGTCTCGAGGTTCACGATGCGCGCGTCGGGCGCGACCTGCTGCAGTTCAGCCAGCGCATCTCCCCAGATGTACGAAGGTTCGACCGGCCGCGGAATGGGACCGTTGACATCCTCGGCAAGCTCGACGTACGTGCGCGCATCTGAGATGAACTTTTCGTAGATCCGCGGATCGCTCGGATGGGGAAGAAGCTGATCGATGCCGCGTCCAGTCATGACATCACCGCAGAGGAAGATGGTGACGAGTCGATCTCGGCTCATGTTCATACAGGCCCTCCAGATGCAGGCTGGGGCGCGCTTCGTCCTTGCACACGCGGCGCGCTGGTCGCTCTGTCCTCACCGCCCGCTGAAGCAGATCGAGGCGGGCCGTCCGGAAAAAAGCGCCGCGCGCGTCAGTTCTGAGCCGTCGCTCAGTGTGACGATGCGCGCACCAGCTGCTCGGTTATCGCTCCGCCTTTGGTGTGCTGGTCCCAATTGCGCGTGCCTCTGCCGGCATGAGGTGGCGTTCGAACCACTCGCGCGCTAGCCGCGCCACCGCATCCAATGCGCCGGGCTCCTCGAAGAGGTGCGTCGCCCCAGGGACGATTCTAGAAACGCGATCCCAAAGGGGTGACCCCTAGAACGTCGGTAGAGTATTCATTTAACTCGCCGGTCAGCGGCCCCAAACCTTGTAAACCGGGGCGCGCTGTTGTCATGCCCCGTCGGCGAAAGATCCCGTCAGGTGGCGGGCGCCGAGGCGTTTGTGATGCGCTGCCACGTCGAACCGCCACCTGACCGGTTTGTGTCGCGGGAATACTCTACCCGATCGTGAACGCATCGGTCACGCCGCCTGCCCGACCCGGATGACCTTGCGCCGGCCAGCCGCTGCCTTGGGAACGTGGATCTTCAAGATCCCGTTTTCCAGCGTGGCCTGCACATGGTCGGTATCGACATCCACGGGGAATTCGACGAGCCGGGATAGGGGTCCTACCGGTTGTTCGCGCTGGATGTACCTCCGACTGGACTCAGGCTCAGCCTGCGGTGGCTTGGTGGACACGGTCAGGCTATCGCTGGTGGCGTCGATAACGATCTCCTCAGGCTTTCGTCCGGGGACCGGTATCTCGATTACGTAGGCCTCGCCGCCCGCAGTCTCGTAGATATCGGCCGTGAGCCGTGGCAAGGGCAGGGCCGGCAGCATTGGCCTGGACGACCAATTCCATTGCTGTGTCATGTGATACCTCCGTTCATAATCGTGTTTTGTCCTTGAAGAGCATCGTGTCTCATTCATTTAGACAAGATTCGATGGCACTTTACAGTTGGGTGGGGGAGTTTTAGAGGGGGCGGCCCCCTCTAACACCCCTCTCAAACTGTAAAGCTGAAACGGCTCTGACGAAACCTTGTCTTACACCGCGAAGGGGAACGTCTCCGGCACCTCGCCGGCCTCCCATTCGGCGCTGCGCTCGAGCGGTTCGACCGCCCGCGTCTCGTCGAAGTGCAGCACCGCGTCGAACTGGTCCACCAGCCGCGCCCAGAAGTAGTGGCTCACCCGCTCGGTGTCGGGACGGTAGATCACCCTGATCGCCCGCTCGAGCCTCGGGTCGCGCAAGCTGTCCGTCGCCGCACCGCCGTCACACAAGGTCAGCAGGAAGCGCGGTATGCCGGTGTCGTGGAACAGCGCCTCGTAGCTGCCCGCCAGCGCCGGCCGGACCTGCTTGCGCTCGGCCACCGCGTCCCAGTCCGAGGCGGCCGTGACGGTGCCGTGGTGCGTGGTGCAGCCAACCAGCACCGCCTCGCGGCCGTAGCGCTCGCGCACCAACTGGCCGACGTTCAGCTCGCCGCGCTGGCCCATCTGGGTTGCCCGCGCGTCGCCGAGGTGCGAATTGTGCTCCCAGACGGCGATCTTCGCGCGCCCACCCTGCCTCGAGAGGTGCGCAACCAGCGCGTCGAGCGTCTCGGCCATGTGGCGGTCGCGCAGGTTCCACGAGGATACGTCGGAGAGGAACATCGAGCGGTAGTACGCCTCGGCGTTCTTGACCAGGCGGGCGTTCTGCTCGGCAAAAAAGAGTTCATCCTCGGCCACGCGACCATCGCGTCGCGCGTACTCCATGGCGTGGCGTTGCAGCTCGACTAGCTGGTTGACGACCTCGGGCTCGCAGGATTCGGCCAGGCCGGAACTGGTAAGGAACCCGTAGACCTGGGTGTCTTCGCCGAAGTGGTCGAAGCAGGCGTAGCGAGTGCGGGCCAACTGCGCCGCGTTCGGGTCGACTTTCTCGAGATAGCGCAGCACGGCTTCCATCGATGCATGCAGGCTGTAGAGATCGAGGCCATAAAAGCCGACCTTCGTGGCGCTCGGTCCAAGCGCGTCGTTGTGCGCGCGCAGCCAGTCGACGAACTCGACCACGACGGTGTTGCGCCACATCCAGGTGGGGAAGCGCTTGAAATCGGCGAGTGCGTCGATGGCATAGGCATCGTCGCTCGCGCCGCGCACGTAGCGGTTGACGCGCTCGGCGTCGGGCCAATCGGCCTCGACCGCGACCGCCGTGAAGCCTTGCTCCGTGATCAGCCGCCTAGTGATCAGGGCGCGCTCGTGGTAGAACTCGTGCGTGCCGTGCGAGGCCTCGCCCAGCAGCACCAAGCGGGCATCGCCGATCCGCTCGATCAGCGGGTCGTAGTCGTGGGCGGCGCCCGTCAGCGGGTGCGCGGTCTGGCGCACCGCCTTCATACGTGTAGCGTCAGTTGTATTTTGCATCGTTTCCCTCCTCGTATACTAAGTCCCTGGGCGGAGTTGCTGCCCGCCCCCTTGACAGTTGGATCGATCTGCGCGATGCTGTGCCGATCAAGCCGGTCGGAACCAATGCTCTTCCTCCATGCGACAGCGATCGCTCCAGAAAGACTGTTTGCTCCGGGCGCGGCGTTGACTTCTGACCCCCAGGGTGTTCCCATACGTGGCAGCTGGTCGGGGGCAGCAGCCGGCTAGCCAGGCCAGCCGCGTATGCGAGTTCTGATGCTCCGCGAGGATGTTGTCGCGTCGCCCACGCGCGGATCGATTCGACCGGCAAAGATGAAAGGAGCGCCCTATGCCCACCGCTGCCTTTGAACGGCCCAATCCGCAAGGCCGGAGCAAGCGGGCCACGGCCATGCGCTAACATCCCGTCTCCTGCGGATGGAACCCACCGGGCCGGTGGCCGGCTGGCGTGCCCATGCCGCGGCCTGTTCTGCTGCGCAGTAGCGCCCACGGGGAACACCGGATGACCACCCACGTCCGAAAGGAGGTGCCGACACGGCAAAAAACTGCCGGTTCCCGGAATCGATCAACACAGACGTGCGGCACGCAAGAGTGTCGATCCGCTCAGTTTGTGTTGCCAGGCAGACATGTCGATTGTGCGTCCAGGTGCTCACAAAATGCCTCTTGACATTTCACCCCAGGTCTTTCAAAACCTCCTAAGTTACGGATGGACGTTTATTCCCTCGTTGCCTCTGGCATGGGCGCAGCTTTGCTCTTCCGGACTAACCCAACCCCCAAGACCAGCAACCCCAACGCCAGCACCACCGCACCCACGTAGGCCAGATAGATCAGGTTATTTGGCTCGGTGGCCTCTGGGCTGAGCACCGAAAGGAAGAAGGCCACGGGTAACAAAATGGCCGGCAAGGGGATCGCTTCCCGAACGAACCACTTCCAGCCTTCGGACAGGTTGGCCTCGTCCACATACCGCAGGACCACCAGCGACAAAATCAGCAACACTCCGGCGTGCGCATGTCCCGCTCGCCACAAGTCCTGACGCAAGGCATTTTCCATATAGCGCGGGTCGTTGATGAGCAACGTCAGAAGGCTGACCCCGCCGTAGATAACGGTGGGCAAAACAATGAGCAGGATCCCGGCCGTGCGGCGTGAAGCTTGACTCATACATACCTCCTTTGGGTGCTGACGCGCGCGTTCAGACCGCGCGCGCCGCGACCTGCTCGCGCGCTTGCGCCAGCAGATCGCGCACCTCGTCGTCCGTTGTCGGTGAGAAGTCCTCGTACCAGAGGCCGACGGCGTAGAACGGCTGGGGCGTGACGGCGCAGACGATGTCGTCAACCTCCCCACTCAGCTCAGCACAGGTCTCGGGCGCTGCGATTGGCACCGCCACGACGATGCGGGCGGGCTGCTGCTGGCGCAGCACTTCGACCGCGGCGTACATGGTCGCCCCGGTCGCCAGACCGTCGTCCACGAGGATCACCGTCCGCCCACGCACGTCGGGGGGTGGATGATCGCCACGGTACAGGCGCTCGCGCCGCGCCAGCTCCTGCTGCTCCTGTGCGGTGACAGCATCGATCACCTCGTCCGGGATGCGTAGCGCGCGCACGAGCTCGTCGTTGATCACGCGCACACCACCACTTGCGATGGCGCCCATCGCCAGCTCCTCGTGACCAGGGACGCCCAACTTGCGCACCAGAAAGACGTCCAGAGGCACGCCGCGCGCGAGCCACTTCATAGGCGACGGGCACGCCGCCGCGCGGTAGGGCCAGCACGAGCACGTCCGGGCGATTGGCGTACGCATCGAGCGTGGCGGCGAGCAACCGGCCCGCTTCGCGGCGATCGCGAAAGGGTAATCGTGTCATATCTCCTGTCCTCCTTGTCGGCCACCCGCTGAGGCACGTTCTCTCAGTACAGGTCGCCGAGCGAGCCATCGGCCAGGAATCGCTCCAGCGCGCCGGCGATCAGCGGCGCGATCGAGACGACGCGCAGGTGCGGCCAGTCCTGCTCGGCCACACGGACCGTATCGGTGACCACCACCTCGCGGACGGCCGGATGATCTAGCTGGTCGCGCGCGCCGGGGAGCAAGAGCCCGTGCGTGGCCGCGACGATGATCTCGGGCCGCGCACCTGCTGCGAGGAGCGCGGTGACGCTCGCGGCCACGGTGCCGCCGGTCGAGATCATGTCGTCCACGATCAGGCAGGCGCGGTTCGCCACATTCCCGACGACGTGGGTCACCGCGGTCTGGGTGCCGCTCTCACGTCGCTTGTGCAGCACGATGACTGGAGCGCCGAGACACTGCGCGTAGTGAGCGGCCAGGCGCACGCGCCCGGCGTCGGGCGAGACGACCACCAGGTCGTGGGGCAGCCGCTCGCGGAGCGCCCGGCAGAGCGTCGGCACCGCCGTCAGGCTGTCCACGGGAGCATGGAAGAAGCCCTCGATCTGCGGCGTGTGCAGATCCACCGTGACCAGGTGGGCGATACCAACCGCCTCCAGGAGATCGGCGACAAGTCGCCCGGTGATCGGCTCGCGGCGGCCGATTCGCTTGTCGGCGCGCGCGTAGCCGAAGTAGGGCACGATCGCCGTGATACGCGCGGCGGCGGCGCGGCGGCAGGCGTCGGCGAGTGCCAGCAGCTCGATGAGGTGGTCGTTGACCGGCGGCGCGGTCGGCTGCACGAGGAAGACCTCTTTGCGGCGCACCGACTCGAGCAGCTGCACCGCCACCTCGCCGTCCGGGAACCGGTCGATGGCGCAGGCGCCGAGGGGCACGCCCAGCTCGCGCGTGATCGCTGCAGCCAGATCCGGGTTGGCGCTGCCGGCGAAGATCGTGAACCCGTTACTCTGGTCGCGTCCGCTGCGCCTCATGGCCACAGATCCCGTAGCTCGTCCGGCAATACATGCTTCACGTCCTCGACCTCGCCTGCGGTGACACGGTTGGCCAGCACCGTGAAGACGGCACGGGCGGCCTCCTCGGGATCGATGCGGTCATCGCCGCGCAACTGCCGCTCGATGTGGGCCAGGAACTGCGCTTTATGCCGCTCGCGCAGCGGCTTGCCCGTCGGATCCCAGCCTTCGTAGTAGAAGCCTCGGATCAGCATTGGGAGCTGCGCGCCGAGTTGCGCGACCTCCTCCACCGTGAGCCGGTCGCGTAGCGCGTGCAGGGTTGCGCGCAAAGCCAGGTAAGCCTTGCGCCGGTCCTGCCAGCCCAACACGTACATCACGTCATTGAGCCAGCTGTTGGTTTTCTGGAGCGTCATGTCAAAAACGTCCAGACTTGTCGCGCTCATCGCATCATCTCCTTGTAGCGCGTGACGTCTTGCGGTCGCTGGTCCTCCCGCAGGCCGCGGAACGGGCGGCGCCGCGGGACCGACCGAGCGACACCCAGTCAACGTCGCGAGCATACGCATTACTCGTTTACCGCCTTCGACTGCTGCATTGCGTCGATCATCCCATGCAAGTGGGCGGCGGCGTTTTCGATGTCGTAATATTTGTATTGCCCAGCCCGGCTTTCGGCCGACAGCACGCCACAACGGTGGACCTGCTCGAAATCGCCGTAGGGGAACTTATAGTGGCCTTTGGTCTGCTCGGGTTCTTCGTCGTCGATCCCCAAGTACCATTTGCCGTATGCATCCCACCCGTGGCGGCGGATGAACTCGTTCTCTTGCTGGGCGGACGGTTGGTGTTCGCTCCACGCATCTCGGTCGTCGACGACCACGTGGCCTGCACTGATGAGTTCTTTAGCATGGTTAAAGGCGCTCTTGTGTAGTTTCACTGCCATGGCTTTGTACCTCCTTTTTGAGTCATCACGGATGTGGTAGCAGACACGTTGAAGCGCCGCACCCAGCCACGAATCACGGTCCGGGCGCGTACTGAATGTCGTCCACCACGGCGCGGAAGAACTCGAATTCGCGATCGGTTCCCGCCCACCACGACGCCCGAACCTGCGTGGGGACGGTGTAGTCACCGAAGGTCCGCTCCGCTTCCGTACACGCGGCAAACGGAATCCACGTATACCTGCCATCCTCGGTGAGATCGCTCCACCGCTGTAAATGGAGCTCGCGCAGCTGACCATCGGATTCAACATGCATCGTCACCTGTACATCTTCGTTATCGAGCGGCAGCGTGAGCCGCAGACATCCGCTCGCTTCGGACCACTGTGCCCCAAATTCCGGCAAGAAGGTGGATGGGAGCCACGTGGACTCCACCACAAGGCGGCCGCGCGCGGAACGGGCGGCATCGGCCCCGTGAGAGTCATCACCGGAATGAAGCCGAACAGCAGAATTCGTGAGGCGGCGGCTCCCTGCGCATACCAATCCTGCGTCGTCACCGGGATGGGCCCCAAGTGCGCCCGCGCAGTCACATGGTACGCCCGAGCAACTTTGAGGGTCTCACGGCCGTGAAACGACAGCCAGGGTAACTGTGACTTCATCCGCACGGATCCATGGAAGGTGATCTCGGCGCGGCGAGCCACGGGCGCACCTGGTCGGATGGCATGAGTCAAATACTGCAGGGCCAGCGGCGGAACCTGCTGCGCGAGCGTCTCCGGATTGAACCTTGCCTCAGCGGTGCTGATCATGTCTGCGGCCTCCTATGAGTGCTGTCGCCAGCGTCTTACGTAGCACTCATTTCTTTGGGCGAAAGAGCTTCCAAAGCCAGTCCGACAGGAGCCACACGAACGTCCCCGCCGCGCTCCGGCCGATCGGTCGCACCCGCGTGTTTTGAAACGCCGCCAGGCGCCATGCGCCGTCGCGTTTCGTGGCGACGAGGGTCTGGATGGAGTCGCGCTCGGGTGCGGAGGCTGATTTCCCGCGCATCATTGTTCCACCGACCGCCTGCATCAGGGCGACATCGGGACAGAGGAACCGAACGCTCGTGACCGTGCCGACGAGCCGCGTCCCCTTGAGATAGGTTTCAAAGAGTGGCTGGTGGAACCGCGCGATCTCCTGGCGCCCTTTGAAGTGCGTTCCATCGAACGCGATGAAATCAGCATCCTCGGTGAAGGGTGCGGCAAAGGCCTCGCCGCTGCCCTGGTTCCAACCGTCCATCATCTGCTGATAGAGCGCACGCACAGCCATCTCATCAGGCGCTTGCGCGTTTGCTGGCCGGGATGGCTCGGAGCGCTGCACAACCGTCTCAGTTGTCGACATCGGATGTCCCTCCTTTCGTCTCTATTCGTCAGGTATCAACAGGCAGCAGGTGGGACGCCACTTGGTTCTTCTTAGGGCCACGTCTGCCCAACGTCCCTCTGGGAGCGGCGATGATGGCCTGCAACCCAACAGTGTGTGGCCCACGACTGCCGCTCGATCTCCAAGGGCGGCGCGCCGGCCAGCACCACCGCGCCAGCGCGCCGCCAGCGGCAGCGCCCGCGCGCTCCCGCGCTATGGGACGACGGTGATCAGATTCTCGACCAGGGTGACACCGGGGGCGCGCCAGGCCGCGCGCTCAGCTTCCTCACGCTCGGCCCACGCGCGCACCGTCCCGCGCAGGATCACCTTGCCGCCTTCCGTCTCGACGGTGATTCGCTCGGCGTCCAGCTCGGCGCTGCGCCGCAGCGCCTCCTCGATCTTGAATCGGATTTCCGATGGCGAGACGCGCGGCTTGATCGTGATCAGGTTGATCACCCCATTCACCCCGAGCAGGTTCCGCACCGCCGCCTCGGCCGCTTGCCGCTGGTACTGCCACTCCACGTCGCCCTCCAGGGTGATCCAGCCACCGCTCACCGTGACCTTGATCCGATCGCGCGGCACGCTGATGTGGCTCTCCAGCGCGCGCACCGCCGCGCGGGCGATGTCTTCATCGGTGCGCTCGCTGCTGGTGGGCAGATGCACCTCCAGGTCGTTGACCACCGCCTTCACGCCGGCGACGCGCTTGGCGGCGCGCTCGGCGTTATAGCGCTTGGTGTAGCTGTCCACGTAGCCGGTGAGGGTGATGATGCCCTCCTTGACGGCCACGCCAATCTCGGTCGATTTGACCTGCGGCTCCCATTCGAGCTCGCGCAGGACCGCTTGTTGGATGTCCTTATCGGTCATGGTACAGTCCTCCTTTCCGTGCTTGAACCTACGGCTCCATTTGCCAATTGTTTGCGTATGTATCTTCTCCATGGGCCAGCTGTGTTAGCAGAGTGTTAGTGACGCGTTAGTATTCCATTAGAAGGGTCCTGATCGACGGATAAGCGCGGCGCTGGTGGGCGCGTCCGGCTGCGCTGCGGTTCCCCACGCACGCGTTCCCCACGCACGCGCAATCCACAGCGGGATAGCGGTGACACGCGTACCTGCCGTACGGGTAGCATAGCCAACATCGCCGGCTCTTACATCAGCCATCTGGTGAGTGCGGCCGCGCGCCACCTGGTGAGGGCGGCCGCCCTCACCAGGTGGCGCGGGCGCCGCCCGGCGTGCGCGGCGCCGTGGCCGAGGTGCGCGACCGCATGCCGGGCCGGATGACACTCGGGGCACGAGCGACCAGCACTGGCTCGTGCTACCGCGTCGCCCTGACGAACCGTTTGTAACCTAAGCTCAGCCGCCGGGGCCGCCTCCAGGGTCCTCGGACCCTGGAAACCGTGATGGCGGCTCGGGTCGATGCAGCGTTTGATTAGCCGCCGTTCACACCTGGCAGAGAGAACGCCTGCAAGGCGGCGATCCATGCTACCAGGTTAAGGGCGGCGCGCACGTAGTTCGGATTCACTCACTGCGACGCGATCGCCTTGACCTTCGACTCGGGGGAAATCTGACCGCGCTGGAGTTTGAGCATCGTTGGAATAAAGAAGGAGAAGGTCATGATCCTCTCCACAAGCGTGATCACGGCCGCCCCCAGCCACCAGGCGCCCCGCGCACCTGGGGTTTGCCACGCCGCCACCAGACTGGCAAGGGTCAG
>WNGB01012162.1_pt1 | contig 19087 bp, 21 predicted proteins | sample 5400681 | NCBI WGS metagenome assembly WNGB01 (sample SAMN13153367, study PRJNA577476) | soil metagenome | isolation source: 115 cm soil or saprolite under grassland replicate 2 | place: USA:California | collected 2016-06-15
CAACACGCTCGAAGTCGTCGCCGACGTGAACGAAGGCAGCATCAGTCAGGTGCGCGAGAGGCAGCCGGCGGAGGTCACCGTCGATGCCTTTCCGAATCGAAAGTGGCGCGGCGTGCTGCGCCAAATCATTCCCACTGCCGATCGCGCGAAAGCAATCGTGCAGGTGAAGGTGGAAATCCTCAATCCGGACGAGCGCCTGCTGCCGGAGATGAGCGCCACCGTCTCGTTTCTGCAGACGGCGCGCAGCGAGTCGGAGCTTCGCGAGCCGCCGCGCATGTGGCTTCCCGCCGGCGCGCTAGTGGACGGCCGGGTTGCGATTGTCGATGCGAAGAAGCGGATTCAGTGGCGGCACGTGACGACGGGGATCGCTCGCGAGAATCGCGTGGAGATCAAAGAAGGCTTGCGCGAAGGCGAGCGCGTGGTGACAGAAAACCCGGAGCGGCTCAAAGACGGAGAGCTGGTCCGATACGGAGAGTAGGTTCCTCGTTGGCCGTTCTTCGTTGCTCGTGAAAAAGGAAAACGAAGAACGAACAACGAACAACGAATAACGAACAACGGAGAACGCATGGAAACTCTCGTTCAGATCGACAACGTCCGAAAGATTTACAAGCGCGACCAGTTCGAAGTGCCGGTGCTCAACGGCATCACCGTGGAGGTTGATCGCGGCGATTTTCTTGCGCTGATGGGACCTTCGGGATCCGCTCGCGATTCAGCGAGACGGCGCTCGCGAGCTGGCGTGCGCGCCATGTCGGATTCATTTTTCAGCTTTACAACCTCATCCCGGTCCTCAACGCATTTGAAAATGTGGAGCTGCCGTTGCTGTTGACGAAGCTCTCGAAAAAGCAGCGGCGCGAACATGTCAACACCGCTCTCGACATCGTCGGCCTCGGCGACCGGATGTTTCACTATCCGCGGCAGCTTTCCGGCGGTCAGGAGCAGCGCGTGGCGATTGCGCGGGCGATCGTCACCGACCCGACGCTGCTGGTGGCCGACGAGCCGACCGGCGATCTGGACGCACGCAATGCCGAGGAAATTCTGAATCTGCTGCAGCGGCTGAATGATGAATTCGACAAGACCATCGTCATGGTGACGCACGATCCGAAAGCGGCTCAACATGCGCGTCGCACGCTCCATCTCGAGAAAGGCTTGCTCGTGGAGATGGAGACGATCTCCGCGAGGGCGGAGGCATGAAATTCGCGAAGCTGATTCTGCGAAACGTTTTTCGCAACAAAGTGCGCGCCGCGCTCACGGTGCTGCTGATGGCGGCGATCTTCTTTTTCGTGGCCACGCTGTTGTCCATCCTGGAGAACTTCACGATGTTCTCCGAAGCGGGCAAAGGTCAGAACCGGCTGGCGGTGCAATCGGCGATCTCGCTCGCGAACGTCCTGCCGATCGCGCATGAGGCGAAGATCCGCCAGATTCCGGGCATCGTCGATGTCTGCCAGTTTCAGTGGTTCGGCGCGTACTACAAAGAGCCGAAGAACTTCTTTGCCAATTTCGCCGTCGACCACCGGCATATGCAGACGGTTTTCGACGATTACGCGACCAGCCAAGCCGAGTTCGAGGCGTTTGCCAAGGATCGTCAGGGCGCGATCGTCGGACCGGAGTTGATGAAGCGCTTCGGGTGGAAAGTCGGAGACAGGATCACGCTCAAGAGCACAATTTTTCCGTTCAATCCGGAGCTGAACATCCGCGCTGTGTACAAACATCCGGTGGACACTTCATCGCTCCTGTTTCACATGGATTACTTCCAGCAGGCGATGGGCAACAACGGGCTGGTGGGGATGTTCTGGGTGAAGGTGAAGGATGCGCGAAACATGAACGCGATCAGCAAACAGATCGACGACATGTTCCGCAACAGCACCGATCCGACCGAGACGTTCACTGAAAAAGAGTTCCAGCTCAACTTCCTGTCGATGATGGGCGATATCAAACTGCTGTTTCACAGCATCAGCCTCTGCGCCATTTTCATGGTCATCCTGCTGGCGGCGATTACGATGAGCATGTCCGCGCGCGAGCGGGTCACGGAGATCGCCGTGCTGAAGGCGATCGGCTTCGGACGCCGCCTGGTGCTCACGCTGATGCTCATGGAATTCACGTTGCTGACGCTGATCGGCGGCATTGTCGGCGTGGTCGCAGGAAAGGTCGTCTACAGCAGCATCAACATGACGAAGGTGACGCAAGGCTTCCTCGTGAACTTCACGTTGTTCCCGCATCCGATCATTACCTGTCTGGTTGCTTCGATCGTCGTGGGTGTGGTGGCGGGCGGCTGGCCGGCAATTCGGTCGGCGAACATGAGCGTCGTCGATGGACTGAGGAGGGTCGTGTGAGAAGTTGAACGGTGTCATCCTGAGCCGCCCATTCGACTCGCTGCGCTCGCTCAGGGCAGGCTCCGACGGCGAAGGATCTCAAGCGCCGGCGCTTTTCGCTTTTGAGATCCTTCGCTTCGCTCTGGATGACACTGGTGAACGGAGAACGACATGATCCCCCTCAAGTACAACATTCAGAACCTCAAAGCCCGCGGCTTGCCCACCCTCATGTCCATTCTCGGCATCGGCATCGTCATCGCGGTCATGCTGTCGATGATGGCGCTGTACAACGGCGTGAAAAAAGCGACCACTACCTCCGCATCGAAAGACGCCATGATGGTCCTGCGCGAAGGGTCGCAAGCCGAGGTCTCGAGCTGGGTGACGAAGGAAGCGTATCGCATCATTCGTTCGCTTCCGGGCATTCAGAAGGACAGCAAAGGGCAGCCGCTGATCTCTCCCGAGATCGTGATCGCATTCAAGATCGCGAAGAAAGACAATCCGAAGGGCTCGAACGTGATCGTCCGCGGCGTGACGCAGAACGCGTTCGCCATGCGGCCGTACGTGCACCTCGTTCAGGGACGAATGTTCCGTCCGGGTACCAGTGAAGTGATCATCGCGCGACGCATTCGCGACCGGTTTCTCAACACCGACCTCGGCGACACATTCAAATTCGGACCGCAGCAGTGGAACGTCGTCGGCATCTTTGACGCCCCGAACAGCGCGTTTGCCTCCGAGATCTGGGCAGACGTCGACTTCCTGGGCCAGGCTCGAAAGCGCACCGCGCCTTCCACGCTGCTCGTGAAACCGGTCGACCATGCCGCGTTTGAGTCGATCAAAGCGGCGATCAAGAATGACAACCGCCTCAAGCTGCAGGTCAAGACCGAGTCGCAGTATTACGAAGAGCAGACGAACGGTCTCCTGGGCATCGTCATTCTGGTGTTCATCGTGGCGCTGTTCATGATTGCCGCCGCGATTCTCGCGACCATGAACATGATGTTCGCCGCCGTGTCGTCGCGGAAGAAAGAGCTCGCGACCATGCGTGCGATCGGATACAAGCGCCGGCAGATTCTGCTGGCCATCGTCATCGAAAGCGCATTCGTCGCCTTTCTCGGCGGGGTTGCCGGCGTCCTTCTGGCGCTTCCGGTCAATTTCATCTCCACCGGAACGATGAATTGGCAGACGTTTTCGGAGGTGGCGTTCAATTTCGATGTGGACAGGGGAGTGGCGCTGATGGGAGTCGCTCTCGCCGTTGTATCCGGGGTCATCGGCGGCCTGATTCCGGCCGCAACCGCGGCGCGGATGCCGATCGTCCAGGCGCTGCGCGAGATTTGAGGACTGAGGACTGGGGAGTGAGGACTGAGGACGTTCAGAGGACTGAGGACTGAGGAGTGAGGAGTGAGTGAGGGCTAAGGATTGAGAACTAAATGGCACCCCTCATCGCTCAGTCCTCAGTCCTCAGTCCACAGTCCTCAGTCCTATTCTCGACAACCTAACAGGCCGTTTCCGCGTATAACGTTCTGGTTTCACTGAACCGCATGCTGCCGCTTCGCCCAACACCCGAACTCGCTCGCCGTCGCCGCGGCGGCGTGCTGTTCATCATTTGGCTGACCGCCGTCCTGGCGATCATCGGAATCGAATGGGTCAAACCGCCACTGCGGCGCATCCACGTCCCGACGGCGATCTTCACCTTCATCGAATTCCTGGCGTGGCTGATCGTCATCGCCCTCTGTTTGTACGGCTTCGCCGTCTTCGTGCGATGGCTGATGCGCGCGCTGTTCTGGAGGGTCGGGCGCCGCCTTTTCCTCAGCTATCTGCTCATCGGGCTGTTGCCGTTCTTCCTCTTCGCGATTCTGCTATTGACGATCGGGTACATGGTCGCCGGCGTGATGAGTCATGCCGCTTTGCGCAACGAGCGTTCCGCGAGTCTCGGGCAAATGGAATCGGCGGCGCTGGAGTACGGCCTCACGGGCAAGAAGCCGGATGCACTGCCGTCGCTGGAGATCTACGACACCGCTGCCGCCAGCGGACAGAGTCTTCCCGATTGGCTGAAAGAAACGACGTTCAGCGGAATGGCGTGGCGCGAGGGCGACCCTCTGCTGATCGCATCGCGGCAGTTCCCGCGGCCGGACGCACGTCCACGCAACGTCGTTTTCGTGCAGCCGATCGACCGCGCCTGGGCCGATCAATTACAGGAACGCTCCGGAATGATCGTTCGCATCGGTAAGGAAACAGAGCGCCGCAAAAAGGGCGGCGTCAACATGAAGGTCGGTGAAAAGGATATCGACCTCGATGACACCGGCGACGACATGCAGAACCTCATCGTCCACTCGGTCGGCCGGAAGATCATCTGGGGCGACCTCACGCCGCTCAACGACTGGAACACCGGCGAGAACGACGAAAATCATCAACTATTTACGTTAATTATTAATCCCGTCTCGTCGCTGTTTCAGTTCTATTTCGGGGCCGGATCGGACCGCTACGTCAGGGCTTTGGTGTACCTGATTGCCAGTCTCACGGTGATGCTGCTCTTTATCTATATGATCGCGGCGCTGTTTGCCTCCGTCCTGATTTTCTCGATCTCGCGCGCGGTCAACCGCATCGAGAAAGGGACCAAAGCCGTTGAGCGCGGCGATTTCAGCTATCGCATCGGCATGAAGCCCCACAACCAGCTCGGCGAGATGGCGCAGTCGTTCGATCGAATGACCGAGTCGATCGCCACGCTGCTGACCAATGTCGCGGAAAAGGAACGCCTGCAGAGCGAGATCGCCATCGCCGCGTCGATTCAGCGAAATCTTCTGCCGAAGGAAGGCCCCAAGTTTCGCGGGGTGTCGTTCGCGGCACACTTCGAGCCGACAGCGTCGATCGGCGGGGACTACTACGACGTCTTCAACCTCGACAAATCACGACTGGCAGTGGCAATCGGTGACGTTTCCGGACACGGCCTGTCGACGGGACTGGTCATGGCCATGGTCAAAGCGGCGATCACCACTCTCGTCGAAGAAGGAGCGGATGAGGTCTCGCTCTTCCAGCGTCTCAACGACCTCGTGCATCGCTCGACCGAGCGGCGCGCGTTCATGACCCTGGCGTTCACGATTTTTGACCTCGAACGCGGCACGATCCGTCACACGAATGCCGGGCATCTATATCCATACCTGCTACGCAGTGGGCAACCGCCGATCAGCATCGAGCTGCCCTCGCTGCCCCTGGGCGTCCGCGCGGAGATCCGAACGCACACCGCCGAAATGAACCTCGAAGAAGGGGACACGATCGTCTACCTCTCCGACGGGATCATCGAGGCGCAGAACGAACAGCAGGACCCGTTTGGTTTCGATCACCTCGAGGCGCTGCTGACGAAAACCTCCGATCGGTCGCCGGACGCCGTGCGCGACGCGATTCTCGAAGCGGTTGCGCAACATTCGGGAACGCGGCCGGCGGATGATGACCGTACGGTGATGGTGCTTCGATTCGATCAGTTCCGCTCGGCGCTCGCTCCCGTTCCGGAGCTCGCCGAAGCGGTGGCGGTGTAGCGCTCAGTCGCGCTGCGGATGTGCCGTGCAATGCGATTGATGTAGTGGATCGTCTCGCGGAATGGCGGCACGCCGTTGTACTTCCAGACGTTTCCCTCGCCGGCGTTGTAGGCGGCGACAGCGAGATCGGCGTTGCCTTCGAAGATGTCGAGCAGCCAGCGCAGATACTGCACGCCGCCGCTGACGTTCGCCTTCGCGTCGAACGAGTTGCGGACGCCGAAGCGCTCCGCGGTCGAAGGCATCAACTGCATCAACCCGCGTGCGCCTTTGTTCGAGATTTCGCGCGGATTGAAATCGGATTCCGCTTTGATGACCGCGGAGATCAGCGCGGCGTCGACGTCGAATTTCTTCGCCGCGTCGAGGATGACGCGGTCGTACTTCGATCGGAAGATCGGCCCGCGAGCGGCGTCATAACGCCAGGAGCGCTTGGGAAACACGCCCTCCTCGATCATTTTCTTCATTTCCGGCGCCTTCTCGATTTCGACCACTTCGTCGTCAAGAATGCGCTCCACGCGATTGAGCGCCATGGTCATCGCGCCGCCGTTCTTGAACGTGAGCTGGATCGTGTTTTCATCGACGAGCTTGAAGCCGCTGATCTTCATCGAGCGGCCGTCGGTGAAGAGAGCAATGCTCGCGCTGGCGGGCAGAGCCGCAGCAAGCAGGAGTGCCGGAAGGACGATCTTCCTCACGATGAACAAATAACGGGCAACGATCAACGAATTATGCCCTCGGGTGAAACTGATCGTACATCTTCTGTAAACGAGCACGCGAAACGTGCGTGTAGATCTGCGTCGTGGAGATGTCGGAGTGGCCGAGCATGAGCTGTACGGAGCGAAGGTCGGCGCCGTTCTCGAGCAGGTGCGTGGCGAACGAGTGCCGCAGCACGTGCGGCGAGATATGCGATTTGATTCCCGCCTGGCGTGCATACTTGACGATCTTCATCCAGAAGGACTGACGCGACATCGGGCGGCTGCGGTTCGTGAGAAAAAGATGAGGGTCGTTGCGCCGATTGAAATGCAGACGGCCGCGTTCCATGTACGCCGTGATCGCATCGCGCGCGCTTTCTCCAAACGGCACGATGCGCTCTTTCGATCCCTTTCCAAAGGTTCTGAGGAATCCTGCATCGAGCACGAGGTCGTCGACTTTGACGCGAATCAATTCCGAGACACGCAGGCCGGTCGCGTAGAGCAGCTCGAGCATCGCCGCGTCGCGCAGTCCCTCGGGCGTGGCGACATCCGGTCTGGCGAGGAGCGCCTCCACTTCCGATGGCTGCAGCGAGTGCGGCAGCGTGGTCCAGAGCTTCGGATTGTCGAGGTTCTCGGTCGGGTCATGTTTCAGATGTCGCTCGCGAACCAGAAAGCGAAAAAGTCCGCGGATCGCCGCCAGCGCGCGCGCAACCGACCGCGCGGAAATGCCGGCAGAGCGGAGCGATTGAAAGTAGCGGACGACGTCCTGGCGCTGCACGGAATCCGTATCGATGGAATGCTTGTCGAGCCATTCGCCAAAATGACGGAGATCCGTGCCGTAGGACGCGAGCGAGTTCTTGGCCAGACCTTTCTCGACCGCGAGGAAGTCGACATAGATGGGCAAATGCGTCGTGAAGAAGTCGCTCATGCGTGCGACGCCACAATGTCCGGTCCGATCGTCAGGATTTCGCATCCACTTCCCAGCAGCCGCTTCATCACTTCGATCACCTCGTCGCGCCGCTCACCCAAACCGAGCATGAATCCTGACTTTGTGACGATCCGCGTGTCGAGACGTTTCGCCTCTCGCAGGACGGCGAGCGATCGTTCGAAACGCGATCCCGGCCGCACGAAGTCGTACAGCCGCGGCACCGTTTCGACGTTGTGATTGTAATAGTCGGGTCTTGCCTCGACGACGACGCGTATGGCCTCGCGATTTCCGCGGAAATCGGGCGTGAGCACTTCGATCGCAGCCTCGGGCAATTCCGCCCGCAGCGCGCAAATCGTGGCCGCGAACTGGCGGGCGCCGCCATCGGGCAGATCGTCGCGCGTCACGGACGTGACCACGACATGACGAAGGCGCATTCGCTTTGCCGCTTCGGCGACGGAGCTCGGCTCGTCGATCGATGGCGGCGCGTACGGACGGCCGGTGGTCACGTTGCAGAATCCGCACGATCGCGTGCAGATGTCGCCGAGGATCATGAAGGTGGCGGTGCCGCGAGAGAAGCATTCGGAGCGGTTCGGGCACGCGAGCGACTCGCACACCGAATGCAGCGACTTCTCGCGCAGCAGCGACTTGATGTTATGCAGGTCGGCGAGATTGATGCGCTTTTCGCGAATCCACTCGGGCAGACGAGCGCTCACGAAAGAACGGTAGCACAGTGGAGGACAGCGGCCCTCCCCTGTCCGGGCAGCCGAGGGCGGCTGCCCTGCACCTCAATGTCCGACGCCGGCGAGCGACTTTTCGAGCGACTTGGCGATCAACTTCTCCGCTTCAGCTTCCGGAATGCCTTTGACGATGGCCACTTCGGAAACCAGGAGGTACTTCGCGCGGTCGTACATCTTCTTCTCGCGGAACGAGAGACTCTTCTTCTTTGAAACTTCGTTGAGATTTTTCAGCACCTCGGCTACATCCTCGAGGCGTCCGGTTTTCATCTTTTCCAGGTTCTCGCGATATCGCCCTTTCCAATCGGTGTGGGCTTTCGGCACTCGCTGCTCGAGCAGGCTGAAAAGGCTTTTGATCTCTTTCTGCTGGTACAAGCGCCGGAGGCCGACGCGATCGGTGTTTTGTGTCGGGACCATCAGCCGCGAGTTATTGCCCAGCATTCTGAGGTGATAGTACACATCGTCCGCACCTATGATCGGCGATTCGCCGATCTGCTCGACGACAGTGACGCCGTGGTTCGGATAAACGAGCTTTTCCCCGATTTTGAAAACCGATTTCATACTTGGCAATGAAAGCTCCTTTCGGATACTGGCGGATCAACAGAAGGGAGCGGAATGATACGTCAGCACGCCGGCACCGTCAAACTCTGCTTGCGCAGAGGAGGCTCAGAAATGGTTGAGCCGGAGTGACGCAGATCACGTCTTAGTGCGGTGGTGTCCGTAGTTTGCGGACGAGCTGATGCAGCCGATCCAGCCCTTGCCGCCGCTCGGCTTCGCTGCCGGTCAGGAGATCCTCGATCGCCTGCAGTTCGGTAAGAAATTCCGGTGTAGGGGCCGGCGCGACGGCCGCCGAGGGCGGCGGCCCTACATTCGGCTGCAGGTCGTTCTGCATGCGCTTGGCCATCGCGCGAATCGAAGAGATGTCGTCGTGATCGAGGGCCCGGAGTATCGCTTTCGCGCTCGCCACCGCGTCGGCGTAGGGACTGTCGCTGTTGTCAATTACCCGTGCCTGAATGAGCGTCAGAACAAGATTGCCGTAGCCGCTCTCCTTGTCCGATCGCGCATCGACGCGAACCGTGGCATTTTTCGCGATCGCCTCGAAATCGATGGTTCGTGATTGGCCCGCCTCGATCCAGGCTTCGATTTTCACGTTCTGCGTTTTCTGCGTTGCGCCGGGCTGCACCGGGATGTATTCGATCTCGGCGCGATCGAGGTACACCTTTCGATTCTTGGTGACGATCATGCGCCGCGAAGGCGACTCGATCTGCAGCCTGTAGACAAACGAGCCGCGAATCTCCAGCCTTTCCTCTCGCGCTTGAACCGAAAATGCTTTCGAGGTCCGTCCGGACTCGAATCGCTCGAAGCCGGCGTATTCGTATGTGCCGTCGCTGCGATGTCCGCGAAGCAGCTCGATGTCGTCGTTGACGATCCGCGCCAGCAAATCCCTCGGCAAATCGCGCTTGCTCGCCTCGGCCACCCGATCGATGACTCTTGCATCGCCGGCGACCCGTGCGACAGGGATGTCCACGGCGGCGAGAACGACAACAGCCAACGCTATAGTAATCATTAATATAGCTCCGGAACGGCGCTCCTGCCCGGAAATCCGTCGGGCGGAATGCCGAGATGTTCGCAGATTGTGGCGCCGAGGTCCGCGAATGTGCGGCGGGTGCCGAGGTCGCGGGCGGCGTTGATGCGCGGTCCGGCTACGAGCAGCGGGACGTATTCGCGAGTGTGATCGGTCGAAACGTCCGTCGGATCGCAGCCGTGATCGGCGGTGATGAAGAGGAGATCGTCGTTGCCCAGCGCGTCGAGCAACGCTGCGAGCTGGTCATCGAAACTTTCCAGTGCGCGCGCGTATCCCGGCGCGTCATTGCGATGCCCGTACTTCGAATCGAAATCGACGAGGTTCGTGAAGATGAACTGCGCGTCGGAACCGTTCACCAGCTCAATCGTTTTGCGCATGCCGTCGGAATTCGACTCCGTGCGGATCTCACGGTCGATGCCGACGCGATCGAAGATGTCGGCGATCTTGCCGACGCCCACGACCTGCCTGCCGGATTTGTGGGCGCGCTCGACCACGGTTTCGCCGGTGGGCCGCACGGAAAAATCCTTCCGATTCGCCGTGCGTTTGAAGTGCCCACGCCCGCTGCCGGCAAACGGCCGCGCGATGATGCGGCCGATGTTGTGCTCGCCGCGCATCAGCTCCCGCGCGATCGCACAAATTCGCCACAGCTCTTCCACCGGTATCACGTCTTCATGTGCCGCGACCTGGAAGACCGAATCCGCCGATGTGTACACGATCGGAAAGCCGGTGCGCATGTGCTCTTCGCCGAGCTCGTCGAGAATCACCGTGCCGGAGGCGGGCTTGTTTCCGAGCGTCTTGCGTCCGATCCGCCGCTCGTATTCTTCGATCACCTCGCGCGGAAAACCGTTGGGATACGTGCGAAACGGGTCCTTCACGATGAGGCCCATCATCTCCCAGTGTCCGGTGGTCGTGTCTTTTCCGGCACTGATCTCCGCCATCCGACCGAACGCGCTCCGCGGACGGTCATTCGTCGCTGGCTTCGGCAACGTATGTAGCAACCCGAGCCGAGTGAGGTTCGGCAGCCGCGGATGCTGCGTCTCGAGCACGTGGCCGAGCGTGTTGCAGCCCTCATCGCCAAAATTCATCGCGTCAGGCAATTCACCGACGCCGAGGGAATCGCAGACGAGAACTACTGCGCGCGGCACCATGTGTTCGTCGATTATAGGGATGAGGGCTGAGGGATGAGGGATGATTTATCGTCGTCGGCTCTTGATGTTTTTCACGCTGGTGACGAAGATCCTCGTCAGCTCGTCGGCCTCTTTCATGAGCGACTGCAATCTTCGCAAAGAAACGATTTCGCTCTCGACAAGCAACTCGAGCCAGTAGCTGGTTTCGTCGACTTCCTGCAGAGTTGATTCGAGCTTGCTGATCATCTCCGCGTCTGACCGGCTCCGGCACGCTTCACGATATTGCGCTCCGACTGAAGTTCCCGCGCGAAATGCCTGGTAGCCGATCGCCTGTGCAACTCTCGCTCGAGGCAGTGCTTCGTACATGCGAGTCACGCGTAGAGCAAATCTTTTTGTTCGCTGCCGTAGTTTTTCGACATCAGCCCTCATCCTCAGCCCTCATCCCTGCATCAAGTGTTCGTGCACCAACGGCCGCGCCGCCGGCGGGGCATCGCCGAACTGCACGAAGGCGAGGAATTGCTTGCGCAGCGCCTCCGCATCACGTGAGGACTTGCCGAGCTGGATTCGCGCGATCACTTCGCCGGCGCGGACTTCGTCGCCAGTCTTGCGATCGAACATCACGCCCGCGGCGTAATCGATCACGTCGTCCGCCTTTTTGCGGCCGGCGCCGAGGTCCACGGTGAACATGCCGGCCTGGTAGGTGTCGATGAAGGTGATGAAGCCGCTGCGAGGCGCTTTGACTTCGATCGTTTCGCGCGGCTGCGGAAGGTGCATCGGATCGCCGCCCTGCGCCGCGATCCACTTCTCCGCCTGTGCGTACGCGCGGCCGGAGCGGAGCGCCTCTTGGAGCGCTTTCTCGGCAGACGCTTCATCGAATTGGCCGGACATCACGAGAAGTCTGACCGCTTGAGCGCGCGTGACTTCCTCGACATCAGAAGGTCCGCGACCTTTGAGCGTGTCCAGTGTCTCCACGATTTCGTTCGCGTTTCCGGCGGCGACGCCGAGGGGGCGGTCCATGTCGGTGATGAGCGCTTCGACGCGCGTGCCGGAGCCCTGCGCAGCCGCGATGAGGCTTTTCGCCAGCGCTTTCGAATCCTCGTACTTGCGCATGAACGCGCCGCTGCCGGTTTTCACGTCGAGGATCAGCGCCGACGCGCCCATCGCCAGCTTCTTGGACATGATCGAGGCGGTGATCAGCGGCAGCGACTCCACCGTGCCGGTGACGTCGCGCAATGCGTAAATCTTTTTGTCAGCCGGCGCGATCCCCTCCGTCGACGTAGAGATGACGCATCCGGCATTGGCGACGCAGCGTTCGAATTCCTTTCGCGACAACCGTGCGTTGAACCCCGGGATCGCTTCCAGTTTGTCGAGGGTGCCGCCGGTGTGTCCGAGGCCGCGGCCGGAGAGCATGCCGATTTTGATGCCGCAGGCCGCAACCCATGGCGACAAAACCAGCGAGACTTTGTCGCCCACGCCGCCGGTCGAATGTTTGTCGGCGATGAAGTCGTAGGAATCGCGCAGGTGCCACTGCTCGCCAGAGCGCAGCATTGCCTGCGTGAGCGTGGCCATCTCTTCGGCCGTCATCCCGTTGATTGCGATGGCCATCAGCAGCGCGGACATCTGGTAGTCGGGGATCGCGCCGGCGGTGTAGCGGACGATGAACTGCTCGATCTCCGACGGCTCCAGCGCGCCGCCACGCCGTTTCCGGTTGAGCAGCTCGTAAACGTTGAGCTCGGACATGAGCGGGCATTGTAGTGCCCAGGCCTGAATGGTGCTGAGAAGCGTCAGAATGTGCGCGATCGCGGAGCAGATCGCGGCTTTTGGGGACGGGAACAGTTGCTCCTAGGTTTGCTCCCGCTCCGGGTAGACCTGGTCGATGTATCCAGCCCGAGTTACTTTGATGATGTATGGCGGCGAAAGTTCCGCTGTGAGCCTGTCAATCGCTGGAAGTGCGCTTAGGAAGCCTTCTGTGATTTCAATGTTGGAAGCGTCATCTCCCTTGAACCACAGCACGCGAGCTTTCGCGCGTCGAAACGCCATCCATTCGATATGTCGATGTTGAAGCCGACGATCTCGGGTCACAATGATCCATGCGCGACTCGCAACGTCAGGAATCCAAATCCGATCGGGTGTCCCATCGGGGAACACGTCCTTGTGCATGTGGACAAGCCTGCCGCGCTGCTGCAGGGCATCCGCCAACTCGCGGATCATGTTCGTTGAGTCGAAGAAGTAGGTGATTCCCGGCGGATCAAGCTGCGTGAGCTTCGGTGAACCTCTCGAAGCGAAGCGCCGCCCGGATTTTTTCTTCGGGCAGATCGTAGTCCTCCGCCATCTTCTTCACGCTGTCACCGCCCCGGCGTCTATCTGCAATCACGTCAGTGGGGATTCCCGTTCCAGCGATCACCGGTCGACCGAAACAGATCTCGGGATTCACCGTGATCGGCGCATATTCGTGCTCCGGAATATCGGCCGACTTCGGTACCGACACTCGCGGGTAGAAGGACACGATTCCTCTTCGTCCTTTGTGGACACGGGTTAGCAGATTCTGAATCACGGCACCGAGCGGCCACTGGCCACCTTTCGAAATATTGATGCGCCGCCCCTCGTGAACAATGTAGACCTGCTGGTTCGGCGTGACCTCCAATTCCTTTTCAACGAGCGGATGCGAAACGGGAACATTGTCAGCGAGCCATTCAAGAGAGGTCCTTACCGCTTTCATCGGCACCTTGTGATCGCGGCGCAATTCCGCGATGACTTGCATTTCAATCAGATTGAAGAAGGACAGCGCGTGATACTCGTGCCACTCGCGGGGAGGTGTAATTACTGACATGAAGTTTGACTGACCTAGGCACCATGCTCGGACGGTCGATTCAGGCACGCCGATAGCCAGCGCAACTTCTCGAAAGGAGTAGGCCGGGATGTCGCGCGGATCTCTGCCCTCGTACAGGTCGTGAATGGTCATGATTCTTTGAAGAACGATAGCAGATTCGCTGCCGTTCCACGGTTTGTAGCTAAGTTACGATGCCAGCGATGAAAGCCGTCGTCCTGCTCTCCGGCGGACTCGATTCCGCGACGGTTCTCGCGATCGCAAAGCGCGAAAATCGCGAGTGCATCGCGCTGTCGTTCGCGTATGGACAACGTCACGAGATCGAGCTCGCGGCCGCGAAACGCGTGGCCCGGTCGATGTCTGTGCCCGAGCACGTGATCTACAACCTCGATTTACGCGTGTTCGGCGGCAGCGCGCTCACCGCGGACATCAACGTTCCGAAGGATGCCGTGGGCGCGGCGGGAATTCCGGTCACGTACGTTCCCGCTCGCAATACAATCTTTTTGTCGATCGCACTCGGCCTCGCCGAAGCGCGAGGTGCGCAGGAGATCTGGATCGGCGTCAACGCGATTGATTACAGCGGCTACCCCGATTGCCGTCCGGAGTTCATCCACGCCTTTCAGCAGGTGATCTTTCGCGGCACGAAGAGCGGGATCGAACGTCGCCAGCCGACGATCGTCACCCCGCTGATCGAGCTGACAAAAGCCGACATCATTCGCCGCGGCAGGGATCTCGGCGTCGACTATTCTCTGACGCACTCCTGCTACGACCCAGACAGTGAGGGGCGGGCGTGCGGGCACTGTGACTCGTGTCTCTTGCGGCGCAGGGGGTTTGAGGAGGCGGGGGTTAAGGACCCGACCGTGTACAGGGATGAGGGCTGAGGGATGAGGGCTGGGAAATTGGGAATTCATCCCTCATCCCTCATCCTTCATCCCTCCGGACATGCTCCGCGTCACCGAGATCTTCCACAGCATTCAGGGCGAGTCGACTCATGCCGGCCGTCCATGCGCATTCGTGCGGCTCACCGGCTGCAATCTGCGTTGCCGCTGGTGCGATTCGGAGTACACATTCAGCGGCGGGCAGCGGATGTCGGTCGACGATGTTGTCGGCCAGGTCAAGAGTTACGGCTGCAATCTGGTGGAGATCACCGGCGGCGAGCCTCTCGCGCAAACGGAGTCGCTCGATTTGATCAAACGGTTCTGCGATGAAGGATTCGAAGTGCTCCTGGAGACTTCCGGATCGATCGACATTGCTCCCGTCGATCCGCGCGCCACGATCATTCTGGACATCAAGTGCCCCGACTCGGGCGAAGTGGAGAAGAATCGCTGGGAGAACCTGCAGCACCTGAAGCCGCAGGATGAGATCAAGTTCGTGATCGCCCACCGCGCCGATTACGATTGGGCCCGACGAGTGATCGACGAACGCAATCTGAATCGCTGGACGGTGCTGTTTTCGCCGGTGTGGGGAGAATTGGACTTGCGATCGCTGGCAGAATGGATGCTCGCCGACCGCGTCCCGGCGCGCCTGCAGACGCAACTGCACAAACACATCTGGGGCGCAGAAGCGCGCGGGATCTGATGAGCAAACCGACTCTCGATCACATCGGAATCGCCGTGAAGTCGCTCGATGCGGCGAAGATCTACGCGGCCCTCGGCCTGAAAGTCGATCACCTCGAGGCTGTCGAAGCGCAGGGCGTGAAGACGGCATTCATCTCCGCGGGCGATGCGAACCTCGAGCTGCTCGAGCCTCTCTCTTCCGATTCGCCGGTGGCAAAGTTCATCGACAAACGCGGCGAGGGCATTCACCACATCTGCTTTCGCGTCACCGATCTCGAAGCGCATCTCGAGCGGCTGAAGCAGCAGGGATTTCGATTGATCAACGAGTCGCCGGTGCCGGGCGCGCACGGATGCCGCGTGGCGTTCCTGCACCCGGCTGCGGGCAACGGCGTGCTGATTGAATTGAGCGAGGTAGGACCGCCGCCCTCGGCGGTCGGCGGCGCTGAGCAACCATGATCGAAGGCTTCGAGCCCTCCGCGCTCATCATCGTCAACCTCGTCAATCCGAAGGAGAAGTTCTTCGGCGTTCTCACTGCGCTGTCGGCGGCGGGGATCACGCTGCGCGGGATCAACCTCGACTCATTCGACGACTGGCTGCGGCAGCTCGCGAAGAAAGACGAGCCGAATCTCGATCTGATCACCATGTTCGTGCCGCTGTTTCGCGTGGAGCGCGTGTTCCTCGACGAGCCGTCGGGCTCGATCCGATCATTCGGTCAGCGGTTCGAGGAGGTCGTCGGAATGAGCGTGCAGCAGTATCTCAACGTCTCCACGCAGTGACCGCCCCCTCGGCTGGAACGGGGAGGGTTGGCGACACCGTCCAGCGCCCGTCCGCTTCCTCGCGCACGATACGGAAGAACTGTTGCTCGCGCGCCTCGGGGACGCGATTGGTCCCCGTCGGCGGAATCGGGATCGCCGTGTACCCCGGGTCGGTGAGGAAGACGAAACGCGCGGCGGCAGGCCCGACGCGCCACTGAACGTCGTGATTGCGCAGCGCGAATTCGACCGACAAAGGGGCCGCCGGATCGAACTGCATTCGCGCGCGCTGCCAATCCGCGGGCGTTCCGAACCTCGTCGTCGCGGTGATTGGAACGATTCTCCCGTCTTGCACCGCCACCATCCGCGCCGGGTCCGTCATGCCGGTGGTGATCGCGTATGCGGAAAAGACCGCTCCCGGGCTGTCACCGCGGTGGTCGTGCTTCCGCAACCAGCTCAAACCGCCGATGTACCACGCCGGCGATCTCGTCGCGAGCGCCGGCGCCGTCGGCGGCTGCGTCCAGACGTAGCGGCCTTCGAGCGCGATGCCGTTTCGCGTGAGCTGTTCGTAATAACGGCGCTGGCGGATGGAAGTCGATACTGTAGTAATCAGTACTATAGCCAGGACGGCAATGGCCCACCGCTTTCCCGACATCCCTAACGTGAGGGTGAGGATCGCCGTGGCGAAGGAGACGAACGCGAAGCTGTATCGCCATTCGAAGTTGCCCGTCAGCGGCAGGAGCGGAAGAAGCAGCACAATCACACTGACGGCGAGGAAGGCCACCGCGTGCGCGCGAAAACGCCAGACGAACAACACCAGTGCCATCACGATGCAGACCGCCCACGCGAATTGCGCCCACAGCGGCGCTTCGGGACCGGTTAGGTGAACCCACAACGTGCGCGGCAACGCCGCAAGATTCGGCTGGGGCGCGAGCAATTCCGAATAGGTGCCGGTGAGCCCGGTCATCCGCCAGCGCCACACGAGGAAAACGATCGCGGCGACTGCGGGCGCGGCGAGATCGCGGACGATTTTGGCGGGTAGCGGGTGGCCGGTGCCGGGTGGGCCGACCCGCCACCCGCCACCCGCCACCCGCCATTCGTAAGTTGTTTCGCAAATGAAAAAAAGTGGAATCGGCGCGTACACCTCTTTGGAGAGCATCGCCAGCAGATAGAAAAAGGCGGCGAGGACCTTCGATCGGCGCCAGGCGAGCAGCGCTGCCAACGCGAAGACGAATCCCTCGACGTAGTGCCGGATCATCAGCGTTCGCGCCGCGTAGACAGCTGCCCATGTCGTCAGAAAGACGGCTGCGCCAGCAGTTGCGTATAAGTCAGAGACGTATCGCCGCAGCAGGAAGTACAAAAGCACCGCGGCGATCAGAATGGCGACCAGTTGGTGCGCGTAAAAGACAGACGGATCGAGATCGTGCAGAGCGCGATCGAGCTTGAACGACACGAGCAGAAGAGGTGTGAACGTGTGCGTGGCGAGATGGCTGTACTCCGCGGGATCGAAGAAGGTCTTGTGCAGCGGCTGCAGGATGCTTTCGATCAGCAGGATCGGATCGTCGTACAGCCAGAAGCCGGAGAGCGCCGTCGCGTGAACGGCGATCGCCAGAATCACCAGCGCGAGAATGGGCGCGAGTGACCGGCCGCGCATCGGCACCATGATAAGCGTGTGATAGATTTCGCGACCCGAAAACCCTTGCCGGAAGGAAACGAACCAATTATGCCCAGAGTCTCACGTGCGCTCGCCGTCGCGCTCATGACAGCGTTGGCGCTCGCAGGATGCAAAAAGGAAAAGACCGAAGAGCCGGCCGAGCCGCAGGCATTCGCATTCACCGTTTACCCGGGCGCGCAATATCTCGCGCCGCTCACCGAGCTGGACAAGCGGGCGAATACGGTCCTTCACCCGAATGAGCCGCCGCCGCCGATCGCCATCTACGACACGGACGCGCCCCTCGACAAGGTCGCCGACTATTACGTGAAGTCGTATGGATTCGGGAAAGTGGCACCCGATGCGACGAACAATCTGAGCGCGGCGAAGCCACCGGCCTACTACCGCTCGGGCGACCTGCAGAGCGATGTGAAGGCGATCCAGCCGTTGCTGCAGAAGCTCAACGTGAGCGCCGACATCTCCAAGGCGCAGGGGAAATACCGGGCGGTGGAGATCGAATCGAAAATGAATCGGCCGCGCGTGACCCTGCAGCGGCCCTACTTCGACGTCACGAGATCGCAGGTCATCGACCGCACGATGATCCTGATGGCGCCCTGATGCACTCCGCGCCCCGCGCGCTCATCGCCGGACTGGGACTCATCGGCGGCTCGATCGGCATGGCCCTGCGCTCGCGCGGTTGGCATGTCACATTTGTCGATCCCAACGTCGATTTGCATCCGGCGCAGCGCGCCGGAGCCGCCGACGAACGCGTCGATTCGCTCCGCGCAGACGCAGACGTCATCATCATCGCGACGCCCCTCAATGTTGCCGTAGAACTCCTCAGGACTCAGGATTCAGGACTCAGGACGACGAGCGTTACGAGCGTGATGGAGCCGTTGAGAGCGGCCGCGAAAAACACGAATTTCATCGCCGGCCATCCGCTGGCTGGCTCGCATGAACGTGGCCTCGCCGCCGCGCATGCCGATCTGCTGCGAGATCGCGTCTGGTTTCTCGAGCGTCACGATGAGCTCGTCGATCGAGTGGTGAACGACTGCGGTGCGCGACTGGAGATCGTCAGCGCGGACGAGCACGACGCCGCCGTGGCGCTCACCAGTCATCTGCCGCAGATTCTTTCGACGGCGCTGGCGGCGTACCTCGATCAAGACAGCGAGCGGCGAGCGGCCGGCGGCGGGCGGGAGTTGCGCGATTTTGTCGGTACCGGCCTCGAAACATTTCTTCGCCTGGCATCAAGCGACGCCTCCGTGTTGTCTCCAGTGTTCAAAGCAAATCGGGCGAACGTGACGCCTCACGTCGAAGCACTCCTGAACATCGTTTGGAAAATCCTCGACGGCGACAAGTCCGCCTTTGAGCAGGCACGCGCGTTCATGGGAAAGTTGAAAGCGTG
>WNGB01005414.1_pt1 | contig 19085 bp, 15 predicted proteins | sample 5400681 | NCBI WGS metagenome assembly WNGB01 (sample SAMN13153367, study PRJNA577476) | soil metagenome | isolation source: 115 cm soil or saprolite under grassland replicate 2 | place: USA:California | collected 2016-06-15
GCACCGCCACCGTCCCGGCTGCGGCTGGCCCTGCTGGTCGCCGCGCTCGCCGTCGCCGGCCTCGCCTTCGTCGCCGGCCGCAGCGGCACCCCGCCGGCCGCGGCACCGGCGCCGACCACCGCCGGGCCGGCCCCGGCCACCACCGCCGCCGCGGCGGAGCCGGACGCCGACGTCCGCGAGCTCGGCTGGCGCGCCGGCCCGAGACGGGGCGTCACCCTCACGGTCGCCTCGGCCCGCCGCGTCCTCGACCCCGACGAGGACACCGCGGCCGTGCTGACCCTCCGGGTCGATGGACTGCAGCCCGGCCAGCGGCTGCTCGCCGTCCGCGACCTGCGCCTGCTGGACTCCGGCGGCGGCGTGTACTCCAGCCCCGAGGCGCAGCCGATCGGCAACGAGGCCGGCGTCCCGGTGGAGCCCACCGACGACCCGGCCACCTACCTGCTGTTCACCAGCCCGGCACCCCGGCTGAACGCGCTCGCCAGCGTCGAGGTCGGCGACCTGCTGGTCGTCCGCCCCCGCACCAGCCGGATCGAGCTGGACAGCTCGGGACCCTGGCCGGCCGCCGCGCCGCTGCGGGCGATCGACCCCGGGCCGCGCGACACGGTCGAGGTCCCGGTCGGGCCGAACGTCCTCCCGGTCGACCGCCTCCCGCTGCGGGTGACCGCCGCGTTCGTCGGCGCCGGCCGCGCCGTGGTCGTGGTCGAGCCGAGGACCGGCGACGTGGTGCCCGGCGGGTCCCTGCCGGTCAGCGGCGAGCTGCGGGCCGGCGACCGGGCCTGCAGCCGCACGGTGCTGCTCGGCCAGGGGGTCTCCGGCTTCGGCACGCCGGACGCCGCCGGCCTGGTGCTCAGCTGCCCGGCGCGGCCGGTCGCGCGGCTGACGCTCGCCCTCGGCGCCGGCGTGGACCGGCTCCCGTTCGACGCCACCCTGAAGGAATAGCCCAGACAGCGCGCCGAGCGCGGAGGTGCCATGCCCGACGAGCCGACCGATCCGACCGCGGCGCAGCAGGCAGGCCGCCGCGACCAGCCGCTGGTGCAACGCGCGATCGTGGCCGACGCGCTGATCGACCCCGACGAGCGGGAGCGGATCGGCTTCCAGCGCGACCCGGAGGCGCCCATGCCGGTGGTGGTGGAGCTGAACCTCCGCCACCGGGAAGGCCTGCCTGGCGCCCAACGGCAGTTCCTCGCCCGCTACACCGCCAGCCTGCCGGGCGAGCCGGAGCCGGAGCAGGTCGGCGACACCTACTTCCGCTGCCGGCTGAACCAGACGCAGCTGCTGCGGCTGGTCGAGGGCGACCAGGACCAGGCCGACCCGAACGAGCGGGCCATCTACCGGGTCTGGCCCGACTTCCCCGTCCACCCGCTGGTCGACGGCTCCTGCGCCACCGTCAAGGCCGACGCGGCGCGGCGCTCCTACGACGCCGGCGGCCGCGGCATCACCTGGGCGGTGCTCGACTCCGGCATCGACGCCGGCCACCGTCACTTCCGCCGCTTCGAGACCCTCGAAGGGGACGTCGCCGAGCTGCACCGCGACTTCACCCAGCCGGGCCCCCCGAAGCTCGGCGACGCCCTGGTCGACCGCTTCGGCCACGGCACCCACGTGGCCGGGATCATCGCCGGCGGCCTCCCCGACCGCCTGCCAAAGGGCGGCCTGCGGGTGGTCGAGCGGGTCTTCGACCCCGCCAACCCCGACACCCCGAGCGTCCAGGAACGCCAGGTCCAGCCGGATCGGCTGGCCGGCATGGCCAGGGAAAGCAAGCTGGTCAGCCTCAAGATCCTGGACGACCACGGCGGCGGCAGCTCGATGAACGTGGTCCGCGCCCTCGAGTACGTCCGCAGGGACGTCAACGGCTACGGCAAGCTGCTGCGCATCCACGGCGTCAACCTCAGCGTCGGCTACGAGTTCGACCCCAAGTGGTTCGCCTGCGGGCAGAGCCCGATCTGCGCGGAGGTCGACCGCCTGGTCCGCTCCGGCGTGGTGGTGGTGGTCGCCGCCGGCAACACCGGCTACGGCAGCCTGTCGGCGCTGCAGCGCCAGACCCGGGTCGGCCTGACCATGACCATCAACGACCCGGGCAACGCGCAGCTGGCGATCACCGTCGGCGCCACCCACCGCGACATGCCCCACACCTACGGCGTGTCCTACTTCTCCTCCAAGGGCCCCACCGGCGACGGCCGGCTCAAGCCGGACCTGGTCGCGCCGGGGGAGCGGATCACCTCCTGCGCGGCCGGCCAGGCGCTCGCCAGCGCCATCCCCCCCGGCCGCAGACCGCCAGCCCCACAGCGGACGGCGGTCTACGTCGAGGACTCCGGCACCAGCATGGCCGCGCCCCACGTCTCCGGGGCGGTCGCCGGCTTCCTCTCCATCCGGCGCGAGTTCATCGGCCGACCCGACGAGGTCAAGCGGATCTTCCTGGAATCGGCCACCTCGCTGGGTCGTGAGCGATACTTCCAGGGCCACGGGCTGGTCGATCTCATGCGGGCGATCCAGTCGGTATAGCGTTGTGGGACCCCCCTTGGAGCGGAGGACACCGTGAGCGAGCCTTCGACACCCACCGAGCTCAACACCAACATCGCCCACCCGGCGCGGGTGTACGACTACTGGCTCGGCGGCAAGGACAACTTCCCCGCCGACCGGGCCGCGGCGGAGGCGGTGCTGGCCGCCAACCCGGCGGTCCGGCTGACCGTCCGGGAGAACCGCGCCTTCCTCCGTCGCGTGGTCCGCTACCTGACCGCCGAGGCGGGGATCCGGCAGTTCCTTGACATCGGCACCGGCATCCCCACCAGCCCCAACGTCCACGAGGTCGCCCAGCAGGTCGCCCCGGACGCGCGGGCGGTCTACGTCGACAACGACCCGATCGTGCTGGCCCACGCGCGGGCGCTGCTGGCAGGCGGGGCCGGCACCACCACCGTGATCCAGGCGGACCTGCGGGAGCCCGACAGCATCCTCCAGCACCCCCAGGTGCGGCAGGTGCTCGACTTCGGCCAGCCGCTCGGGATCCTGCTGGTCGCCGTGCTGCACCACCTGACCGACGAGGACGACCCGGCGGGCGTGGTCGCCCGGCTCCGCGACGCCGCCGTCGGCGGCAGCTACCTGGCGATCTCGCACGGGACGGCCGACATCAACCCGGAGGCCGCCCAGCGGGCCGCCAGGCGGTTCGCCGAGTCGCGCACCGCCGCCCCCTATGTCGCCCGCAGCCACGCGGCGATCGAGGGGTTCTTCGACGGCCTGGAGCTGCTGGACCCGGGCGTGGTCCAGCCGCCCCTCTGGCGGCCGGACGGCCCCGTCTCGGTCGATCTCGAGCGCATCTCCTTCTACGCCGGGCTCGGCCGCAAGCCCTGAGCCGGGCCTCCATCAGCCAGCAGCGCAGCAGAAGGGAGAGGACCGTGCCAGGCGAGATCGCCGGGTTGCCGCATTTCGAGGTCGGCTTCGACGAGCGGGGACGGTCCGACCGGGGCGAGGTCGACGCCCTGCTGGCCGGGGTGCCGGCCGCCGGCATCACCGACCTGTTCGCCTTCTCGCACGGCTGGAACAACGACCGCCGCCAGGCGCGGCGGCTCTACCAGCGGTTCTTCCAGCAGGTCCCGGGGTTGCGGTCGCAGGCGGGCGCCGGCGCGCCGGCGGCCACCGTCGGCACCGTCGGCGTGGTCTGGCCGTCCAAGCGCTGGGCCGACGAGCCCGACCCGACCGCCGCCGCCGGCGGCGCCGCCGGGCTGGCCGAGCCCGCCCCGGCCGACGACGCCGCCCTGGTCGAGGACCTCAAGGACGTCTTCCCCGGCGCGGCGCAGCAGCAGGCCCTCGAGGAGCTGGCCGGGCTGCTGGCGCGGCGGCCCGACGACCCCGCCCAGCTCGCCCGCTTCCAGGCGCTGATGGAGCGCCTGTCCGGGGAGCCGGACGCCGCCCCTGCCAGCGAGGACGCGGGCGAGATGGCGCTGGTCACCGACGAGCCTGAGGCGGTGTTCAGCCGCTTCGCCGACGCCGTTCCAGGGTCAGGGGAGGGCGGCGCCGCCGGCCTCGGCGACCGTTTCGGGCGCTTGTGGGACGGCGCCAAGGAGGCGCTGCGGCAGCTCACCTACTTCGAGATGAAGAAGCGGGCAGGGGTGGTCGGCAGGGACGGCCTCGGCCCGCTGCTCGGCCGGCTCGGCGACGCCAGCCCCGGGCTGCGCGTCCACCTGCTGGGCCACAGCTTCGGCGCCCGGCTGGTGTCGTTCGCGCTGGCCGGGCTGCCCAGCCCGGCCGCCTCGCCGGTCGGGTCGCTGTGCCTGCTGCAGGGGGCGTTCTCCCACTTCGCCTTCGCCGACGCCCTGCCCTTCGACCGCGACCGGGGCGGCGCGCTCAAGGGCATGGCCGCGAGGGTCGACGGCCCGCTGGTCGCCTCCTTCTCCGCGCACGACCTGGCGGTCGGCAAGTTCTACCCGCTGGCGTCGCTGAGCTCCAGGGACGACGCCGCCGCAGCCGACGACCTGCTGTTCCGCTGGGGCGGGATCGGCCACGACGGCGCCCAGGCGGTGCAGGCCACCGAGGTCACCCTCGGCCCGGTCGGCGCGGCCTACTCCTTCCAGGCGGGCCGGTTCGTCAACCTGGACGCCAACGCGATCGTGAACCAGGGCGGGCCGCCGTCAGGGGCGCACTCCGACATCTTCCACCCCGAGCTGGTCTGGGCGGCCCTGGCCGCCGCCGGCCTGGTCCGCGCCGGCTAGGCGGCGCGGCTCACCACTCGAACTCGCGCTCGCTGGTGGCGGCGTCGCTGCGGGCGGTGCCGGTCGGCGGCTCCGGGCGCGGACGTGGCGGCTCCGGCCGCAGCTGCCCCGGCGGGCCGCCGTCCCTCGGGGAGGCCTCCAGCAGCGCCGGGCTGTGCCAGTCCTCGCCGACCAGCTCCAGCACCGGCCGGAACGCCGGCGTGGCCCTGGCGACCGCCTTGGCCAGCATCAGCTCCTCGAGCTCCTCGCCGGCGACCTCGTTCTTCTCCAGCAGCCGCTCGGCCAGGGCGCGCACCGCCGGCTCGTTGGCCCGCAGCAGCTCCACCGCCTGCCGCTTGCAGTCGGCCAGCAGGTTGCCGATCGCCTTGCGGTTCTCGGGGTTGCCGAGGATCGCCTGCAGCGGCCCGCCGCCCATGGCGTTCTGCGGCAGCACCCCGTAGGAGATCAGGCTGTCGCCCATGCCGAGGATGCCGAGCATGGTGGCGGCACGGACGGTGGCGTGCTGCAGGTCCGAGCCGGGGCCGGTGGTGGTCTCGCCGAACCAGATCTCCTCGGCGGCCAGGCCGCCGAGCGCCACCACGATGTCGCGGCGGATGTCCTCCCGCAGGCTGGTGAGGGTCTCCTCCAGCGGGGTCCGGTAGACCACGCCGAGGGTGTCGCGGCGCTTGATGATCGAGGCGACCTGGATCTGGTCGTCCAGCTCCAGGATGTAGGCCAGCACCGCGTGGCCGGCCTCGTGGAAGGCGGTCATCTGGCGGTCGCGGGCCGAGGTGGTGGTCGGCTCCTTGAGGCCGATCTCCTCGGTCACCTTGGCGGTCCACAGGTCGTTGAAGGTGAGCTTCTCGCGCCCGTCGACCAGCGCGAAGATCAGCGCCTCGTTGACCAGGTTCTTGATCTGCGCCGGGGTGAACCCGTAGGTGGCCCTGGCGAGGCGGGCGCTGTCGACCGGCTCGTGCGGCACCTTGTCCAGGTAGTACTTGAGGATGTCCTCGCGGCCGGCGCCGCCAGGCAGGCCGACGTGCAGCTTGCGGTCGAAGCGGCCGGGCCGCAGCAGCGCCGGGTCCAGGGTGGCGGCCTGGTTGGTGGCCCCGATCACCATCACGTTGTACTGGGGGATCTTGGGCTTGCCGAGGTGCAGGATGCGCTTGACGTGCCGCCAGAACCCCTTCGGCATGGTCATGCCGTCCATCTGGATCAGCAGCTCGTTGACGTACATGCCGCCCATGCCGCCGCCCATGCCTGGGGCCATGATGAAGCGCAGCGGCCCCTTGGCCGCCTGCGCCTCGGCGTCCATGACGTTGGACACCGCCCCCCGCGAGCCGCCGACCGCGTCCAGCTCGTCGATGAAGATCACCGAACCGCCGTACTTGTTGGACAGCTTGCGGGCCTTGCGGAACAGCCGGGCGATGCGCAGGTTGCCGATGCCCATGAACATGTTGTTGAAGCTGGTGCCGGACGCGTACACGAACGGCACCTTGGCGGAACCGGCGATCGCCTTGCCGAGCAGGGTCTTGCCGGTGCCGGGCGGACCCTCGAACAGGATGCCGTGGGGCGGGTAGCCGCCGGCGTCGCGGAAGCGCTTGAACCCCTGGAAGAGGGTCAGGGCCTCCTTGGTCGATTCGACGATCTCGGGCTGGCCGCGCACGTCGTCGAAGCTGACGTCGTACTCGCGGGGATAGATCACGTAGGTGCGGCCGCGCGACAGGAACCAGAAGATCGCCACGAACTGCATGATCATGATGAGCATGAAGAACGCGAGGTAAACGACCGAGCTGATGATCGCGAACGGCAGCGCCTTGGTCGTCTTCCACATGTCGAACGCTGGTGCCAGGGGATGGCTGGACTGGATCAGGTAGGAGCGGAACTCCGGCGAGACGCGGGGGTCGCCGCCGAGGATGTTCCACCAGTCCAGACCCCGGTTCGACCGGTACATCCAATAGAGGATCGGGATCGCCAGGAGGTAGAAGACGAGGAAGATCGCCAGCAGCTTGAGGGTCTTTCTGACCGTGTACCGCACGACCACGCTGTTCACAGACCCCCGCCTTCCTGCCGCCGAGCTCAGCTACTTTGCGTACGAGTATGCCCCCCCACCCGGATCACTGCCAGAGCGGGCGGGTTTCATACTGGTTTCGGTGCACCATGTTGCTCTGGCTCTTCCCAACGTTGTTGCCTACACTGCGACCCTACAAACCGACGCGTTCGTCCGATATCGGAGGAGGTCTCCACGCCTGTGCCCGGCCTCGTGCTCATCGCCCACACCGTTTGGGGCGCAGCCGGGCCGAGCCTCCACGATCCGAACAACCGCCTGGGGGACGCGCTCGGCCGCCGGCACGACCTGGCCGTGGCGGTGGAGAGCGGTCGCATCACCGCGGTCGTCCCGGCCGCCGAGGCTGCGGGGCTGCGCGCCGACCGGGTGGTCGACCTGGGCGACGTCACCCTCATGCCCGGGTTCGTCGACGCCCACGTCCACCTGAGCACCACCGGCCTGGCCGCGCTCGGGGTTGAGCTGCGCGAGGCCCGCTCACCGGCCGAGCTGCTGGAGCGGGTCCGGGTGGCGGCGAGGGCCGGCGACGGCCTGCTGTGGGGCGACGGCTACGACGAGACCCGCTTCGCCGCCCCGGAGCTGCCGACCCCTGCCGAGCTGGCCGACGCCGCCGGCGGCCGGCCCGTCTACCTGTCACGGGTCGACGGCCATCAGGGCCTGGCGACCCTCGACGTGCTCGGCGACGCCGGCGCGCTGGACGCCGACGGCTGCGAGCGCGGCCCCGACGGCGCCCCCACCGGGGTGGTCCGCGGCGACGCCGGCCACCTGGCCCGCCGCCACGCGCTGGCCAGCCTCCCCGACGCCACCCTGCGCGCCGCCCAGGACCACGCCCTCTGCCTGGCGGCGCGGCGCGGGATCACCTGCGTGCACGAGATGGCCGGCCCCGACATCTCCGGCCGGCGCGACTTCGAGCTGCTGCTCGACCGGGTCGAGGCGCTGCCGGTCGAGGTGGTCGGCTACTGGGGCGACCTGGACCTGGAGTACGTGGCCGACCGCAAGCTCGCCCAGATCGGCGGCGACCTGTTCCTGGACGGGTCGCTCGGCTCGCACACCGCCGCCCTCTCCACCCCCTACGAGGACCGCCCCGACCTCCGCGGCGCCCTCTACCTGGACGACATGGTCCTCACCGACCTGTACGTGCGCGCCACCCTTGCCGGGATGCAGGTCGGCGTCCACGCCATCGGCGACCTGGCCATCGGGCAGGCGCTGCGCTGCGCCCGCCGGGCGGTCAGGGCGGTCGGGCCGACGGCGTTCCGCACCTGCCGCCACCGCATCGAGCACGTCGAGCTGCTCGGCGCCGACGGCGCCGACCGGATGGCCGAGCTCGGCCTCGCCGCCAGCGTGCAGCCGGGGTTCGACGCCGCCTGGGGCGGCCCCCGCGGCATGTACGCCCGCCGGCTCGGCCCGCGCCGGGCCAAGAGCATGAACCCCTTCGCCGACCTGTGGCGGCGCGGGGTGCCGATGGGCGGGTCGTCCGACTCCCACGTCACCCCGCTCGACCCCTGGCACGGGGTCGCCGCCGCCGTCCACCACCACCGGCCGAGCCAGCGTCTCGGCCTGCCGGTCGCCCTCGAGGTGTTCACCCTCGGCGGCCGCATCCTGGCCCGCCAGGAGCGGATCAGCGGCACCATCGAGGCCGGCCAGCGGGCCGACCTGGTCGCCTTCGCCGGCGACGTGCTGGCCGCCGACCCGCACGACCTCGAGGAGGGCGAGGCGATCTTCACCATGGTCGCCGGCCGCCTGGTGCACGGGCCGGAGGAGCTGCAGCTCGGCGCCGCCCGCAGCTTCGGCGGCTGGACCTGACGACGGCCCAGCCGGTAGGCGGTCCGGTCCAGCACCGTCCACCGGGGCCGGGGAACCCCCGGGTGTGCCCCGGTCGATCGCCTCGCCCTCGGTAGACTCGTCTCCGACCTTTGGAGGCGAGCTGGCATCCCACTGAAGGGAGCACGACCATGGCCAAGTTCCGCGTCACCTACGCGACCCTGACGGCCGACAACGAGGAGCTGCACGCCGCCTACGAGGAGGGCGTCCGCACCGCCCGCTCCTGGCTCGGCCAGACCTACCCGGTGGTGGTCGACGGGCAGCCCCGCAGCGACGGCCCCGCCTTCGAGCTGCGCAGCCCCAACGACGCCGGCCTGAAGCTGGCCAGCTTCCACGCCGCCACCGAACGCGACGTCGACGACGCGGTCGCGGCCGCCAAGGCCGCCTTCCCCGCCTGGGCGGGCACCCCCTGGCAGGAGCGGGTGGCGCTGCTGCGGCGCGCCGCCGACCGCATCAGCGAACGCTCCAACGAGCTGGCCGCCCTGATGAGCATGGAGGTCGGCAAGAACCGGCTGGAGGCGCTCGGCGACGTCGAGGAGGCCGCCGACCTGATCCGCTACTACTGCCAGCAGCTGGAGGACAACGACGGCTTCGCCCACAAGATGGGCCAGCTCTCGGAGAACGAGCACACCCGCTCGGTGCTGAAGCCGTACGGGGTGTGGGCGGTGATCAGCCCGTTCAACTTCCCGATGGCGCTGGCCGCCGGCCCCGCGGGCGGCGCCCTGGCCGCCGGCAACACGGTGGTGTTCAAGCCCTCCCCCCAGGGCTCGTTCACCGGCTACAAGCTGTACGAGTGCCTGCGGGACGCCGGGCTGCCCGCCGGCGCCTTCCACTACCTGCCCGGCGGCGACGAGGTCGGCGCGGCGGTGGTGCGCCACCCGGGCGTGGACGGCATCACCTTCACCGGCTCCTACCAGGTCGGCATGGAGATCTACAAGCGCTTCGCCAGCGCCTACCCCAAGCCGACGGTGATCGAGATGGGCGGCAAGAACCCGGCGATCGTCTCCGCCAACGCCGACCTCGACCTGGCCGCCGACGGCATCCTGCGGTCGGCGTTCGGCTTCTCCGGCCAGAAGTGCTCGGCCTGCTCGCGGGTGTACGTGGAGCGGCCGGTGCTGCAGGAGTTCACCGCCAAGCTGGCGGAGAAGGCTCGGCAGGTGGTGGTCGGCGACCCGGTCAAGCGGCCGGTGTACATGGGCCCGGTGATCGACCAGGAGGCGGTCGACCGCTTCAGGCAGGCGGTCGAGGAGGCCCGCAGGGACGGCGCCGTGGTGGCCGGCGGCGAGGTGCTGAAGGGCGGCGGCGACGGGCTGCCCGACGGCAACTACGTCGCCCCGACGGTGGTGGCCGACCTGCCCGCCGACCACCGGCTGTTCAAGCAGGAGCTGTTCGTGCCGCTGGTGGCGGTGGCCGGGGTCGACTCGGTCGACGAGGCCGTCAGGCTGGCCAACGACACCGAGTACGGGCTGACCGCCGGCTTCTACTCGGCCGACGACGCCGAGGTGCAGCGTTTCCTCGAGCGGATCGAGGCGGGCGTGGTGTACGTCAACCGGCGCGCGGGGGCGACCACCGGCGCCTGGCCGGGCGTGCAGCCGTTCGGCGGCTGGAAGGGGTCCGGCAGCTCCGGCAAGGCCGGCGGCGGCCTCTACTACGTGCAGCAGTTCATGCGGGAGCAGTCCCAGACGGTGATCGGTTGACCAGGCCGGAGGGGTCCTGGCTGGACCCGGGCCGGCCCGTCCCGGACCTGCGCACCGAGCTGCCAGGGCCGCAGGCCCGCCTGGTGCTGGAGCGGGACGCGGCGGTGACCAGCCCGTCGCTGCCGCGCGCCTACCCGATGGTGCCGCGCCGCGGCGCCGGGTCGCTGATCGAGGACGTCGACGGCAACCTGTTCCTGGACTTCAACGCCGGCATCGCCGTCTGCTCCACCGGCCACGCCCACCCGCGGGTGGTGGAGGCGGTCCGCCGCCAGGCCGGGGAGCTGCTGCACTACTCGGCCAGCGACTTCTACCTGCCGATCTACTCGCAGCTGTGCGAGGCGCTGGCCGCCACCGCACCGCTGCGGGGACCGGTGCGGGCGTTCCTCACCAACTCCGGCACCGAGGCGGTCGAGGGGGCGCTGAAGCTGGCGAGGGCGGCCACCGGCCGCCAGTACGCGATCAGCTTCCACGGCGCCTTCCACGGCCGCAGCTACGGCGCGGTCAGCCTCACCGCCTCCAAGGCCACCTACCACGCCGGCTTCGGGCCGCTGCTGCCGGGGGTGCTGCACGCCCCCTACGGCTACTGCCACCGCTGCCCGCTCAACCTGACCTTCCCGTCCTGCAACCACGCCACCGTCGACTGGCTGGAGGACACCCTGTTCCGCTACGAGGTCGACCCGGCCGAGGTGGCGGCCGTGTTCGTCGAGCCGATCCAGGGGGAGGGCGGCTACATCGTGCCGCCGCCGGGATGGCTGGCCAAGCTGGCGGCGACCTGCCAGCGGCACGGCATCCTGCTGGTGGTCGACGAGGTCCAGTCGGGCGCCGGCCGCACCGGCAGGATGTGGGCGATCGAGCACACCGGGGTCGAGCCGGACGTGGTGGTGGCCGCCAAGGGGATCGCCTCCGGCCTGCCGCTCGGCGCCTTCATGGCACGGGCCGACCTGTGGACCTGGCCGAAGGGGGCGCACGGCTCCACCTACGGGGGCAGCCCGCTGCCCTGCGCGGCCGCCCTCGCCACCCTCGAGGTGCTGCGCGACGAGGACCTGCTGGCCAACGCCGCCGCCAGGGGCGAGCAGCTGCGCCAGGGGCTGGAGCGGCTGCGGCGCCGGTTCGCCTGGCTGGTGGAGGACGTCCGCGGGGTCGGGCTGATGCTGGGGGTGGAGTTCCCCAGCGGCGAGCTGGCCGAGGCGGTGACGCTGGCCGCGTTCCGCCGCGGGCTGCTGCTGCTGGAGGCGGGGGAGAGCGCCGTGCGGCTGTCGCCGCCGCTGGTGGTCACCCGCGAGCAGTGCCAGGTGGCCCTGCGGCTGTTCGACGAGGCGGTCGAGGAGGTCGCGGCAGGCTCGGCGGCCGACCTCCCCAAGGGCGAGGTGGTCGGCGGCCCGTGACCCATGTGTTCGGGCGGGGCAGCGGGCTGCCGACGGTGGCCAGGGCCAGCGGCTGCGAGGTCTGGGACAGCCAGGGGCGCCGCTACCTGGACGGGGCCGGCGGCGCGGTGGTGGTCGGCATCGGCCACGGCGACGCCTCGGTCGCCGACGCCATCCGCGAGCAGGCCGGCCGGGTCGCCTACGCCCACGGCGCCGCCTTCACCTCCCAGCCGCTGGAGGCCTACGCCGGCGAGCTGGCCGCCGTCGTCCCGGTCGACGACGCCCGCGTCTACCCGGTGTCCGGCGGCGGCGAGGCGGTCGAGACCGCCCTGAAGATGGCCCGCGCCTACCACCTGGCCCGCGGCGAGGACCGCCACCTGGTGATCGCCCGCCGGGGCAGCTACCACGGCAACACCCGCGGCGCGCTGGACGCCTCCGGCCGGGAGCCGCTGCGCCGGCCCTACCTGCCGTGGCTCGGCCAGGCAAGGCACACCCTGGCCGCCTACGAGTACCGCTGCCCGTTCCCCGACACCCACCCGCGTGGCTGCGGCGCCCGCTACGCCGAGGCGCTGGAGCGGGAGATCCTGGCCGCCGGCCCCGCCACGGTGGCGGCGTTCGTTGCCGAACCGGTCGCCGGCGCCGGCCTCGGCGCCGCCGTCCCGCCCGACGACTACTGGCCGGCGGTGGCGGAGGTCTGCCGCCGCCACGGCGTGCTGCTGCTGGCCGACGAGGTGATGACCGGCTTCGGCCGCACCGGACGCTGGTTCGCCTGCGACCACTGGGGCGTGCGCCCCGACATCCTGGTGCTGGCCAAGGGCGCCGCCTCCGGCTACTGGCCGCTGGGCCTGGCGGTGGCCTCCGGGCAGGTGCACGACACCATCGCCCGGACCGGCTTCACCCACGGCTTCACCTACTCCCACCACGTGGTCGGCGCCGCCGCCGGGCTCCAGGTGCTGCGGGTGCTGCGCGAGCGGCGGCTGGTGGAGGCGGCCGAGACCCAGGGCAAGCGCCTGCGGGCCGGCCTGGAGGCCCGCCTCGGCGGCCATCCCGCCGCCGGCGACGTCCGCGGCCTCGGCCTGCTGGTCGCGGTCGAGCTGGTCGCCGACCGCGCCACCCGCGCGCCCTTCCCCCGCCACCACCGCCTCGCCGAACGGGTGGTCGCCGCCGCCCGCGACCGCGGCCTGCTCCTGTACTGGTCCACCGGCTGCGCCGACGGCACCAACGGCGACCTGCTCCTCCTCGGCCCCCCCCTGATCGCCACCGACCCCGAGATCGACGAACTGGTCGACCTGACCACCGCAGCCGTCGAGGCCGCCACCTCCTGACCCTCCGCGATCCCGCATGCCCCGGGCGTTGGGGCGGGCTGCGGAGCCCTGCAACTGTGGGACGGAGGCCCCGCCTCCGGGATCCCCGCACGCTTGGGTCTTGGGAGGGATGCCGGGCCGGAGGCCCCCGCCTCCGGGATCCCCGCACGCCTTGGGTCTTGGGGGGGAATGCAGGGGGGCGCAGCCCCCCGCAACTGTGGGAGCATAACGGCGCCGTGGTGGGACGTGTGCTGCAACGAAGGGCGTGGCCGACTTGAGGCAGCCGGGGCGGCGCTGGCCGCCCGCCTCCAGGGTGGTGCTGCTGGCGCTGGCCGCAAGCGGGCTGCTCGCGCTGGTCGCGCTCGGCAGCCTGCGTGGGCCGCTCGCCGGCGGCCAGGGCCGGCCGCGCTTCCCGATCGAGCTGGTCGAGACGCTCGGGCTGCTGCTGGCGGTCGCGGTCCTCGCCAGCGGCGTGCTGGCGCTGCTGGCCATGCTGCCCGACCAGCGCCTGCCGGCGCCGAGGGCGCGGCGCAGCGGCATGCTGGTGCTGCTGCTGCCGTTGCTGGCCGCGCTCGCCGTCTGGCTGTTCCGCGACCGCGCCTGGTTCGCGGAGCCGGAGCCGCCGGCCAGCGTCCCCGCCCCGGCGCCGCCGAGCACCCTCGAGCTGCCGCCGGTCGACACCCGCTTCACCTGGCTGCCGGTGCTGGCCGTGGCCGTCACGGTGGCCGCGCTGCTGGCGATCGTCTTCGCCCAGCTGGCGGCCGAGCGCCGCCGCCGCGGCGGCCCCAGGCAGCGGCAGGCGCTGCTGGCCGAGCTGCTGGACGACACCCTTGACGACCTGGAGCGCGAGCCCGACCCGCGCAGGGCGGTGATCGCCGCCTGGGCGCGGATGGAGCGCGGCCTGGCCGCCAGCGGCCTGCCGCGGCACGCCGCCGAGGCGCCGTTCGAGTACGCCGCCCGCGTGCTCGGCCAGGCGCGAGTGCGGCCGGAGGCCGTCCACCAGCTCACCGACCTGTTCGAGCGGGCCAAGTTCAGCCGGCACACCATCGACCTGGCAATGCGCGGCCAGGCGATCGCCGCGCTGACCGAGGTGCGGCGGGAGCTGGAGGCCGAACGGGAGGCGACCGGCGCATGATCGGGCGGCTGCTGCGTTCGGCGGCGCTGGCGCTGGCCGCCACCGTGGTCCTGGTGGCGGCCGTGCAGCTGGCGCCCGACCGTCGCGGCGTCGCCGTCGGCGTCTGGCTGCTGCTGCTCGGCGCGCTCGCCCTGCGCCTGCTGGTCGGCTTCGTCCGCCTGGCCCACCCGCCGCCGGGGCGGTCGCCGTTCGACGCCGCCCTCGGCGCCGTCCCTGCCGGCCCGAGGCCCCCTGCCGAGCTGGAGCGGTTGGCCCGCCTGCTGGCGCTGTCCAGCGCCAGCGCCCTGCACGCCCAGGCCCGGCTGCGGCCGGAGCTGCGGCGGCTGGCGGCCGACCGGCTGGCCTGGTCGCGCGGGATCGACCTGGACCGCGAACCCGAGCAGGCCAGGGCGGCGCTCGGCGAGGCCGCCTGGGCGCTGCTGCGGCCCGACCCGGGCGGGCCTGCCGACCGGCACGCCCCCGGCCCGTCGCGGGCGACCCTCGCGGCGGTCCTCGACGCCGTCGAGGCGACGGGACGCCACTGACATGGCCGAGGTCCGGGGGCTCGCCGGTCGGATGCTCGACGAGGTCGAGCGCGCCGTGGTCGGCAAGCGCGACGCGCTCGAGCTGGTCCTGCTGGGGTTGCTGGCCGACGGTCACGTGCTGCTGGATGACTATCCGGGCCTGGCCAAGACGCTGATCGCCCGGTCGTTCGCGCAGGTCACCTCGCTGCGCTTCGCGCGGGTGCAGTTCACCCCCGACCTGATGCCCTCCGACGTGACCGGCTCCTCGATCTACAACCAGCGGCTCGGCGACTTCGAGTTCCGGCCTGGGCCGGTGTTCACCAACCTGCTGCTCGGCGACGAGATCAACCGCTCGCCGCCGAAGACCCAGGCGGCCTTGCTCGAGGCCATGCAGGAGCGGCAGGTCACCATGGACGGCGTGACCAGGCCGCTGGAGCGGCCGTTCCTGGTGGTCGCCACCCAGAACCCGATCGAGTATGAGGGCACCTACCCGCTGCCGGAGGCGCAGCTGGACCGGTTCCTGCTGCGGCTGTCGGTCGGCTACCCCTCCCCGGACGCCGAATGGCGGATGCTGGAGCGGCGCCTGCAGCGGACCGCGGACGAGGTCGAGCTGGCCGCGGTGGCGACCCCGGCGGACGTGCTGGCCATGCAGCGGGCGGTCGAGGACGTCCATGTGGCCGCCAGCGTCGGCCGCTACATGGTCGAGCTGGTCGGAGCGACCCGCGACAGCCCGCGGGTCCAGGTCGGCGCCAGTCCCCGCGGCACCCTGGCGCTGCTGAAGGTGGCCAGGGCGAGGGCGGCGCTGTCCGGCCGCGACTTCGTCACCCCGGAAGACGTCAAGGCGGTCGCCGTCCCGGCGCTGGCCCACCGGATCATCCTGCGCCCGGAGCTGTGGGTCCGCCGCGTGCGCACCGAGGACGTGGTCGCCGAGCTGCTCGAGCAGGTCCCGACCCCACCGCCGGAGGCCGAGCGGCCCGACCGTCCCGCAAGGACCTCGACCGGTCCGTCGCCTCCATGACGCGGCGACCCACCCCCAAGCTCGGCGCCTACACCGGGGTGGCCGCGCTGGCCCTGCTGGCCGCGCTGGCGCTCGGCCGGCCCGAGCTGGCCGCCGCCGCCGCGCCGCTGGCCGTGCTGGTGGTGGCCGGGCTCGCCGGCGCCCGCGACCCCGACCTGGACGTCGAGGTGACCGTCGACCGGGACCGGGCGATCGTCGGCGACCAGGTCACCGTCGCGGTCGCCCTGCGCGCCGGGACCGCGGTCGAACGGCTGGAGCTGCTGCTGGTGGTGCCGGCCGGTCTGCAGGGCGGCCGCCCCCAGCGGGGGTTGGCGCTGCGGCTGCGGGCAGGGGAGCAGCGCACCGTCCCGTTGCGGCTGGCCTGCCGCCGCTGGGGCGCCTACCGGCTCGGCGACCTGCACCTGCGCGCCCACGACCGCTTCCGGCTGCTGTGCTGGGAGCGCCACCTGGACCTGCAGGCCCCCCTCAAGGTGTTCCCCGAGCCGGAGGCGCTGCGCGCCCTGGTGCGCCCGTTCGAGACCCAGGTGTTCACCGGCAGCCAGGTCTCCCGCCACCGCGGCGAGGGCATCGAGTTCGCCGACATCCGGCCGTTCCTGCCGGGCGACCGTCCCCGCTCGGTCAACTGGCGGGCCACCGCCCGCCGTGGCGAGCCCTGGGTCAACCAGCGCCATCCGGAGCGCAACACCGACGTGGTGCTGTTCGTCGACAGCTTCCTGGACGTCCGCGGCCAGCGCGAGAGCACCCTCGACCTGGCGGTCGGCGCGGCGGCCTCGCTGGCCACCGCCTACCTCCGCCAGCGCGACCGGGTCGGCCTGGTCGGCTTCGGCGGTTTCGTGCAGTGGCTGCAGCCGGGCAGCGGCCAGGGCGCCCTGTACCGCCTGCTGGACACGCTGATGGAGACCCAGGTGTTCGCCACCGCCGCCTGGAAGGGGATCCGCCACCTGCCGCCCCGCACCCTGCCTCCCAAGGCGCTGATCGTCGCCCTCAGCCCGCTGCTGGACCAGCGCGCCGTCGCCGCCCTGTTCGACCTGCTCGCCCGCGGCTACGACCTGGCGGTGGTCGACATCTCCCCGCTGACCGGCGCCGCCGCCACCGACGGCGAGTGGGGGCCGCTGGCGACGCGGCTGTGGGCGCTGCAACGGGAGACGCTACGCCACCGCTACCAGCGGCTGGGCGCCGCCGTGGTCGAATGGACCGCCGAGGTGCACCTGCAGCAGGTCCTCCTGGAGGTGGAGACATGCCGGCGCCGCGCCGTGCCCGCACCCGGCTAGCGTGCCGGCTGGCCGCGGTCGCGGTCGCCGCCGCGCTGGCGCTGCTCCCCGTCGCCCAGACCGGCGACCCGCTGCGGCCGCTGCTGGCCTGGCTGGCCGGGCTGGGCCTGCTGCTGGCCGCCGGGGCGGCCTGGCACCCGGCGGCGCTGCTCGGCCCTGCGCTGACCGTGCTGCTGGCCGGGTACACGGTCGTCCTGCTCGGGCTCGGCGGCCGGGTGCACGCCTGGGCGCCGGTGGTCGGCGCCGGCCTGCTGCTGTTCGGCGAGCTGGCCTGCTGGGCGCGCGAGGCCCACCCGCTGGTGCGCGACGAGCCGCCGGCGACCACGGCCCGCGCGGCCGTGCTGGCCGCCAGCGTGGTCACCGCGCTCGGGCTCGGCGCGTTGGTGCTGCTGGCCGCCGGCCTGCCCGCCGGCGGCGCGCTGGCCCGCCTGGCGGTCGGCGTGCTGGCCGCCACCGCGACCCTCGCCCTGGTCGCGGTCGCCGCCCGTCCCACCACCACCCGCTGAGTCGAGATCCGCCCACCAGCTTCGACATTCCCTACGAAGGCACCCACACGCAACGCCCGAGCCGAGGAGGCTGCAATGCCCGCACCGACGACGCTGCTGACGGGTCTGGCGTTCGGCGAGTCGCCGCGTTGGCACCAGGACCGCCTGTGGCTCTCCAACTGGGGCACGCAGGAGATCGTCACGGTCGATCTGGCCGGCAACAGCCAGGTCGTGGCGCGCGTCCCGACGACCATCCCGTTCTCCATCGACTGGCTGCCCGACGGGCGTCTGCTGGTGGTGTCGGGGCCAGAGGCGCTGCTGCTGCGCAGGGAGCCCGACGGGTCGCTGGTGACCCATGCCGACCTGAGCGGCCTCGACCGCGTCTTCAACGAGCTGGTCGTGGACGGCCGCGGCAACGCCTACGTCAACGGCGGCATGGTCGCGCTGGTCACCCCCGACGGCGCCGTCCGGCAGGTGGCCGATGGCCTCGCCTTCGGCAACGGCATGGCCGTGACCCCCGACAACGCCACCCTGATCGTCGCCGAGTCGCACGGCAACCGGCTCACCGCCTTCGACATCGCCGGCGACGGCGGCCTGTCGAACCGGCGGGTGTGGGCCGATCTCGGCGACGGTGCCCCCGACGGGATCTGCCTGGACGCCGAAGGTGCCGCCTGGTACGCCGACGTCCCCAACCGGCGCTGCGTGCGGGTCCGCGAAGGGGGTCAGGTGCTGCAGACGATCGACCTCGACCGCGGCTGCTTCGCCTGCATGCTCGGCGGCGCCGACGGGAGGACGCTGTTCATGCTGGCGGCCGAGTGGCGCGGCATGGACAACATGGACTTCGGGTCACGGACCGGGCAGGTGCTGATCGCCGAAGCGCCCGCTGCCGGCGCCGGCTGGCCGTAGGCGCTGCGAACTAGGCCGCCTGGTCGGGACGGTCGCGGCCGGGGGGAGGGTTGTCCGGCCGCCGCTTGGACGACCCGGGCATGCGCGCCTGCGCCTGGTCCTTCAGGTCGACGGCGCGGCGGCGCATCCAGGCCAGCACCCGTCTGGCCCAGTGGAACTCCCTCGCCAGCACCACCAGGCCGAGCAGGATGGTGGCGATTCCCGGGCCGGGCAGGGCCAGCATGACGACCCCGGCAGCGAGCAGGGCGATCCCGACGACGAACACGGCACCGCGCCGCGCCACACGGGCCAGCATCCGCATCGTCGGTTCCAGCCGGGCCACCCCCTTCGGCCGCTCCCCATCAAGGGTACTCGACGACCCGACATCGTTCATCCATCGCGTCCGCTGGTCCTACAGACGCGTTCGAGGGAGTGATGACGGCTGGCCTGACGCTATGTAGGTCGGGCCCCCATCCCCTGCTCAGCCCGACAGCCTAGGCTTCGGGATCGACGAGCTCGGGGAAGGAGGCCCTGATGAGTATCTACGTCGGGATGGACGTGCACCGCAAGCGCTCGCAGGTCGCGATGGTGGATGACGCCGGCGTCCAGCAGCGCAACCGTAACGTCCCTAACGATCCGGCGCAGCTGGTGCCGATCCTTGGCGCGCTGCCGCCGGGCACCCCGGTCGCGTTCGAGGCCGCCTACGGCTGGGGGTGGCTGGTCGATCTGCTGGAGGAGCTGAAGCTGGAACCGCATCTGGTCCATCCCAGCCGCTGCAAGCAGGTCGCCTCGGCCAGGCTCAAGGACGACAAGGTCGATGCCCGCACCTTGGCGCAGCTGCTGCGTGCCGACCTGCTA